>Ga0335072_10006325_pt1 | contig 17329 bp, 10 predicted proteins | sample Lox_Sample_21_FD_206725 | JGI IMG/M metagenome (GOLD analysis project Ga0335072, IMG submission 206725) | Soil microbial communities from Loxahatchee National Wildlife Refuge, Florida, United States - Lox_Sample_2.1 | ecosystem: Environmental > Terrestrial > Soil > Wetlands | place: USA...
TGTCTTATCGCAACCTGTCGATTCTCGAGGGCCTCGTGTCAGGGCACGACTTTAGTCGTGCCGAAAACGCACGTATCGTTTCTCTGAGCCGGCTTCAGCCGGCGGCACTCGCCGCGTCGCGGAGACCATCGGCGTGACCCAAACTGACAAACTTCGGCTTCGCCTGGCCGGGCGGATGGCGCACGCGTTTATCAACTCCAAGCTGACGCCGCTGTTCATCGCCGCCGCGCTGCTGGCGGGGGCATTCGCCATCCTGATGACGCCGCGCGAGGAAGAGCCGCAGATCATCGTGCCCATGCTCGACGTCATGGTGCAGATGCCCGGGGCATCGCCCGCCGAGGTGCAGGAGCGCGCCACCATTCCGATGGAGCACCTGCTGCGCGAGGTGCCCGGCGTGGAGTACGTCTACTCCATTTCGCAACCCGGCATGAGCATGGTCATCGTCCGCTTCTACGTCGGCACCAAAGAAGAGGACGCGATCGTCAAGACGTACAACAAGCTGTACTCCAACTTCGACCGCATCCCGCAAGGCGTTTCGCAGCCGCTCATCAAGGTGCGCTCCATCGACGACGTGCCGATTCTCGCGCTCACGTTGTGGGGCGAGCACTACGATAGCTACCGGCTGCGGCAGATCGCCGACGAACTGGAGCACCAGCTCAAGCAGATCGACAACGTCTCGGAGACCAAGATCATCGGCGGGCAGCCACGCCAGGTGCGCGTGATGCTCGATACCGAGCGGCTGGCGGCATACGGCATGACGGCAGGCGCGGTGGTCGCCCAACTGCAGCAGGCGAATGTCCGCAGCACGCCGGGCAGCTTCGCCGACAACAATCAGGAGTTCGAGGTTGAAGCCGGACGCTTGCTGGGCAGTGCAGACGATCTGAAACGGATCGTTATTGGTGTTCGTCAGGGCAGGCCGGTTTATCTGCGCGATGTGGCGACAGAGATTGTCGACGGTCCGGCCGAACCGGACAATTATGTTCTCTACGCCAATGCCGCCGGATCGAAAGATGCGCTCGGCGGAGATTTTCCCGCGGTGACCATCACCCTGGCCAAGCGCAAAGGAACCAATGCCACGGTCATCAGCGAAGAGGCGCTGAAGAAAGTTGCGGATCTGCGCGGTTATCTGCTGCCGCAGGACTTGAATGTCACGGTCACGCGCAACTACGGCGAGACCGCGAAAGACAAGTCCAACGAACTGCTCGAGCACCTGCTGATCGCTACGCTTTCCGTCACGCTGCTGATCGCGCTGGCTCTGGGCTGGCGCGAATCGGGCGTGGTGCTGATCGCGATTCCGGTCACCCTGGCGCTCACGTTGTTTATCTTTTACTTCTTCGGCTACACGCTGAACCGCGTCACGCTGTTCGCGCTGATTTTCTCCATCGGAATTCTGGTAGATGACGCGATTGTCGTGGTCGAGAATGTCGTGCGGCATTTTCGCCTGCCACGAGAAAACTCCCACCCAGGCAAAACCAGCTTGGGTGGGGCACCCACACGCTCGTTGTCCGACATCGCGGTCGAAGCCGTGGACGAGGTCGGCAATCCCACGATCCTGGCGACCTTCGCCGTCATCTGCGCCATCCTGCCGATGGCCTTCGTGCGCGGCCTGATGGGGCCGTATATGCGGCCAATCCCGGTCGGCGCGTCGGCAGCAATGCTGTTTTCGCTGATCGTGGCTTTCGTGGTCTCGCCGTGGGCGGCGCTGCGACTGCTGCGCCACTACGCGACGGATGACGGACACAAGCACGAAGCCGAGGGCGGGGCCACGCGCTTTTATCGCCGGGTGATGAGCCCGCTGATCCACAGCGCTCGCCGCCGCTGGATTTTTCTCGGCAGTGTCGTCCTCCTGCTTTTGCTCGCCTGTTCGCTGGTCGCGTTCAAACTGGTCAAGGTCAAGATGCTGCCGTTCGACAACAAAAGCGAATTCCAGGTCATCCTCGATATGCCGAACGGCACCACGCTGGAACAGACAACGCGCGTGGCGCAGGATCTGGGGCGGTATCTTAGTCAACAGCCGGAGGTGCTGAATTACCAGATCTACTCCGGCACCTCCGGTCCCTATAACTTCAACGGACTGGTGCGGCATTACTTCCTGCGCCACGGCGCCAATCAGGCGGATATTCAAGTCAACCTGCTGAACCGTCACGAACGCAGCGCGCAAAGCCATGAGATCGCCAGGCGATTGCGGCCGGGGCTGGACGAGATCGGCAACCGCTACGGCGCGCGCATCAAGGTAGCCGAGGTTCCGCCTGGCCCTCCCGTGCTGGAGACGCTCGTCGCTGAAATCTACGGCCCCGATTATCAGCAGCAGATCGCGCTGGCAAAGCAGGTCAAGCATGTTTTTCAGACCACGCCTGGTGTCGTCGATGTTGACTGGTACGTGGAAGATCCCGAGACGAGGTACGACCTGAAGGTCGATCTCGATAAAGCGGCGCTGAATGGAGTGTCTCCCGCGGAGGTGGCGCGCACCTTGCAAATTGGCGTCGACGGCGCCACTGCCGGTTTGCTGCACGTGCCCGATTCGCGCGAGGACATTCCCATCCGCGTGCAGTTGAGCCGCGCCGACCGCTCCAGTATTCGATCGCTCGAGGAACTGCGCTTACCAGGTTCGAGCCCACCCTCTTCGCCAAAAGCAGGCGAAGAAGGATGGGGCACCCGCACGGGCGAAGGAGGATGGGGCACCCGCACAGGCGAGGAAGGATGGAACACTCACAGCGGGGTCTCCCTCGGCGAGTTGACGGACCTGGAAAAGAAGACCATCGATCCCACGCTCTATCGCAAGAACCTTCTGCCGGTTGTCTATGTGCTCGGCGACGTTGCGGGCGCAGAGGAAAGTCCGGTCTATGCGATCGAGAAGATGAACCGGGCCATCGACCAACTGCGCGGGCCGCGCGGTTACCACATCAAGATTTACAACTCCACGCTGCCGGCGGACACCAGCCGCCTGGCGATGAAGTGGGATGGCGAGTGGCATATCACCCTCGAGGTCTTCCGCGATCTCGGTGTGGCCTTCGCGGCGGTGCTGGTGCTGATCTACGTGCTCGTGGTCGGCTGGTTTCGCTCGTTCGTCATTCCGCTGGTGATCATGGCGCCGATCCCGCTGACGCTGGTCGGCATTCTTCCGGCGCATGCGCTGATGGGCGCGTTTTTCACCGCGACTTCGATGATCGGATTCATCGCCGGTGCAGGAATCATCGTGCGCAATTCCATCATCCTGGTCGACTTCATCGAGCTGCGCCGCGCCCAGGGCATGCCGCTGGAAGACGCCGTGGTCGATGCCGGCGCGGTGCGCTTCCGCCCCATGCTGCTGACCGCGACCGCAGTGGTGGTCGGAGCCAGCGTGATTCTCTTCGATCCCATCTTCCAGGGGCTGGCGATTTCGCTGATGGCGGGCGAAGTCGCTTCCACGCTGCTCTCGCGCATGGCCGTCCCGGTGCTGTACTACATGACCGAAAAGCGGCGGGATGCCGGAACCAACCTGCAGTCGAGGCTGATACAGGAAGAAGTCGGAATCGGCAACTAGAAATGCTGCCGGGAGCCGGACGAAAGCGATTCGGATCAAAAGCTTCGGACTCGCGCTGAAATTATGATTGCGCGAATTGCGCGGCTGCAGGTAACTTAGTCCTACCGCGTTGCCAATCCCCATACATCTGTAAGGCGAAATCGTCCTCGCCGGACTGGAGACTTCGTGTTTTCACTGGAACTTCCCATCAGCTCCGAAGGCGGCCACACCAGCTTTCAGAACAACGTACCCGATCCCGTCACCTCCGAAAAGGAGCTGCCCACCTTCAAGTTCGAGCTGGAGAAATCCGCCGGGCGCACCCTGGGCGGCAGCTACGGCAAGGAAGCGACGGTGGAACAGTTGCCGATCTCGAAGGGCATCGCCGGCGTCTCCATGCGCATGGAGCCGGGCGTGATGCGCGAGTTGCACTGGCACGCCACTGCCGCCGAGTGGGCTTTCGTCACCGAGGGCCGGGTACGGACCACGGTCATCGATCCACAGGGCTGCGCCGAGACCAACGAGTTCGAGCCGGGCGACATCTGGTACTTCCCGCGCGGCCACGGCCACGTCATCGAGACGCTGGGCAACGAGCCCTGCCACTTCATCCTGGTCTTCGATAACGGCTACTTCTCCGAGTTCGGCACCTTCAGCATCACCGACTGGATCGGCCACGCGCCTAAGGAATTACTGGCGAAAAACTTTGGCGTGCCCGCGTCGACCTTCGACAGTTTTCCGAAGAACGAAGTGTATTTCGCCAAGGGAAAAATTCCTCCGCCGCTCGCCGCACCGCCGCTGCAAGGCTGGAAACTTCCGCCGCTCACCCACAAGCACAGCCTGCTTTCGCAGAAGCCGTTCGAGACCTTCAGCGGCGGCCGGGAGTGGCGCGTCGACGGATCGCAGTTTCCTATCTCCACAACCATGACCGGCGTGGTGCTGGAGATGGAAGCGGGCGCGCTGCGCGAACTGCACTGGCACCCCAACGCTGCTGAGTGGCAATACATCCTGAGCGGCGAGTTCAACGTGACGCTGTTCGGCTCGCGCGGACGCTGGCGCGAAGAGACGCTGCGCCAGGGCGACGTTGGCTACATCCCGCAAGGCTTCGGCCATTCCATTGAGAACGTCGGCAAGCAGAAGGCGCGAATCCTCATTGTCTTCAACAGCGGTCATTATCAGACGATCGATCTGTCGCAGTGGATTGCGGGCAATCCCAGGGACATTCTGGCCACCAATTTCTCGCAGGAGGCGGCGGCGTTCGACAAGTTCCCGCGCAAGGACGTGTTTCTGACCAAGTAGTTCGACCGCATCTCAGGTGGCTAGTCTTCGATGCCGGCGCGCTGCATCAGCGTGTTGCTCGGCAGCGAAGGATCGAGCAGTTTGCGCGCCTGCTCGGCGCCGGTGACCGGCAGTTTGCCGGGATCGAGCACGCCAATCTGCACCAGCACCGAGGCCTGGTCCCAGTAAATGTGCTCGTACGCCAGCTTGTCGCCTTCGAACTTGACGACAGCGACGGTCGGCACTTCGACCTTGCGGCCGGTGGGCGCAATGCCGGGCAGCATCCAGTCCATCACCGTCGTGTGGGTGAAGTGAACGACGAACTCATCGACGATCATGTCTTCGCCGACGGTGCGGCTCACCGGCGTCAGGCGAAAATCCGGCGGATTCACCGGGATGAAGTGATTCGCATAGAAACGCTTGACCGCGTCGCGGCCCACGGCGCCGGTCATCACCGGGATGTGATTGAGGTGCGGCTGCGCCGTCATGGTTGCTAGGGTGGCGTCGGCGTCGCGCAACTCGAACTCGCAGCGGCAGTGTGCTTCCCAGAGTTCAACCAGATTTCGGGACGGCATGGGCGCTCCTTTTTGCCGGACGAACAGGCGCTGAATTCTTGCACGTATCGCGGGAGCGCTCAAGGGCGCAGTTGCGAAATTCAAAACATGCCGACCCTCAATCGAGGGTGGCCGCTCATCCACCGCGAACCACGCGCTGCGGGTCGCCGCTAACGCGGCTCTGCATTCCTCTCGCTCGTCACCCGGGGCTTGCGCCCCGGGCTCACGTCACAGTCGCCGCTCATCCCCCCAGAACGCGCAACTAAGGCGCGTTCCGGGGGCGCGGCTCGTGCTCTTCGGCTGCGGTCTGCAATATGTGCCTTCGATGTCGGCTGTGTCCCGTACCAACGGAGGTTTTGCAACCGCCCTCGAAGCTGCGCTGATGCGACGCCTCGAAACACGGACGCAGATCAGGCGCGTAGCCATATTGATCGTCGGCCCCAGACGCAACGAGCGCGGAATCGAATCCGCGCTCGCGTGATTATCTAGATGGGAAAGCCGATTCGCTACGGCGCACCTGAAGGTGCGCCCCTTCCAGCCCGCGCTACACGCCGGATGTGATCAGCGGCGCTGCCACCGGCGTGCGCAGCCGTGCGCCGCGATCGTTGTTGCCGTTCCGCCAGTTGACGTTCGGCATGAACACCGACTGGTCGATGCGGTCGCTGTACTTCAGCGCGATGCCGATCATCGAGTCCAGCAGCGAATCCGAGAGCAGATGCGGCTGCAAGCCCAGGTCGATCAGCTTGGAGTGCTTCGCGTTGTAGTAATGCGTCTCGGCTTCGACGCGCGGATCGGGCAGGTGCTGGATCTCGGCGTTCAATCCCAGCTTGTGCGCCGCCGACTTCACCATCTGCGCCAGCTCCAGCACCGAGAACTGCTCGGTAAACTGGTTGAAGACGCGGAACTCGCCGGGATCGGCGGGATTGAGGCAGGCGATCTCGACGCAGCGAATGGTGTCGCGAATGTCGAGGAAGCCGCGCGTCTGTCCGCCCTTGCCGTAAACCGTGATGGGATGTCCGGCGGCGGCTTCAATGCAGAAGCGATTCAGCGCGGTGCCGAAGATCTCGTCGTAGTCGAAGCGATTGACCAGCGCCTCGTCCATCGCGGTCTCGTCGGTGGTGGTGCCGTAGACCACGCCCTGGTTCAGGTCGGTGGCGCGCAGTCCCCACGCCTTGCAGCAGAAATGAATATTGTGGGTGTCGTGCACCTTCGACAGGTGATAGAACGAGCCCGGCTGCTTGGGGAACGGCAAATTGTCGCTGCGGCCGTTGTGCTCGATGCGAATGTAGCCTTCTTCGATGTCGATGTTGGGCGTGCCGTATTCGCCCATGGTGCCCAGCTTCACCAGGTGGCAATCGGACTTGAACTCGCGCAGCGCGAACAGCAGGTTCAGCGTGCCGACCAGATTGTTGACCTGGGTGAAGGAGGCGTGTTCGCGGTCGATCATGGAGTACGGCGCCGACCGCTGCTCGGCGAAATGGATGACGGTGTCGGGCTCGAAGTCGCGCACGTGCCCCGACAGGAACGTGTAATCCGTCATGTCGCCGACGAACACTTCGATGGTTTTGCCGGTCAGGTCTTTCCAGACCTTCAGGCGCTCATGCAGTGAGCGAATCGGAGTGAGGGTCTGCACACCGAGGTCGAAATCCCATTGCCGCCGCACGAAGTTGTCGACGATGGCGACCTGGTGACCTTGCTTGGACAAATACAACGCGGTTGCCCATCCGCAGTAACCATCTCCTCCCAGCACTGCAATTCTCATGCATCCTCCTCAGGGCTTGTACAGTGTAGCGAGGCGTCTGGAACGCTACTGCCATCGCTTCGAGGGTCCCGCACGGCAGGTGCAACATCCCGCCCCGTCCAGCGCGTCAGCGGCGCGGACCGGGAACCCCGGGCAGCACGGTCACTCGCAAAGCCGTCCCGCCCGACGCGCTGCGTCAGGCCGCTTACCAAAGGGCCGGCTTTGTATGATGCAAATATTGTTCTAACTGAACGATCATACCGGGTTTGCGCCGTGCTTGCAGGATTTGTAAAGCCAAGACTGTTGGAACCAAATCCGAGAGAACCGAGTTGAATAACCTGTTTTACCGTCCGATGAGGCGAGCTTGCGCCCGCCATAGCGCCGTCTGAAGTCCGATTTTGAGCGCGCACATCCGCCGGCAGCAGGGTCGAATTGGGCAGCGGAAGGTTCGTAAACACGTACTTTCCGCCGCTCTCCGCCACCACATTCAGCTTCTCGCGCCCCACGTCGTTCTCCAGGCGCGGAAGCGCTGCATGACCGGCCACAAGGTAATATCGGGCGGCACCGGCCCAGAGTTCCCTAAGTTGCGCGTCATCGATAAAGACGTTCGGCGCCCCCGGCGCATACGATCCATACGACAGGTTCAGTATGCGGCCGTTCAGCAGCAACGCCGTCTTATTAGTGTAGAAGAATACCGACGAATATGCGTAGTAATGCTTATCGACGATCAGCTTGCCTTCGGGAGCCTTCAGGATCGCCTCGGCCAGCGGCTTCGACGACATATAGGGGTCGAAGGTGACCAGAGCCATGCGCGAAGCCTGGAAGAAGACGAGCATCATCAGCGTGGCGCCGAGGAACGCGCGCCGGGCGCCCGCGCGAAAAGTCACGATCGCGCCCAGTGCGAAGGCGATGACCGCCAACAGCAGCGGCGGCCGCAGATACGCGAACGATTCCAGCGTCAGGTCTTCCATGTGCCCCAGTGAAAGCGTGTAGGCCGACGGATGCTGCGTCAGGGCGTTGAAGATATCGCCCGGGGTGGGAAGATTCCACACCTTGACCAGTATGACGATACCAACGGCGGCGCCAGCGGCGGCGACAGCCGTGAGCACGCGCGTGCCGCGGCGGATCCAAACGGTATCGGCCGCCATGGCCGAACCGAGCAGCAACGCCATCGCCGGATAACACGGCATCGAATAGTATTCCTGCGTCGTCGAAAAGGTGAAGAACACCAGCACCACGCCGATCCAGCACAGCGCCAGCAAACGCGCCCGTCCGGCACGGTTCACCGGCCGGAACGACAGCTTCGCCACCGCCGGGAGATACACGCTCCACGGGAACAGCCAGATCAGGTGGAAGAGCCAGAAATACAGCGCGGGCACGGTGTTGTAGTCGCGCGGATAACGCAGGTTCAGGAAACGCAGCAACTGTTCATTGATGAAGAAGAACCAGAGAAACCCGTGATATTCGCCCGGCCCGCTGTGCATCGACCACGACCAGGTGGGCGGATTGCGCAGCGTCGCCAGCACATGCCAGGGAACGGCGATCGCCAGCATCACCAGCAGCCCGCTGAACGGATGCAGCCGCTTCCAGGTTTTCCGCGAAAACAGCTGGCGCGTAAAGGCGAGGTAGATCAGTCCGGTGCCGAGCGGGAAGACCACGGCGATCAGGCTCTTCAGCAGCAGGCCCACGCCGAAACTTGCCGCCAGCAGGAACGCCCACGCGCGCGGATGCGGCTCGCTGTCGTCCATGATGCGCAGCAGCGCCCACATCGACAGCGTGATGGTGAAGGTCAGGATGACATCAGGAATCAGGACACGCGTAAACAGGTACAGGCCGACACACGTGGCCATGATCAGCCCGGAATAGAAGCCGATCCTGCTGCCGAAGGCCCACTCGCCGAACGCGGCGGTCAGCAGAACCAGTCCCACGCAGAACAGCGCGATGGGCATCCGCGCCGCCCAGTCATGCACGCCGAAGACCTTGTAGGAGCCCGCCATCATCCAGTAAATGAGCGGCGGCTTTTCCAGGTAGGCGATGCCGTCCAGCCGGGCGGTAACAAAGTCGCCGGTCGTCAGCATGTTCCGGGCGATCTGCGCCTGGACCGAATCCACATCGTCTGTAAGTGAAGGTGGAGAGATGATCCCGATCAGGTAGACCGAAGCGGCGATCAGCAGCAGGGCTAGATATACGCTCCAACTGCGGGAGCGGACAGCCACTGCCTGGCGGGCGCGGACCTCGGCGCCTGCACTTGCCACTTTCTCATCCACAACAACAGAATCATCAATCCCCATAGGTGATAGCCAATATTCACGCGCCTTTCCAAATGATGGTGCAGATGGCCCTCGATGACGTCGCCGCGGAAAATCTCCGGATACTCGCTCACGCCCGCGCTCAAGGTCTCGACCAGCAAGGAACGGAGCGGACCGCGCAGCCAGTCGTGCGCCGGAATGTCAAAGCCAATCTTCGGCCGCTGCAATACCGATTGCGGCAGTTTGTCCTTCATCAGATGCTGCAGCACCAGCTTCTGACGCGAACCCGAGATCTTCAGAGATCCCGGAAGCCGGTTGGCGAATTCGACAATCCGATGATCCAGAAATGCCGGCCGCACCTCCAGCGAGTGCGCCATGCTGATACGGTCCGACTTCACCAGAATGTCGTCGGCCAGGTAATACTTCTGGTCAAACCAGAGATACGCGTTCAGATCCCCGGCGTTGCCATTGCGCCCGAGTTGCGCGCGCAAATCGCCCAGCACATCGTTGAGCGCACCCGGCAATGCATCGGGCACCAGCCGCCGCTTCTCCGAATCGGAAAACGTTCCGTTCCAATAGACATGACTGCGATCAGCCGGCATAAGGCTGCCTGCCAGCATTCGCTTGATCTTGTATTCCAGCCCGATCTTGTCATCCGACACCGGCCAGAGCTGCATCATGCGCTGGCCGAAGCGAAGCACCGGCGCCGGCAGCAGCCGCAAGTTCGCGGCAATGCGGCTGGCACGGTAGGTCAGATACCCGCCAAACAGCTCGTCCGCGCCCTCGCCGCTCAGGGCGACTTCGGTTTGCGTGCGGCTCAGCTTCGCCAGGAACCACAGCGGCAGCGCGCCCGCATCGGCGCTGGGCTCATCGGAGTAATACGCGAATTCCTGAATCGCGCTCTCCAGGTCCTGCTCCGGGTTCAGGTCGAGTTCCTCGTGCTCGGTGCCGTACTCCTCGACCATCCTGCGGATGTAGCTGCTCTCGTCGAAGCTGCGGCCGCGGAATGAGATCGAGAATGTCTTGATCTTCGACGACGTCGCGCGCGAGGCGTAATGCAGGATGGTCGAAGAATCCAGCCCGCCGCTGAGCCATACGCCAAGCGGAACATCGGAGATCAGGTGCTCGCGTACGGATTGCTGAAGCAGCTCGTCCAGCTCCTCGCAAGCCGAATTCAGCGAGTACGGCGCGGCATGCGGGTCAGGCAATCGCCAGTAGGTATCGGTGCGAATTTCGCCGTTGCGCCACTCCACCCAGGTCCCCGGCATGACTTTATAGACGCCTTCAATCATCGTCCACGGCGCCGGGATGTAATTCAGCGCCAGATAGCAATCCAGCGCGGCGGGACTGATGTTCCGCTCGATCTCCGGATGAATCAGGATCGCCTTCAGCTCCGAGCCGAAGAACAGCTCTTCGCCCTGCCGCGCGATGTAGAGCGGCTTAATGCCGACGCGGTCCCGCGCCAATACCAGGCGGCGACTGGATTCCGTCCACAGGCCAATGGCGAACATGCCGCGCAGGCGGGCAAAGCAATCGGTGTCCCACTCTTGAAAGGCGTGCAGGACGGTTTCGGTGTCGCAATGCGACTGAAACTTGTGACCGGCTTTTTCCAGTTCGGCGCGGAGTTCAAGGTGGTTGTAGATCTCGCCGTTGAAAACGATGACAATATCGCCGTCTTCCGAGCGGATGGGCTGGTCGCCCGATTCGAGATCCAGTATCTTCAGGCGGGTTGCGCCCAGCGAACAGACGGCGCCCTGGTGAGTGCCCTGCTGATCGGGTCCGCGATGTACGAGGGTTGCCGTAGCCGCAGTTATGCGGTCCGGACGCGGCAATCCGCTCTTATGTGTGAAACCAACTATTCCGCACACGTTACGAAAGCTCTGGAGCCCTGGAAACTGCCTTGTAACTAAACTATCACAATGGCAGCCGGGGAAGCTGCCGCCAAGGTCGTAGGGGCAGCCCGGCCCTGCCGCGTATCGCCTAAGATTGCTAAACCTTTTCCCGATAAGCTGCTTCGTATCAGGGCACGGCTTTCAGCCGTGCCCTACAACATATGAGATAGGGGTGGGCTTTCGCTGCTGCGACTTCCGTCGCAGCAGCGAAAGCCAAGATCGTTTGTGGCAGCTTATTTCGGCACGACTGAAAGTCGTGCCCTGATACGAAGCAACCGCGCCCGACGACTGGTTACTGACAACTGGCCGCTGCCTTTACGCCTCTCTCAACGCCCGCGTAATCGGCATCCTCGAGGCGCGGAACGCCGGCAGCAGCCCTCCAATGAAGCCCATCACGACCGCGAAGACCATGCCGAAGATCAGCACCGGCGGCGTGATCCGGAAGGCAAACGCCAGTTCGCTGAAGCTCTGGGTTGATCCCGTGCCGGCGGTGTAGCCGTTCATGGTAAAGGCCAGCAGGCAGCCCAGCGCCCCGCCGATCACCGCCAGCAGCACCGACTCCATCACAAACGACAGCAGAATGCTGAAGCGCGAGAAGCCCAGCGCGCGCAGCGTTCCGATCTCGCGCGTGCGTTGCGCCACAATGGCGTACATGGTGTTCATGGCGCCGAAGACCGCGCCGATGCCCATAATCACGGCTACAAACGCCGCCAGGCCGAGCAGCGCGCCCGCGGTCGGGCCGGCCTGGTCTTCGTAATATTTCGGCTCGGAATCGAGCTGCAACTGCACCCGCGGATTGGCGCGAATGTCTTTATCGAACGCGCCGAGTGTCGCCGGATTCGCCAGCCGCAAGGTCAATGACTCGCAACCGCCGTTGCGATGGATCGCCGGCGCCATCGCGTCGTAATCGCCCCAGATCTCGCTCTCAAAGGAGCTGCCATCGGCGGTAAACAGCCCCACAACTTTGAAATCGTGCTTCTGCACGCTGAAGGTGTCCCCGATATTGAGGCCGTCGACGCGGTCGGAAATCTTCTTGCCCACGATGACCTCAAACAATCCCGGCGTGAAGTTGCGGCCGGCGACGATCTTGACGTTGTTGCGCACCTGGAACGCCATGGGAGTCACACCGCGGAAGGTGATATTGGCTGGCTCGTGGTCGCTCTTGCGCGGCTTGTTGGTGAGGATGACGACCTCGCATGAGCCCATGGGCTTGCCGACGGCGTCGCGCGCCACGCGCGGGTCGGCCATGATGACGTTGGCATCGCCGATCGCGATCCACGAGGTCAGCTCCGAGGTCGAGCCGCGCTGCGTGACAATGCCGTTCAACGGCGAGCCGGTCGAGCGCAGCGCGATGCGGAAGCCGTTCTCCATCGCCAGCAGCGTGACGAACACCGCCACCACCAGCCCAATGCCGCCGATGGCCAGCAGCGTCACCTTCCAGCGCTGGCGAAGATTGCGGAGGTTGTAGGTAATGGGTAATGCCATAACTTCAGCAATTAGCAATTAGCAACTAGCCAACGAGCGAACCAAAATTATTTGTCATCCCGAGCGAGCGACCGCCTGCTTTGTCCGATCCGCCTTTGTTGCGGATCGGGCGGGAGCGAGTCGAGGGACCTGCTTTTTGCACGCGTCCCAATGTCACTCTCATCGGCGATTCCCTGTCGTCCCTACGGGACTCGGACTCATTTCTTCTTGTCACCCAGCGCTTCCGCGCTGGGCTATCTTCTTTCGTCTCGCCCGGCGAGACTTGGACGATTGCTCATCGCACATCATGCCGGGGAACAACTCTGTGGATCCGGAATCTCCAATCCCATCGCCGTTCACTGGTTGCTAGTTGCTAGCTGCTCATTGCTAAACCTGCCGCAGCACTTCCGTAATCCTTGCGCGGTATCCCGTCATCGCGGGGAAAAACCCGGCCAGCAACCCAAGCAGCAGCGCGATGCCGACGCCCAGCGCCGTGGTTGTGGTCGACAATCCGAAATTCGGATACTGCGCCAGCACATCCCCGATCATGGGCACGCCGGGCAGAATCTTCAGAATCGCCACGCTGATGCCAATCCCGATCAGACCTCCCATCACCCCGATCAGCAGCGCCTCGCTCAGGATCAGCGTCATCACCAGCCCGCTGGAAAATCCCAGCGTCTTGAGCACGCCAATCTCCTGCTGGCGCTCGCGCACGGCGATGCTCATGGTGTTGGCTGTGACCAGCAGAATGGTGAACGCCACCGCCAGGCCGATGCCATTCAGCAGAAACGCCAGGTTGCCGGCCATGGCCACGAAGCCGGCCATGAACGCCTGCTCGGTTTCGGTCTTGGTGGAGTTGTCGCTGTTCTCGAATTCGGCGTCGATGGTCTTGGCGATTTCGCCCGCGTGCTTGGGATCGTCGATCTTCTCCGTCAGCCAGCCGATGCCGATCTTCTCGCCCGTCGCCTCGTAGAGATACTTGTAGTTGAAGTACATCGAGTTCAGGTCGGTGCCGGGATACCTGGCCTCGTCGGTGTCGTAAATGCCATCCACCACGAACTCGAACGGATGTCCCACTCTGTAGGGGGGAATGCTGCTTTCCAGCTCAAACGTGTCGCCGACCTTCCAGCCGAAGCGCTGCGCCAGCTTGCGTCCGATGATGGCTCCGCGCTGATCGTGCAGCCATTTGTCTTTCTGCTCGGGTGGCAGCATGATCTCGGGAAAGATGTCGAGAAACTTCTGCGGCTGGGTGGCGAAGTTGGCGAAGAAGTTCTTGGGATCGCGATAGATTCCGCCGAACCACGCATTGGCCACGACTTCCTGTACGCCGGGGACATTCGCGACTTTCTGCTCGTAATTGATCGGCAGGTTGTAGACCAGGCTGACGCTGTTGCGCGTCACCAGCCGCCCGGCGTTGCCGGCATGCAGCCCGAAGTTCACCGCCTCCACCACCGTCTGCAGCGTGCAGAACAGCAGAATGCACACCGATAACGCCAGCACGGTCGAGAGCGTGCGAATCCAGTTGCGGCGCAGATGCTTCAGGATGAGCGGGGCGAATTTCATAAAAGCAGCAATTAGCAATTAGCAATTAGCAACTAACGATGAGCAGTTAGCATTCAGCCGCGGAGCGGCGTTATTTGTTTTAGCCGCGGGCGTGAGCCCGCGGGCCAGTCGTATATTCGAACCTGAGCCGCGGCAGCGGCGTCACACCTCGCTAATGCTGTGCCGTCCCTCCGGGACTCGGCTCATTTTTCTCGCCTACCCAGCGCTGAAGCGCTGGGCTATGTTCTTCCGTCTCGCAAGCGAGACTCGGAAAATAGCGGCTCACACATCGAGCCAAAAACTCATTCCCAGGAAAATGGAGCCTGTCTCGGAACCCGAATAATTCCTCCACTACACACGGCCCAAATCAAAGAGCTAAAGGCCAAGGTCTAATCGCTAGTTGCTAATTGCTCAACACTCCCTTGTCCAGGTGATGCTGGATGTGGGCCTTGGCGGCGGCGCGCGGATCGTGCGTCACCATGATGATTGTTTTGCCGAACTCCTGGTTGAACGTCTCCATCAGCGTGAGAATCTCCTCCGCGCTCTGGTGATCGAGGTCGCCGGTCGGCTCATCGGCCACCAGCACGCTAGGATCGGTGACCACGGCGCGGGCAATCGCCACCCGCTGCTCCTGTCCACCGGAGAGCTGACGCGGATAATGTTTCGAGCGGTCTTCCAGTCCCACGATGCGCAGCGCGGTCATCGCCCGCTGCCGGCGCTCGGACTTCGACAGGTGCGTGAGCAGCAGCGGCAGCTCGACGTTCTCCACCGCGTTCAGCACCGGGATGAGGTTGTAGAACTGGAAGATGAATCCGATGTGGCTGGAGCGCCACTTGGCCAGCTCACCTTCCGAGAGCGGCGTCAGATCGGTGCCGGCGACGACGACGCGGCCCGAGGTCACGCGATCGATGCCGGCGATAAGATTCAGCAGCGTGGTCTTGCCCGAGCCCGACGGCCCCATCAGCGCGACAAACTCGCCCTGGGGGACTTCGAGGTTGATGCCATCGAGGACCTTGATCTGCTGCGTGTCGCGCTGGTAGACCTTGCGCACGTTCTGCACGCTGACCGCGGTGGTCGTGGCGGAAGTGGTTGCATTCATCGTCGTTCGCCCTCTAACCTGTCATCCCGACTGAAGCGCCCGGGTGATTTCCCGACCCGCATGGTTTGCCGCTCCGCCTGTTCCCGATTGGGGAATTATCCCCTTTATCATCAGGCAGTTGTCCCAATTAAGGAAAACCGCGTCTAAGGCCTCTAGCAGGCTCTCTGGCGCATTTCATGGATGCCACTCGCCCTTGGTATGACCCGCCTTCCGATCGTGGCTGTAATCGCCTCCTAGAGCCTTTATCGAGCCATGTCAAAAATCGGCGCTATAGCAAAATCATGCCTCGCTGAAATAATCCTAAAATGCCTCCGTAAAGTAGCTCATAAGTGCCGGTTCGGCTTCGTTTTCGATTAGCCAATCTCTAATCTATGGATCAACCGACTCCCGCCGACCCACATGAAGAGTTCTCTGGCAATACAAACGGTGTCGCCGCTCCGCGACTCCAGCCATCTTGTGCTTGCGTCCCGGGGCTTGCGCCCCGGGCTCAAACCGTAGCTGGCGCTCCGCGCCTCCGCTTTTTCGCGTTTCTTAGTCGACTGCCAAACGCGGACACTTAATTCTTACCCAGACCACTGAAGCCCACCCGATCTTGGCTCGCGCCCTTGAGCCCTGATTGCTGGCAGTGGCTACTGACCCACTAGCCACTGCCCACTAGCCACTAACTTTCACCTTGATCGCGTCGCCGTCCTTCAGCTTCTGCGGTGGGTTGTTCACGATCGTCTCCGTCCCTGCCAGGCCCGAGGTCACGATGATCTGTCCGTGCAAATCGGCGCCGGTGGTGATCGCCAGCGCCCGCGCGCGATTGTTTTCGATTTCGAAAACGGTCGGCTTGCCGTCGCGCGTGATCACCGCGTCTTTGGGCACGGTGACAATGCGCTTCGGCAGCACGCCCGCACTCTCGGTTTTCTTTTCCGGCTGGAGGAAGGTGACGTTGCAGCTCATCTCCGGCCGCAGATATTTGTCCTTGTCGACGATGGTCACCTTCACGGTAACCGTGCCCTTGGTGCGGTCGGCGGTCGGAATCACCTGCCGCAGCACGCCCTTGTAGACGCGATCGGGAATTGCCTGCACCTGGATCTGGGCGGGCTGGCCGGCACGCAACTCTTCCACGTTCGACTCGTTGACGTCGACCTCAGCTTCGAGCGAAGCCATGTCGGCGATGGCGACGATGGCCCCCGATGCCGTCGAGATATTCACGCCCGGAGGAATGGGCGCGACGCTCTCGCCGACTTCGGTCATCTTCTTGACCACGATGCCGGAAAATGGCGCGCGCACCGTGGTGAAGTCGAGGTTGGCTTCCTGCATCTGCAGGTTGGCCTTGTCCTGGTCGATGGTCGCGGCGGCCAGGTTCACCTTCGATTTGGCGGCATCGAGCGCGTCCTGCGAAACGACTTTGGCGTTGTAGAGATTCTGTTGCAGGCGCTCTTCGCGCTGGGCCTCGGCGAGATCGGCTCTGGCGTACTCGATGTCGGCTTTGGCCCGGGCGATGGCGGCGACCACGTCCTCATCATCGAGCGTGGCCAGCACATCGCCGGTTTTGACCACGCTGCCTTCTTCCACCAGCAGCTTGGAGATGCGGCCCTGAATTCTCGACGAAACTACCGATTGATGGCGCGCCACGAGATATCCCGAGGCGGTGAGGATCGGCATCCCCGCGTTGGCTTCGGCTGCGGTCTCGACTCGCGGCTGCACGGTTTCGACTTCCACCGCACCGAGCACCGTCCGCACCTTGCCGAGGTAGTACCAGCCAGCCACGCCGACGCCGGCCACGAGCAACAGAATGAGCAGAATGCGCCATGGCCGGTGGCGGGGCGCGTCCCGATCGATTCGTAACGATGCCAGCTCGTCCTTCAGTTCCCGCATAGGAAGCCCTGAGTTCTCCCGTGGAACGGGAGCATCAGCCGGGTTTGGCAACAAGTTTAACCGAGGCGGCATGGGATGTACGAGCAACTGGCAACTGGCAACCGGCAACTGACAACTGACAAACCGCTAAGACGTTACGAAACCGATT
>Ga0335072_10006326_pt1 | contig 17326 bp, 15 predicted proteins | sample Lox_Sample_21_FD_206725 | JGI IMG/M metagenome (GOLD analysis project Ga0335072, IMG submission 206725) | Soil microbial communities from Loxahatchee National Wildlife Refuge, Florida, United States - Lox_Sample_2.1 | ecosystem: Environmental > Terrestrial > Soil > Wetlands | place: USA...
TCGCGCGCCGGGCGGATTCCGGAATAGGGTCCTTTTTCGTTGCGCGGGCGGCCTGGAGGTCTCGATGGCCAATCATCCGGTTCTTGGTTATGTGGTGTGGGCGCTGCTGATCGGCGCCGTATTCGCATGGGAGGGTCTCGCCCTTAGCGGCATCAGCGGTAGCGTGCCCACGCTAAGTGCGACATTCCGGGCGATAATGCGGTACCCGCCAGGCCGGTGGGCGCTGTTCGCGCTGTGGCTGTGGCTTGGCTGGCACGTCTTCATCCGCGGCTGGCACTTCCTGCTAAGGGCATGACCGCCGTGCTGGCACTGGCGGGCTCGCGACCGACGGCGGACTGAGATGTCATCGCACCTGCTGAGGTCGGACCTGGATCCCATCCTGGGCGGCTACCTCATCCTGATGGTCGTGCTGGCGGTCGGCCTGGTGACGCAGCGCCGGCGGGCGGCAGCCGGCAAGCCGACCACGCGGCTGACGGGGCGGCGCGACCGAGGCTGGCAAGCGCTGATCGTGCATGTGCTGACGGATGCGCTGGGCGGCTACCTGGTGCTTGCCGCTGTCGTAGTGCTGTACTACTACGGCGTTGCCAGGGTCGGCGGCAGCTTCCTGGCCAGCGCGATTACGGGGAGCCTGCTGCTGCTCGGAATCAGCCTGCCGGTATTCATCGCCATCTCGTGGCTGGCTCAGCGGTCGGCCAAGTGGTCCTTCCGCGGTAGATCGGGGCGTGGGGACAAGGCGGATGACTGACCCGGCCGGAGCAGGCAGCCTCGCTGCCGTGTTCGCTGACCTGCTGCTGCCGGTCGAGTCCGCTGCCTGAACCAGCGGGGGAATGCGCCGCGCGGGGTGCCGCGTTCCAGGTTGCGGGGTTCCGTGCCGGCCAGCCTGCCAGTTCGGGCCCCGCCGCGTGCTGGCCCGCGCCGGTAGGCCAGCCCGGCTAATCCGGTTCCCCCGGCCAGACGATGTTGAGGTGACTTCCGCGTGCTTTCGGTTCCTGAGAAGGGTGCAGCCGACAGCAAGACAACCACGCGCCAGGATCAGCCCGGCCGCCAGCCACTCCGGCTCATGGCAGTGCATGCGCATCCAGACGACGAGTCGAGCAAAGGTGCGGCGACGATGGCGAGATACGTCCGGGAGGGCGTAGAGGTACTCGTGTGCACGCTGACCGGCGGCGAACGCGGCGACATACTTAACCCGGCAATGGAGCGGCCTGACGTCCGGGCGAACCTGACCGAGATCCGCCGGGCCGAGATGGCTAAGGCTCGCGAGATCCTCGGCGTGCAACAGCGGTTCCTCGGCTTCACCGACTCTGGCTTGCCCGAAGGCGATCCGCTGCCGCCGCTGCCGGACGGCTGCTTCGCGCTCATGCCGCTGGAAAAGGCTGCCCGCCCGCTCGTCGAGGCGGTCAGGGAGTTCCGGCCGCATGTCATGCTCACCTATGACGAGAACGGCGGGTACCCGCACCCTGACCACATCAAGACGCATCAAGTTGCCGTGGAGGCGTTCGAGGCAGCGGCTGACCCGGACCGCTATCCGGGTTGCGGTGAGCCCTGGCAGCCGCTGAAGCTCTATTACTTCCTCACGTTCCACCGGGCACGACTGACGGCGCTGCACGAGGAGATGGTCCGATCGGGCGGGGAGTCCCCGTACGCGGACCGGATCGCCGAGTGGGCGAAGGAAGAGGAAGAGGACATCGCGGCCGCAAAGCAGCCTCCGCACGAGATCACCACCCGGATCCGGTGCGGTGATTACTTCGAGGTCCGGAACCAGGCGCTGATCGCGCACGCGACCCAGGTCGACCCGAACGGCGGCTGGTTCGCGGTCCCCGCGGAGGTCCAGCGCACCGCGTGGCCGACGGAGGACTATCATCTGGCCAGGTCGTTGGTGGATGCCGGGCGGCCGGAAGACGACCTTTTCGCCGGGATCCGGGAGAGGGTGAGACTGTGATGGAACTCGCGGCGGCGGCAGCCAAGTCAGTCAGCGCCTGGGATCAGCCAGGCACCCTCGGATTCCTCATGGTGTTCGGGATGGCGGTCATCCTGTTCTTCGTGTTCAGGTCACTGGCCAAGCACCTGCGCAAGATTAATGAGGCGGCTCGGCTCGAGGCAGCTCAGGCCGAGCAGGGGCAGGCTGATACAGCTCAGGCTAGTAGCGACGGCCCGGCGGGCTCGCCGTCCGTGAACGGCATGCGGCCGACGTTCTGACATCTGGCGCCACCCGCAGCCCAGACTGCCTGCTCCGCGGCCGTCAATACCATGGATCTGCGCGGTTGCGGAGCACCCTGAGTTTGCGGCGTGTCGCGCGCCTATCGTTGTTAGCTTCGTGCTGATAGTCCCGGCAATTGCGGGGTGCGGGTTTCATGCTGGCGATCCACGGAATCTGGTCCAATGGCCAGCTGCACCTGTGGGCCGAGGACTCTGACAAGCCTCAGAGCGTGGCCGGCCCCGTCGCCGCCAGCAACGGGGGCGGGGAAGTGGCCTCACACCCCTTCGCCGCCACTGCCGACCTGCTGTCTGATGTGCTGGCAGAGTTCGGTGACCCGGTGGGTGATCTCGTCCGCAAGGCCACCGAGGCCGAATTGACGCTCTGGCTGCCCGCCACCAGCTCCGGCCCGCTGGCCTCACCCGACTGCGAGCCCGCCGATGCAACTGGCGTTAGTCCGCCTGATGCAGCGGGCGAAGGCGGGGACGGCACCCGTGCCAGGGACCGGAGTGCCAGCGCGGCCGCAGCCAGCCAGACCCGGCCGGGCCGCGTCCGGATGCATCCGTGGCAGGTCCCGGTGGTCAGTTTCGAGCCTGCGGCGGCGCTCGCAGTTCTCACGGCGATGGCGCGGCCAGGCGCTCGATCCGAGCGCGGCCTGCTGACGGGCAGCGTGCTGTTCGTAACGGCGCTGGCTTCGCTGGCGGGTGACCTGACCTCGCGCGGACGTGTGCTGCCCGGCCTGGATGAGTCGGCGGACGGCAGCTACGTTGCCCGGTGGCGGCCGGTGCTCGCCGGCGCCGATGCGTTGCGCGCCCGTGAGCTGACCCTCGGCCTGCCGCCGCTGTGCCGTGCGACAAGCGCTGACGGCGAGCCGTCGGCGACAGTCGTCGCGGACGCGCTCGGTCTGCTTACCGACGCGGCAGTCCGAGGCCGGCTTGCCGCAGAGCCGGGATATGCGCTGCTTGCACCCGCCCCCGCCGCGCCCCTGACCGACAGGTGGGCGGCCGCGCTCACCGGTGCGGACGGTCGGCTCAGTGTGTCAACGGCCGAGGCGGCCAAGGCCGCACAGCTCGTCTTCGCGCTGTGGGCCTGGCAGGACGCGGCACAGGAGCCGCCCGGTCCGGCGCGTACGTGTTTCCGGCTGATCGAGCCGGACCGGCCCGCGAGCGCAGGCGGGGACGGGACAGATCGAAGTGAGGCGGGCGACAGCCTCGACCGGAGCGATGGGAGCGGACCGGGCGACCAGCCGGAGACCGACCCCGGGGCACCCTGGCGGGTGGAATTCGCGCTGCAGTCCACCGATGATCCGAGCCTGCTCCTGCCGGCTGCCGACATCTGGGCAGGCGGTGCGGGCGATGGCTGGGCAGCGGCCGGTCTCAGCTACCCAGAGGATGACCTGCTAGCGGGGCTCGGGCGGGCGTCCCGGCTGTTCCCCGAGCTTGACGGCGAACTGCAGGGCGCGGCGCCAGCGTCAGTCATGCTCGACGCCAGGGCTGCGCTGGTGTTCCTGAAGGAGACCGGGCCGCTGCTGGCAGGCGCGGGCTTCGGCGTGCTGCTACCCGACTGGGTCCGCAGGTCGCGGCTCGGGCTGAAACTAACAGCTAGGTCAAGGTCAGCTGCCGCGCCCGGCTCAGCCGCCGCGCCCGCGTTCAGCCTGTCCGACCTTGTCGACTTCAGATACGAGCTGGCAATCGGCGACGAGACACTCGATCCGGCTGAGCTCGCCGAGCTAGCCCGGCTGAAGGTGCCGCTGGTGCGCCTCCGCGGTCAGTGGGTCGAGCTCGACGAGCGGCACCTGCACGCGGCGCTCCGGTTCCTGGAGCGAGGCGGCTCCGGGGTCATGAACTCGGGCGATGCGCTGCTTGCCGGCCTTCGTGAGAGCGCCGGAGAACTGCCGCTGGTAGGAGTAGACGCCGACGGCTGGCTCGGCGACCTGCTGTCCGGCGAGGCAGATCGCCGCCTGGCTCCGATGAGCACGCCCGTGTCGTTCCGCGGCGAACTGCGCCCGTACCAAGAGCGCGGGCTGGCGTGGCTGTCGTTCCTGGGAAATCTCGGCCTTGGCGCGGTTCTCGCCGACGATATGGGTCTCGGCAAGTCACCGCAGACGCTGGCACTGCTGCAGGCCGAGCGGGACGCCGGGATCGCAACCGGACCGACGTTGCTGATCTGCCCGATGTCGCTGGTGGGGAACTGGCAGCGGGAAGCTGCCCGGTTCACCCCGGAGCTCGGCGTGCATGTTCATCACGGTTCCGATCGCCTCGCGGGCCCCGAACTGGCCGCTGCCGTCGCTGCCGCTGACCTCGTCATCACCACCTATGGCATTGCCACCAGGGACCGGGCCGCGCTCGCGCAGGTGCCGTGGGCCCGGCTGGTCTGCGACGAGGCTCAGAACATCAAGAACGCGTCGACGAGGCAGGCGCAAGCGGTGCGCGCGATCCCGGCCGCGGCCCGGATCGCGCTGACCGGCACGCCGGTGGAGAACCGGCTGAGCGAACTGTGGTCGATCATGGAGTTCACCAGCCCCGGCTTGCTCGGGCCGGCCGAGAAGTTCCGGCGCCGGTTCGCGATCCCGATAGAGCGCAATGCCGACGCCGCGGCGACCGAGCAGCTAAAGCGGATCACGGGGCCGTTCCTCCTGCGCCGGCTGAAGACCGACAAGAGCGTGATCGCTGACCTTCCTGACAAGCTGGAGATGAAGGTCTGGTGCAACCTGACGCCTGAGCAGGCATCGCTGTATCAGGCAACCGTCGACGACATGATGGAGCGGATCGAAGCCGCTGATCCGGGCATCGAGCGGCGAGGGCTCGTGCTCGCCACGATGGCGAAGCTCAAGCAGGTCTGCAACCACCCGGCGCATCTGCTGGGTGACGGTTCCCGGCTGGCCGGAAGGTCAGGCAAGCTGGCGCGGCTGGAGGAGATCTGCGACGAGGTCGTCGAGGCCGGCGACAAGGCGCTGTGCTTCACCCAGTACGCCGAGTTTGGCGGGATGCTGCAGCCGTACCTGGCCGCCCGGCTCAGCTGCGAGGTGCATTTCCTGCACGGCGGCACGGCCAAGAAACGGCGGGATGAGTTCGTGCGCGACTTCCAGGAGGGCACAGGTCCGGCCGTGTTCCTGCTGTCGCTGAAGGCCGGCGGGACCGGGCTGAACCTCACCGCGGCCAATCACGTCATCCACGTCGACCGGTGGTGGAATCCGGCCGTCGAGGACCAGGCCACTGACCGCGCGTTCCGGATCGGGCAACGGCGGGATGTGCAGGTCAGAAAGTTCGTCTGCGTCGGCACCGTCGAGGAGCGGATCGACCAGATGATCGAGGATAAGAAGGCGCTGGCGCAGGCAATTGTCGGCACTGGTGAAAGCTGGCTGACTGAGCTCTCGGTTGCCGACCTGCGCCGGGTAATCGAACTCTCGCCGGAGGCGGTGTCCCAATGAGGCGAGCACTGTGAGCGGCTGGGATGACGAGCGCTACCCACCGTCGCGGCCGCGCAAGGCCGAGGGCGGGATCAAGGCGCGCAGCAAACGGGGTTCGATCGGCGAGCAGTGGTGGTCGCGTCGTTTCATTGACGTGCTGGAGTCGTTCGGGCTGCAGACCCGGCTCAGTCGCGGGCGGAACTACGCCAGGTCCGGCCAGGTCCTCTCGCTGGACATCGGCACCGGGCACGTGACTGCCAGGGTGCAGGGGTCGCGGATCAAGCCTTACCAGGTGAAGCTGACCGTCGATCCGCTGACTACGCGGCAGTGGCGGCGGGTCGAGGGGGCGCTTGCCGCGCGTGCCGTCTTCCGCGCCCGGCTGCTGGCCGGGGAAATGCCGGCCGAGATCGAGGAGGTCTTCGCGGACTGCGGCACGCCGCTGTTCCCGAAGTCGATCAAAGACCTGGAGATGACCTGCACCTGCCCGGACTGGGAGGTGCCGTGCAAGCACCTGGCCGCGGTCTGTTACGTGCTGGCGGAGGCGTTCGACGACGACCCGTTCGCGATGCTCGCCTGGCGTGGCAAAGGGCGCACGGATCTCCTCGCGGCGCTGCGCCGCCTGAGCGGCTCGCGGGCCAGTACCGGTGCTCGCGGGTCCACTGATGGCGGGGCCAGCAGTAGCGCGAATAGCGGCCGCGGGGGAGACGGCGGACGACCGGTTATCGATGTGGCTGACAAGCCGCTGGCCGAGTGCATGAATACGTTCTGGGCTACGCCCCTCAGCGCGGCCCGGCTGCGCGCGCTGCCGCCCGCCACTCCGGCTCCGGCGGACTTGCTGCTACGCAGTCTCGACCCGCCGCTGATCACTGCAGGCGGCCTGGACCTGGTGACGCTGCTCCGCCCGGCCTACGCGCTGCTGCCGGGCGAAGCCAGCACGGCCGCCGAATAAGCGGCCTGCCGGAGCAGCCGTGAGCTCGCTCTGCATGGCCTGATTAGATGGTCGAATGGTCATCAGGGACGCACTTCGGGACGAGCTAGCTGAGATCGGGGAAATCAGGGTCAACGCCTACCTTGCGGACGGCTATCTGTCCCCGGATTCGGGTTACGCGCCGAGACTGCGCGAGCTTGGGTCGGACGGGGCCGCCCCCGTACTCGTCGCCACTGATGGCCCCGTGATCATCGGCACAGTCATGCTGCAAACCTGGCCGAATGGCGGCCAGCTGCTGCAAGGCCCGGACGAGGCAGAGATGCGCGCACTGGCGGTGCGGCCGGAGGCTCGCGGTCGCGGAGTCGGGCGCGCGCTGGTCGATGCGGTTATCAAGCGGGCGGCTGAAGTCGGTGTCAGGCATCTGCTGCTGCTCACTCAGCCCGAGATGAAGACTGCGCATCGCATCTACGAGGAAGCAGGTTTCGCCCGCTTGCCAGATCGCGACTTCTCGCCCGAGCCGAGCGTCAACCTGCTTGCCTATGGTCTTGACCTCGACGTTCGCTGACGGTGCGCCCCGCTTCGGGCTCCGTTGCATGGCAGCTAGTGTTTAGCGATGGGCCGTAGGCGCCCGGCTGGTTAACAGGCCGGCAGGCCTGAGATCAGAGAACCGAGAGTGACCCGGGATGGTGATTGGCGTGGCGGAAGCGCTACCTGAGGTGCCGGCGGCCAGCGTTCCTGCTGAGGCATGGCTGCTCGATGTCAGGGAAGACGACGAATGGGCCGCAGGTCATGCGCCGGACGCTACACACATTCCGCTCGGCCAGCTCGGTGCTCACACCGCAGACATCCCGCAGGACCAGCAGATCTACGTGATCTGCCGCTCCGGTCACCGGTCCGCCAGGGCAACGCAGGCGCTCAACGGCGCCGGGTGGCAAGCGGTCAACGTGGCTGGCGGCATGCATGACTGGGCTGCCGCGGGCAAGCCAATGGTCACCGATTCCGGCGCCGCGCCGTTCGTAGCCTGACCGGCCGTCAGGCGCCGGCTTCCGGGCTGGCACACGCTTCCGTGAGATCTGTGCCCTTAGGCGGCTCAGGTAGACCGCAGCGGCAGCGGATAGGGCAGGCCGATCATTGGCGCCATGTCAGCGAGCATCAGCTCGAACATCGGCGAGGGATCCTCGAGCGCGAACCGCAAGTGTCCGAAGACCTCGAGGCTGACAGTCCCGTACAGCAGGACCCAGCAGCGCAGGAAGGTCTGCAGCGCGCCGAGCGGCAGCTCCGAGCCGACCATCTCGCGGTATCGCGCAAGCTGCTCGCGCAGCGCCGGATCGATGTCGGCGTCGGCAGGGATGGGGAACGGCCGCCGCCGGTACAGCTCGCTGAACAGATCCAGGAACACCTGGCCGAACTGGTAGCCGCAGTCAGCCGTCGGATCCTGGTGCATCTCGTGCAGCGTTTCGAGTCCCGGGATCGGACTGCCGAAGATCATGCTGAACTCGGGCACGTGCTCAAGGGTCCAGGCGCGGAACTCCCGGCAGCCGGCGGCCATCTTGACGACCATGATCTCGGCTTCGTCAAGTCCGTCCATGCCCGCCGGGGCATCATGAATAGCGGCTTTCACGTGGCTGGCCAGGTCGGTAAAGATATCCGCGACGACGTGCCGCAGCAGTTCCTCATGACTGCCGAAGTACCGGTAGAGGGCGGGCGCTGTCATGCCCATCTCGCGCGCGATCGCGCGCAGCGAGACTGCGTCCGGGCCCTGCTCAACAAGGAGCCGCCGCGCGGTCTGAATGATCTCCTGGGTTGTCGCGGCCCGGACGCGATCGCGCCTGCTTGGCGCCTGAACCATGATCGTCATCCACCTCCGCCTGTTCCGGACCGTCTAGCCACGAATCTGGCCTGGCCCTGCGCCAACGGCCGCCGCTCGCCAGCTTGACTTCCGTTAACTGTGTATGCCAAGTTTACACCGTAATCTATTAACGGCGTTAACCGAAGCAATGATCGCTAACGAGTCTAGCCGCGGGGTAAGCCATGTTCGAGGCCTGGGGACGAATCATCTTTAACCGACGACGGCTCGTGCTCGTCGTCGCCGGAGTCGGCGTCCTGTGTGCAGCCATCTGGGGCACGGGGGTGTTCGGGAAGCTTCAGTCCGCTGGCGGCTTCGCCCCGCCAGCTAGCCAGAGTCAGCAGGAGGCTAATCGCGCCACCGCCGTTTTCGGCCGCGACGCCGGGGACGTCGTCCTCCTCTACAGCAGTGCCACCGAGACGGTCCGCTCGCCGGCCTACCGGGCCGCAGTCGCGAACTCGCTGGCCCGGCTGCCGCGCGGCCGCGTCGTCTCCGTCTCGACCTACTGGTCCACTGGGTCCCGGCAGTTCGTTAGCCGGGACGGCCGGGTCACCTACGCGGTACTAGAACTGGCCGGCAACAGTGATGCGGCACGGATCAAGAGCTTCGAGGCGATCGACGGCGACGTCACGGCGCCTGGCCTCACGGTCCTGGCTGGCGGGCAGATCCCGACCGAGACCGCGATCAACAAGGAGGTCACTAGCGACATCGGCAGGGCTGAGGCGATCTCGATGCCGGTGCTGCTGATCCTGCTCCTCGTCATCTTTGGCAGCCTCGCTGCGGCGAGCCTGCCACTGGCGATTGGCGGCATCGGCATCATCGGCTCGTTTGCCGCGCTGCGGATCCTGACCCTGGCGACGCCAGTATCGATCTACTCCGTCAACATCACCACGATCCTTGGCCTAGGGCTGGCTATCGACTACGGCCTGTTCATGGTCGGCAGGTTCCGTGAGGAATTGCACCGGCAGGCAAGCGTGGCCGATGCGGTCGCCCGGACTGTGGCGACGGCCGGCCGTACCGTTGCGGTATCGGGCATCACCGTGGCGATGGCGCTGGCCAGCCTGATGCTCTTCCCCGCGGTGTTCTTGCGCTCCATGGGCTACGGCGGAGTCGCGACGGTCCTTGTCGACATGCTCGCGGCACTAACCGTGATGCCCGCGCTGCTGGCGGTACTCGGCCACCGGGTGAACGCGCTCCGCATCCGGCGGTCGAGCGGCCGGGCCAGGCACCCGGTCCAGGAAGAAACAACGGGCAGCTGGTACCGGCTGGCGCGCAGCGTGATGCGCAGGCCACTGGCGTTCGCCGGCGTGATCGTGATAGCGCTTCTCGTCATCGGTGCGCCGGTGCTCCATATCAGCTGGGGCGGCACAGACTCGCGGGCGCTGCCGGCTGCCGCCCCCGCCCGCGAGGTTTCCGAGACGCTGAGCCGCGACTTCCCCGGCAACGTGACCGCGCCCATCGAATCGCTCGTCCAGTTCCGCGGTCCCATCGCGGGCTCGCCGGCCAGGCAAGGGCAACTCGCCGGATACGCCGGCCGGCTCGGCAGGCTGCCGGGCGTGACCGGCGTACAGCTGACTGGCATGCGAGGCAATGTCGCCAGGATCGACTTGCGCTACCAGCCTGACTCGCTGTCGGCGCAGGCGAGGCGGATCGTGCAGCGGGTCCGCGCAGCACCGGGGCCGGCCGGCTCCAGGGTGGAGGTAGGTGGCCAGACTGCTCAGCTGGTGGACGAGCTGAGCAGCCTGTCGGCGACCGTGCCATGGATGGCACTGGTGATGGCTGCCGCGACGTTCGTGCTGCTGTTCCTCGCGTTCGGATCCGTGGTGCTGCCGGTCAAGGCCATCGTGGCGAACCTGCTGTCGCTGTCCGCGACCTTCGGGGTGGTGGTCTGGATCTTCCAAGAAGGTCACTTGTCTGGCCTGCTGCGGTTCGAGCCGACCGGGACGCTCGACCCGACAATGCCGATACTGATGCTCGCGATCATCTTCGGGTTGTCCATGGACTACGAGGTGTTCCTGCTGTCGCGGATTCGAGAGCGCTACGGCGTCACCGGCGACACCCGAGAGGCCATCGCCAGCGGCCTGCAGCGCACTGGCGGGGTCATCACCAGCGCGGCGCTGCTGCTGGTGATCGTGGTCGGCGCCTTCTCCGCCTCTGGCATCACGTTCATCAAGCTGATGGGCGTCGGCATGATCGTCGCGCTGATTGTCGACGCATCCGTCGTGCGCGTGCTGCTGGTGCCAGCCGCCATGCGCCTGCTCGGCCAGGCGAACTGGTGGGCACCGAAACCGCTGCGCCGTTTGTATGCCAGGTACGGCATTCGCGAGCAAGACAACGCCGGCGAGCGGAATCGGGTCGCGGCCCCGTTGGTTGCTGCTGCACGTCAGCTGCCATCGAGCAATGGAGATCAGCCTTGAAGTACGTGAACCTCGGCGCGACCGGAGTCCGGGTATCCCGCGTCTGCCTTGGCATGATGAGCTACGGGAACGACAGCGAGCGTCCGTGGGTGCTTGACGAGGACGCGGCTGAGCCGATCGTCAAAGCCGCTGTCGAAGGCGGCATTACGTTCTTCGACACGGCGGACGTCTATTCCGGCGGCGCGAGCGAGGTAGCCACCGGGCGGCTGCTGCCCAAGTTCCTGGACCGGGAGCAGTACGTGCTGGCGACGAAGGTCTACAGCCCGATGGGACAGGGTGAGAACGACCGTGGCCTGTCCCGCAAGCACGTCATGGCCGGCATCGACGCGTCGCTGCGGCGGCTCGGCACGGACTACGTCGACTTGTACCAGATCCACCGGTTCGACTACCGCACGCCGATCGAGGAGACCATGGCGGCACTGCATGACGTGGTGCGGGCCGGCAAGGCGCGCTACATCGGCGCGAGCAGCCTGTTCGCCTGGCAGTTCGCCAAAGCGCAGTACACCGCCGACGAGCATGGGTGGACCCGGTTCGTGTCCATGCAGAACCACTACAACCTGGTCTACCGCGAGGAAGAGCGGGAGATGATCCCGCAGTGCATCGACCAGGGTGTCGGCGTCATCCCCTGGAGCCCGCTGGCCCGCGGCCTGCTGGCCGGAAACCGCACCAGAAGCGGCGAGCGGCATACCGTGCGGGCAGGCTCGGATCCGTTCGGCGACTCGCTCTACACGCTTGCGGCTGACTTCGATGTCGTCGACCGGTGCGCGGAAGTGGCCGCCGAGCGCGACATTCCGTCCGCACAGGTGGCGCTGGCGTGGCTGCTGCAGCGTCCGGGCGTGACAGCGCCCATCGTGGGCGCGACGAAGCAGGGTCATCTGGAGGACGCGCTTGCGGCTGAAAAGCTTGTGCTAACTGAGGACGAGGTGCGGCGGCTCGAAGAGCCGTATGTTCCCCACCCGGTACTCGGGCACATCTGACGCCGCCCTAACGGGACGCTGGCCGGCCGGGCACGGGTGGCCTGGCCGGCTGCCGGGATTGGCACGTCGGGGTGCACTGGCAGCCCTGCCAGTGGCATGCTCGGGCCGTGGGCGGCTAACTGCGCGTTCCCGCTGTTAATAAGGACAGGAGCCACGATGGCATTTCGCGGCTGGCCGGAGGAGGCCCTCGACTTCTACGACGGGCTGGAGGCCGACAACTCGCGGACGTACTGGCAGGCGCACAAGGATGTCTACGAGGCGTGCGTATTCGGGCCGATGGCAGAGCTGATGGCCGAGCTTGAGCCGGCCCACGGCGAGACCAAGATCTACCGGCCTTACCGTGACCTGCGGTTCAGCAAGGACAAGTCGCCGTACAAGACCGCCATCGGCGCGCACGTCGGGGAGGGTTACGTGCAGCTCTCCGCGGCTGGCCTCGCGGCGGGCCGCGGCATGTACGGGATGGCGCCGGATCAGCTTGAGCGCTATCGCGCGGCGGTCGCGGCCGACCGGGCCGGCGCGGCGCTGGAGGACGTCATCGCGCGCCTGCGCAAGTGCGACATCGACGTGCACGGCAGGGAGTCGCTGAAAAGCGCGCCACGCGGTTACCCCGCCGACCACCCTCGGATCGAGCTGCTGCGGCACAAGGGCCTGGTGGCGTGGAAGGAATGGCCGGTCGAGGCGTGGCTCGCGACCGCCGCGGCGAGTCAGGTGATTGCTGACTTCCTGGTCGCGACGGAGCCGCTCGGTGACTGGCTCGCTGAGAACGTCGGCCCGTCGGACGCGCCTGGCAGGTAGGTTCCGGACCGACTGTCAGGGGCGGTGCTGTCGGAGGCTGGCTGAGCAGTCCGGGCACAATCCGAACAGCTCCACAGTATGACCCACCTCGGTGAACCCGGCATCTGTAGCGACTTGCTCGGCCCAGTGCTCTACGGCCCTGCCCTCGACCTCGACGCTGCGTCCGCACTCGCGGCAAGTGAGGTGGTGGTGGTGGCTGTCGGTGCGGCAGCGCCGGTACAGCGTCTCGCCGCTGGAGTCCCTGATCGCGTCGACTTGGCCGTCTTCGCTCAGCACTTGCAGATGCCGGTAGACGGTCGTCAGGCCGACGTGCTCGCCGCGTTGCCGTAGCTCAGCGTGGATCTGCTGGGCGCTGCAGAACCCCGGCAGGCCGTCAAGCACCGCAGACAGCGCCTCGGACTGGCGGGTGCCGCGGACCCGGGTGCCGCGGGCGCCAGACGGCGATACCGGCTGCGGAGAACTCACAATCGCACGTTAGCAGCCCGCGGGCTGCGCTTCGGCCGCCGCTGCCTGCTTGCCTGGCCGCGGCGGCCGAAAGCCAACCGTGTTGCTTTTACTACTACTGCTGGTGTAGCTGGTGCTTGAGCTACTGCTCAGGGACCTCGGTCATCAGGTCCGCTGCCGTCTCCATCCCGGCGCGCCAGACCGACCGGGCGATGATCTTGTGCGGATCCACCCGGTGCCGGTAGCGGCCGGCGATCTCGGTGATCTCCTCGAGCAGGCCTTCCGACAGCGTGGTCGGCTGAAGCCCCAGCGCGAGGAACTGGTCGTTCCGGACGATTAGGTCGTTCTCGTCCGCCTCTAGCCGGGGATTCGGCAGGTAGGCGATCTCGCTGCCGGTCATGTCGCCGATCATCTTGGCCAGGTCGAGCAGCCGGTGCGTCTCAGTGACCTGGTTGCGCACGAGCACCTTCTCGCCCGACTCAGGCGGGTTGTTGATCGCGATCTCAATGCACCTGACGGTGTCCCGGATGTGGATGAAAGCGCGTGTCTGGCCGCCGGTGCCGTGCACCGTGAGCGGGTGCCCGATCGCCGCCTGCATCAGGAACCGGTTCAGCACGGTGCCGTAGTCGCCGTCGTAGTCGAACCGGTTGATCAGCCGCTCGTCGCGGGCGGTCTGGTCGGTCTGGGTGCCCCAGACGATGCCCTGGTGCAGGTCGGTGATCCGCAACCGGTCGTTCTTGGCGTAGAACGAGAACAACAGCTGGTCCAGCGTCTTGGTCAGGTGGTACACCGAGCCGGGGTTCGCCGGGTGCAGGATCTCGCGCTCGAGTTCGCCGTCCGGCGTCGGGACCTTGACAGCAAGGTAGCCCTCCGGGATCGGCGCGCTGCCAGACCAGCCGTAGCCGTACACGCCCATCGTCCCGAGGTGCACGAGCGAGACGTCCAGGCCGGTCGAGACGAGCGCGGTCAGCAGGTTGTGCGTGCCGCGGACGTTGTTGTCGACGGTGTAGCGCTTGGTCTTCTCTGATCGCATCGAGTACGGCGCGGCACGCTGCTCGGCGAAGTGCACGATCGCGTCGGGGCGGACCTCAAGCAGCAGCGCCACGAGTGCGTCGTACTCCTCGGCCAGGTCCAGGCTCACGTAGCCGATCTCGCGGCCGGAGATTTCCTTCCAGACTGCCAGGCGCTCGCCGATCGGCCGGATCGGCGTCAGCGAGTCGACCTCGAGGTCGATGTCGATCTTCCGGCGGCTCAGGTTGTCGACGATCGTGATGTCATGGCCACGATCGGACAGGTACAGCGAAGTGGGCCAGCCACAAAAGCCGTCGCCGCCGAGGACCAGAACGCGCATAGGTGCTCCAAAGTTTGCTTCACTGCTCTCGAACAGCGCCCGGTGCTGCGTCGCCACGGTCGGCAGTCAGAGCTTGAGAGCCAGGCTCGAGGATGGCATCCGTCGCAGTGTACCGGGCGATTTCGACCGCGATGCTCGTTTCCCTACCACTATGTGAGACGACTGACACTTCCGGTCAGCCTCCTCTTTTCTTGGTCACCGCGCCGGCGTTCCCTGCACGGCCGGGAACGCGACGACGGCTCCCCCCAGCATGACCCGGAAGCAGCCACCTCGCCAGCGCAGTCAGCGGATTGACAGCTAGGGCTGAGCCAGGATGCAGCGGCATATCAGCTTTCTCTACCGCAGAAGCGGCGGTCGCCGACCGCGCAGCAGCCTCAAAGCTACACGGTGCGAAACGGTACCGCCGGGCGCGCCAGATGCGGGTAGCCGGCCGCCCGTACACCACGAGGGGAACGCGCCCTCAGCAGAACCCGGACCCGGCAAAGAGCGGGCGGCTCGCGCACTGACCGCGTAAGCGGGGGCAGGATGGGAAACATGGCAGAGCGGCTCCGGGGCGCAACTAGCCCGTATCTCTTGCAGCACGCCGACAACCCGGTCGACTGGTGGCCGTGGGGCGACGAGGCGTTCGCTGCGGCCGCCGAGCGCGGCGTACCGGTGCTGTTGTCGGTTGGCTACTCGGCCTGCCACTGGTGCCACGTCATGGCGCATGAGTCGTTCGAGAACGAGCAGACGGCCGCGCTGATGAACGAGTACCTGGTCTCGATCAAGGTAGACCGGGAAGAGCGGCCGGATGTGGACAGCGTCTACATGACGGCCACGCAGGCGATGACCGGACAGGGCGGCTGGCCCATGACCGTCTTCATGACGCCGGGCCGGGAACCTTTCTTCTGCGGTACCTACTTTCCGCGCGCGCAGTTCGAGCGGCTCATCCTCAGCGTGGCACGAGCCTGGAAGGAGGACGGTGCGGAGGTAACCGCCCAGGCCCGCCAGATAGCGGCGGCGCTGGCCGAGCGGGCCGGCCCAGTACCGGCCGGCACAATTCCGGACAGCCCGGTGCCCGCCGGCGAGGCCGCCGATCCGGCGAGCCGGCTTGGCGCCGCATGTGAGTCGGCCGTGGCTACGCTGGCCCGCGAGTTCGACGCCAGCCGGGGCGGCTTTGGCGGCGCGCCAAAGTTCCCGCCGTCGATGGTGCTCGAGTTCCTGCTACGGCACTCCGAGCGGGCCAGCGGGCCTGATGCGCAGCAGGCGCTAGCCATGGCTGAGGTCACCGCGAACGCAATGGCCCGCGGCGGCATGTACGACCAGCTGGCAGGCGGGTTCGCCAGGTACAGCGTTGACACGGACTGGGTCGTTCCGCATTTCGAGAAGATGCTTTACGACAACGCGCTCCTGGCGCGGGTCTACGCGCACCTCTGGCGGCGTACCGGCAGCGCGCTGGCCCGGCGCGTAGCGGAGGAGACCTGTGACTGGCTCCTGACTGAGCTGCGGACGGCTAAGGGCGGATTTGCCTCGGCACTCGACGCAGACTCAGACGGCACCGAAGGCGCGTTTTACGTCTGGACGCCGGCCGAGCTCACGGCGGCCCTCGGGGCCGGCGACGGCGGCTATGCGGCGGGCGTATTCGGCGTGACCGATGCCGGCACGTTCGAGCACGGGACGTCGGTGCTGCAGTTGCGCTCGGATCCGGCTGACCCTGCCCGGCTGGCCAGGGTGCGGGCGGATTTGCTCGCGGCGCGGGCCGAGCGCACCCGGCCGGCCCGGGACGACAAGGTGGTGGCCGCGTGGAACGGCCTGGCCATCGCCGCGCTAGCCGACTGCGGGCTGCTCTTCAGCCGGCCTGATCTCATCGCTGCGGCGACTGCGGCAGCGGAATTGCTGACTACCGTGCACCTGAGCGCTGCCCGGCTCGCGCGCACGTCGAGGGACGGCCGGGCATCGGCCACACCCGGAGTACTGGACGACTATGGCTGTGTAGCGGCTGGCCTGATTGCCCTCGCCGGGGCCGTCGGGACGGATGGTGCTCCTGTGGTGGCTGGAGCCGGTGACCTTGCGCCCGGCGTCGAGCCGGGGGCTGACCGCTGGCTGACCGTAGCCGGCCAGCTGCTTGACGTCGCCCTGAGCCGGTTCAGCACCGGAACAGGCGGCTTCTACGACACCGCCGACGACAGCGAGCAATTGATCTACCGGCCGGCCGACGTTGCTGATGGACCGAGCCCGTCGGGGACGTTCGCGGTGGCAGACGCATTGCTGAGTTACTCGGCACTGACCGGCTCAGCGCGCTACCGGGACGCGGCCATCGCTGCCCTCGGCATCGTCGCGGACCTCGCCGCCAGGTTCCCGCGGGCGGCAGGGTCCGGACTGGCAACTGCCGAAGCCGTGCTGTCAGGCCCGGCGGAGATCGCGATAACCGGGCCACCGACGGAGCAGCGGGCAGAGCTGCACCGGGCCGCTGCGATGGCAGCACCTCCCGGCGCGGTTGTTGCCGTTGGCGACGGGGCTGGCGAGCCCATCCCGCTGCTCGCCGGCAAGGGACCTGTCGACGGCCGGCCGGCTGCCTACGTCTGCCGGAACTTCAGCTGCCAGGCACCGGTCACCGAGCCCGCTCAGCTTCGCGCGGCGCTCGGCACGGCGACGGTTGCCCCGGGCGACTAGCCAGGCATGCGGGCGTGCCCATGACTCACCTCGTCGTCGGGCTGCGGGGCGCGCAATCCGCGTAGCCGGGTCCTTGCTGACTCCCTTCGCCCCGAAAACGGCGCCGCGTTCACTAATGCCCGGTCAGAAGTTTGCCAAGGGTTCGCCATGCGTGCGGGCGCTTAGGATTTCCTTGCGGGATTATCGAGGTTCGCGGGGTATGGACGCATGCGCAATTCGCGTGCAAGGTAGTACGACGATGCCTGCACGGGCAGCGAGCCAGGGAAGGGAGTGACCGGTGCGCGACGGAACCCGCCGCCTGCGCTCTGGC
>Ga0335072_10006328_pt1 | contig 17325 bp, 12 predicted proteins | sample Lox_Sample_21_FD_206725 | JGI IMG/M metagenome (GOLD analysis project Ga0335072, IMG submission 206725) | Soil microbial communities from Loxahatchee National Wildlife Refuge, Florida, United States - Lox_Sample_2.1 | ecosystem: Environmental > Terrestrial > Soil > Wetlands | place: USA...
AGGAATGTCACCCTGATGCAGATCGGAAATGCAATGGTAATGTCCTTGAATTCCCAACATCTGATGTATTAATGCACGATACCTTTCTCCGTCGCGAAGTGCGCCGAATCACGTGTACGAGGATATCACTAAGGACATCAGGAGCGCCAAATATGCCGCCAGTCCGACTCCGAGCTTAGTAGCCGCGCTGGAGGCAGTAGGCGAACTGCCAGTTGAAGTGGAGGTCGCACTCGGCATTGCAGTTTGCTCATTGACAACAACGTATATCTCACCAGTGGCATCTGAGGAAATGAACATCCTTCCTTGTCCGTCGAAGGCTATACCGACCGGCCTAAAGCAATTGGTGGGACACACTGAGTCATCAGCATTTGCGAAGATATCAGTGAGTGCATTAGTGCTGTGTGCTGGTGCTACTGGCTCTCCGTTGGCGAAAGCGATGCGGGACACTTTATAGCCGACTGGGATGGTGCGGTCCCTAGGCATTGTTAGCAAAGAGGAGGTCGCTAGGGGCAGGGATAAAGCAAGTGGGTCAGCCAAGCATACCAGCTTCCATGAAACGTTACCCAGCCTTCGGTGCCGCTGTTGTTGAAGACAAGATCAAGTGGCGCCAGATGGGCCTGGAACGTCAGTCTTGGAGGTATTTGGGTAGCGCAGTAGGAATCTGTCTTTGCTAGCGATTCGGTGAGAGGTAAGGGGCCGTCGATTGAAAACTGAGAACCGATCGACAAATTTCCATTGTCCGGTATTTCACTAAGGTTCCAAGCCGCGAAGCAGTACGGGTAGCCATAGTTCTGGCCCTGCGGAGGATATTGGGTACCATTAAGATATCCGTGGAAGTTCAGCTCCTCACCAGGATTGTTCTCATGAATATCTTGGCCGTCCCTAGTGATCTGATCCGCAGAGTTCTCCACGCTGTAAATGCCACCAGTGACAGGGTGTTCAGCTACGCCAACGGAGTTTCTTAAACCCCAGCCGAGACGAAGACCGGCTGTGTCGAACTGGTATGGTTGACCGGTCATGTTGGTGAGATTGAAAGCTCTGATCTGACTGTGGCCTGAAGCTACATTGGCGGCTATGAGGTCAATGTTCGACGTACTGCCCCTGCTGACAAGGAGGATTCCTGGAGCCTTCTGAGACAATAACAGTGTCCGAGTAGTGTGATCATCTGTCGTCATATTTGTGACGAGCAAGTTTTGACCGGACACTGACTTTTGGGTGGCGTCATAGTTCCAGGACCAGACAGAATCAGGCGAGGAGGCATAAATAGTTTTGCCATCAGCGGAGATGGCAAGGCCATGGTTCAGCTACGAGATAGTGTTAGACTTTTGTACCCGGAGGAGTGAATAATCAGTCTCCGAGATGGAGGACAGAGGTCCGGAAAAAATGGGAGGGCGGGGGCCAAGTGCGAAGAGTTAGTGTTTCGTACCGACTGGGTCACAAGGGTAGTATGAGAAGTGACACTGAGGCATGTCCCGCCATTGTCTTGCAAGGTGAGGGCTGAGACGCTTCCGTCGCCATTTTTTTGCTCAACAACAAGGAGATTGCCGGCTTTGTCGAATTGTATTGATCTTGGTGATGATAACCCCGTGGCGATCAGCTGGGCTCGGTAGCCGGAAGCAACGGATGGCTGCACTGAATTCGTGGGCGTCAAAGTCGTTGAACAACTTGATGATTGCACTAGAGTTGGCAGGAAGAAGCTGGCAATAGCCAGAAGCGTACCCGTCATAGCCATCATGTTGGCAGACAGCTGTTGACAGGGAGATGTCGGTAGTTGACGGGAGGGGAGGAGTAGGAAGATACATTGTTTGTATCTCCACAGGAATTCCTGTAACGAGGGTCGGACTTATTTCACTCCTTCCCTATTTGCTCCAAGCCTCAGTCGATGACGAACGAACGCCGACGTCATTCCAAGCCCAAACAAGCGCACGGACCCTGGCGGCGAGTCACAACAGTACAACGCAACCCGTCTCACGCGGCCAGCATAGCACCTGCCTTGTCAGCTATCGCGTTGTCGCGATCTCTTAGGTACGAACGAATGATTGGTGGTAACAGCAGAAGATTCTTTTATCTATCTATTCAATTGTTTCTCTGTGGACGATGTGATCCCACTACGTAAATGCACATAGGTCAGCCTCCTAGCCTGACCCAACCTTGCATACAACACTTTTGCGCTTGTACGCTCAATAAAAACATATACCAGCCCCTCCAAACCCAATGAAATCCTTGATCAGACACCACAGGTTCTAGGAGAAGGACCTAAAATAGTTCGACCTGTCCGACATACGATGCCTCAAAGCATCGTATTGGCGGGTCTTCTGCTCCATGCAAGCCCCCTGCTGAGTCCCTTGTACTGCCCCAAATGCCATATCAGCAAGAAAATGAGATGCCCAACAAGGCATACAAGTCAATAAAAGCCTGGCCTAAAGCATGTTGTTATTGTGCCCATGACAATGAAAGAAGAAACTCCTCACAATGCTCGCTAATCCCCACAGACGCCTGGTTTTGGTACACAAAAGAATTACTGATGCCTCGTGTTGGGCTATTTGCTCGGCTTTTCGTTCCACATTCACACAACAGTCATCATCTTCATACGCCCAGATAGGTCATTTTGGGTAGTGCTACCACCATTCATGGAGCTGCCGAGATAGCCATGTGGACTCCGGCTTTTGGGAAGACTTGGCTTTCTTAACGACGAAGACGACGACGGCGACGGCGACGGCGACGGCGATTCTTCTACTCGATGGAATATCTGACTGAAGGCGGGGTCCGAAACCTTCTTGGGTGTCTTGTCAGGGCTGACGGAAACGCCCTCCGCTTTACGAACAATCTCCTTCAAAGCTCGCGTGACTGTGCTTGCGCGGCTTACGAGCTCCCGAAGGTCTCGCGTGTCAAAGGGTAACTTCTTCTGTTGATATATCTCAATCTCAGCTGGAGAAGAATCGGGTCCGTTCCGGCTTTGCTGGATTGTCTGCAAGAACGATTTTACCTGGGCCAGGCTATCACCTCGCGGTCGGCCACTCGGTGGAGTTGCTGCGCTGGAGATGGAACGACGAGGTACAGGCTCTAAATACCCATTATCATCACTGTGGATATCAGACTGTTTCCGAGCCCGGCTTAGTGGAGGGGATTGCTCGTCGAAGTCGTCGAAGGCACTAGGCGATGCTGGCGAGTTGGGAGGACGCAGGTCATCGTCGTCATCGTTCAGGGTCGCAAGATTGATAATGTTCTCAGCATCGTCCCATATGTGACTGGACGGACCTTCCAGAAGGTCTAATGCGGCTCCATGGATGCGTAGACGTTTCAACTCCTCCACAAGTAGCATAAACTCTTGAACTTGACCAAATTGGCCGTGAACACTGGCTTGTCGATCGATGATAGACTGTGGTACCTTCATCCCCTGTGATGGAATTGTGTTGAGCGGCAACCCGTCAACCTCCTTGTCATCCCCGTTGTCAAGATCATCAAATTCAAAGTCGTCGTTCCATTCCTCGCTTACACCTTTGTTGCCCAACCCCCAGGTCCCAAACTTTGTAGCCGGGAAATGAGGGTCATTCTCCATCATCGATTCACGGGCAACTGGTACACTCTGGCTTCGGAGGTGCAAAGCACTCAGGCCACGTCGTCCGGAGGAACGGCTGCCTCGGTTCTCAAGACTCTGCTTGCCATGCATGGTCCTGGGTCTCGGGCTAGAGCCGTTAAGCAGGTCTCTATCCGATTTCTGTTGTTCAGACCAATCGAATATAGACAACCGCGGCTCAGCGTGCCGGTCCATAGGGTCAACGTCCATGCCGTCTGCGGAATCTTGGTGGATATGAAAAGGTGGCGGTGTAATCCTCCGCGAGATATGCCTAGAATAATCGGGCAATGTCATAGACTCATTAAACGTCGACTCCGGGTCTGTAGTCTTGTCCCATTCCAACTCGTCGGTTGACATGGCCTCAATGGACGTGCGTATATCTTCCTTGCCTTGCACTTGCAAATTGCATTGCACTGACGATGCTGGTGAGCACACATCAACCTGCGCTGACTCACGTCTAGTCGGCATAGGCGTTGTGACGAGGTCGTCTTCTTCAAAGGTTTGTGTCCTGACTGGAGTCGAGACATGGTGTAGTTCTTCTATGGAGTCTTCCGTCTCTTCTTCGTCCGGTTCGTACCCATCCTCCCTCGAGACACTAGAAGGTTGGCGTGGCGAACTTGAATCGAGTATCTGCTCTTGCACTATTGATCGCTCCATAGGGCCTTTGTGATTACGTTCCATATTTATTGCAAGGCCGTCCAGCATTCCTCCATCCATAAGATCTTCCAGGCCAACGAGGCTTTTAGAAGTTGCACGAGGTGGAGACTCGTCAAATATGGTCTCAATACCGGGCCCTCGCAATCCCGAGTGGCTGCTTGCTGTTGCCCGTGTTGCCAAGGAGTCATAGGCCGTGTCGCTTTGGAAGTCCACCGAGTCTTCATCCCCAGAGCTGAACACTCTCTGGTCGTAATCGGATCCGAATGTTGTCGAAGCAGGATCTGAAGGTGCCAAAGATACGCGTTTGTTACGATTGGACAGCATGGTATTGGAAGCGGATGGAAAACGGGGCATTGAAGACGACTCGGATCGAGCATCGAAGTTCGGATGTAATGGAAACGTTGGCGTCCCTCGCGGTAAGTCAATATCGAAGGTAGAAACGTTTGAAATAGGTGACAAAGGGGAGGTGTGAGTTCGGTCAAGCCCAGTAGTGTCAGACTTTCCCAGTGGAGGCTCAGTCATGCCCCTTCGCCTTTGGACGCTGCCAGATTTTGACTTAGCAGCAAATGCTTTGGAAGTAGTAGGGGAACTTGATCCAAACATGTCACTGACTGAGAAAGAGTGGCGGGACCTATGCTTCTTCTTCGGTACGTGCGATGTTGTAACTTTGCTATCATCAGCATCGTGCTGCTCATCAATGTCCACCATATAGCTGTTACTCATGTTCCGAACGCCAACATCATCGATATCATCCTGCGACGGTCTTGATTCGACAGATTTGGCGGACACCAAGATAGGATGCCGATTCGAGATCTTCTGAACAGGTCGTATGCTGTCTGCTCGACCAGAGCCTGAAGTATGGCGTTTACGTGACTGGCTCGCATTCAACCTTCCATAGCCGCTACTAAAGTACGGCCGCCACACGGGAGGAGTGCTGGAAGAGCCACAGTGCTCCGAAAACGAAAGGTCAGGTTCGGGAGGGCCATGTCGTGAAAGTTCTTCTGTGGTCATGTTACCGAACGTCGCCGACCGTTGATGGCTTGTTGCAGGCCTACGCAGTTGGGGAGTTTTGGCGTGGTTGGCAGAAATCGCACGATGGGACGAGGTTCGCTTGACGAGCTTGTTCGGTGGCAGGGTAGAAGGCCCTCCTGACACTAGGAACGGCGTAGCAGAATTGTTTGAAAACGATATCGAAGGCGTCGTGGGTCTGACGGATGACGAAGGGCTGCCATTCAATGATGAGATGGTTGAGATGCGTTTCAGCCATGAGGTTGATCTCTTCAAGGTTTCCATATCATTGTTTTCGGCAGAAGGCGACGCGTCATGATCCGCCCTTGACATAAGCGACCTCCGAGCTCCCACAGAACTTTGCCTAGAAATCGATGGGGTGGAATTTTGAAGTGGTGACGAGCTCACTGACATTCTCCTCCAAAACGCCGGCTTCAGGCTTGTGCCGTGTGAGGTTGATGCTCTTGGTTGATCGTGGTTTGGTTCCAACTTCAGTGGTTCTGACTGGGTTGTGTTGGGAGTAGAGTAGTCCGTAGTACGCATAAGTGGCGTGGAAAAGGGCTGAGAAGGTACGCCAGGTCTAAGTGCTTTTCTTTTCCCAGAAGTAGGCCTTGGTATAGTGTCCTGCTCTTCATAGCCAAGGGCAAGGCCGGCTGGGCCAATGCCAATCGTACCTAACGCACATAACTACACGTAAAAGGTCAGCAACTGAAAAGGAGCAAAGCAAAACTGCGGGTGTAGGACATCTCGTGTTGGAAGGAGCCGCAGTGATGAGCCTTGTAGGTTGGGCAGCTGAACGAAAAAGAGGCTATTACCGTAGGCACGAAGTCCATCTTCTTGACGCTCCCTTCAAACCTCCAGCCCTGGAAGGAAACCTCCGGCTCTGTTCTCGACAGCCTCGACCACGGTGTTGACTACCATTGAGAACCTCTTCATGTTGGTCTCATTGGTCCGGTGATTTGGAGGTCAAGATAGAAAGGGCTGAAGAGTCCCGCGTCCAGGAAAGGGTTAGGAATGGAGGTCTGAGCCCCGCAAGAAGGTGAATTTCAACCTAATAGGAGACTTCTTCAGGATTGAGGTAGGGAGGAGCTGAGGTAATGTTCAGCTACTTCTGGGTTTGAAAGTGGAAAGGTATGGTGTCGTATTGTTCAGCAGGAGGGCTAGGACGAATTGTAGCATGTTTGTTACTCTGGGCGGGTTGTTGGCAAGGGCCAAAAGCGCGCAAGCCGCTAAGATTACAGCGACCCTAGGCCAACGCCAGGGTTTGTTCGCTACGACGACCAACCAGCTAACTCGCCTTTCCCGTCAAGAATCACGCCTAAACCGCTCCCACCGATAGCGCTTCCATCGGTCCTCTTTTTTGACTTTCAGGGTTCCACGCGAGATCTTGATGACGAACTGTGGCCGCGCCCTGTACGAGCCTGTATCTTTTCGTCAAGCTCTGTGTGAATCAAATTCTACAGCGATTATCCATACAACCTTTCTCCCCGACAGGTACCCGAAGGGCCTTGTTTGCCACTTTCTCTGCTCATTTTCATTTGGTACGAGGCATCCACGTTGCACGCACGTGGTACAGCAGCTTGGTTTGTTTGAGCTTTAGCAATATCAATAATATCTTTGTGTCAACCTGATCTGCCAGCCATGATTCCTCTTGGTTGTGCAAAGAATCGTGAGCTGGCAAACAAGAAATTTATGGTAGCCTATGCCGAGCGAGCGTGAATCTAATGTCTCATCAGAAAAGATGACGGTTGGATGGCACTCGTCCGTCAAGGCCCCTCAGATTGGCGAGGCCCAGTTCCGGACCATTTCTCGAGACCATAGAATCTGGAATCCGTTCCCCAGAAAATTATCATCGTTGTCCAACAAGCTCCTCCATTGCCTTGTTTTGACTTCCAAGAGAGGTTCCTCGAGCACCGACCATAAGGAACTGGGACCAAATTTTGTTTTGGAGGAACAGACACATGCCTGCTAGGGCACGTCCAGACAAAGCGGGTAGTTGGCGAAATTTTCTACAAGGCCGGAAAAGAGGCGGCTGCCCGTCCAAGGCGCCCTTACAGGTATTTTTTGATGTGTACCATGGAATGCGACTTTTCAATTACCGTTCATTCACTTACTCATTAAATCGATACATCCGAAGCCCCCGCGGCTGTTCACCCCGGTTGAAAGCTGATTAGCTAGATGGCGTGCTTTCTGGTCAGCGCGTTAGGGGATCCAATCTGCAGCAAATCCTGCAGAATTTGGTCACTCATCCTCTGGAATCAGACGAGATCGGAAAGGTAATACCAACTCGAGTCTCTCATTCGTCACTCTGTACGTAAGGATGGTTGCAGCTATCAGACTTCTCCACCCTTGGCATCTGCAATATGGGCAGATACGGATAAGGAATGGCATTAACTACTCTGGATACAGACTACTCAAAAGGATCTGAATCTTCCGCAGGATGGTGATGTAATGAGCGGTTCGCCTTCTTGATTTGCAACGTGCTGTCGTGAGTTCTGAACACGGCGGCTATAATGCAAGCAGCCAGCACACCGTATCTCACCGCGCACAAAGCAGTTGTCTACCATTGTGCTCCAAAATGCTAACCCGTGCAGAAAAGAAGCAGATTATTGGGGATGAGGGCACGGCAAAGCCGAGGGCGTCTCCCGACCAAGCCGGGCTTTTAGTAGTGCGACCAGGTTCAACCCAGTATGTCTCGCAGGCGGGGGATGTGAAACGATGCACGCCCTCAGGCTGCAACGGCCGGCTTGACCTGAAGCTTAAACAACATAGCCAACCTCGAAATGGAAGGAGCGATCTATCATGCCCTTTTGAACAAACAACGGGCGTCGGACCTGACTACAATCTACAATTGGCATGGTACGAGCAGGGTGGGTGTTCTTGTTTGCTCAGCCGAAGTTATGGGCCCCGCAAGCCAGGGAATTTCGCGTCGATCGTTGGAGCTGGGGCGAGGCGGACCCTAGAAGACGCCAGATTCATTTTTGGCGCGAATGTCGCGTGTAATTTATTGAGTTAGTGGTAGCGTGGGGCTCATTGGACGCTCCAACGCCCTAGGGCAAAAGTCCGTAAAATCCTTTTTCGGGAAAGTGACTGGCACACTTTCAAAGTCGCCTGGCTGTGTTGATTGTTTGATCATAGTGCCAGTATTAAACCGACCCAAACATGGTTTATGCTGATATGACAGGAAACGCCTTTTGACTACGAACAACCGGGCCCATTACTCATCGATGAGCAAACAAAAGCAAGTGGCGGATGACGGTGATTTGAGATTTCAAGCAAACAGGATAAACTTAGCTTCCTCCTGCCCTCTCTAATTGCGTGAGACAAGGATCCCGCGAACGCCACGACCCTCCCTCATCTCCTCCACTCCGTCGCCCCCATAAGCCGTGATCGCCATGGAAGCCGAAATTCAATCCCTAATACCAAACATAGATCATGTCGTATCTGAGTACTCCGTGGTAGGGCTTACTTTTCTCCCGTCGAATCAGAATTGTCCATAACGTCTCAAGGGTTATCTCAATCACGCCTCGAGGCTCTACTTCTCCGAAGAGGACTCGGCAGCCCAATCCCCTCTATCAGAGGCACTTGACAGCATAACAGCTCTGTTGGTCTCTGCCTCCGGTGACTTCTCGGAGCAAAATGAGATCTCAATCCGTAATCTCGTCGAGAAATTTATATCGACGCTAAGTGCCGCGAATGGCAAGAATGGAGAGCAGAGGCAGATCCCTTTCGCCGCTAGGAGGCTCGAGCAGACCATACAAGTCGGCTCGCAGCGGAACATCTCCTCCACCATGGGCTTAGCGAGCGGTGCGGTCGACCTAGAAGCGACCAATGCCCGAAAAGTTGAGTCCAAGGTGGACAAGAAGAAGCTTGAAAAGGCCGAGAGGAAGATTCGTGCGAAACAGGACAAGAAGGTCATGAAGAATGTCGAGTACGAAGCCTCGAGGCTACTTGACCAGCCAGACAGCACTCAATCATATGAAGAGTTTTTCATGGCCGTCAACCCTCTCCAACTCGGTGGCGATGCCCAGCCAAAGAGCAAGGACATCAAGGTTGATGGTTTCGACGTATCAATCTCCGGAAAGCGGATTCTCACCGATACGTCCTTGACACTTGCATATGGGCGGCGGTATGGTCTGGTGGGTCAGAATGGTGTTGGAAAGTCTACCTTGTTGCGGGCATTGAGTAGGAGAGAAGTTGCCATCCCCACACACATCTCCATTCTTCACGTCGAACAAGAGGTAAAATCTCCTTCTGATGCCAGTGTAGCAGCTCTGGCTGACTGGGACAGATAACTGGAGATGACACTCCGGCACTCCAAGCAGTCTTGGACGCAGACGTCTGGAGGAAACATCTACTAGCTGAACAGGGAGTAAGCATTTCGCCTTGCCCACTCGTTCACTTGCTCAAACTGCTGACTACCGTTCCAGAAAATATCACGTCAGCTTTCGGAGATCGAGACGCAACGAAAGTCAATGGCAGACACTTCTAAAGATGCCGCCAGACTTGACAAGGAACGCGAGGGTCTTGACACGACGCTCGGTGACATCCAAGGCAAGCTTAGTGAGATGGAGTCCGACAAGGCAGAACCTCGAGCTGCCACTATCCTCGCCGGCCTGGGTTTCTCACCTGAAAGACAGCAATTTCCTACCAAGACCTTCTCGGGTGGTTGGAGGATGCGACTAGCTCTTGCTCGAGCTCTATTCTGTGAACCAGATCTGCTACTTCTAGACGAACCGTCGAACATGTTGGATGTCCCTTCCATTACCTTTTTATCCACCTACCTCCAGACCTATCCCAGCACCGTACTCGTGGTATCTCACGATCGGGCATTCCTCAACGAAGTAGCGACAGACATCATCCATCAGCATTCCGAACGTCTCGACTACTACAAGGGCTCCGATTTTGACTCTTTTTATGCCACCAAGGAAGAACGTCGCAAGACCGCCAAGCGCGAGTACGAGAATCAAATGGTCCAACGCGCCCACCTACAAGCCTTCATCGACAAATTCCGCTACAACGCCGCCAAGTCTTCAGAAGCACAATCACGCATCAAGAAGCTCGAGCGAATGCCTGTCCTCGAACCACCAGAAGCAGAGTACACAGTCCACTTCAAGTTTCCCGATGTCGAGAAACTTTCTCCTCCCATCATTCAAATGACCAACGTATCATTTGGCTATACGCCTGATAAAATCCTTCTCAAGCACGTCGACCTGGACGTCCAACTGGATTCGCGTATCGGCATTGTAGGCCCTAACGGCGCCGGCAAGACGACCGTGCTCAAGCTTCTCATTGGACAGCTCCAACCGACATCAGGTCTGATTTCACAGAACCCACGCCTGCGAATAGGCTTCTTCGCCCAGCACCATGTCGATGCACTCGACATGTCGACTTCTGCGGTTGGTTTCATGCAGAAGAACTACCCAGGCAAGACAGACGAGGAATATCGTCGCCACCTTGGCGCCTTCGGCATCACAGGCATGACGGGTCTGCAGAAGTTGGAGCTCTTGTCTGGAGGACAAAAGAGCCGAGTAGCGTTCGCTTGTCTATCACTTACAAATCCGCACATTCTGGTCCTGGATGAGCCAAGTAATCATCTCGACATCGAGGCAATGGACGCTTTGAGCAGTGCATTAAATGCGTTCCAAGGAGGGGTATTGATGGTAAGTCACGATGTGACAATGCTGCAGAATGTGTGTACGAGCCTGTGGGTGTGTGATAAAGGTGTCGTGGAGAAGTTTCCCGGGGATGTCAAGGCATACAAGAAGCGGATTGCTGCGCAGGCAAATGAGGCAGGGGTTGTGCAAGTGCAGAAATAGAATGTACAGAGGAAAAAGAACTTGAGTACCCAGCGTTGTCTCAGTCTCATTGCGTTGATCAACTTGATAGCAGTACCCGGCATGTTGGTAGGTAATACCGATCAAGCAAAGCATATGAGGGCCGACTCTAGCCAATCACTCAGCGGAAGCACAACTTGACGGAAATCAAAGCAGTGTTATTGCGGAACAGCGAGGCGAGCGAGCTGCAGACCTCACGCTCGTCGTTCAAACCCACCTTTGTCTCTCAGAAGCGAGTTGAGTCTTCTAGCGACGGGATGCGCTCCAATGTTGAAACGAGACGTAATTCGAGGGGCTAGGTACCAGGCGCGGTCACGAAATGTCTAAGGTGTAGTCTCTGTCATAGTAGATGCGCAATCATAGAGGGCCGGCTTGCAGAAGGTAGTGGAGTCCTTTCCGCTACATTAGATGTGCAAGCGTATTTGATGTGTTGAATCCAGAAGCGGACTCGTGCCGGGGTATTTACACACGGAAATCGACTAGGACGAGTACGACGGTGTAGCGTATACGATTGTACACCAGCAATCGTAAAGCTTACGTATTCCTGTTCTCGTAGTTGTTGAGGTGGTGGACTCCCCAGGTCAGGGCTCTCTCAAGCCAAATCAGAGGAGCCGCTGCCCCGGGTCGCAGCTCCAAATTCAAAAAGGAGCTTGGCACACACTAGTTGGACCTTGACCGCAGTCTCAACCTCAATCCAAGCATCTTGGCTGCGCAACACTTCCAGCGCCCTCCAGCACCACCACAAGTTAACCACATTCGCGTACCATCCCTCAAGATGCTTGTCAGACGCCTTCCTCGATGCTCCCTACGACCAACGCCCCGATTTCTAACTACGTCACGATTGCTACGCGCTGAGGATCCTCTACATACGCACCCTGGAAGCTCGGGTGGCCACCACGGCGACCATTACGATCCGCCTGGAGGTTGGCTATGGGGCTTACGACCCGGCGAGAAGTATGAGAAGGAAGGCTGGGAGGGCCTATTCTACTATGGCATCTACGGGAGCTTTGTCGTGGCTGCGATTGCGTATGCATTCAAACCAGATACATCGTGAGTCCGCCTGTGGCGAATCCAAGCCCGCCAAGGCCTCAAGGTCCCCCAAACGCTGACGGAATATTCGAAATGTAGCATACAAACTTGGGCACTTGAGGAGGCCCGTCGGCGCTTGGAGATAGAAGGCATACTCGACGATCCGAGTCCGGAAAAATGAGCCGGGGGGGATGAGCTTTGTAAATAGCATTGACTGGGAAGACACTGGGTGATTGAGGGCTCTAGACAAGCTCATGATGGCGTTCTGTGGGTAAAACGTGCACCTGAAAGGCACTATAGCAACTCTATAGTCTGCATTGTCGAAAAATCGACTATTACTGGCCTCATGTCGGCCTTTCAGTGGCCATTTTTCTATCTTTACTCAAAGCTAAACCTCCGGATACACATCCGTCCGCCGAAGCAGCGGCATCTCCCTTCTTACCGTCTGTTCTAGCTCCAAATCTATGTCACAGACCAACAGCTCGGGTGTCCTTCCTCCCTCTATCTCCTCATCACCATTTACCACCCTGTCCAACCTCCCTACCACCTCGCCCCTCGGACTGATGACAATGCTGTCCCCGTAACTAACCCTCTTCCCGTTATGCCTCCCACACTGAGCAGCCGCAATGACCCAACTCTGACACTCGATCGCCCGCGCCCGCAGCAGCACCTCCCAATGCAGCTTCCCCGTTGGCACCGTGAAAGCGGACGGATAGACGAGCGTCTGAGCGCCTTGCCGTTTCAATGACAGGCTGAGTTCTGGAAAGCGCAGGTCGAAGCATATCAGCAGCCCCAACTTGCCCACACAGGTGTCGACTGGCGGGATGATCTTCATGCCCGGCTCGACACTGTCACTTTCCTTTAGGACCGGGCCGTCTGGGCGGAGGTCGACGTCGAAGAGATGCAGCTTCTGGTAGCGATGGGCGATGGCGCCATTGGCGTCGATCCAGATAAGGGTGTTGGTGATGCGGGACGAGGGCGGCATGGTGGGTTCGTGGATGCCGACGTTGATGGGCAGGGAATGGGTGCGAGCGGACCACTGGAGTCCCTGGACGAATGAGGAGCGGGCGACTGGGAGACACAGGGAAACCGATTCAGAGGCCGAGGAGGCGATGTAGTCGGATGCTTCAGGGAGGAACAGCGCCTACAGAAGAAGGGGTTGTGTGAGGAGACCGTCAACAACGGGCTTGACAAGGGGTCTTGAAATACATGTTTGCTACAGCTCTGAGTAGAAAGGCGGCGAGAATGACCTCAAGCGCACTCATCATTGGGCATTGGGAATCCAGAATACCTTTGCTCCTGCTGCAACAGCTTTACGAACGAGCATCTGGCACTGTGCTAGGTTGTGGGCCATGGACGCCGTGGCGCATATCTGTCCAACCGCCTGGAGAAGCATGAGCCATCTGCGATTTGTGCCTTTCATTGACGTCTACCTACCGCGACAACCATTCTGATAGTGCCACGAGAGGTGCGAAGTGATTAAGCAAATGCTCACAAAGATAGTGCTTCGACCCTGTGATATGTTCTCCCGTCACGGCTCATGTGTTTGGCTAAGCTGTCTGTTGGGGAGATTGTGCATCGAGCTCGTAGAAAATACTTGGCTGCTGTCAGTAGATGTGGGCAGCGCAGGGGATAAGGTACAGGTCCATGAGACACATGCCCATCAGATGCACGCCCATGGATATACGCCCACGTAGAGTGGCTTTTTCGCTAGATATGAAATATGAAAGGACACTAAGTGGCACAATTACTTGCAGGTAGCTTGGCGTGATCCTGCTGTCCCAGTGGCCCACGGCATACGTTGGTAGTGGTGGACCAAAAAACTGGCTCGGAACATTCACCGGAGATGTCTTCTCACCCTGGCTCCGGGCCAAGGCTAGCTTGGCTTTGTCTGAGCCTTGAAATGGCTTGGAGAGCCCTTGGATGTACCCCACCTAGACCATATTTCTATCAAAGCATTTTTCCTTGCCAATCCTGCCATGTCCTCTAGATATTGGTTGCGCAATTTCCAGAAATGCCACCGATAAAGGCCATCTTGAAGGCTGCGCTGAAGCCTAACCTGAGGCAACTTAAGCCGGGTAAGCAGGGATTTGAGGAGACACCGAAAGCTCCCTTGCCGGCAGAGTCGAGCTCAACTCTCGCAGCAACTCCCGAAGCTGGACAGGATAATCTTCCAGAGGTCTGTGAACTCCCTGCGAATGCGTAGGAGATGCTGATCGAAACAGGTCCAGGAACCCAAAGTCGAGTACTGCAAAAGCCTTTGGGATCGCGCGTACGATGATCTCCGCGATGAGAACAAGAAACTTGCGGAAGCGTTTGAGAAGATATTGCTTGCTGAGCCCGACAGTGGGCTAAATACAAGTCTGGATGATAGAGATACTTCAAAGAGAGAGAAGCGAATGTCAGCGCTCGTTGAGAAAAAGCTAGCTATCATGAATGATAAACAGTGGAGGATCAAAGTGTGCGGCAGGTCGGTGGAGGTGAGGGAGCAAGTCGACAAGATCGTTAAGATTGTGCTTGTTGCGAAGGACTTTATTTCTACCGCGGCAAGCCTAGACCTAGTTCATGTAGGGTTACCCTGGGCTGGAGTATGTATCTTGCTTCCTGTACGTTACGTAAATTTCCATATTCATCTGCTGAAACCTAATCCCACTGGCTGCAGTTATTTGTGAACGACACCAAACAACGCGCCGCAGCAATCGATGGACTTCAATATATCTCGACGTTGGTGCGCCACTATACCGAAATTGAACGCATCTATCTGCAGGGTGAACTTGTCCTTAGAGGTGAACTTGAAACTGCAGTGGCGAAACTTTACAAACAGATATTGGAATACCAAGCCAGAGCTGCGTGCCAATTCGACCGGAACACGGCCCATCAACTAGCGAGAAATATCGGCGAAGTAGATAGCTGGGCAGACCTACTTCACGATATCAAGGCATCCGATGAAGTTTGTGCTAAAGTCAGAGAGATAATCGATGTAAGTGATCGGAGGGTGCGAACGACGCAGCTCGAGGAGCAGCTCGAGAAACAGACTCGCAAAGTCGACGAGTTGCTCCGAATTTCTCGTGAGCAAGATGAGAGGCTATTGACAGAAATCAAGGCCATGCGCAAAGACCAGAGGGACATTTTTGAGAACAAGGAGGAGGAAGATTGCCTCGCATGCCTCCGGACCACCGCCTACGAGGAGACAATGGAAAAGAATCCAGAGCGCGTACCGGGAACCTGCGAATGGTTCTTGCGACATCCAAGATACCTCGAGTGGTTGAATGAATCGACGTCACCTTTGCTTTGGGTGACTGCGGACCCAGGATGCGGCAAGTCTGTTTTATCGAAGTTCTTGGTTGACGATTATAGAAGCTGGATGTGGAAAGATACATCGATTTGCTACTTCTTCAAGGATGACAGCGACGAGAATAGGAGTGCCACAAACGCTCTCTGCGCAATTTTGCACCAGCTTTTCAGGCAGAATCACGCGCTACTACGGTACGCCGTTGCTGAATACAAAATCAACAAAGAAAAGCTCCCGTTACTGTTCGGATCGCTTCGGAGCATACTCATGAAAGCTGCGGCGGATTCCAATAGTGGTACTATTATCTGCATCATCGATGCGCTTGATGAGTGTGCCGAATCTAGTTGTGAGAGACTCGTCGAATACTTGGCAAATTACCTGTCAATTAAGAACGCAACAAAACTCAAGTTCCTCGTCACCAGTCGCCCAAATGAGTTTCTAAAACGAGTCTTTATCAAACATTTTTCCAGACTTAAACAAGATCCGACATCTGTCAAACTGATGGGAGAGAACGACCAAGAGATGGAGGAAATCAGTGCCGAGATTGCTTTAGTCATTGAAAAACGAGTGGACGACTTCAAGAATCAAAGAATTGGGTACGGAATCTACGATGATGGCCATGACTTTGTTCTGGAGCAGCTCAAAAAAATTGAGAATCGAACCTATCTCTGGATGTCTCTTATCTTCCCAGAATTAGAAGAGAAGGCAGGACATGCTACGGATCAATTGTTGGAGGCCATCCAACGGATTCCCCCTAGTGTGGATAAAGCCTATGAGAGAATCTTAGACAAGAGCTCTGACCGAGGCAAAGCCAGAAGGCTACTCCATATAGTCTGTGGGGCGGCTCGACCACTGACACTCATTGAGATGAATCGGGCGCTTTCAATACACGACGATGGTCGCCTGGCTAAATTGACGCCTTCCCAATCTTTCACAGGCATTGTCAGAGGTCTCTGCGGTCTTTTCATAAGCATTAAGAACGAAAAGATTTACCTCATTCATCAAACAGCAAAAGAATTCTTGACCCGTGAGAATGCTACTGGAGAGTTTGACAGATCTGTCGATTCCAGAAATGAAACTTGGAAGCACTCGCTAGAACCAACAGAATCCAACCTCATCCTCGCAAAGATCTGTATCTCATACCTCTTGTCCCCCATATTTGAGAGCGATCTATTGGCCATGGACCATGATCATGGAGGACCTGAGAAAGCTGTCAATCGATATATTGATGAACATGACCTTCTAGATTACTCGGCGAACCACTGGGCTACTCACTTCAGAGCGGCTGAAACCAAGGAGACGGCGACACTCAAACTAGCCTTGAATGTTTGCGATACTCGACCTAATCGATTTCGGATATGGTTCCAAGTGCACTGGGAAATGATGCACAGCTCAATTCAAGTCCCTTCAAACTTTACCGACCTGATGGTAGGATCATATTTCGGGCTTGAAGCCGTGGTGGAGCTACTGCTCGCCAAGGAGAGGGTCGACCCAGACTCCAAGGACAACACATACAGTCGGACGCCGCTGTCATGGGCGGCACGGAACGGGCACGAGGCGGTGGTGAAGCTGCTGCTCGCGATGGAGAGGGTCGATCCAGACTCCAAGGACAACAAATACAGTCGAACGCCGCTGTCATACGCGGCAGAGAACGGGCACGAGGCGGTGGTGAAGCTGCTGCTCGCGACGGAGAGGGTCGACCCGGACTCTAGGGACAAATACGGTGGGACGCCGCTGTCGAAGGCGGCAGAGAGCGGGCACGAAGCGGTGGTGAAACTGCTACTTACGACGGAGAGGGTCGACCCAGACTCTAAAGACGACGACGGTGGAACGCCGCTGTTATATGCGGCAGGGAGCGGGCACGAGGCGGTGGTGAAGCTGCTGCTCGCGACGGAGAGGGTCGACCCGGACCCTAAAGACGACTA
>Ga0335072_10006329_pt1 | contig 17323 bp, 18 predicted proteins | sample Lox_Sample_21_FD_206725 | JGI IMG/M metagenome (GOLD analysis project Ga0335072, IMG submission 206725) | Soil microbial communities from Loxahatchee National Wildlife Refuge, Florida, United States - Lox_Sample_2.1 | ecosystem: Environmental > Terrestrial > Soil > Wetlands | place: USA...
ACAGGTTGCACAGTTCCGGCGTCGACCAGCTCAGGCCGAATTCGTTCTTCAGTGGGAGTTGCAGGAAGTGGGTTGGGTGCATCAGTCATCCGGTTAGCTGGGAGTCTCGGCTTTTGCTGGCGGTAGAAAAAGAGTAGCATCACAAGAAGAATTAAAAGCACCAGTGGCAATACCACGGCAAGCACAATCTTCAATCGAGTGCTTCTGGACAAAGATGAATCATATCTCTCAGTAGACGATATTGAAGACGTCGGCGCGCTTGAGGACGATTTGGTGGATTTTGAAACGGGGCTTATATTCGACTTGGATGTCGTGGCTGGGCGGCCGATTACATTTATACGAAGATTTTCCGTCTCCGTTTCATGCTCTAACTTGGCAAATAGCGGAACGTTGATAGGACCAGGGGCCAAGCGCAGCGGCACTTTGCCATTGAAGGACAAGTCACTAGGATCAAATACAAGCCATGCAGAGGCGCTGCGGAGATCTGCCGTCACCGTAATATCTCCTGGAGCGAGTAGACTTCGGCTGATCGTGTAGTTGAAGTTCTGTCCAATGGTTGCATTGGCCACAGGTTCATCGCCAAGAAAGAGAGACGTCGAATTTCCACTGAAAGAAAAGTGCGTAGTTGCATTCGCGATATCGCCATGTACATCCATGACAGATATGCTCACAGTCAGGGCCATGGCGTCCGATGGTGGGATGCCGCTCAGTGAGATGTTCTCGTGGTCGAGGACAAGCCAACTTGGCGCGTCTGTACTGACCATGACAAGCTCCGAATCTTGAACAGCTTTACCATCCAAGCTCAGCGTTTCACGCAGCGGTGCCGTCTCAACTATTTTGCCAATCGTGGCATTGATGTTTTCATATCCCACGGAAAAGGCCAGGACATGGTAACTAACCACGACTTGAAACTCTGCTATAGCTTCTGCGAATCCTGGAATGTCCGAAGCTACTAGCCTCACCTTGTATACTTGTGGTGTCGCGGCGGGTGAGACAAGAGGCGGCGTTGTGCCAACGAAGCCAAGAATTGAGGTATTGAATTCGAGCCATGACGGTAATGGCGAATTATCCCCAGATGTGGCGTAATAAATGGTATTTGAGGATGTGCGGAGAAAAGTGTCAGGTGAGAATTTGAAGGTGAAGGATTGAAGCGGGTAAAATATGAGCGACGTAGGAGTGGCAGGAAGTCCAAAACCGGCCAATTGCGAAAGCACAGATTGACCAACTTCAAGACCTCCGTCTTGCACCACGATGAATGTGACACTCAGCGAGGTAAATCCTTGCGCATCGGTAGCGATGAGTAGAAATGTCGCCGGCCCAATATCGCTCCATCTAGGGCTTCCTGAAAAGGTGCGACTTCCAGTATCTAGCTGAAGCCATGCCGGCTCGTCGGACAACGTATAATTTATGGGGCTATTGGCCGAGCTGAATGTAGACTCGGCAAAGGTGAAGGTATACGGCTGAGAGGTCAGCGCTACTGGAGGAATTTGCGAGTTGATGGGGAATTGAATGATAGGGTTTGCGCTTGCTGTACTTAGCAAGACAATCATTGAGAGTGGGATGCCTCCCTTCCTTCTCACCCAATGCATTCGAGTGGAGATGGTCGCAGAGAAGGAAGGCGAGCTGCATAGATATGAGGCTCTGATTGTAAATCGGACATTGGTGTTAACACTTTTAAGAGCAGACGATCAGGCCTTATCCCTCCACAGTATCGCTGTGCAAGAAGTGCAAAGGATTGGCGCGTACGTTTGTGTAGCCCTTAACATATTCCAAGCCCCAGGTGTGCAAGCACTCAAGAATGATGAAGGGCTGGTAAGGCGCTATCTTCTGCGCCCTTACCGAGGCCTTCTGCAAGGGGGAGGACGTTCAATCTGCCGATGCCAGATACCCTCTTTCGGGAAGGGGGTTTTCACCTTTGAAATTGGACTGACATCTTGATTCCATTACGGTTTGGCCCATAGTAGTCATTGACGACACATTCTTCCCGTAAGCCTGATCGTGTATATAAGTTTCGGGCGACCATACGGGCCTGGTCAACCCAGAGCTCCAGGGAATCACAACGTTCTTCCTTGGCACGCTCCAGGACATTCCCCATGAGTAGTTTGCCGATACCTTGACCTCGAAAGCGCTCGAAAACACATAACTTGTGCAAAAGTATTGTTCTCCGCCAACGTACGTACACACAATACGCTATGGCTGAAAGCGGCACTGATTGACTCGCAACAAATAATACACGGGTATTGGCCTTCTTCAATATACTGGGAGTGAAATCAAAGACCTCCGTGGCTGGAAAGGATTTCTTCTCAAGCTTTGCAATCGTGCCCAAAATAGCGACGGCACTCTCTTTGGGCAGAGAGCCGAGATCCAGCACTTTGAGGACAGTGCCATCTGTGTGGCTAGTCACCATTGCGGCTGGCCGATTTCCTTCATACGTCTTTAGCTAAGATTGCGACGTCATCTTGAGATTTGTACAGCAGATTAATGAAGGCGCTTAAGATGCGGAAGGCTGTGTCATCGTGAGAAATGCTTGGCAGCGACTTTTGCTGCCACAACCTTTTGATCAACACCGACTACCACGCAGCACATACCATCAACACTTTCAATCAAGCAATCACGTTCCTGTCAAACAAGTGGATTATGCCTCCGAAAGAATCCAAGCTAGAAAAGGCTCGAGAAGTTGTTGATATTCTTGAAGAGATCTCGATGCTACTGGTCTGCGCTTGTCCCCAAGATAACGAACGCGTCTCTAATCAAAAAAGCAGAACACACAGCTTGACCGTTCACAGTTATCTTGGTGTGTGTCTCTTCTCGAGAATGGCGTCAATCCCGAAGCTTTAGCGGTATGTGAAAATCCTGCTATCTGATGGACATCTCTGAGATTTCGGGCAGAACGCAATCAAAGAGCTGAAGAGAGAATCCGAAGATCTTCAGAAAGAGGTTAATGTGGGGGAATGACTCGTGCCGTTGCGAGGTGTCGCAAGCAGGAAGCTATGTTCAAGTGGAAGTTCCATTCAAGACGATGTCCTAGTTTGCGATCGACGATGAACGATACTCATCGTGGTTGAGGGCTGACGACGCTTCTTACGAAAACCCACCACGAATGAATTATGGTGGGAATTACAGGACGCTTCAACGCTACGGCTATCACTCAACGGAAAATGGTCAATGATCGCAGAGTGCACCTCTCCCTTTTAACCATACCATCGCATAGCGCTCCACGTCCATCGCACTCTTCAACGAACTGCATGTCGACCAGCAAACGCCGGGGACTTCGTTCCAAAGATTTCGATCGCCAAGCCTCAGCTGAATCGGCGTTGGACTAGGGTCTCCTTAGTGCCGCTTTGTTACCCGTATCTGCCGCTAAAACCAGGCGGCTAACCTCGGTTTCAAGGGACTCTTCCAATTAAAGCTCGTCCAGCCTACCTAAATCTTGATTCTCGCGACGTGCCTAGCCCAATGACGGCATTCCAAACACGAGACACTGCCACCATGAGTACGACAATCGAAACAATGCCAGGCGCTTCAACGATTGCACACACAAGTCAAATATCCTGACCGCTCTTTTTTTTCTTCTCGGTGACCCTCAAGCAGTCAACGTATCTACCAATTTGACCCGCCTCCACTTTCCTGCGCAAAAATCTCTTGCTATTGCCTTCCAAGTACTTTCTTCGAGCCAAGTCGCATCGGTGCTACTACTTCCTAAGACCTGGCATTTCTCTATTCACGGTTCCATCCACATCGCCAACTACCAACGGCATCTCGACTATCCAGCAATCTTCATTGCCTTCTCAAGTCGCCAAGGGAGTAGACGAGTGTCCTCTGCCTGAAATAGAAATTGTTGAATCCTTCGTCAAGGTTCATTGGCAAGAATGCGTCTGTCGGCAACCTTTCCACTAGTTTGCACTCTTGCGGCCCTCATCCTTTCGCTCCTGTGTCTTTTCGGAGGCTCAACCCGATCGTTTTTGCAGAATGGCGAGCTATTAACAGTATGTATGCCCTGGCCCGCCTATAACGCTACTGACATGACGTCCTGCAGCTCAATACCTCGCGTATTGGTCACACTGACCTCTTCAACAAGAGCGGTAGCAATGGCGGCTTCTTTTCCTCGCTACTCAACGATATCGAAGGAGACATAACCTCGCTCTTGGACGATGCCGCCTCAGACATCGCTCGGGCGTTTGACATCCACGATTTCTATACTGCCCACATAATGAACTACTGCGAAGGGTATTACGAGCCCAACACAACTGTCACACGTGAGCAACATCCGTCAGAGAACGTGACATATTGCTCCAACCGCACCACCTTCTTCCATTTCGATCCTACGGCTATCATACAGAGCGAGCTAGCGCCTGGCGTCAACCTTACGGACCTACACTGGCCGAGTGAGATCGAAGATGCAACAAAAGCGGTGGAGGTTGCGAGCAAGATCATGTTCATCTTCTACTGTATCGGTATTGGGTTTGCAGGGCTCGCATTGATTGGAGCAGCATGGGGCGTCCTTACGAATGGGAGAATCTCCGCCTTTGTCAACTTCACACTTGATATTGTAAGTCCCTCTAATCTCCAAAATGCGGGAAAGATGACCCGACATACTCTCCCTACGACTGTTAGGCGAAGGGCCGGAGAATCGAATCCACTGCATTGTCTCTTACTTCCTCATCTTCACACTATGCTAATATCAGACAGCTTGCATTTCTTGCTCTGGTCATTGCCTCTATCATTTCAACGGTCGTCATCACCAAGGCTGTCAATGCTGTCAATAAGTATGGCGCCGATATCGGCATTGCAGCGTACAAAGGGAGCACGTTCTTGGGCATGACATGGGCTGCTACTGCTCTCATGCTGTTGGCTTCTGTGGTGTGGATTGGGGAGTGCTGCAGAGGACGGAAGAATCGCGCATACACAGAAAAGGGCGCGTATTGAGACTTTGGTCACGGCTTTGAGTGTACGCGGAATATCTCCTACTTTGACATTAGCGAGTTGTGATACCCCCGGAATTGCGATTTGGAATTTGGCGTAGGATTTACAATTTGTCAATCACGAAATCATGTTAATCCATCCCTAGTTCGAAAGGTCCATTCATTCTCCTATCCTTTGGAAAGTGAAGAGGATCCGCGTGAGGCAGCTTTACTACGATCCAATCTGCTACCTACCTCCCATCCTCGAACCGTTTCCCATCCGCGAACTACCCCCCAGGAATACAAGTAAATCGGCGCGCTTGTCGCTTCGAGCGATATAAAAGGCCTCGCCGCCCTCACCCTCCGCCTCACGTAAGCCGGGTGAGCTGTCACCTACCCCAGGTGAGCGACCTTACCTTCGTCCACCCCTTGCTTACCCAACCTCGCTCGCCCCTACACACCGCTGCCCGCTCGACCAGTCGAGTCACCCTATGCGGGTCCATTTTGGGCCCCTGGGCAGCGCGGCCAAAATGGGCTCCCACGACAGTGTCGTTCCTTGGTTGCACTGCACACGAAGGCAAGTTCGGCTCTAAATGCAACTCTGAACTGGGCTCTTCACTTCCGCGTCTCATCTTCTCTCCCCTCAACCTCTCTCGCCGTCTGTTGCCGACCGTAGTCGTTCAACCCCCTTGTCTTCTTCTTCTCCAAGTCGTACGCTTCGCTTTCACCGTTCGCTCGCCCTTAGGCTCATCACCTCTGGGCGTCACTTTCGGTTACTCCAAGCCACGCGCCGACTTCTCGATCATCGTTTTTGGTTTTACCGATTCTGAACACGATCACGTATTTGAACCGGTCATTGGCCCGACTCTTCCACTCTGCGATCTTCAGGCTCACTATCTGCTGCATTTTCGGTGTTGGTAAGTGTGCGCTCTGATGTCTCCGGCGTGCTACTTTCTACAGAATAAATAGTTGTTAGTTTCATCGACTGCAGATAGATCGAGGATTCCATATGTGCGGATCGGCTTACCTTGAAACGCTTCGATTACGGTAAAGAACGGCAGAACTACAAGCAGCAGGGGTAGCACTTGACCAAACGACCATCGATTCTCCGCTCCAATTGCCCACTGTCGGTCCCAGAGAAGCCTCCGGACACCAAGAATCCACATAGTCAGGATGAATGACCAGACAATAGCTGCTGGGGGACTGAGAAGCATGACGGCGATCCACCGGAGGCATGCGTAGGACTTGCGGTGCCTGTTGCGCTTGTGGAAACTGTGCCATCTGCTGTAGAAGCCTTTACCAGCCTGCCCTGAGGAGTTGCTAACTCCCTTTGCTGCCGGATTTGGTATTTGCTCTTCCAGAAATTCTTCCCATGCATCCATTTCGGTGTCAGCAACGCCGCTGTATTGAGGCATGGCGATCATGATATGTCGCGCTCTCCATATCTTCGGGCTGACGTAGAGCATCACGAGTTGCCAGAAGAAGACGAGGCTTAGGAGCACCATTTGTACGGTGTAGATAGGGGAGACACCAAAGCGCTTGATCCGGATTTGATCAAAAGTACACTGAATAGGGCAATATTTCGTTCGCTCATCGTAGTCGCGGAAGGACAGGATGGCCGAGACGAGCAGCATGATGTAGTTCGACAACATTAGGAAGACACGCAAGTCCCGGAACCTACGATACTTCGTGAGATAGTCGCGAAGGGCCGGTAGAGAGGCTAGATGTGTGACGGACGAGAAGAAAGCGAGGTCGAAAACAATCCACCAATGGCGGCTCTTCATGGAGCAGTGTTTCGTGTAACCAGTGATGAGGATGGCGAGCCCGGTAACGAGCTGTTGATCGCTGAGGCCGAGAGTGATATGCGCAATGGAGTCCATGAGCTTTGGCAGCAACTTTAGGGCTTTCGATGGAGCCTCTGCTGAGAGTAGGTGCGAAATTGAACGGACCCAAGTGCTACGAGACGAGACAAGGTCGAGGATGCCGACGAACATTATCGGCATTGCGCAGAGCACCGTAATGAAAGACGTGATTCCGAAAGCCCAAACCACCTGTTATTCCGGAAATTAGCGAGAGGCTCAACGTGTAGAAGAGAGTAGGATGTACCCCAATCCCAGCCACATCGGGGTCTGCAATGTCACTGCCCCATTGGCAGTTTTTGGGGAAATCTGAGCAATTGGGATTGAAAGGACACAGCATTAGAGACAGCTTTCAGAGACGACCTGAGTTATTACAAACGCAAAAATAGTAAGATAGAAGATGTTCTTATAGCTGATATCGATGAAGGCTTAAATTTACTTGGAGAGCTAACGGTGCAGGAGAAAGGAGTGTATTTAGATTTGCATGTCAGCCCAGCAGCCTCATGACCTGCTTGGCGAAGCAACAGACAAAGACTCTCACTTGACACAATCCGCAGCAAAGCTGAAGATGCTTATTACACGTAGTGCCTTAAAGAACGGATCGGCATCCAAAGGACACAGCGATGGTGACGATCGTTCGGTCCACCCGAACATTTGGTGGCCAAATCACTAAGTGATGTCATGGATGCTAGGGACAACAACATTCCGTGTAAGACGTTGGCGAGTGACCTTGATCCTTTCTAAGGGTCTAAATTGGGGCTTGTGCGGGATCATCCTGTTCTATGGCCACGGTCGCAAGTGCTGTCTTTGGGTTTGACACATATTTGACTTTGAAAGTGGGGAGCACTGATGAGCTGAAGAACAACATGAGGGGATTGGGCGAAGAGTCGAAGAGATGGACATTGAGTACGAGGAAAACGTCCCATGTATGAAGATGCATTTTATGCTCCAGCTCCACTTCACAGAGCGGACATTCTCATGCGTCGTTGAGGCGTGGGGCCATGGCCTTGTTAGATCCCATTGGGGTCGTTTACAAGTGCAAAGCACGGGACTAAATAACGGCAGCGTCACCTACGCAGGCGCGCCATTGGTGAGACGCCGGTGAGGGGTGTTCACCCCGGGGCACCCATAGATCACCCCGGCTTGCCTGGTGTCGCCGCTTTAAGCTCACCCACCAGAACTGGAAAGGCAATGTGGCATCGCCGTGCGCCGAATCTTGCTCTGCCCCCTAACAGCCTTCTAAGCTTCTTCTCTCAGGGTCTTCATAGTTGAACCAGTGGGATCTGCTCCTTCAACAGTACAATTCCACGAGCAATACTCTAGTGTCAGGACGCTCTACCCCTAACACCTTCCTACATCCTTCCAGTGCATCTCCTCTGATCTTGAAGCATCGATGCCAGATTGCTGACGCTGATCAACGTGTAGGGATGCTCGACGCCTAGCACCTTCTCTCGCCCTATCAGCGCCCGTCGATTCATCTCCTCTGCCATCCCGTATTTACCCTGACCTTGAAGCACCGAGGCCGGATTGCCAACGCCGGTTAACGTGTCGCGATGCTCGACGCCAGCACCTTCTCATACCCTGCTAGCTCCCGTCGATTCATGCCAAGGGTTCAGCTGACCACTAGTCAATGGACTTGTACTGACCCTCAGGACACCCCGGGCAGGTTGTTCATGCTCGTCAGTGTAGACGGATGCTCAGTACCAGGTGCCTCGCACAATTTTCCCGAAATGAAATGCCCGAATCCCATACTCGGCCGATCATCGACCTAGGCCACGAAGCAAGTCACCCACGACAGTCACAGATTCGAGGCTGTCGTCATCTATGATCGCTGACGTTGTATTTGCGCTGGAAACGACACAAAATTTGCCATTACATGTGGGACGAGTCGCATTCCGAAAAATGGAATTACCCGCCGCAGATGGGATGATGTCAGTCAACAACTCGAGAGCCGTCAGGCTTAGATGTCGCTGCTGCTCCACTTCCAAGTCGGTCCTGTCCCCACACGTGCACCAGCTTGTGCACCGCATATCTGCCCCGGCCATCTCGCCACTGGACCAGTGAGTAGGTCTGAAGGACACCAACCGCCGCTTCCAGCATATTGGTCACTAGATGAGAAGTATGACTGCCTGCTTAGGCTACCATGCCGGAGAGATAACACTCGGGCAAAGACGACACGAACGGGGCCTTCGCCAAAAAACTGTATAGCCATCAGTCTCCAGACGAACGAATCCGGCTATACATCCACTGGTACACGGCCAAAGACCGGTCAAAGCCTGTTCACCACCAATTCATGCAGCGAGTTTACCACGTCACAATCCTCATGGCCGACGGACTCCATCCGGACCTAATCATCATAGTAACAATCGTCGTCGTCATCGTCGTCATCATCATCATCATCTTCTTCATCGCCATCATCCTGACCATAACCATAACTACAATATCCAACTCCGCTTGCTTGACCCATAACAACCTGACCCTCGTGCTGTCCCTCCTCAGTAAGATCAGAATAAGTCCACCACTCCCTTTCCGGAAAATGTATAAATTTGGTCCTGAACCAGTCCTCGAGATTGGCGAATAATAGGCCGACACCTCCATCCCCGCACATCGATCATCCAAGCCTCTATAAAGCTCCCACACTCACAGTACAACTCCATCTCCTCCTTCACAAGTCCAATGTCAAGGACACCGGTCCCGACACTTCCCAGACGAGATCCCTCGGCAAAATCCTCAGAGTTCTGCCCGATACTGAAACCTTGCAGGAGTGTCGTCATATTGAAGTTTTTCGAGGTCCATGGATCATCCTCCCCAATCCAGCGATACGTCAAGAGTTCCGTCTGTGCAGCTGCCCACAGAACACCGAGCTCTTTGCCGTGGTTGAAGTAGTTCGTCCTTTCTTCGTATTCGCAAGAATCGCAGTGACGGCGCAGCTGTTGAGGGTGCTTGCCCCTATTAGCTGACGGGGGTTGCTCTTCGGCTGTCTCCTCTACTTCTGCGAGTCGCCCATCCCTTGCCATTCGTAAGACATGGCAAACAAGCTGCCAGCCGACCCTCGCCTCCATCGGCCAAGTCAGGACCATGAACTCGGGAACTCCAGCAGCAAGCTCGTAGGCATCCCGCTCGTCATGGTCACAGAAGTCGATGTGCATATCGTCGGGACTAAAATCATTACTTCTCCCAGGCAGAGCTTGCACTGATACCGAGGTTTTTACCACCGGATCGGCTCCATTCCTCAACAAACAAAGGAGAATGGCAAGGACCCCGAATAAATCCTCGCCGTCACATCCCCGCCGAGCAAGTTGTAAAGCGACAATAACGAGAGTATGCAGCAGTAAAAGCTCAAGCTTGAGACCACAGTGCGTGCAAAATTGCAAGAACAGACCACTTGGGGAATTAGCATCGGGGGCTCAGAATGGCCCGAAGATGGTGTTGATGCAGTGACAAATTGATTGCGCCGAACTATGGCAGAACTTGTGTTTCCATGAAAGAGAAATGGATGTTTTGCCTTTTCGATCACTGTCCTTCGTGAGGATGCTCGTAAAATCCCGTTCTCTCTCCCTCTCTTAAGTTTTCCTCTCACTTTTCTGCTTCCCGTCTGCATTGCCCTGCATCACCGCCACGTCTCCATGCCTCTCTTCCAGCCTCAGTATCTGGGAGCAGATCCACCAGACACCGCACACCTACCCGCTCACCATCGATACTAAGGAAATTGGCCTCCTCACCTCTGCCTTTACCACTTCTCCCACCGCAAATTACACCGGTTACCTCCCAAACCTCACCGTATGGCCCATCCAGACTGGTCTCGCCGGCTCCGTTGCAAAGATGCATACCCAGCACTTACTTGGCACGACGGCGATTGGTATCAACAACTGCACGAGCGCAAACGGCACAACCTATTTCCAGGCGAGCTTGTTTGGAAAGGGCGCGTATGAGGGGCAGATGTTTGTATTTGTATGGGCTTTTTGCAGATGTGTTGGGATTGGCGAAGGGTAAGGGGTGGAGGATTGCAAAGAGAACGTTGGTGTTTCAAGGGCCGGGCATGACTGGGAACCAGAGTGTCATTGCGCGGTAAGTACCTTACTCATAAGGGTGAGAGACGGGAACAATGGGGTAAGGGTAGAGCAGGGCAGTAGGATAGATACCAGGGACGCAGTAGGGTGCTGCATCCAGTTGTACATATCACTCCCTCAAAGAAAGCAAACACATTCTTTTCGCACCTGATTTGACCCTGTACAGAAGGTCAGGTACTCGGGCTAAGTAGCAAAGATTCCGTATGCGCCAGTGACCATGCAAGCCCCATCTTCAAGCATATCAGACCAGAGGGTGTTCTGCCGCTCTCGGGTTCTTGACCATAAAAGGAATGAGGGCCACTGAGACTTCCGCTGCACGTTGACTTCGTTATCTTCTCAGACCGATGTCTTCCTTCCATGCTAGCAGTAAAGCCCACAGTTGCGCACTTCCTCTCTCTGCTCTCCCTCTTATCAGTTCTTCCCCATATTCACAACTCCTTCTTTCATCTGTGCACCTCCTTCAACTCGATACCATCTCATCATGACGTCGGGTTTGGATTCATCTAAAATTCACCACTCATCAGCATGATGTTATACCACAGCGGAGATTCAGCAACAATGTAATGGCTAGTTTTAGGTTTCATTATGGGAGTTTATCCATACCTTTCGCTTGCCACCGGTCATCGTTACGTTCACAAACCGCCTCGTATATGTGATTCTCTTCTTCGCTCGGCCCTTGGGTGTCTTCTTCTTCTCTTGTGGATCGACCTGTGCAAACACCAAATGTCAGGCTGTGATTAAGTGAAGATTGCAATACCAATTTTGCGGGATTGTTGGGAGGGACGAGTGAGCGCACCTTGGGTGTCTGGGACTTGACTTTGCCTGCACGGGCGAGGGAGCCGTGGACTTTACCCATGATTGTGTTTCGTCGTCAAGCGTATGTGATTATTGTTGGTGATATGGGTAGGAGGATGTGAGAGACGTTTATTTGCTTGATGGAAGCTGTTTCGCGAGATGGCGATGAGTCGATGAATTACTTTCCTCGGACACTAAAAATCTGTCCCGAAGCGGTGGCGGGGTTAGGGCTTGGTTTGGCGACTTGGCAAACTTAGCTGGTCGCCCTTTGGTCATCTATGCGGAAGGAGGGCATTCCGAGACAAGGGCATCCAAAATGCATCTCATTTCATACCGCCGTCCTGCTAGGCCTGCTCCTTGCAACTACTCGGAATGTGGGTCGCCGAAGCACGATAGCATCCTCATTGGCGGGAGTACATGAACAGGGAAAGTGAACTGCTTCATTTGGGTCATTGCATTGCTCGCCATCCATCAAACGCGGGTCCTTGCCCTTCCGGAGTGCTTCCTCGTCACATATTTCACGCTTTAGTGGACAAGTGATAGCCAATAGTCTCTAAAACTGGTCCCGCTACCGTAGCTGCCTGGCTCTGCCATAAACGGTAAAGAGGTAGAGCAGATGAAGGCCTTTAAAACCATGAGCAGATAGGCATGGAGCCATCGTCACTGAAGATTAGTAAGAGCTACAAAATGAGGTACACTTATGGGTCTTCTCATTCTTCGTATCTCATTTGGGCGCACAAAGTATATCGATTTCCAACTCGATTTGGAACTCCATCTACCAGGTGTAACGGTAGAAAGGTACTTCGCGTATTCGCAGGGCAGTCGCCTGAAAGCTTACGAGGCCATGAAGCTGATAATTGAAGCCTTTCTGGCGATGTTGATTTTGTGGGTCTGATCTAACCTTTGGATATGCGTATGCATTCCACATAGTCTAATGAGCTCATGGTTCCGCTATGCACGCTGTCATGACCATAACCTCCAAGTATACCGAAGTCTGCTCTATGCATAAGTTGATCAAATCAAGGTCGCATTAGTCTTCAATCTCGTCTTTTGTGGGTAGGTCGATGGCTCGATAGAGCAAGATTAAAGCTGAATGGCTTTCTCCTAGAGAAAAGTTAGTCATAAGATTGGCAGTCGAAGGCATTCTGGGTGTGCCTTACCTCCTCCAGATAAAGTTTCGATCTTCTCTGGGTCAACCTCGCTAACCTTGTCGTCATTGAACCACCACCACTTGCCATCGTCCTCCATCCGCTTTCCTCCTGGTGCCTTTGGATCATCCACCATCCTCGCTGTCTTCTTGACGTAGCTGGTATAGTGTCCACTCTCCGCACTGGCGCCCTGATGAGTGATAACACCCCTAAGTTCATACAGGCCCGATTTGTTAGCACCTTCATCGACCATTAGTACCGGATCAATGGCAGCGTAGAGCTCTTTCTTTGCGGCTTTGATGCTGGCAGCACGCTCGGCCTCGTACTCTGCATCCGTCTTGTACACGCCGATGTCGTTGCTTGCCGCTTCCTGCGGCTTTCCACTCGCTTCAGCTTCCTTTCGCTCTTTTGCCTCCTGCGCCTTTTTGATCGGTGCGGCTTCTGCATCCATACGGTCTGCCTCTGCTTTGCGGTCCTCTTCCTGTTTATGGGCAAGCTTTTGTCTCTTTCTGGCTCTCTCAACATCCTGCTCGTCTTTCCGAATTTCTCTGACCTTGTCTCTGACCGGAATAAGCTGTTGTTTGAGCCCATCCGTACAGAATTCTAACACATCCAGCTCGGCAGGAAAAGTCACCTTTTTCATAATCTTCGCTTTCTTTTGAGAGTCACGTCTCCAGAAAAAGCGAACGAAATGCACGGTCAAGTATTTAGGAGCCCGCGATATTTGAGAGGTCTTGGTGTAGGTAGCGTCACGATCGAGAGTGTCAGAATGTTTTTCAATTTTAGAGGTGAGGCCTGCAAGGATGCCGTCGCGTAGGTGATTGATGCTGTGATCGATGTGGCAGTCGAGCTTAAGAAACGATTCCGAGGTCTTCACACTCTTTTCCTTTTCTGCGGCTTCGGGGGGAGGAGAAAGAACAGACGAAAAGGAGCCGGCCAGATATCTGTCGACAAAAGATGATTGTGTTTTGGTGCTGTCATTAGGGTCGACTATCTTCAGCTTTTGGCGTAATTGAGACACGATTTCTGACCAAGCTTCCTCCGCATCTTGTTGCGCATAGCCGTGTCCAGTCTTTGACCTTTGTGCGAATTGTGGAAATGCAGTCCTGAGAGCGTTCAAGAACATGAGAGGCGGAAAGCCCTCTTGCGTCTCGGACATTTCCTTATAGAGGTCCCGTAGGGAGGCCGTCAAATCTGTTGACGATCCTATTCCACCTAGTCCAAATTGGCTGAGATTCTGCAAACTGTTCGCGCCACCATTTGCTGGCGACGGCTTGTAGACGGCTAGATCCTCTTGCAGCTCTGGAACACTCCGCAGGACCTGGAGTGTCGAATTTAGATAGCAAGTATTTCCCAGGTTCTGCAGTCCCGCTGGTATCGCCCCTTCCAGCTTTGCAGCTTCGGCGTCGGTCATGTCTTCCATGAATTTGATCTTCTCCTTCGGTGCGGTGATGACAGCCGCGTCGACAGAGGCAGTGCCCATCATCATGAATGTCTGACCAGGTTTGGCGTTGAGTGTTGACAGTTCTGTGTCATCTTTGAGCTGCCCACCTTTAATGAGCACCTTTTGGCGGTCTGGTTCGACACCAGTGAGAGAGTAAAGCTGGAGCTTGAAGGTCTCGCCATTCGAGGTCGGATCAAGGTCCACATCGTACTTCTTGCCTTGATGCTTGATGATGACTGCAAATAGCCATTAGCACTTGCTTAAGGGCAAGCTCCGGACCAAGAAGAGTCAAGGACGCAAAGTCTTACCTGGTATGGTCGCCATGATAGTTAGATGGGTATATGGCGAGGATGATGTCTTATGAGGCAAACAATAAAGGTACAAATTCTCTTATAAATTATTCGGGCGCGCCAAGAGCTTACAACAGTGAGCCCGTCCAGGCCCAGGGTGAGGCCGCCCTGAGCGCGCGAGAGTGGCGCTAGAGCTGGGTTGAAATGCCCGGAAAAGCGGCGCCTTCGAATGGCTGTCCCCGGCCGTGCGATCCTCTTTATCGTACATGACCAACCAGATCGCCTCTCCGCGTAGCTGCGTAAAGATTGACGCCGACGATACAGACGTCTACCGTTCTCGGACTTTCACTCTATGACAACAGATGCATCAGATATCTCACCGAGTCTCTTCAATCTCCGAAAGTGCTTCAACGAGAAAATCACCTTGTCTCAGGCCATGGCTGCAAATGCAATCCTAGGCCAGGGATATACGGAGCCTATATTTCATGTAGTAGGACCGAATTCGGATCTTTGAGCCGCTGCCAACCCGAATTGTGCGGTCTTCCGACGACATTACACTTAAGAGCTAGGCTCGGAATACGTACGAGGCCAGAGGCCAGGAATTGCAGTGTATTACCGTTAATAGCAAGATCTATGTGTTTGCTGTCCTCCAGCGGCTATTCCCACGACATTCCCATCTCTGTCGCTGAATCTTACGGTCAGACTCTTGCGATTGCGTCGGCCTCAAGTCCACCCTACGCCAGTGACGACGCTGTAGCGATGGCCGATATTTCATACTTCAAGACCACGAAGATTATGGATAAACGACTGGGACCGTCTAGAGTCAAGTACAGCCGCAAGTTTAAGCCGCTCTGGTTAACCATAGCCTCGGGAAAAAGGCGCTGATAGGACGCATTCGTGTCCGGTGCTACGAGCACGGACTAATACGAAAGGGACGCTGCAGGACATTGAGAGAAAACGAAAGCTTTCGCGAGTGTAAATGTTAAGCTGACAGCATTCAGTCTCTGTTCCGCCACTATAGAAACCCATCATCTATTCAGCCGCACAGTACAATTAGCCGAGCAATACTTGTCCCTGTTTCAAAGCTGGAATGGACTCAGGCTCGTCCCCGCAACTCACTGCCCGTTCCAAGCCGAAGAGGACATGAGAATGGGAAAAGAAAGGGCGAACAGCCGCCCGCAACATCAACCTGCGGCTGTACCCCAAGCTCAAACTGACTCCACTATAGCGTTCGCAGACGGAGAGAGCCGACTACTCTTCTGCTTATTTGAATCACTGCAACAGTCTTTAGTTTTCAAAGACTGTGGCTAGTATCCAAGAAGCAATCTTTCAGTCTACACCGCATCTTTCACTTTCAGATAGAGCGCGTGAAAGATTCTGTATGTCGATCCCGATGGAATGCTGCAAGCTCACTTGCTGCCAGTGTGATTACGTGTCTAGGTCTCTCTTTAAGCGTGTCTTGCGACTCTAAAACTTGTACTTCGGCCATTCTGCCTCAGTAGGCCGGCCCTTTTGGTTCTAGGTCGATGCTAAGTTTGCTATAGTCTAAGTGGTGTCTAGGTGCCTCTCACTAAGCAAATCACTGCGCAGTTGTAGCACCCGCACGTCCAGCTCCTGAGCCTCCTCCCGCCGTCCTTGCTTCCTGTACGTCGAGGCTAGACTAGCCATGCTGGTTAAGGTAGAAGGATGCTGCTGGCCCAGTATCCTTGCACTTGTCTCCAGCACCAGCACCTCCAGTTTGTTACGAACACTGGCTGTACAGGCTCTTGGCGGTGCGGCCTTGGCGCACACTGGGTTGTCTTTTGTACCTAGTAGCCCTGCTTCATCTTCCTTCCTTCTTTAGATTTGATGTCCTAGTTACAATACACCTCTATGATCTGCTCTAGATTGGCTCCTAACACAGTTCCTCAGCCTCCTTCCACCGTCCTTGGTTCCTGTACGTCGAGGCCAGACAAGCCATGCTGGTTAAGGTGTCAGGATGCTCCTGGCCCAGCACCCTCTTTCTTGTCTCCAGCACCTGCACCTCCAGCTCCTCAGCCTCCTTCCACCGTCCTTGGTTCCTGTACGTCGAGGCCAGACAAGCCATGCTGGTTAAGGTGTCAGGATGCTCCTGGCCCAGCACCCTTGCACTTGTCTCCAGCACCTGCACCTCCAGCTCCTCAGCCTCCTTCCACCGTCCTTGGTTCCTGTACGTCGAGGCCAGATTACCCATGCTGGTTAAGGTGTCAGGATGCTCCTGGCCCAGCACCCTTGCACTTGTGTCCAGCACCTGCACCTCCAGCTCCTCAGCCTCCTTCCACCGTCCTTGCTTCCCAAATGTCCAGGCCAGATTAGCCATGCTGGTTAAGGTGTCAGGATGCTCCTGGCCCAGCACCCTCTGTCTTGTCTCCAGCACCTGCACCTCCAGCTCCTCAGCTTCCTTCGACCATCCTTGGTTGCTGTACGTCAAGGCCAAATTATCCATGCTAGTTAAGGTATCAGGATGCTCCTGGCCCAGCACCCTCTTTCTTGTCTCTAGCACCTGCACCTCCAGCTCCTCAGCCTCCTTCCACCGTCCTTGGTTCCAGTACGTCGAGGCCAGATTAGCCATGCTGGTTAAGGTGTCAGGATGCTCCTGGCCCAGCACCCTCTTTCTTGTCTCCAGCACCTGCACCCCCAGCTCCTCAGCCTCCTTCCACCGTCCTTGGTTCCTGTACGTCGAGGCCAGATTAGCCATGCTGGTTAAGGTGTCAGGATGCTCCTGGCCCAGCACCCTCTTTCTTGTCTCCAGCACCTGCACCTCCAGCTCCTCAGCCTCCTTCCACCGTCCTTGGTTC
>Ga0335072_10006330_pt1 | contig 17322 bp, 17 predicted proteins | sample Lox_Sample_21_FD_206725 | JGI IMG/M metagenome (GOLD analysis project Ga0335072, IMG submission 206725) | Soil microbial communities from Loxahatchee National Wildlife Refuge, Florida, United States - Lox_Sample_2.1 | ecosystem: Environmental > Terrestrial > Soil > Wetlands | place: USA...
GCCCATGAACGTCCTCCTGCTGTGCGGGACACCAAGCCCGAAGCGCATCAGGAGGACGCTCCTACGTCACCAACCGACACGCAGAACGTCTTTCTATGCCGCCGCGGGTGGACTACGAGCTGACCCCGCTCGGCCGTACCCTGCTGGACGCCGTCGGCGCGCTGATGACCTGGGCCGACGCCCACCTCGACGAGGTCGACGCCGCCCGCGTCGCCTACGACGCGCGGGCAGAGGCCTGGCCGTCAAACGGCTCGCCCCGGCGTCCGCCATCGCGCCGCATGCCGACATAGGCAACGATGGGTGCCATGCGACTGAGAATCTTCACCGAGCCGCAGCAGGGCGCCGACTACGCCACCCTGCTCCGGGTGGCCAGGGCCGCCGAGGACCTCGGCTTCGACGCCTTCTTCCGGTCGGATCACTACCTGAAGATGGGCGATGTCAGCGGCCTGCCCGGCCCGACGGACGCCTGGACAACGCTGGCCGGGCTGGCTCGCGAAACCTCGCGGGTGCGGCTCGGCACCCTGGTGAGCGCGGCCACGTTCCGCCTCCCGGGCCCGCTGGCGATCACCGTGGCACAGGTGGACCAGATGAGCGGCGGCCGGGTCGAGCTCGGGATCGGGGCCGGCTGGTACACGACCGAGCACGCGGCGTACGGCATCCCGTTCCCGCCGCTGAAGGAGCGGTTCGACAGGTACGAGGAACAGCTCGAGATCATCACCGGCCTCTGGGATACGCCGGAGGGCGCCAGCTTCTCGTTCAAGGGCGCGTGCTACACGGTGATCGACTCGCCCGCGCTGCCGAAGCCGGCGCAGCGGCCGCGGCCCCCGGTGATCATCGGCGGAGCCGGGGCGCGCCGCACGCCACGCCTGGCGGCCAGGTTCGCCGACGAGTACAACGTGCCGTTCGGCAGCCTGGAGGACACCGAGGCCGCGTTCGGCCGGGTCCGCGAGGCCTGCGCCGCGGCGGGCCGGCACGAGACGTCGATGATCTACTCGGCCGCCCAGGTGGTGTGCTGCGGCCGCGACCAGGCCGAGCTGGACCGCAGGGCTGCCGCGATCGGCCGCAAATCCGGCGAACTCGTCGCCAGCGGCCTGGGCGGCACGCCGGACCAGGTGGTCGAGAAGATCGGGAAGTTCGCGGAGCTGGGCGCCGAGCATGTCTACCTGCAGGTGCTGGACCTGCAAGATCTTGATCATCTGGAGCTGATCGCGGCGGAGGTGCTGCCGAGGGTTTAGCTGCCGCCGCCTCTGGCCCAGGGGTTGTAGTCCACCTCGAGCGGCTCCTGCGGCGGCCGCTGCGACTCGGCCACGTTGCGCAGGTTCAGCCGGATCCTGGTCCAGGTCGACGAGCGGCCGCGCATGGAGTCCACGAGCACGTCGGCCGGGTCCAGCTTGGCCCAGGCCTGCGGGTGCCGCTGCTTCCACTGGTCCAGCCCCGCCATGGCCTCGGCCCGGGTGGCCGCGCGGGCCACCTCGATCAGCGGCATGGACGACCGCCGCCGCCCGGTCCCGCCGCCGGAACCGGCGGAACCGCCGGACGAAGCCGGCGCCCGCCGTTTGGACGGCTGCACGCGCGGCTCCTCGCCCGCCTGCCGGACGAAGTGCGGCGGCCACGGCGCGTCGGGCAGGCCGGCCGCCTCGTCCCTGGCCGCCAGCTCGAGCAGCGAATCGAGCGATCCCGCCGCGGCGTCGATGCCCGCCGCCAGGTCGCCCAGCGACGCAAACCGTGCGGGCATGGAGTCGATCGTGAACGACTCCGGCCGGCAGTCCGGAACCTCGTCCCAGGTGAGCGGGGCAGACACGCGGGCATCCGCGGTGGGCCGCACCGAGTACGCCGACGCGACCGTGCGGTCCTTGGCGTTCTGGTTGTAGTCCACGAACACGCCGTGCCGTTCCTCCTTCCACCACCGGGCGGTCGCGTCCTGCGGGTTCCGCCGCTCGATCTCCCTCGCCAGCGCCACCGCGGCCCGGCGCACGTCGGAGAACGTCCACCGCGGCTCGATCCGGGCATAGATGTGCATGCCGCGAGAGCCCGATGTCTTCGGCCACCCGGTCAGCCCGACGTCGGCCAGCACCTCCCTGGCCACCAGCGCCACCCGGACGATCTGCGCCCAGTCCACCCCGGGCACCGGGTCCAGGTCGACCCGGAGCTCGTCGGGATGGTCGAGGTCACCGGCGCGCACCGGATGCGGGTTCAGGTCGATGCAGCCGAGGTTGGCCACCCAGGCCAGCCCCGCGGCGTCCCGGACCACCACTTCCTCAGCGGTCCGCCCGGACGGGAAGCTCAGCTCGACGGTCTCGATCCAGTCCGGCCGCGACGCGGGCGCCCGCTTCTGGAAGAACGGCTCGCCCTCGGCCCCGTTGACGTAGCGCTTCAGGACCATCGGGCGCCCCGCGACGCCGCGCAGCGCCCCGTCCGCGACGCTCAGGTAGTACCGGACCAGGTCCAGCTTGGTGTGCCCCGTTTGCGGGAAGTAGACCTTGTCCGGATGGCTGACCGGCACGCTGCGCCCGGCGACCTCGAGGATCTCCTTGCGATCGGGCATGCCGACACGATAACCGGCGGCTACGCGCGCCCCGCCGAAGCCGCGCCCGGGCCCGCCGCGCGCGCCATATCCGCCGGTGCGGCCCGCTCCGAGCGAAGCATCCGGGCCGCCACCGCGCACATGGCGGCCAAGGGCAGACTGACCGCGACGCGCTGCAGCAGCCCGTTCCAGGACGGGACCGCCTGCGCGTAGAACACCCCCAGCACCGCGGCCGAGGCCAGGCTGGACGCGGCCAGCGGGACGCGCAGCACGCCGAACCGCCGGTCCCCTCGCAACCGGCGGGCCAGCAGCAGCGGGGCCACCAGCAGCGCCACGTAGATCGCCGCGCTGACCACGTCGTGCGCGTGGTTGTGCCACGACTCCCCGGCCGGTGCGGCCAGCAGCATCTGGTCGCGGCGCAGCAGGCCCGCCGCCACGGTGAGCACCCCGGCCGCCTGGATCAGCCGCGGAGCCGGCCCGGCCCGGCCGGTTCCGCCAAGCTCCCGGTGCAGGGCCGCCCCGAACCCGGCCGAGCACCCGCCCAGCACGAGAAAGCCCGCGATCATGATCCAGGGGTCCCGTGCGTCCGGCGCGGCCAGGCCGCTGATCTGCACCTCGGCGGCGCCGTGGCCGGCCTGAAGCAGCGACGAGCCGGCCCAGGCGGCGGTGAACGCCACCGGGCCCGCGATCCCGGCCGCCGCCCCGAGCATGGTTCCCGCCCTCATTGCGCCGGCACCCGCACCGCCCTGGCCCACGCCGGCGCCTCGGGCGCCTCGTCGCCGATCAGGCCGACCACCACCCGCATGCCCCGCGGCGGCTCGTCCGGCCACGGCGTGTACCCGTCGGTGAGCACGACCGTGATGGCGGGCCTCGGGCGCAGCCGGGACGCGGCGTCGATCCCCGCGCCCATATCGGTGCCGCCCCCGCCGATCAGCTCGACCTGGCGGGCGGAGCTAACCCGGCGGGCCGGTGCCACGGCGGTGTCGCAGGCCAGGACGCGAAGCTGCCGGGCCGCCCCGACGGCGCGCAGCAGCCCCTCGACCTCGGCCAGCGCCACGGCCAGCAGGTCCTCGCTCATGCTGCCCGAGGTGTCGCAGACGACCGCGATGTCTGGCACCGGGCGGCGGAGCGCGGGCAGCACCACGGCGCCGGCCACCGATGCCCGCCGCGACGGCCGTCGGTAGGAGTAGTCGACCGCGCCCGCGGTGTCCGCGACCGCCCGGCGCAGCTCGGCGGCGAGTGCCTTGCGCCAGTCCACGGCGGGCTCGAGCAGCTCATCCGCCCAGCGCAGCAGGCCGGCGGGCACGTCGCCCGCCTCCCGGCCGTGCCGCAGGCAGTCCTGCGCGACCTGCCGGGCCAGCAGCCGGGCCTGCGAGGGGGCCAGCCGCGGCCCGGCGCCCGAATCCCACGGCCGGGGCCGCCCGTCCGCGCCGCTGCCGCAGTCAAGATCCCATCGGTCCGCGCGCATCTGTCCAGGGGGCCTGTACGCCCCGTCTCGCCGCCGGGCGGTCTCGAAATACTGCTCGGCCAGCCCCCCGGGCTGCGCGCCGAGGTGCGCCGGCAGGACCGGGGAGCCTGGCAGCTCCAGCCCCGCGGGCACCAGGTCGTCGTTGATCTCGGCGTCGGCGCAGCGGACCCAGAGTTCGGCCTCAGCGTCGCGGCCGGTGCCAGCTTGGCTCGCTGCGCTCGCTTCCATGGCCGGGGCCGCCCGCTCGGCGTGGGCGCGCAGCAGGTGGCCGACGTGGTGCACGAGCACGCTGCCGAGCTGCGCCGGCGTCCACCGGGCGGTGAGCTCAGGGTCGGCGTGCAGCCGCCAGCCCTCGTCCACGGCCACGGTGCCGATGCCGTCCTCGGCCACGACCTGGGTGCCGAACAGCCCGGTGGCCAGGTAGGGAAACCGGGTGGCCGCCCAGACCCGGCCCGCCGCCAGCCCCGGCACCTCGCGCTCGCTCATCCCCGCAGCAACCCCGCGTCACGCAGCACCGGCGCGAACAGCTTGACCTCCTCCGGCAGCCTGGTGCCGTCGGGCCGGCACTTGGCCAGGGTCCGCGCGGCGACCGCGGCCACGTCCGGCGCGCCGGAAGCCGCCCGGCCGAGTACCCGCCAGCCGGCCACCCAGCGCTGCGGGGTCGGGTCCGCGGCCACGACCGCGGCGACGGCAGCCAGCGCGGCGTAGGCGCGGTCGCCGCGCTTGGGCAGTACGAACGAGGCCGGGTCCGCCAGCACGGCCTCCGGGTCGGGCAGGTCCATCTCGGCCAGCCAGGCCAGGAACTCCACGCCCGCCCCCTCGCCGACCGACCCGCGCACCAGGGCGGAGCGCGTCTCCTCGCTCGTGCCGGCCGCGTCGCCGGCGGCCACCAGCCGCGCGGCCATGTCCCAGGTGCGCGGGCTGGGCCAGCCCCGGCCGGCCGAGGCGGCGTCGGCCGGGGGAGCGCAGGCCAGGGCGGGCCGCGCGTACAGGAACGCGGCCACCAGGCCCCGGGCCAGCCCGAGCCCGGTCTCCCAGCCCTCCGGCAGGACCGGTACCACCGGCGCGCTCCAGCCCCCGGCCAGGCCGTCGGCAACGGCGCGGGGGTCGATCTCCCAGGAGAGGTGGCACAGCCGGTTGGCCAGCGGCGCGGAAAGATCCCAGCCGTCCGCTGCCTGCTCCGGCGGGTTCGCCGCCGCGACCACCGATACCTCGGCGGGCAGGGCGAGGTCGCCGACGACGCGTTCGAGGACCACGCGAAGCAGCGCGGCCTGCACAGCGGGCGGAGCGGTGGAGAGCTCGTCGAGGAAGAGCAGCCCGCGGCCGGCCTCGGCCAGCCGCCGCGCCCAGCCGGGCGGGGCGAAGCGCACGCCGTCGCCCACGACGACCGGCAGGCCGGCGAAGTCGGACGGCTCGCGGATGGAGGCGATCACGGTCTCGCAGGGCCAGTCCATCTTCTCGGCCATGGCCCGGATCGTGGCCGTCTTGCCGGTTCCGGGCGCTCCCCACAGCAGCACGGGCACGCGCGCCGCCACGGCCACGCCCAGCGCCGTGATCAGGGCCTCGTGGCGTTGTGCGCCGGCGGCGAACCGCCCGGCCGTATTCATCGGCGCGCCTTCGGCGTGACGTTCATCGCGCCCCCTCGGCTCGGATCCAGCCGCCGTCCACGGCCCGTACCTTCAGTACTACCGGGTCCGCGCCGGGTCCTGGCACGGCCAGCACGGTCGCGCCCGGCCAGGCGGCTTCCGTTACCGCGACGACCAGGTGTCCGGCGATGACCGCCAGTCCCGGCGCCCAGACCGATGCCAGCCAGCCGACGGGGAGCGCCGCGTCGAGCCGGTCGCCGGAGAACGCCAGCCGTCCCCAGCCCGCGTCCTCGTATAGCGAGACGTGGACACGGGCGGGGTCGATGCCCAGCCAGGCCCGCGCCGCGGGAACCAGACGGCCGGCCAGCGCCGCGGTCAGGGCGGGCCGGGCCCGGTCGCGCTCGCCCGCGCGGCTGCCGCCGTCACCCCAGGCCCCGGCGACCGTGGCGGACAGCCGCATCTGGAACTCGGGTCCGAGGGCGAGCAGGGAGAACAGCTCCTCCCGGCGCCCGGCCGCGCGGTCGGCCCCGCCGCGGATTCGCCCGCCGCGCGCCCGCAACATTGGCCGCCCGAACACGGCGCGGGCGCCGGCGGACATCCCCATGCTTGCCATCGGCCCCCTCGACCGCACCCGCGTGCGGCGGGCCAGGAGTGATGCCCGCGGCCAGCCGAACGGGCCCGCGCCCGCCGGGGCGGACGCCAGCCAGCCGCGCCCGGGCCCGCCAGACCAGGCCGGGCCGTCCGCGGCGGGGATGGAGACCTCATCAGCGGCCGAACGCGGCCCTACGGCCAGCACCTGCAGGTCATCGCCGCGTCGGCCCCACGACTCGATGAGGCCCACGCACGCAGGGCGGTCGCCGCCGAGCGCCGCGAGCACGAGCTCCTCCTCGGCGTCGGGATGGTCCAGGGCGGTGAGCGCGCCCTGGTCCCAGCGCAGCGCGTGCGTTTCTTCTCCGCAGGAGACCCTGGCCTCCGCGGACGGTAGCAGCGCCCACCACGGCGGGTTCGCGGTTCCGGGCAGCGGCTCAGTCATCCCTGCCCCTCCAGTCCAGCGGCACCGTGGCCGATGCCTGGCCGGATCGGCCGATCACGGCCACCTCGAGCGAGGTGGCCTCGGGGTGCAGCGCCGGGATCAGCCGCAGCGTCAGTTCCGCGTGCCCGTCGCTCGCGCTGGAGCTGTTCTCCTCGGCCACGTGCCAGCGCCCCCGGTCGTCACGAGCCCACCAGGACCAGGCCTGGATGGAGTCTTCGAGGTAATGCGGCACCACCCGCGAGCCCCATGCCATCACGTGCAGATCGGCTCCGCCCTCGTCTGAGCGCAGCCCGGCGAGCGCGAACCTGGCGCTGTCCAGTTCCGGCAGCACCGCCGCTGCCGGGGTCACGCCGCGCGGTCCGTCCCGTAGCTGGCTGTTCGCCATCACGTCGTTCCACGCGTCGGGCAGCTCGACGGGGACCGGGGGAGCGGCAGCGGCCAGCGCGGGCGGGACGTCCACGCCGAGCCGTCCGGCCAGGGTGATCAGGCGCCCCACCGCCGCCCGGGCAGGCTCCAGCGCGCCGATGGCCTCCAGTGCGGCCACGACGTCGGCGATGCCGGACAGGTCATGCCAGCGCAGCGCATGCCCGTTGCCCACCGCGAGGTGCAGCAGCTCGGTGGCGGCGGCGTCGATCATTCGCTCAGCCGGGCCGGAGGCGGCATCCGCGCCGGAGGCGGCATCCGGGCCGGACTGGGCGGCATCGTCCGGGCGCGACGCTCCGGCCACATCGAGCCGTACGGGAGCCGAGCCGGGGCTGATGGTCAGGTCCAGCCAGCCGGTGCCGGCCGGCGGGACCGGGACTAGGCGCAGAATGCCGCCCCAGCTCTCCTCATCGTTCCAGCCGGTGTCCTGGTGGATCTGGTAGCTGTTCCCCCGGTCGTCGACGGCGGTCGGGCCGTGGCCCTGCCCGAACAGCGGCCAGGGGTCGAGATGCATCGACCTGAGGTTCTCGGCTGCCATCCGGCCCGACGCGGTCAGGATGGCCCGGTCCGGCCCGATCACCAGGGCGTAGACACGGACGTTTGCCAGGCCGCTTTCGGGTGAGGCGGGGATCAGCGTTCCGACCGGGACCGCGAGGTACGTCCCGTGGGGCGGGCCCGCCGAAACCCGCATCGGCTCGTCCGCCAGCCCGCTCATCGCCGCCATGTGGGCGCCGATCCGGGACCTGGCGGCGAGCGCGATCGCCAGGTCCTCGACCGCCGACTCAGCGGCGCCGGCATCGATGGCACCTGCCTCGATCAGCGAGCGGGCAACCAGCCTGAACCGGCCCAGGCCCTCGTCGGCGCTAAGGTCCCCGGGCCCGGCGCCGGGGTCGTCGGAGGTGCCGTAGAAGCTGCCGGTGGCCCGGCGGACCTGCCAGCGCCACAGCTGGAGCCGGCGTTCGCCGGACCACTGCAGCGACTGGAGCCGGCCAGCTGCCTGCCAGGCCAGCGGGTGAAGCCGGCGGGCCGCCTCCTCGGCGGCGGGCAGCACCGTGCCGATCACCTGGCCCGTGAGCGGCTCGAGGCTTCGTGCCACGTTCTGCGCGAACGGCGCCACGGCGTCCAGCGCGTTGCGCGCGAGCGGCCGCAATGCCTCTTCCGCGTCTTCAGCGAGCGGCTGCAGGGCGCGCCCTGCGCTCTCCGCCAGCGGCTGCAGAGCGGCGGCAGCGCGCCGGCCGAACGGCAGGATCACCCGGGCGGCATCGCGCAGCGGCTCCGGCAGGCCGGGCGGGGCAGGCGGGTCTGGGCGGGGAAGAGCCTGCACGCGCCGCAGTTCAGCCTCCGCGCGCAGCCGGAGATAGGTCTCCGCCCGGTCCTGTGCTGAGGTCACGACGTCCTCCGGCGATCAGGTGCCCTCGCAGCAACACGATAGATCGTGGCCGCGGCTATCAGGTACCTGATATCGGGCCGGCGCTCAGCCTGGGACGCCGCCGGCCGCGGCGGCGTGAACGGATCGCAGCGAGTCGGCAGCCGTCAGCAGCGCGGCGCCGAGGAGCACGCCGTCCTTCAGCAGGTTCTCGCCTAGCACGGACAGGCTGCTCACCGGTATGTGTCGGGTACCCATATGCACCTACCACTCCCCGTCTTCTGGGCTCAGCTGGCTGAATGCCCTGCCCGCGTCGGAGCCCTGATAAATGTTGTGCAGGTCGTCCTCCACGACGTGTGCGAGGTTGTCGTGCTGGGCGGACGAGACCGCCAGGTCGTGGCCGAGCCTCTCGGCCCGGAAGGCCCACCCGCCGGGGAGGTCGAGCCGGCCGGCGAGACGGGCGAGGTTCTCTTCGCTCAGAGCCGGGTCCCAGTTCCTTGTGAAGGACTGCAGGACGAATACCTCGCCGTCGGGAGCTTCGAGCAAGTAGATCTCGCTGCCTTCGTTGAACGCGAACGTGTTGTTGCGGTAGACGTAGCGCGGATCGTAGCTCCCGGCAGCCGCCGACTGCGTTGCTGCCGCGCCCGCCACACCCGTCCAGGTGCCCGCGATGCCGCCGAAGGCCCTGTCGTCTCCGGCTTCCCAGACATCGAGCCGGTCGAACATCCAGCGTCGTAGCGGGTCGACCCAGGCGCGCCGGGCTCCGTGTTCGCTCGCGATGGCGTCGGCGTCGAGCGCGTCGGCTTGCTCGGGCGTCGGGTCGCACGCACCGGTCGTGTTCCAGATGTTCGCGACGGCGATGTCCTCGCTGGTGCCGGTCACGAGGCCCACCTCGCAGAACCGGTGGCCGCGCATGTCCTGCATGTGGATCTGCCGGCCGGGAACCAGATGTTCGCGGCGCGCCGCCGTCAGATTCTGCTCCAGGCTGGCTTCGGTCATGAAAATGTCCCCCTTGCTGCCCGCCTCACCGCGGCATTCGTTCAACGGTAGGACGTCAGCCTTCCAAGCTGGTCACGCGGGTCACGGGTACGTCGCGTGAGGACCGGGCGCGGGCGGTCATGCCCGCGGCGGGGCGTAACATCAGGTCTTCGGCGTCATCGCTCATGCGCGCGTGACCCCGAATCTCGCCTCTACGCCCCCTCGCACTCAGAACTCGGCATCTCATATCCGAGCGCAAAGGAGGGTCAGAGAAATGAAGATCGCTGTCATCGGCGGGACCGGGCTCATCGGATCTCAGGTCGTCAAGATCCTGAACGCGAGCGGGCACGAGGCGGTGCCGCAATCGCCGGCGTCCGGCCTGGACCTGCTCAGCGGCCAGGGCCTGCCCGACGCAGTGGAGGGAGCCGACGTCGTCGTCAACCTGACGAACTCGCCGACCTTCGACGACGCCTCGCCCGCGTTCTTTCAGCAGACGATGGATAACTTGCTCACGGCCGCCGGCGCTGCCGGTGTCGGCCACGCCGTCATCTTGTCGATCGTCGGTGCCGAGCTGGTGCCAGGCCTGGTCTACTACCAAGCCAAGGTGCTCCAGGAGAACATACTCAAGTCAGGCCCGGTGCCGTACTCGATCGTGCGCGCCACGCAGTTCTTCGAGTTCATGGACTCGGTGATATCGGAGAACGCCGACGAGAACACCGTCCGCCTGCCCGGCACGCTTATCCAGCCCATGGCCTCGGCTGACGTCGCCCAGGCCGTGGCCGATGTCAGTGCCGGCAGCCCGCTGCGCGACACACGCAACATCGCCGGCCCCGACGTCTTCGCGCTCGACGAGCTGGGCCGGATCACCCTGGCCGCCCGTGGTGACCACCGCACGGTCGTCACCGACAGCAGCGCCGGGTTGCTCGCCGCCGCATCCGGCGACGCCCTCATCGCCAAGGACGGCGCCGTCATTGCCAAGACCACATACCAGGAATGGCTCGCAGGTTAGCCGGAACGCGTTGCCAGGACAGCTGCGCGACCCCCCCAGGGGAAACTTGCGCCGACGGGTATCACCATTTCACCGGAAACCGTCCAGCTTCGGCTGATACCGTGCGCTGCGTTGGGGAGCGGGAGGATGAATAGGAGCGTACGAAGTGACGTATATCATTACCCCCAATTGCGTCGACCTGCTGGACAAGACGTGTATCGGGGAGTGCCCGGTCGACTGCATTTACGAGGGCAACCGGATGCTCTACATTCAGCCGGACGAGTGTGTCGACTGCGGTGCTTGCGAGCCGGTCTGCCCCGTCGAGGCCATCTACCACGAAGACGACCTCCCGCCCCAGTACAAGGACTTCTACGCGGTCAATGTCGACTTCTTCATGCATCTCGGCTCGCCCGGCGGTGCGTCCAAGGTCGGCAGGATTGGTCAGGATCACCCGCTCGTGGCTTCGCTCCCGTTCCAGCCACACTGATCCTCGCCGTCGGCCGCGGGCTAAGACCGGGCTATTGCAGGAGGTCGTCGGCCGCGGCGGCGAACAGCTGCGTGTGGGCGTCCACGTCGGCGTCGGTGGTGTCCGGTGACATCAGCGCCATGTTGTGGAACGGCGTGAGCAGCACGCCGCGGTTGACCGTGTACAGGTGGAGATACTCGTCAAGCTCCTGGTCCGCCGCCGCGTTCGACTCGCCGCCGGTGCGCGGCGGGCGGGGGCAGAACCGGTACTCCGCGCGGGCCCCGAGCTGAACGATGTTCCAGGGCAGGGCGCGGGTCTCGATGACGTCCCTGATCCCGGCCGTGTACCGGTCGGCCCGGGCGATCATGGCCTCGAACGCGGCGGCGGTGAGGACTTGCTCCAGGGTCGCGCGCATTGCGGTCACGGACAGGGCGTTGCCGGCCAGGGTGCCGCCGACCCCGCCGGTGTCGACGATGTCCGCGGTCTGGTCGTCGAGGATCTGCCGGGCCAGGCCGGCGGACACTCCGAAGGCTCCGGCCGGGATCCCGCCGGCGATCGACTTCCCGATCGTCACGATGTCGGGGTCCAGGTTCCAGGCGCCGGTGCAGCCGCCCGGGCCCGCGCTGAACGTGTGCGTCTCGTCGTTGATCAGCAAAGTGCCTGCCCGCCGGGTCAGCTCGCGGACGGCGTCGAGGTAGCCCGGCTCCGGCAGCACGATCCCGATGTTGGTCAGCGCGGGCTCCATTAGCACGGCGGCCACGTCGCCCGCGGCGAGCTCGCGCTCCAGCGCGGCGGCGTCGTTGAACTCCGTGACGCGGGTTGTCTCGCGCGGATCGACCGGCGCGCCGACGTTCCCGGCGCGCGAGCGCGGGCCGTCCGGGCCGGCCACGATGAACGTCTCGTCCACGCTTCCGTGGTAGCAGTACGAGTACACCAGGATCTTGGGCCGGCCGGTGAGCTGGCGGGCGAGCCGGATCGCCCACCGGTTGGCGTCTGTGGCGGTGAGCGTGAAGCTCCAGTGCGAGGGGCCGAACCGCCGGGCCAGTTCGGCCGCGACCCAGGCGGCGTCCTCGGTCGGCAGCATCGTGGTGGCACCGCCGAGTTCGCCGTACCGCCGCGTGACGGCCGCCCGGGCAGCCGCGGGCGAGTGCCCGGCCATCGCGCCGGTGTCGCCCAGGCAGAAGTCGATGAACTCGTGGCCGTCGATGTCGGTCAGCCGTGCCCCCGACGCGCCCGCCAGGTAGAGCGGGAACCCGCCTGGCCACATCCGCATCCAGGTCATCGGAACGCCGCCGAGCAGATTCCGCCCGGCCGCTGCGAACGCGTCCCTGGAGCGCGGATGACGCTCGGCGTAGGCGCTGCGCTCGCGCTCGATCAGCTTGGCCAGGCGCTCCCGGTCGATCGTGGCAGTGGGACGGTCGGTCACGGGCGGTGTCTCCTAACCGCGAAGGTCGTCGATGAGGGCGGTGACGTCGCGCAGCGTCGCGCGCAGCACGGGGATCCGCGCCGCGGCGACGAGCCGGCCGATCACCGGCACCGCGCCGTCGATCAGCCGGTAGGTCCTGGCGCAGCCCGGGGATGTGTCGTGCACCCAGTACAGGATGACGCCCATGGAGGCCAGCCAGAGCAGCTCCGGCAGCCGCTCGCGCAGGTCGCCGCCGAGCCGTGCGTCCGAGCCTTCGAGCACCTCGCGGTAGAGGCCGACCGACGCCTCGCGGGTCGGGCTCGACTGCCTGCTGAACGGGCTCAGCGGGCTGGCCGGCTCCGCGGCGTGCTTGTAGAACGTCGCGGCGAACGCGTGGTACGGCGCCTGCACGTCGACCAGGGCACGAAGCGTCCCGCGCAGCCGCGCGGTGAAGTCGCGTTCGCGGTCCAGCACCGGGCGGCTGGCGGCCAGGTGCTCGGCATGGCTGCGCGCGTAGAACTCCTGGATCAGCTCCTCCTTGGAGCTGAAGTAGTAGTAGGCGTTGCCGGTGGACACCCCCGCACGCTCCGCTATCGCGCGCATAGTGGTCGCCTCGTAGCCGCGGGACCGGAACAGCTCCAGCGCGGCGTCCGTGATGGCGGCCCTGGTCTGCCGGGCGCGGGGCGTGCGGGCGGTGTCGGCCACATCGGTCACTCTAGGGCGCTCGCCTGCCGCGTCAGAAGGTCCCTGGCCTGAGCCCGGCTGCGCAGCCGGGCGAACACGACGAGGTTGGCGAAGTGCAGCGCGCCGAGGACCAGGAGCACCTCTCCGATCTTCACCGAGAGCAGCCGCAGTCCCTGGCCGGCATCGGCGGTGCTGCCCGACGTCTGCATGGTCAGGGTCACGAAGCCCAGGTTGATCAGGTAGAAGCCGACGACGAGCAGACGGTTGACGGCCTCGGCGAGGTCGGCGTTGCCGCCGAAGACGTCGAGCAGGAACACCCGGCCGCTGCGGGCCAGTGCCCAGCCCACGCCGAGCGTAAGGCCAATGCTGATCAGCAGGTAGATGACGTTGGTGAGGACAACGCTCATGGCTCCTCCCGGGGGTCCCTGAGCCTTCTTGAACACGTTCAAGTCTGCTCCGACCCCGGCTTGGCAGCCAGGCCGGCCAGATGTGATTTTGAACACGTTCAACTCCCTTCGGCCAGCGTCACGAGTACCGGGGTACCGGACGGCTGGACGCTGGAGAGCCAGCCCGCGTCCAGGTGAACGGGGCGGCCGGGGATCAGGCGGGCCCGGGCACGGGCGAGAAGGCGGTCACCCTGGCGCACCTCGAGCCAGGCGCGCCGGCGGAAAACCTCGGAACGGAGCAGAAACCGCCCGCGGGGCGGGAGCGGCGCTTGGTCGCCGACCATGTTCGGCGAGATCCAGGCCAGCGGCGCGGCGACCATGACCGGAACGGCGGGCGTCGCCCCGGCGCACTCGCCACGCCCCGGCCGCCCGCCCGGGGCCGATCGGGCGAGGGCAGCGGCGATGTGCCGGGCGGCGTGCCGGCCGCCGAGCGCGGCCACGTCGGCGGTCTCCGCCGGGTGCACCAGGTTGCCCGCCGCGAAGACCAGCGGGACGGTCGTCTCCAGGGCGGTGTCTACGGCGGGCCCGCGGGTGCCGGGGTCGATGGCGGCGCCTGCGAGCCGGGCCTGCTCGTGATCGGGGATCCAGTCTCCGGTGAAGACCAGCGTGTCGCACTCGACCCGCCGGAGGGCGCCGGTGCGCAGGTCGGCCACGTCCACCGCGGTCAGCCGGTCCCGGCCTCGCACCAGGCGCACCGCGGCCGACGTCCACACCGGGACCCGCCAGCGCAGCGCGGCACCGAGTGCGAAGGCGGCGTAGCTCTGCTGCCTCGGCTGCTCGGTGACCAGCGCGACCACGTCGGCGCCCGCGTGCGCCAGCGTCACCACGGCGGAGAAGCTCACGTGCTCGGCGCCGACCACCAGTGCCCGGCCGGGCAGCCGCTGCCCGGCCAGATAGACCCGCTGCTGCAGCTCGCCGGTGGTCATCACGCCCGACGGCCGGTCGCCGGGCACCAGCCGGGCCGCTCGCGGTCGCTCGCGGCACCCCGTGGCCAGCAGCACGGCGCGGGCGGCGACGGTCTCGACGCCCTCCGGGCTGGTGAGGATCGCGACCCGGTCCCCGGCCCAGGCGGTCACCGTGGCCGCCGCCCGGATCTCGGCTCCTGACCGCGCCGCCGCCTGCGCGTAATGCCGCGCGTACGCTGGCCCGGTCATCATCCGGCGCAGGTCGCGCAGGCCGTAGCCGGTGTGCGCGCTGTGCCGGGGAATGCCGCCGGCCTCCCGCTCCCGGTCCGCGACCAGGACCCGCCCGGCGCCGAGCCGGCGCAGCTCGATCGCGGCGGCCAGGCCTGCCGGGCCCGCCCCGACGATCAGCACGTCGGCGTTCACGCGCCGCTCCCGGGCCCGGCGGCCATGAGCTCGCCGACCCGGGCGGCACAGAAGAAGCCCTGGCACCGGCCGTTGAGCGCCCGGGTCCTGCGCCGCAGGCCGTCGGTGTCAGCCGGCGGCACGGTGCTGGCCAGCGCGTCGCGGATCTCGCCGCGGGTGACCCGCTCGCAATGGCAGACGATCCTGCCGTAGTCCGGGTCGGCGGCGATCCGGGTCTGATCCTGGTACGGGCGCGTGCCCGCCTGGCCGATGTACGGCATGACCGGAGGGCCGGCGGCGTCCGCCCGGCGCTGCAGCGCCAGCCCCGCGCCGCCCAGCTGGTCGGCAAGGTGCTCGGCGATGCCGAGCGACGCGGACAGCCCCGTGGACCGGATCCCGGCGGCGCAGGCGTACCGGCGCCCCGGATCCACGCGGATCTGGTAGTCGCGGTGCTCGGTCGCGGCGCGCAGTCCCGCGTAGGTGGCCGTGACCTCCTCATCGAGCAGCGCGGGCACGATCCGGCGGCCGGCCTCCCGCAGGAAGGCCAGTCCGTCAGCGGTCGTCGCGGTGTCGCCGCGGTCCTCGACGTCCTGCGCGGTGGGGCCGAGCAGCACGTTGCCGTACACGGTCGGGGCGACCAGCACGCCCTTGCTGCGCGCGGTCGGCACCGGCAGCAGGATGGAGCTCAGCAGCGGCCGGGCCAGCTTGTCGAACACGATGAGCTCACCGCGCCGGGGCGTGATCGTGAACCCGCCGTCGCCCCCGGCCATCGCGTCGACCAGATCGCCCTCCAGGCCGGCCGCGTTGATCAGCCAGCGGGTGCGCAGGGTCCCGCGGGTGGTCGACAGGCGGTGCTCGCCGCCGGAGGTCTGCACGCCGGTGACCCGGGTGCCCAGCAGCAGCCGGGCCCCGGCGCGCACGGCCTCGGTCGCGTAGGCGAGCGGCGTCGTCCACGGGCACACGATGCTCTCGTCCGGGATCTCCAGCCCCGCGCGAGCGCCCGGGCCGAGATGAGGTTCCCGCTCATAGAGGCGGGCCGCGGGCGCCGGGCGGATCGCGTGGTACCCGTTCTGCCGGGCCTTGGCGGCGATCGACGGGAGGTCCCGCTCCTGTTCGGCCGTCCAGGCGACCAGCAGCGCGCCCGTGCGCTCGACCGGGATGCCGGCGCGCGCCGCATAGTCCCGTAGCAGGGTGCTGCCGCGGGCCAGCAAGCGGCTCTCCAGGCTGCCGGGCTCCGCGTCGAACCCGGTATGCAGGATTGCCGTGTTCGCCTTGGTTGTCCCGGTGCCGACGTCGTTGGCCGTGTCCACCAGGACCACGGCGAGCCGGTATTGCGAGAGCTCGCGGGCGATGGCCGTGCCCACGACGCCGGCCCCGACGATCGTCACGTCAGCGACCCGGCCGGTGTCGCCGGCTCGTCCCGGTGCGAGGGGCACCTGGCCTGCGGCCGTCACCCGCTTACCGCCAGGACCGCGCGCAGCCCCGCCTCGAAGACGGCCAGCCGCTCCGCCGCTTGCTCCGGGCCGATGGCGGGCTCGATCACCGACTGGACCCGCGCGGGCCCGACCGCCTCGTCCACGGTCGCCGCCTCGCCGGTCCCCAGCCGGGCCAGCGCCGCGACTCCGAGCGCGGTCGCGTCGGGCGTGTGGCACACCTCCACCGGCAGCTGCAGCAGGTCCGCCTGGGACTGCAGCAGCAGCCGTGACCGGGTAAGGCCGCCGTCCACCCGCAGCGCGGTCAGCGGTCCGCCGATGTCCGCCGCCACCGAGCGGGCCAGCAGCGCGACCGAGGCGGCCAGCCCGTCGATCACCGCCCTGACCAGGTGCTCGCGGGTGGTGCCAAGGCTCAGCCCGAGGAACGCGCCCCGGGCGGCCGGGCGCCACTGCGGCGCGCCCAGCCCGGCCAGTGACGGGAGGAAGATCACGCCGCCGCTGTCCGGCACCGCGCCGCCGGCGGCGTCCAGCGCCGCGGCGTCGGACAGCAGCCCGATCTCAGCCAGCCAGCGGATGGCGGCTCCGGCCGTGTAGACCTGTCCGTCCAGGCAGTAGCTGGGCGTCCCGGCCAGGCGCCAGGCGACCGAGGCGGACAGGCCGCCGCTGGAGCGCACCGCGCTGGTGCCCGCGGCCGCCAGCAGGAACGCGCCGGTCCCGTACGTGCACTTGGCCTCTCCCGCCGCGAAGCAGCGCTCGGCGAGGAGGGCCGCCTGCTGGTCCACGGCGATCCCGGCGACGGGAACCGCCGTCCCGAACGCGCCGGTCTCACCGACGCTCCCGGCGCAGTCCGCGATCCGCGGCAGCTCGGCCGGGTCCAGGCCGAACGCCGCGCATGCCTGCTCGGACCACTCGGTCCGGTCCAGGTCCAGCAGCAGCGTCCGCGACGCGGTGGCGGCGTCGGTCACGTACTGCGCGCCGAGCCGGGCCAGCAGCCAGGTGTCGGTCGTGGTCACCACGCCGCCCGCTCCGAGTGCTTCCCGCACCCAGGTCATTTTCGGCGCCGCGAAGTACGGGTCAAGCCGCAGGCCGGTGATCTCGGCCAGCCTGGCCGCTGACCCGGCCAGCCGCCGGCACACCCCGGCCGAGCGCCGGTCCTGCCAGACGATGGCCGGGGTCAGCGGGCGGCCGGTGCGCCGGTCCCAGGCAAGCACGCTC
>Ga0335072_10006331_pt1 | contig 17322 bp, 15 predicted proteins | sample Lox_Sample_21_FD_206725 | JGI IMG/M metagenome (GOLD analysis project Ga0335072, IMG submission 206725) | Soil microbial communities from Loxahatchee National Wildlife Refuge, Florida, United States - Lox_Sample_2.1 | ecosystem: Environmental > Terrestrial > Soil > Wetlands | place: USA...
AGCAGTCCCGCGAGCTGGCCGCGCCAGATCCCGGCGAACTGGATCGTCTCGTGCCCTAGCGATTTCGGGCCAGCCGGAAGCGTCACGGCCTGTCCGTGGGGAACCTTGAGTATGGCTCGCTCGAGGCCTCCGAGTTCGACGGGATTGAGCTCATCGTCCTCGAAGTTGACCGCCAGCAGCGGTGCCCTTATGGCCTGAAGTTCAGGCGCTGGGTCGTAGTCACGAGATGCGTCGAACTCCCAGATGACGTCGTTGGCGTCCGCGCCTTCCAGCGCCTGCCTCTCGGTTCGGTTGACCTGCGCATCGGCGGCATCGATGGATCGCAGATCGGATGCCATCTGTCGCGGGCTTCCGCTCATGAGCTGGGACAGCGCCATCGCGTGACCGAGTCCAGCTGGCTGCTCGTCGTAGCGACCGGCGGCGTATCCGGGATCGGACTCGATCAGGTCGATGACCATCCTTCGCCACAGCAGGTTCCGCCCGGTGATGCGCTCGGGAAGGCTGGCGATCGGCATCAGCGCCTGCGCCACGTCCGGATACCGTTCACCCCACATCCACGTTTGCATTGCGCCCATCGAGGTGCCGAGCAGCAGCCGCAGCCGCTCGATGCCCAGCCCCTGCACCAACAGCCGATGTTGCGCCTCGACGATGTCGCGGTAGCCGTAGCGCGGGAAGTCAGGTCCCAGCCCGTCGCTGGGTCGGCTCGACAGCCCGGCACCGATGGCGTCCGGCAGGATCACGAAGAACCTGCCCACGTCGAGAGGCTGGCCGCTATCGAAAAGGAAGTCGGCGGTCGATGGTTGCAGGAACTGCTGGCCAGAGCCGGTTGTTCCGTGCAGCAGCAGCACGGCGTTGCCGGCACCAGAGTCCAGTGAACCGATCGTGCGGTAGGCCAGGGTCAGATCGAGGCGGCGTCCATCATCGAATTGAAAGCCACCGATCGTGTGTCGGCCCAGCTTGGCTTTGCCGGTCCAGTCGGTAATCGCAAGCTCCAAACCTCCCCGGCTCCGCATGTCGCCAGGAAACGGCTCACTTGTTTGCGCGGATCGCCCTGGGGGTTGACGTATTCGAGGCTAATCGGCCCGATCGCCGTCACCTGCGTGACGTACTCACCGGATTTTGCCCAGTGGAAATGATGCGTCTCGCCGGGCAAGACAACCACGGCACCTGGCGGATACGCTTCCAGCTTCGTTTCGTCGAACTGATCGCCCCGGGCCAATGTAGAAAACACTGGACATGACGGTGTAGATTAGGTCCACCTGGTGCGAGTGCGGCATCAGCTTCATGCCGGACGGCACCTTGACCCGGATCACGTACGGACCGGGCTCTGACGGATGACCCACAACGACGGCGAGGCGGGCCGAAGCCGGGAACGCCGCGAACGGTTCCCAGTCGATGCCCTCCTGGCAGAACCGACCTGAACACGGCCTGGCCTGGTTGATGGTTGTGCATCTTTGGCTACCCCCGACTCAGCGACGCACCGGCCCCACGCCGCTACCAACCACCGTCTTGCTCCGGCGTGGCCCGCGCCCGTGGGCCCCGTCCCGCTCACTTGTCTGCCCGCCATCACGGGCCATCAACCCAACCGGACGCGGGGCCACGCTGAGGCAGCGCCGCCACCCGGCGATAGTCACTGCATGAGCCAGGCGGCGGTCCGGGCATCGACCTCCGAGGTACCGAACGCCTGCTGCCGGAAGCCACCCGCCGATCTGCACGGCTGTGCATGCCGATGCTGCGTCGGCTGGAAAGCAGCCGCATCCAGGCACTTATGATCGCTATAGCCGCGCCCGACGGCCGCCTCCGATACCGTCGCGTCACGCGGAGTGTGGCAGATGACAGCATGAACGCGTGTGGCATCGAGCGGGTGACGAGCGCGCGGAGTGTGGCAGGTGCCTCAGTTGATCGGTGGCGCGAGCGGTCTGGGATGGGTGGCGGTCAAGGCCGTCCTGCTCTTCGCTGTAGCCGTCATAGGCCTGCGCCTGGGGGAACGGCGCACGATTGCCCAGCTCAGCGCGTTCGATTTCGCGGTCGCCGTCGCGATCGGTGCGATTATCGGCCGGGGCGCGACCGCCTCCGACACGTCGTTCGTAACCTCGGCAGTCGCGCTGGTCACCTTTCTGGCCGCGCACCGCGTCGTCGCGATCCTCCGCCGGCATAGCCGGGTTGTCCGCTTGATCGACCATCCGCCCCGTGTGCTCGTCGCCCGCGGCGAGCTGCAAGGAGGGCAGTTGGCCCATGCCGGGCTGACGGATGCCGACTTGTACGCGCTGCTGCGCGAAAAAGGCGTCGGCGATCTCAGCCAGGTCGGCTACCTGCTCTACGAGACAAGCGGCACCGTGACCCTGATCGGCGCCGACCGCGAACCTGGGCCGCTGGTGCGGGACGGGCTTAACGCTTCCGGGGATCGCCCAGCACACCGGGGGCAAGGCGGGATCGGCAGTCACGAAGAGTGAATATGCGCAGGGCCACTCTCGGCAGCCAGTCGAAGACTGAGGCCACATTTTCCACGCGGATCGCCAAGCAAGCAACGTTGCCATTGGCGCTGTGCTTCCGGTTCAATCGATTCCAGAAGCTTGCGGACTTGGAGGCCCTGCCTAATGATTGTAGCCCTTGAGACGTTGACTGACTCGATGGCCGGTGTGACGCCTTCGATTGCCAGTCCGCGCTCAGCTATAGGCATGGCGCGGAACTCTGCTCTTTCTAGTGCCGAGAGTTTCTCTGTGAGGAGATCAGTGGCGTCTTACTGCCGCGAGTTCGAGTTGACTTGCAAAGCTCCAGTGCCCGCGCAGTGTCGTGACATGGAGTCACTTGCCGATGCCAGTACTGCCCGATCCGCTGACTCGCTGGCCGTTACCGATCCGCTATGGCGGGCGGCAGCGTACCTCGCTCTCTGCACCGGGTCGTCGCGTGACCACGCGCGTTCTGACCTTCGCTGTTTCTGGAGTGGTGCTCCGCTCATGGTCTGGATCCGCTAACTGCGAGCCGCGTTCATCTGGAGCTGTACATCCGCTGGATGCAGGAAGGTCCCCCGGTTCAAGCCATCGACGGTCTCGCGGCGTTTTCTCGGTGACGGCCGGTTTCTACCGCACGGCAGTCATCGACGGGGTGCTGGGGCACTCACCGGCCGAGTATGTCGCCAGCCCACTGTGCCGCCCGAGTCGCCGACGCTCGGGTTCACGCACCTCCAAAACGCGAGGCGATGCTGACTGCGGCTCGGGAGTCGCGAAACCGAGCTGACTTCGCCCTGGTGGCGATGCTGGGCCCGCGGTGATCCCGGACCCGTTCGCCCGGCTCACTGCCCTGCTGGGCCTGCCGGACGCTCCGGACCCCGACAGGCCGCGCGAGCAGGTGCACGCCAGCCTCCGCGAGGTCGCCGGATGGCCCCTCATCTTCGACAACGCCGACGACGTCGAGGACATCGCGTCATGGATCCCCGCGGCGCCGATGCCGCCGGGCATTCCCGGGCACGTCCTGGTGACCACGCGGCGGGGCGGGTTCTCCGCGCTCGGCTCGGTGCTGGACCTGGACCTGATGCAGATGGCCGAAGCCGTCGCGCTGCTGCGAACACGGGTGCCGATCATTGAGCTGGAAGTGGCGGAGGCGGTCGCCGCCGAGCTGGACCGCCTGCCGCTGGCCCTGGAGCAAGCCGCCGCGTTTATGGATGGCGTGGATCCTGGCGCTGTCAACCCTGAACTCGCTGTACCAGCTATCGCTGCCGCAGTGGGTCAACGCCCGCGGCATGTCGTTCTACCTGATCGTCTTCCAGGGTGGCAGCGCCGTCGGCAGCGTCGCCTTCGGCGTCGCCGCGCAGCACATAGGGCTGTCGCCAGCGCTGCTGACCGCCACGGCAGGGCTGGCGCTCGGCCCGCTCGCCGGGCTGCGCCACCGGTTCCGGCGATCCCGCCAGGGGAACTCCCGCCCGCCGGCGACTGGCCGGCGCCGAACCTGGCCGCCGGCAGCCTGCCCGGCGGGCCGGTCATGGTCAGTGTCGGATACCGGGCACTGCCCGAACGCGAGGACGAGCTGCTCGCCGCGCTGCAGGATGCCCGGTTCAGCCGGCGCCTTCCGGGGCAAGTTCCTGGCGAGCATGGCAGGACAGTAACCAGCCAAGCCGGATCCTGGAGCAGTTCGTAGTCGCCTCCTGAGACGAGCACCTCCGGCAGCACGTCCGCGTCACCACGCGGGACCAGAAAAGCTACGACGCTATCCGCGCCATGACCGACCCAGCCCGCCCAGCCGTGCTCACCCACTGGCTGACGCCACAACCCCGCCACGCCGCCCCTGGGGCGCCCGGAATCCCAAGCAACCCCTGGGCATAACCCACTTGCCCCGTGAGCGGCGCGCAAGGTGCCCGCCCGGCGTTGCAATTCGGGCGGACCCTGCTCGCGGAAGCGGACCTGCCCGCTTGGGTGCTCAAAGTGGTCGCCGTAGCGGTGCATTCTTCCTCTACCTCATGCGTCGTCGCCGACTCTTCTTTGTGAAGGTGCGCAGAGCCGAGGCGGCCCCGAATTGGATGATCTGTACTCGTCAAGGGCGAGAACCAGAGATCCGGGCCGTAACAAATATTCGGCGTTCTGGAGCATTTCTCACCTGGCCTGCCGGGCTTGGGCACTCCCTCGTTTGTGGCATAGCGTGACCGGACCAGGCGGCGATGACATACCCGTCCGGCGGGACGCCACCCCTGACCAGGAAGAGGGCCGGGGACTGATGCTGGTCGAGTCTCTCGGCCAGGACTGGGGAGCGTACCGGGCGGAGACCGGCAAGGTCGTGTGGGTAGCGATGCAGGCGGCCAGTCAGCCCTGATCGCGCAGGGCGGAGATGATCTGGGGAAGGTCGACCGTCGTGCGGATGCCGGGCGGGGCGGCGCAGACGTAGGGGACGGCGTTGACCGCGCGGTGGGCGGTGTAGCCCGGGGTGGTTGCGGCCATCTGGTCCAGGGCTACCGGGAAGCGGAGGTCGACGTCCAGCGGGGCGTCTCCCTCGACCGTGATGTGCCAGCCGGTGGGGCGGACGTCCCAGGCGGGGTCCAGGTGGGTGGTGCAGTACCAGGTGGCGCGGAAGCGGAGCAGCGGGCGGCCGTTGCGGATGCCCGACACCGTCATGCGCTGCGCGGCCACGGTGCCGGCGTCCAGGCGGCCTGCGGCTATCTCGACGCTGCGGGAGGCGACGGCAATCTGGCCGCTGGCCTCGACGGAGTCGAGCGGGATCGCGAGCGCATCGGCGACGAGGCGCAGAGACGGGCCGAAGGCGACCTTGCCGTAGGTGAGGCGGCGGGGATCGTAGTCAGCCTGGGGCCGGCCGAAGCCCATCACCTCGAAGAGGAGACCGGGCGAGTCGCGCTGGGACAGGTCCGCGAACTCGTCGATCGTGAGGCAGTCGAGCCGACGCTGGATCGAGGTCAGGACCAGCGGAACGGCCTCCGTGATGAACCCGGGGCTGCTCCCGGTGCTGTGGATCGAGGTGCCGCCGCAGGCGCACGCCGCCTCGACCTGCTCGCGGACCGCGGCGTCGAGGCTGGCCGGGCGGTGGAACTCGCCCCGGGTCGTGACGATGTTCGCGCCGGACGACAGCAGCGCGCAGACCTGCTCCAGGTCGCACGCGGCAGGCATGTAAAGAACGCAGTCCGCGCCGAGCGCCACGATCTCGTCGGCATCGTTGGTCGCGGTGACGCCCGTCGGCCCGAGCCCGCACAGCTCGCCCGCGTCCTTCCCTGCCTTGGCTTGGGTATGGACGTACACGCCGGCCAGGTTCAGGTTGGGGTGCTCGATGACGGATCGCAGCGCGCGGGTGCCGATGTTGCCGGTGGCCCACTGGACGACCCGGTAGGCCCGTGCGGCGCTTGCTCGCGTGGTGGTGCCAGGGTGCAGAGTCACGGCGATCCTCGCTTCAGGCTTTGCGCGCGGTGAGCCGGGCGATCGTGGCGCGGAAGTCGCTGGTCTGGAACGACTGGTCTTCGGCGGTGGTGGCGAAGTCCAGGGTGGCGAGCACGGCCCGTTCGAGCTGCAGGTTGAGCAGCCGTTTGGTGCTCTCGACCGCCTGGCGCGCCAGCCGGGCGATCCGCTGCGCGCACGCCAGGGCTTCGGCGAGCGGATCGGCCGCGACGTGGTTCGCGAGCCCGAACTCGACAGCGCGTGCGGCCGGAATGCGCGCGCCGGTGAGAGCGTATTCCTTGGCCAGATGCAGGCTGGTGTGCAGCGGCCAGGTGAGCGGGCCGCCGTCGGCGGCGACCAGTCCGACCTGGACGTGCGGGTCGGCGAGGTAGGCGTCGGGCGCGATGTAGACGATGTCGCTCAGCGCGACCAGGCTGCAGCCCAGGCCCACGGCCGGGCCGTTGACGGCGGCGACCACCGGGACGCGGCAGCGGGCCATGCCGAGGACCAGGTCCCGGCCGTGGGCGATGGTCCGGGCCCGCAGGATGGGGTCGCGGCCCAGTTCCTCCAGGTAGCCGAAGTCGCCCCCGGCCGAGAAGGCCTGGCCGTTTCCGGTGAGCACGGCCGCACGGGCGTCGGCGTCCTCGCTCAGCCGTGGCCAGAGCCGCGCCAGCCCGGTGTGCAGGGCGTCGTTGACGGCGTTGAGCGCCTCGGGCCGGTTCAGGGTGATGATCCGCAGCGCGCCGTCCGCGCGGACCTCGATCTCCTCGGGCAGGTCGTACACGTCAGGCTCCCAATCCCAGGATCCGCGCGGCGATGATGTTCTTCTGGATCTGCGAGGTGCCGCCCATGACGCTCTGGGCCCGGCTGTAGAGGTAAGCGCTCAGCAGTTCGGGGTCCCCGGTCCCCCCCACGGCCAGCGCCGCATGCCCGGCGGATTGCTCGACCCACGTCATGAGCAGCTTGTCCAGGGACCCCTCCGGCCCGTGCGCGACTCCGTCCAGCCGCTCGGAGAGCCGCCGCCGCACGTGCAGGCGGAGCATCTCGGTCTGCACCGCCGCCCAGGCGAGCTCGGCCGGCGCGGCCCCGGAGACCCGGTCGGCCAGGTCGCGGACGAGCTTGCCGTACCGGGCCGAGTAGCCAAGCTCGGCGGGTTCGCGTTCGTGACCGACGACGGTCATGGCCAGGGCCCAGCCCTGGCCCGGCGCGCCGACCATCTGGTCGGCGGGTACCCGGGCCCCGTCGAAGAGAACCTGGCCGAACTCGGTGGTCACCCCGTTCGTCATCCGCAGCGGGCGCTGTTCCACTCCCGGCTGCCGCATCGAGATCACGAACGCCGACAGCCCCCGGTGGCGGGGCACGTGCGGGTCGGTCCGGGCCAGCAGAAGACACCAGTCGGCGACATCGGAATAGCTCGTCCAGATCTTGTGGCCGTGCACGACGTAAGTGCCCCGGTCCCCCGGCACCGGGGTCGCCGTGGTCGTCAGGGAGGCCAGATCCGACCCGGCGCCGGGTTCGCTGAACCCCTGGCACCAGCGCTGCGTCCCGTCGATCATCCCGGGCAGGAACCGCTGCCGCAGCTCCTCGCGGCCATGCCGGCCCAGCCCTTGGACCAGGTAGCCGAGGCTGGGCCGGGGCGGCGCGCCCGCGAGGGCCAGTTCCTCGTCCAGGATCACGTCATACACCGGCGGCAGCTCGTGCCCGCCGTATTCGCGGGGCCAGGACAGGCCGAAGAACCCGGCCGCGTACAGCGCCTGGTGCCACTCGCCCTGCCGGGCCCAGTATTCGTCGCCCGGAGCCGGGAACGTCCCGGCCCGCTCGGCCAGCCACGCTCGCAGCCGATCCCGGAACGCGGCCTCGGCCGGCCCGTCCCGGAAGTCTGGCCTGGCTTCCCCAGGCGGGGCGGCAGGAACGGCTGACCCCGGGTCTCCCCGAGCGTCCCTGGCTGGCTGCGGAACCAGGCAGGCCTCCTCCAGGCGGGCGGGGAACAACTCGGTGTCGGTCAGCACCCGGCGCAGGTAGACGTGCGCCAGGCAGTCCCAGGTGTTGCCCATGCCACCGTGTACCTGTACAGCGGTCTCGCAGACCGATCGGGCGGCCCGCGCGCAGTAGACCTTCGCGATCCGGGCCGCCTGCAGCGCCGCCGCCGACGGCAGGGCGTCCACCGCCCAGGCTGCGTGGCGCAGGACGCTTATGCAGCCCTCGATCAGGGCCAGCCCCTCGGCCAGCGGGTGCGCCACGGCCTGGTAGGACCCGATCGTCTTCCCGTACTGACTGCGGACCTTGGCGTAGTCGCAGGCCAGCGCGTGCGCGCCGCGCGCCGCCCCGAGCAGGTCCGCGGACGTGACGACCAGGGCGAGAGCGTGCCAGCGCTCGGCCTGCTCGGCGGTCAGCTCACCGGCGGGCGTGAGCGGTTCCGGCAACGCGGCGCCGGTCCGGGTCAGGTCGGCGCCGGAGGCGGGTGCTGAGGCGTGGCCGGCCAGCAGTCGGCCGCCGTCCAGGGCCAGGACCCGCTCGATCCCCCGGGCGTCCACGGCCTCGTGGTTGATGGCGATCGTGACCAGCGCATCATCTGCCGCCAGGCCCGCGGCGCGGCGCAGGTCGTCGGCGAGGACCGGGCCGAGGAACGGCGCGTCGGCCAGGCCACGGCCGAACTCCTCGGCCACGAGCGCGACCTCGACCCCGGAGGCGCCGTCGGACCTCAGCGTCCGCCAGCCTGTGGCCGCGACCGCCTTCTCCAGGCGGGCCACGCGCTCGGTGTCGGCCAGGCCGGACACCGAATCCGGCCCAAGTTCGGTGACCATCCGGGCCGCCGCGTCACGCAGTATCTGCTGTTCAGCGGACAGACGCGCGTCCATAGCGCTCCTTGAGGACTCGGCGCAGCACCTTGCCCGACGGCAGGCGCGGGATCTCGCCGGTGATCACCACCTGGCGGGGCCGCTTGTAGGAGGCCAGCCGGTCACCCACCAGCGCGATGAGCTCGGCGGGGTCGACCGGTCCGTCGGGAGTGCCGGCCATGACGACGGCCGCGATGACCGCCTCGCCGTCGGCCGGGTCGGGCACGCCGAACACTGCGCAGTCCGCGACGGACGGGTGACCGTGCAGCACGGCCTCGATCTCGGCCGGCGCGACCTGGAACGCGCGTACCTTGATCATCTCCTTGGACCGGTCGGTGAGCCGCAGCCAGCCGTCGGCGTCCAGGTATCCGACGTCCCCGGTGCGGTACCAGCCGTCGCAGAACGCCTCGGCGTTGGCCTCGGCCGGCAGGTAGCCGGCCATCAGCGAGTCCGACCGGACCTGAATCTCACCGCTCTCCCCTGGTGAAAGCGGAGCCCCGGTCTCCAGCGACACCACGCGCAGGCGCACGCCAGGCACGGCCAGGCCCGCGCTGTCCAGCCGGGGCGCGTCGAGCGGGTTGCAGGTGATGACCGGCAGTTCGCTGGCTCCATAGGCGGGCAGCCAGGCGACGCCGGTGCGCCGGGTGATGGCCTGCGCCACGCTCGGCGTCACCGGGGTCGCGCCCCACATGATGTAGCGCAGCGAGGACAGGTCGTAGGACTCCAGCCGGGGATGCGATGCCAGGGCCAGCGCGATCGGCGCGACCGCCATCTCCACCGTGATCCGGTCGGCCTCGATGTGATGCAGCATCCGGTCCAGGTCGAAACGGCGGTGCAGTCGCAGCCAGGTGCCGGTGCGCAGCGCGGTAACGATGTTGAGCAGGCCAAGGATGTGCGACGGCGGCGTGGTGATCTGCATCCGGTCGGCGGCGGTCAGGCCCAGCGCGTCCCGCCACTGTGTCACCGCCGCGCCCAGGCTGGCGTGGGTGTGCCGGACCGCCTTGGGCAGGCCGGTCGTGCCCGAACTGAACACCAGCACGGCGTCGGTGGCGGGATCGGGCGGCCGGGGGGCGGCGCCGGGAGGGGGGGCGGCGCCGGGCGGGTGAATGCTGCCTGCGGGCGCGACCGGCTCGTCGAGGTGCAGCATCGGCATCAGCCCGCCCAGCACCGGGTGGTCGCCCACTGCGTGCGCCGGGTCGGTGATGGCCAGGGCGTGCTCGGTTTCGGCCTGCTTCCAGCCCGGGCTCATCAGCACCACCGCCGCGCCAAGGCGCCAGATCGCCTGCACCGCGACCACGAACTCGGGTCGGTTCGACGTCATCAGCGCGACCCGTTCCCCGGCCCGCACCCCCCGCCGCGCCAGCACTCCGGCCAGTCCGGCGGCCAGCCCGTCCAGCCGCCCCGCGCTGTACTCCTGCTCCTCGAAGACCAGAGCCGTGTGCTCGGTCATGGAGATGCCTCCGGCGCCAGGTCGCCGTGCTCCCCGAGGCAGGGAGGCCGCCGGTAGTCGGGGCGGTAGCCGGGGAGGCGGATGGGGGTGCCGATCATGCGCAGCGGGGCGGGCTCGCCGGGGACGGTGACGATCGCGTCCGGGGCGGCGGCGAGAGCCTCGGGGAGCGTCCGCACGGCGGCGGCCGGAACGCCCAGCGGGCGCAGGCGTGACTCCCAGGACTGGGCGGTGTCGGCGGCCAGGGCCGCGGTCACGGCGGCGAGCACCGCGGCGCGGCCGGCGGCGCGCTCGGCCATGGTCGGGAAGCCGGCCAGGCCGGCCTCGGCCGCGAACGAGGCCCAGAACCCGTCGTGGGTGATGAACAGGGCCAGGTACCCCTTGGCGGTCGGGAACAACTGGGCCGGGACGTAGAACGAGTGCGCGCCAAACGGCAGCCGGACCGGCTCGATCCCCTCGTTGAGGTAGGCCGCCGCCCGGTAGTTGAGCTGGGACAGCATCACATCACGCAGCGAGACCTCGACCTGGCCGCCGCGGCCGGACATGATCTTCGCCAGCAGTCCGAGAGCGGCGGTCAGGCCCGCCGAGTTGTCGGCGGAGGAGTAACCGGGCAGGGTCGGCGGGCCCGCCGGGTCGCCGGTGAGCGAGGCGACGCCGGTGGCAGCCTGGATCACGTAGTCGAACGCCGGGTCGTCGCCGCCTGCCAGGCCCGCGCCGGTGAGCGCGACGCAGACGATCCGCTCGTTCCACGGCCGCAGGGCTTCGTAGGTCAGCCCGAGCCGGCGGATGGCCGACGGCTTCAGGTTGACCAGCAGCGCGTGCGCGCCCGCGACCAGCCCGGCCAGGCGGGTGCGGCCCTCATCGGAGGTCAGGTCCAGGCAGATGCTGCGCTTGCCCCGGTTGAGGCTGGCGAAGTAGGTGCCGCCGACCCGCCGCGAGATGTCCCCGCCGGGCGGCTCGATCTTGGTGACCTCGGCGCCGAGATCGGCGAGCAGCATCGTCGCGTACGGGCCGGCCAGCATGTGGCCGACCTCGAGGATGCGGACGCCCGCCAGCGGTCCCGCGATCGTCCCCGGGCTCATCTCAGGTCCGCCGCGAGCCCGGCGATCAGGTCCCTGGTCCGGAGCTTGGAGGCGATCAGCTGATCCCGGCCGTCTCCGATTGGCAGCAACCGCACCGACAGGTCGGTGACCCCGGCGTCGGCGAAGCGCCGGAACCGGTCCGCGATGGCCGCATCGTCCCCCGCCGCGCACAGCTCGCCGACGTCCCTGGCGTCACCGTGTTCCAGCATCCGCTGGTAGTTGGGCGAAATCTCCGCCTCGCCAAGGATGCGGTTGGCGCGCGCGCGGGCCGCCTCCACCTCGGCGGGCCGGCACAGGCAGACCGGTACCCCGGCCACGACCCGCGGCGCCGGGCGTCCCGCGCCGGCGGCGGCCTTGGTGATGCGCGGCACCACGTGTTCCGCGATCGCGCGCTCGTCGGCCATCCACAGCACGGTCCCGTCGGCTCGCTCGCCCGCCAGCGCCAGCATGACCGGGCCGAGCGCGGCCACCAGCACCGGCAACCGGGCTACCGGGCCCAGGTCGAGCGGGTTGTGCACGGTGAACGTCGGGTTCTGGACGTCCACGGGCCCTGGCCCGTGCAGCGCGGCGTCCAGGACGGCCAGATAGTCGCGCGTGTACTGGGCGGGCCGGGCGTAGGGCAGCCCGAGCATGTCGCGGATGATCCAGTGGTGCGAGGGCCCGATGCCCAGCGTGAGCCGTCCGCCGGTCGCCGCCTGCGCGGACAGGGCCTGACGGGCCAGCGCGACCGGGTGCTGCGCCTGAACCGGCACGACCGCGGTCCCGAGTTCGATCCGGTCGGAATGCGTGCCCATCAGCGCCACGGCGATCAGGGCGTCGAAGTCGCCGGGGATCTGCGGCACCCAGGCCGTGCCCAGGCCCGCGCTCTCGGCCCACCGAACGTCCTCGATCATCCGGGCGGCCTTGCGCGCGGGGTCACCCCGCTCCGGCCCGATCATCACGCCGACTCGCAACGATGCCTCCAGGTGCAGGTCTTCTCGCCCGCCGCGGGCCTCAGCCCGCGGGGGATCCCGGGGTTCCGGGGCTAGCACAGGCGGAAACGGCGGTCAGCGCGCGCACCTGGGCCACGATGGTCTCGAGGGGCGTTCCGGTGGGAAAGACGGCAGCGGCGCCCGCGGCCCGCAGGCGGGGGACGTCGGCCGCCGGGATGGTGCCGCCGACCACGACGGCGATGTCGGCGGCGCCGGCCTCCCTGAGGCCCTCGATGACGCGCGTGGCCAGGGCCAGGTGCGCGCCGGACAGGATGCTCAGGCCGACGACATCCACGTCTTCTTGGACGGCGACCGCCACGATCACCTCGACGCGCTGGCGGATGCCGGTGAAGATGACCTCGAACCCGGCGTCGCGCAGCGTACGCGCGACGATCTTGGCGCCCCGGTCGTGGCCGTCCAGGCCGGGCTTGGCGATCAGCACCCGGGCCGGCATCAGAACACCACCGGCTGCTGAAACTGGCCCCAGACGGCCGTGAGCGCGGCGACCATTTCACCGACCGTGCAGTAAGCGGTGGCACAGTCGATCAGCGCCGGCATGAGGTTGCCGGTGCCCTCGGCGGCACGGGCCAGATGAGCGAGGCAGGTGCGCACGGCGGCCGCATCGCGCTCGGCCTTGACGCGGCGCAGGCGCTGGAGTTGCCGCCTCCGGCCGGCCGCGTCCAGGGCGTAAACCGCAAGGTCGGGGGCGGGCTCGCCGCTCGCGAAGCGGTTGACCCCGACGACCGGCCGCGTGCCCGCCTCGATCTGCTGGTGATTGCGGTAGGCCTCGTCCGCGATCAGGCCCTGCAGGTAGCCGTCCTCGATCGCGCGCACCATGCCGCCCCGGGCTTCGAGGTCGGCCATGATCTCCGTGATGCGGGCCTCGGTGGCATCGGTGAGCGCCTCGACGAAGTAGGAACCGCCGAGCGGGTCGGCCACCCGGGCCACGCCGGTCTCGTAGGCGAGGATCTGCTGGGTGCGCAGGGCGAGCGTGGCCGACTCCTCGCTGGGCAGCGCGAACGGCTCGTCCCAGGCCGCGGTGAACATCGACTGAGTGCCGCCCAGCACCGAGGCCATCGCCTCGTAGGCGACCCGGACGACGTTGTTGCGCGCCTGGGGAGCGTAGAGGGAGGCGCCGCCGGCCACACAGCCGAAGCGGAACATCGCTGCCTTGTCCGAGACCGCGCCGTACCGCTCCCGGACGATCGCGGCCCAGCGCCGGCGCCCGGCCCGGTACTTGGCGATCTCCTCGAAGAAGTCGCCGTGGGTATAGAAGAAGAACGAAACTTGCGGGGCGAACTCGTCGATCGTCATCCGGCCCCGGGCCAGCACGGTGTCGCAGTAGGTGACGCCGTCGGCCAGGGTGAACGCCATCTCCTGCACGGCGCTGGCCCCGGCGTCGCGGAAGTGGGCACCGGCTACCGAGATCGCGTTGAACCTGGGCACCTGTGCGGCGCAGAACTCGATGGTGTCCGCGATCAGCCGCAGCGACGGCTGCGGCGGCCAGATCCAGGTGCCGCGGGAGGCGTACTCCTTGAGGATGTCGTTCTGTATCGTGCCGGTGAGCTTCGCGCGGGGCACCCCCGCGCGCTCGGCGGCGGCCACGTAGAACGCCAGCAGGATCGCCGCGGTCCCGTTGATGGTGAAGCTGGTGCTGATCTGGTCGAGGGGGATGCCATCGAACAGGATCTCGGCGTCGGCCAGGGTGTCGACCGCGACACCCACCCGGCCAACCTCCTCGCTCACGTCGGGGTCGTCGGAGTCGTAGCCGCACTGGGTGGGCAGGTCCAGCGCGACCGAGAGCCCGGTGCCGCCCTGATCCAGCAGATACCTGTAGCGGCGGTTGGACTCCTCCGGAGTGCCGAACCCGGAGTACTGCCGCAGCGTCCACAGGCGTCCCCGGTAGCCGGTGGCATAGTTGCCGCGCGTGAACGGGAAGCACCCGGGCGCCGGCGGGTCCTCGCGGCGGTCCGCCGGTCCGTAGACCGGTTGCAGCGGGATGCCCGACGAGGTCTGGGAGAAGCCGTTCATCCTGAGATACGTTACTTGCCAAAAATGAGAATTCCAATATCACTGTGGAGAACCGCATGACCGAAGTGACGCTCGACCTGGACGAAGGGGCGGCCGTCGTCACGATCGACCGGCCCGAGGTGCGCAACGCGATCAGCCCTGCGACCATGGACGCGCTGGACTTGGCCCTGGACGGCGCGGCCGGCGCGAACGTAGTGGTCATCAGGGGCGGCGGCGACCGGGCCTTCATCTCCGGCGGGGACCTGAAGGAACTCGCGAAGGTCCGCACGCACGACGAGGCCGTGGCGATGGCGCTGCGGATGCGCCGCCTGTGCGACAGGATCTCCGCCTTCCCCGCCCCCGTCATCGCCGCCCTGAACGGTCACGCGCTCGGCGGTGGCGCCGAGGTCGCGGTGGCCGCCGACATCCGCGTCGCCGCCGACGACGTCAAGATCGGCTTTACCCAGGCCAGTCTGGCGATCATGCCGGCCTGGGGCGGCGCCGAACGGCTCGCCGCCGTGGTCGGCCGGGCTCAGGCCCTGCTCCTCACCACCACTGGCGAAAGGGTGGACACCACCGAGGCTCACCGCATCGGCCTGATCGACCGCGTCTACCCGCGCGAGGACTTCGAGGCGTCCTGGCGCGCGCTGGCCCAGCGCATCGCCGCGTCCCCGGCCCGCCCCATCAAGTCGGTGATCGCCCGGGCCGCACCACACCACCATCCCGCGCACGAACGCTCCGCCGCCGCCGCCTTCGCCGCCCTCTGGACCTCCGACGCTCACTGGGCCGCCGTCGCCGGCCTGACCCCCAGTTCCTGACTCCGGCGGCAGCCTTCAGCCGGACGTCATCGCAGCTGGTCCTTCATCACCTTGCCGGTGGCGTTCAGCGGCAGTTCGTCAAGGAACTCCACGAACCTCGGCACCTTGAACCCGGCCATCCGCCCTCGGCTCCAGGCGATCAGGTCCTCGGTGCAGACCGGGCCCTGCCGTACCACGAACGCCTTTCCCACCTGCCCGAGCCGCTCGTCGGGGACGCCGATCACCGCCACCTGCGCGACGTCGGGGTGCTCCAGCAGGAAGCCCTCGATCTCGGCCGGGTAGGCGTTGAAACCGCCCACGATGAACATGTCCTTCTTGCGGCCCACAATCCGCAGGCGGCTGTCGCCGTCCAGCGTCCCCAGATCCCCAGTGTGCAGCCAGCCGTCCGGATCGATCGCCTCGGCGGTCGCAGCCGGATCGTCGAGGTACCCGCGCATGACGCTGTACCCGCGGACCAGCACCTCGCCGTCGGCCGCGATGCGCACCTCGACCCCGTGGCACGCGGTGCCGGCCGTCGTCGCGATGTCCTCGAAGGAATCGCCGGGCCGGGACGCGGTGACCGTCCCGGCCTCGGTCAGCCCGTATCCCGTCATGATCGACTGGAAGGGCAGTTCGCTCCTGATCCTGCGGATGAGCTCGACCGGGATGTCAGCGGCCCCGGTCACCGCGGCCCGCAGCGACGAAAGGTCGCGACGGCCTCGCGCCGCCAGCAGCGAGTGATAAAGCGTGGGCGGGCCCGGCAGCATCGTTACCTTCTCCCGCTCGACCAGTTCCAGCACCCGGTCCACGTTGAACACGGCCACCGGCAGGACCGTCGCGCCGCGGATCAGCGACGCGACGCAGCCCGCCTTGTAGCCGAAGATGTGGAAGAACGGGTTGACGATCAGATACCGGTCGCCCTCGCGCAGGTCCGCCAGCTCGCACCATTCCGCGTACAGCCGGAGGGTCTGGGCGTGGGCCATCATGACGCCCTTGGGCCGCCCGGTCGTTCCCGAGGTGAACACGATGTCGCATAGGTCCTCGCCGCTCACTTCGCGCTCGAATGGTGCGCCGCTGGCCAGGAAGTCTGACTTCAGGTCGATCACCGGCACCCGGGGTCGCGCCTGCCGCCGCGTCGCCGCCTCGGCTGCGTAGTACCGGCCCAGGAAGCCTTCCTGGACCAGGATGGCCTTTGCCCCGCTGCGGCCGATGATGTCGCCCGCCTCATCCGCGGTGAACCGCGTATTGACCGGGACCAGCACGCCGCCCGCGGTCAGCAGGCCGAACGCCGCGATGATCCACTCGGCGGAGTTGGGCGCCCAGATCGCCACCCGGTCGCCCCGCTCGATCCCGGCGCGCGCGAAGGCGCCGGCGGCCACCCGGACCCGGCCAGCCAGCTCGGCAAACGTGAGCCGGAGCCGCCCGTCCACGACTGCCTCGGCGTCGCCGAAGCGGTCGCCAGCGATCCGCACCATCCCCGGGATGGTGTCAGTGTTTGCGATTCGGGAGGTCACGCTGCGATCAGGCGGGCCAGGTTGCCGCCCATGACCTTGGCCTTGTCCTCCTCGGCCAGCGTGGTCCGCTCGTTGAGCACGTCGATGTACCTGACCGGCTCGGCCAGGCCCTCGGGATGCGGGTAGTCGGAGCCGAACAGCACCCGCTCGACGCCGACGATGCCGGCCAGCTCGCCCAGGTTGTCCTCCCAGAACGGGCTGATGTGGACCTGGTTCCTGACCTCCTCCACCGGGTCGCCCTCGTATTCCCTGGGCAGGTACCTGGTCATCGCCTCCTGGGGCTCGTACAGGTGGTTCTCGGCGTCGAAGAGCGGGTAAGGCGGCACCTGTGACGGCATTGAGATTCTCCTTCGCTGATTACGAGAATCTTATTCTCGCTTCTCATGTGCCGCAATGTTCCTGCGGAGGATGAACTTCTGGACCTTGCCGCTGGCGGTGCGCGGGAAGTCCGGCACGGCGGGCATCTCCTCCGGCCACTTCTGCCGGGCCAGGCCCGCCCGTTCCAGGTGGGCGCGCAGCTCGCCCATGGTCGGCAGATCGTGGCCGGGCCGCAGCTGCAGCACCGCGGCGGCGTGCTCGCCGAGCCGGGAGTCAGGGGCGGCAACCACCGCGGCCTCCGCGACGGCGGGCATGGCCAGCAGCAGGTCCTCCACCTCCAGCGCGCTGATGTTCTCGCCGCCGCGGATGATGATGTCGGACTTGCGGTCGGTGATCGTGAGGTAGCCGTCCTCGTCGATCACGCCGATGTCGCCGGTGTGGTACCAGCCTTCGCGACCTCCCTGCGACCGTACAAG
>Ga0335072_10006332_pt1 | contig 17321 bp, 21 predicted proteins | sample Lox_Sample_21_FD_206725 | JGI IMG/M metagenome (GOLD analysis project Ga0335072, IMG submission 206725) | Soil microbial communities from Loxahatchee National Wildlife Refuge, Florida, United States - Lox_Sample_2.1 | ecosystem: Environmental > Terrestrial > Soil > Wetlands | place: USA...
CATAGTTTTTGTGGATATTTGAAGATACACTGGACACAAACTTGGAGAACATCTTCTCGCTAGAGATATTGAAAAAAGGAAATGTCGTTCAATATCCAGCGACTTGGCGGCAACTTGGGGATCAACAGCTTTGTTCGGGAAATGAAATTCTGGTCTTGATTGAAACGCGCCTTAACTTTCGTGTCAGGAGGTTCTTAAAGTGCAGTCTCGGCAGTCGCTTCGTTTGGCCTTGGATTTGGTCAAGCTTAACGGAGTCATTGTGAAACGTTGGGCAACAGAGACAAACGTGAGAACAAATGCCTCCTAAAGAGTCTGGTCAAGCAGCCCCGCCTAATTCTGTTCGGACAACCCTTCAATTGACCCATAACGCCGCCTTCGCGATCCTACGTGGCTGCATAGTGAGGGCTGAAGAACTAAAGGCTTCTGTCAACATCGTCATTGCCTCTTCAGGAGGCAGAATCATCGCCTCATTCGCTATGGACGACTCATATTTTCTGTCCATGGAAACAGCCACAAATAAAGCTTTGACAGCTGCAAGTCATAGGATTGACACAAGATACCTCCCAGAAGCGATTGCCAAGGATTTGGCCATTGCGAGTGGCGGCAAAATTACTTCTATGGCTGGTGGGATCCCGATATGGGTGAGTGGTCAGTGTGTTGGAGGGGTAGGGATCGGAGGCGCAAGCGATGAAGAGGATATTGATATTGCGGTTTGTGGCATTACTCAAGTGGAAGGTTTGCAAGTGGAAGCATGAAGTCTGCTGTGGAGAACAGCTCCGCAACGATAGCAAAAAGGAAAAATCAGTTATAGCGGCCGGTCAACAGTTCCTCCACTGCGATCTCACTGGCCGTTTCTCCATGGAGCACCCTATTTGTCGATACGTCTGATGGCGTTGAGATGCATTTAAGTGGCTGTTAATGTCGCACCGCCCAGCTTTTTGAATCCGACGGTCTATTTCTTTCGTATCTGGCCGACTAGCCAGTACGACGCGGAATATGTTCCTTCCGATCCTCGGGTCCGGCTTCCGTCGGATACGAATCAGACACGCGAGGTCGATGACGATCATCTAGATCCGATTCGCCACCACACCGACCAAATTTAGCGCGACGTTATCCGCGACTTCCAGGGACACGCCGACACGAGTCTACGTCATGAAAACTGCATCAACTTGTGAGATGTCGGGGATTGGCGACGCCGCAACAACCGTATCTCTAAATCTCTATATAAGGGCACCCTACGTGCTATACTTCAACATCGGGCCCTACACCTTCAGAATTCGAACAAGATGTGTTATCCAGATACTTTTGAGGGATATGCTGTTAAGTCGAAAGAAAACTGGTCAGATTTCCACCGCATAGAATACGAACCCAAACGGTTTGAAGATTACGACATTGATGTTGAGATCACCCATTGCGGAGTGTGCGCAAGTGATTTGCATGTCATTACGAGTGGATGGAAGCAGACAGAATATCCTGTTGTTCCTGGCCACGAAATCGCCGGCACTGCCGTTAGAGTCGGACCGAAAGTCAAGTCAATCAAGAAAGGAGATCGAGTTGGTGTCGGCGCTCAAATATGGTCTTGTCTTGCTTGTCGAATCGTACGTCTTATTTCCTGCTGCTCAATGCTAATTGTAGTGTGAAAGCGATAATGAAAATTACTGTCCTAAACAAGTCGACACCTACAATGCCCATTATCCCAATGGAGATAAAGCATGGGGAGGATACGCAAGTCATATCCGTGCACACGAACGATTTGTCTTCCCCATCCCCGATGCAATCCCAAGTAACCTTGCGGCACCCATGTTCTGCGCTGGCTTGACTGTCTACTCGCCCATGAAACGACATGGTGCTGGACCCGGCAAGAAAGTTGCCGTTGTGGGAATTGGCGGTCTTGGACATTTTGCCGTTATGTTTGCAAAAGCGATGGGTGCAGAAGTAACTGCAATCAGCCATTCTCCTCGAAAAAGGGATGACGCAAAAAAGCTTGGAGCGGATCATTTTATTGACACCAGCAAGAAGGATTTTGCCAAGGACCATGCTTACGAATTTGATTTGATTGTCAGCACGATAGATGCAGCTCAAAAGGATTTCCCTATGGACGAATATTTATCGTACGTCTTCCTTCGACCATGTCTCTAATTGTCAGGATGCTAAATATTGGCGGAACTTTGAATCAATGCGGTCTTCCTAATCAAAAGCTCCCAGCGATAAGTCCTTTCGTCTTTTATACTGTGAGATATCTTGTTGTGATCTATGCTTATGCTAGAATGAAGCACATCTTTCTGGAACTCACATTGGCAGCAAGAAGGAGGCACTTGAGATGTTAGATCTCGTAGCCAAGCACGGTGTAAAATCCTGGATTGAGGAGATTCCGATCAGTGAGAAGGGCTGCAAGGAAGCACTTGAGAGACTCTCTCACAATGATGTTCACTACAGATTCGTGTTCACTGGTATAAAGGAACATTTCAGCAAGTGAGTACGGCTGGAGGTCTTAGGCAACTAGAGATTCTGGGATCTAGCTAGACTATGTAGAATTGAGTTCTATGGTTCAAAGGTTTCATAATTTCGGAATTAACCTCTGTGAGACATATCTCAGTAGATCGCATCAGTGATCGTATATACCTAACCTTTCCTGGACTACGGCCAGAGAACACACCAGAGATTTTCCTGCATGGAAGCCCCGCAGAAAGATTCAGATGACGTTGAAGAACTCTCACTGACGGAGGCAGAATTACTAGATCTCTTCAGGCAAATGTATGTTATTACTGTTACCCTTGCTAATTCTTCAGATCACAATCTGAATTACTTCATCCAAAAACCTTTCGAATACGTGTAAGAAATTGGTCAGGAACGATTAGAGAATCCTTAATCCCATTTCAAGAAAGTCTGAAGAGAAATGTTATTTTTGATGAAGAGGGTATAATTGTGTCCGAAATTGAGACTAGGTACCAGTCAAGGGCTGCAGGAACCTTTCTCATGCTCTTCATCGACACTGTTCTTAAGGCACGTGTTCCAAGAACCGAGTTTTGGGATACTGGACTAATACTTGATATGAGCGGAAGTAAGGATCTTATTATTGAACTCACTGATTTCGTTCAGAAGTCTCGGAGGGAGATTTTTCAGGAAATCCAGACATCGCAATCACCTCTAGGAACCGTGCCAACAGTAACGTACCGGTTCTAATTGGCGAAGTTGGCTTCACCGATTCGCTCACCTATACAAGACAAAGAGTTAGGGAGTGGTTATCAAGGTTCGACGGTAGAGTAAGGCCTAATTCGTTTTATCTTTTGATAAGCAGATACCTATTGGATTGGCGATTTCCATCGAAAAGCAGGGACGACAATTCGCCAGTATCTTCGTTGAAAACTGGCAATGGGCACCAGGCTCTCCATCTTGTCCTGTTTGTATTGAGACTTTCGTGATCCCCACCATTCATACCGGACTGACATATAGGACCTACTAAGCGATACCGGGTATACCGGGACGCTGAGTCTCCCGATGGCTGCTTTGTTCGAGACACGCCCCAATTGCCTGCTCCCTCACCCAGATGGTGCGCTGTTGAACATTCCGTTAAGGCGGATTAAGGACATTCTTGATGAGACGATTTTACATGGCGATTGATTTCAGAAAAGAATGAAGCAAAGGGACAGTCAAGATGTTGCGGAATAGAGTGCCTTCATTTTTCTATTATAGCGTCTGATAGCTCCGGCATTTCTCATATGAGACATGGCTATTTTTGGATGGTGGTGATTCGCGGTGCCCCTGTAATAAACTGATTATTTACCCCTGGCCCGCTTTTCATTTTGGGCCGTGGCTGTATTTAGTCGCCTTCGGAATTGCCTGAATGGATCTTGGCTGAGCAGCTGCCTGCACTGCACCCTGAACCTTATCTGCTGTTTTCGCTGTCCCGTCCTCCGTTTCGTCTCTTTCTATTTCTTTCCACCGGTACAGTATATAAATATCAAATATCATCATCATGACACTCATTCACCTCACACTACTACCCTAATCAACAATGATACCACGATCCTCCAGTTCGCGCGATCCCTCAGGGGAGTTCGAGCGCATCCCACTCGAAGATCTCTCAAGGGAAGCTACTCCTCAGCCTGGCCCCTCTCGTCCAGAACTTCGCATCATTCCTCCCTCAGACACAGATTCCCATCCTCCACAAGCTGGACCATCCACATCCTTGTCCCCTTCTCGGCCAATTATACTTCCAAGAGTAAGTCTTCGGAGAGCAAATACAGGGAATGCCCCTTCTGCACATTGGCGCCGACCAAGTTATGCCCGCGTAGACTCCTCCGTAACGACCCAGCAAGATCAACCTGAACCAGCACGTCAATACGATGTAGACGGAGGCGTAGAACCTGACATCCACGAAGTTCAAGATGGGTTAAATGTTGCGTTGGGAACAGGCACAGCACTCGGTTCTTGGTTACCAATTACTCGACAACCTTCGGCTAGGAAAATTGAACAAATCTCTCCTGTGGCAGTTGTCACTAACGATGCTACCACTGCTCCGCAAATCGTTGTGGAGGATACTGGTGCAGGTGAGGCATATGAGACCGACGAGCGAGAAACTGCCGGATTGACAGGTAATGCCGTTCCAATTGCAGGGGCCGCTCCCGTCAGAAGAGCAGTGACACTTGGTTCTATTAGGCCGCAAATCAGTACTGCAGAAAGATTGGGTTCTGATCTTTCTGCAGCCGAAAGAGGAGCAGCTTCTGTTGACGTTACATCCTCTTCCGTGGAGCGAACATCAGCTGAAATGGAACGACCTCCAGTGTCTGCGGGGAATGCTGTCATTCGACATATTCGAAAAGCTTCCAGAAGAGTGGTGGATCTTGCAAATGCTGGTGATTCTTTGGATACTGCCACCGAATTTCCTTTCCCTGGAGGGACGCCACAGCCGAGAGTTTCAACGGATGAAGTTCAGGGGGAATTTCCGTTTCCAGATCCTGACGCACCCATTACGCCTGTGGAAAAGCCTATTGCTGAATTCGGTGTGACTGAGACGAGGGAGCCCCTGATTCTCGAGACTGTTAACTTTCGAGGCAAAAGTCTTGGTATTTTTGGACCAAATAATCCGATACGAAACTGGCTATGTAATCTCTTATTGCATCCAGCAACCGAACCAGTCATCCTCCTTGTCATCATTGCTCAAACTGTCTTCCTTATCATTCAATCTGCACCTAACTTCAATACTGATCCTACATTCTTGAATTGGGGTTCATGGGTGGACTATTGTCTGCTAGGAGTATTTGTCTTTTACACTCTCGAATCTATCGCGAGAATCATTGTTTCTGGACTCATCTTTAATCCACCGACACCCTTAGAAAAGTACCATAGAGACATCGGACCACGACCGTCTGCGACTATTCTCCAGCCTAGAAGTGGCTCTCGATCTCGCTCGCGTTCCCGCTCCAGATCACCGACTTCGCCTATGGGACGAAATGACTCGTTGAGACGACAATACTCCACTTCAGCAATCCACCGAACTACCCGACACTCCAGCTCCCACACAAGAACACCATCAGTAGGTCTGACCACCGACCTCCGTCGTCAACCATCTACCCTACAAACTCTCTCACCTGACACCGCTCAAGAACGAGGACGTCAGCCAGCGCAACGAACCTTAGAACCTCTTCCAGCACCCGCACAGGTTCAATTCGATATTGATCAGGATGATTATCCAATCCCTCTCTTCTCCGCAGCTACTTTTCAAAGAACCGGCGAAGAAGACGCCAAACGACACCGGAATCTGCATAAACACCGGTTGGCACGACGAGCATATTTACGACATTCGTTTAATAGAATGGATTTCATTGCCGTGGTGTCTTTTTGGATTTCATTAGCATTGGAGTTGTCGGGGATTTTCGAGCAACATCATGTCTATGTCTTTCGAATGCTGAGTAGTCTAAGAATATTCCGTTTACTTGGATTGAGTGAGGGAATGGCGGTGCGCATCTCTTTGTACTATTTATTGATATCTAGACTATCTTAAGGTCACTGAAGAAGGCAGCTCCATTGCTGGTTCAGGTTGCCTTCTTTGTAGGATTCTTTTGGGTTATCTTCGCAATCGTTGGAATACAAACATTTAGGGGATCGCTTCGACGACAATGTGTATGGCTTGGTAATATTATCTCACGGCTTGAGCACTGATAACATAGACCCAACTGATTCTTCCAATAACTACACTCAGATGTTCCAGTTCTGCGGTGGCTATCTGGATCCAATTGATTTGTCTCCTCAACCATACATCACTGCGAACGGTACGCCGACGACCGAGGCGCCTAAAGGGTATCTCTGTCCCGTACAGTCAATATGTATGGAGAATAATAATCCATACAATGGCACAGTCAGTTTCGACAATTTCGCACAGTCCATGGAACTGGTTTTTGTGATCATCTCAACAAACACATTCACTGACTTGATGTTCTCTCTTGTACTTGCATGATCTGACGATAGGTATTATGCAATTGACGCTGAGCACGAAGTTGCATCATTGTGTATGGTCGTCTTTCAAACTTTGCTGACCTTAGTTTTCGTGATTGGAATTATTGTTTTGACTTTCTGGCTTGTCAATTTGGTTATTGCAGTAATCACATCCTCCTTCCAAGTCACTCGTGAAGAGAGTCAACAAAGTGCATTTACTTCGAAACGCCAAGAAACCTGGAACGAAGAAGTCGAAAAGCTGAAAGCTAAACGACACATCACCAGGGGTCAGCAGTGGTACAACAGGACAAGAATTTTCTGGCCTGCCTTGATAATTGCCGATCTCATCATCCAAGCCTTGAGAACCTCGACCATGGGTCCCAGCAAAGCCAATTTTCTGAGTTCGTTCTCATATAAAGTGAGACTGACGTTAGGTGTTACCGAGTCCATTGTAACCATCATTTTCGACTTTGAGATCCTCCTTCGATTTGCTGTCTCGTTTCCGGATTGGCGAACTTTCTTTTACTACAAGTCAAATTGTTTTGATTTGTTTCTTGCGGTGGTCACATCGATCATTCAGATCCCTGCAATACACAATTCATCAGTATATGGGTGGCTCACGATCTTCCAGATACTCCGGGTATACAGAGTGATTATGGCAGTTCCCTTTACCCGAGACCTCTTGGTAAGGCCCAATCTTTCCTGATCTGACGAACTTTATAGACAAAAGTCCTTGGCAATGTGTACGGTATTCTGAACTTGATAATGTTCCTGTTCATGATGACTTTCCTTTGCGGTATTTTAGCATGCCAACTCGTCAGAGGAGATATTCCCACCTATGACCAATATGGAAATATGTATGAGATGTCATTTCGGACCGTCTGGAATGGGTTCCTGGGAATGTATCAGATTTTGAGTTCTGAAAATTGGACACAAATTCTATATGCTGCGACAGAATTTCAGACGCAGTATCATATAGCTTGGATCTCTGCTACGTTCTTTATCTTGTGGTTCATCATTGGAAACAGTATCTCCCTCTTATAGCTCTATCTAATCCTTCAGATGTCGTGTTGAGCATGTTTATTGCTGTTATTGTATGCTTCTTTTCGGAGGTAACTGACACAATCTAGCAAGAGAATATTGGTGTTACGGAAGAAGATAAACGAAAGGAACAGGTCCAGGCATTCATTGAGAAAGCTGTACCTACGCTTGCGAAAACTGATATTCATGGGTAAACACATTATTTCGATGAGATGGCCTGACGCAATAGGAACTTGACAATGGCATCTGTCTTCCGAAAGAAGAAGAAAAAGCCTTTGTTTGATACTGGACCGGAAGCTTTCAATTTGCTCCTCAAGGAAGCCGTAGTGCGAGAGTTCCTAGATGAGCAGGTGGGCAATGTATATCAATCGTTTTCTCTAGCTAATATACACAGCGGCCACCCCGAACGTTACAGGAGCAACGGGAACAACAATTGAGAGAGCAAAATTCTTGGATGGGTCGACTGCGAAGATTTTGGACAGGCGATTCAGTTCAAAGCACACTTGGTAAGACTTTTAATCTTTATACCAGACAAGACTTCCGGTAAGATCTTATGCTTTCTCTCCTAATGCCTATAGAGCAAGTATCACTGCCAGTTCCCTTAACCCGGATCAAATGGCGCAAGATGCAGTGCTGGCTCACGCTAAGCAACGTGCGCAAGAAGCTGATTTTCTACGACAAAATCCGAAAGCGAACAAGTCTCTTTGGATATTCTCGGCAAGCAATCCAATTCGTCATTATTGCCAACTTCTCGTGGCCCCGAGTCGAGGGGAGCGACCTGAAGGGACTAATCCAAATCCTCTGGCTTGGTGGATATTCTCTGCATTTACATATACCGCCATCGTCTGTATCGTTGTCCTAGCCTGTATTACAACACCACTCTATCAACTTGAATACTTTGCCACGAATGGTGAGCAAAAGTTCAATTGGATAACGTGGTCAGATATCGCCTTTGCTATTATTTTTAGCGTTGAAGCGATCATCAAGATCATTGCGGATGGATTCCTCCTCACCCCAAATGCATACCTTCGCAATGTTTGGAACGACATCGATTTTTTCGTCTTGATTACGTTGTGGATAAACGTCGTTGCAGATCTCACTGACCGTGGTGGTCTTTCTCGCGCCTTTCGAGCGTTCAAAGCACTTCGTGCCCTACGGCTGGTCAACATCTCCGACACCGCACGTCAAACTTTTCACGATGTCATAATCAGCGGAATGTGGAATATCATATCGGCCGCCTTTGTTGCAATCTCTCTTCTGATCCCTTACGCGATCTGGGGCTTAAATATCTTCAATGGTTTGATGTATTCATGCAACGACCTGTATACAGCAACAAATAAGACAAATTGCATTGGAGAATATAACTCGAGTCCTCAAAATTGGAATGTCTGGGCACCAAGGAGTTTTGCAAATCCTCAATTCTACAATTTCGATGATTTTGCATCTTCACTTGTCATTTTATTCGAAATCGTCAGCCAAGAGGGATGGATTAACGTTCTAACGAGTGCTATGGCTATAGTGGGGATTGATCAGAATCCACGGATTGATGCTTCCCCGTTGAATGCGATCTTTTTTGTCAGCTTCAATATCTTGGGAGCTGTGTTTGTGTTGACGCTCTTCGTTTCGGTTATCATCACAAATTATACAAAGAGATCTGGGATCGCGTACATGACAGCGGATCAGAGAGCTTGGCAGGAGCTACGCAAAGTTTTGTTGCAATTGCGACCTTCGAGAAGACCCCCAGAACGGCCTGAGCAGTCTTGGAAAGCCTGGTGTTATGATCGAGCCATTAGCAAACATGGCTTCTGGACTCGGTTCATGACCGCTGTCTACACGCTTCACATTATTCTGCTCTGTTGCGAAATCTATCCGTCGCCCGCCGCATACACCCTTGCTCAGAACTACGCTTTCCTTGCTTTGTCTCTCATTTATGTTGCAAATATCGTCATTCGAATGGTCGGGCTAGGAACGTATCACTACTTCCGCAGTTTATGGGACCTCTACGATCTTGTCATTGTGACAGGAACTATAACAACAACTGTGATTATGCTTGCCAATGTTCAGAATAATATCTTCCTGCAATTTCAAAAGTTGTTCCTCGTGGGAATCGCCTTCAATCTCATCAGGAAGAACGACGCACTGGACCAGCTCTTCAAAACCGCTGCTTCTTCTTTGCCAACTATCGCATCGTTGTTGTTTATCTGGCTGGTATTGTTTATGGTCTATGCGATCGCCATGACTCAGATCTTTGGATTGACGCGGATTGGGCCAAATGGGACAGGCACTCTCAATTTCCGAACAATTCCAAATGCCCTAATTGTGTTATTTAGGATGTCTCTCGGGTAAGTCCAGTGTCTTCGATCTCTAATAGATAGTGAGGGTTGGAATCAGATTATGATTGACTACACGGTTACGGCACCGCAGTGCATCTCAGATCCCAACTTCTTCAAGACAGATTGTGGAGATCCTGCTTGGTCATATGGTCTCTTTATTTCGTGGAATATCTTGTCCATGTACATCTTCGCAAACATGGTATTCCTGCTCCCTTACATATTTTGACGTTAGTTACTCACTGTTGTGTACGAAAACTTTTCGTATGTCTACCAGCGAGCCGGCAAACTTCGCCTCTTCTCTCGAGACGAAACGCGAAGATTCAAAAAGACATGGGCGATATTCGACAAATACGGTAGTGGTTACCTACGAAAAGACCAAATAGCCCCATTCCTTTCGAGACTTCAAGGAATATTCGAAGTGAGGATTTACGATGAATACCACTCGATACCGACAATTCTTCAACAATGTAGAGATCATGATCCGATGAAAGTTAATCACAACGATCCTTACGATATTAGTAATATCGATTTGCATCTGCTTCGCAATGCTGTAGATCGATTACCGGTTCATGAGATACGAGAAAGACGCCATAACTTCAATATTCTCTACGAGGAAGCCATGGTGTCAGCTGATGAACGGGGCATTTCTTTCACGCAAATGTTGTTGATGTTGGCGCACTACAAATTTATCGACGACAACAAAGCATTGAGGTATAACGACCCAGTGTTCTCGCTGACGATTAGTTTGGATGAGTTCCTTCGACGAAGAGCAAAGTTGGTACGTGTTACAGATCAAGTCAACCAAAACATCGTTCGTGGGTTCTTCCTAACCCTTTTCCAGCGACGTGCATTCCTCGCTCAACGCGCGTCTTCTGGCAGCTCCTTTACCGGAATGGGTAGTTCCGATCCGAAATTGAAGCTAACTGTAGTGCCTTCAATCGTTGTTGAAGAGAGTGAATCTGAGATTCTCGACATTCCAAGAGCACCTATGCCCTCAATGGATTTGACACAGATGCGCACCGACATGGGTACAGGCTATTACTCAAACTACTCTCCAACATCTCCGGCCTTCGATGGTCAAGAGCAATTGCACGTCTCCAGTAGTGGGGCGCAATCCGATAATGAAGATGATTCACCTTCGGCACCTCGGACATGGACGACCATTGGGGCAGACTCTAACCTTACTGCCTCGAGCGGTGTGCAATTGTACGTGTCACAACGGTAACTCTGCTAACCTTAGATCTCAACCTGTGGATGAGAACGAGGCTGCTCAAATTGCACATTCATTGACTCAAAGTCCCTGGGCGGGCGAATTACGATCACAAAAGTCTGACAGATCCGCAGGATCTCATCATGGGGAATGATACCATTATACAGCAGTATTATTAGAGCATTGGCAGGCTAAGAGCATTATTATTACATATTTCAGGGTGGATGCATACTAGGGAGCCTGAAGGATGGCCTTCTATTCATGGTGTCTATAGATAAGGGTTGCAATTTGACTTATTCAACAACAACGCTCCATGGATTATTTGGTTCGTCTCCATACTGTATTCCTTCAATCCAGTTCTTCATTCTTTCCGCCAATGGGCCAGCTTCCTTCCCCGGCTGCAACGGAATCTCGAGATCTTGTCCCTCATAATGAATAGTTCTCACTGGTGACACGATAGCTGCAGTCCCTGAGCCAAAAACTTCATGCAATCGTCCCTCCTCAGCCGCCTTGCGAACTTCCGGCATTGTGATCTTTCGTTCAGAGGTCTTCCACCCTTCAGATGTCAATCGCTCCCTTGCAAGCGTGAGAACGGAGTCTCGAGTCACTCCATCCAAAATCGTCCCGTCAAGCGGTGCGGTGACCAATTCCTTCTGTCCATCTTCGGTCGTCCAAGCAACAAATAGATTCATCGTCCCCACTTCGGTAAGGTAGTCTTCTTGTCCAAACAACCTGTCATGAGTCAGCGAATTGATGAGTATTACCATAGATTCTGGTGGTATCCCGCATTAGCAGCTTCGACCTGAGGAACAACGCATGGTGCATAATTGGCTCCGATCTTTGCATTTCCCGACCCTCCTGGCCAAGCCCGCACTCTATCCTTGGTCGCCATCAACTTGACAGCCTTGAATCCTGTCGGATAATATGGTCCAACAGGTGAGGCAATGACATATAATAACGCAGAAGCGGTTGGACCGATACCCAAAGCCTTCTGAGTGCCAATAAGAGTAGGTCGTAAATACAATGAATAGCCTCTAGCTCTCGGAATGAATCTGTCTTCAACTTTGACGAGTGTCTTTATAAGTTTGATAAGCTCTTCGCCATTGAACGTCTGCGCTGTCAATCATAGTCGCAAGTCGGACACAAACCGGCAAAGCAATTCTAGCCGCTGAACTATTCATTCTCTTCATATTCTTATCTGGGCGAAACAATCGAGTCTTGCCATCCTTGTCCTTCCATTAGAAACAAGTAAAATTTCTTCACAACCTTGTATGCTTTTAGTCCCTCAAAACACTCAAATCCATAGTGGAAAACAACCGTAGCAGGATCCAAACTCAAGTTTTGATATGGTAGAATGCTAGCAGCAGACCATCCTTTCGCAGCAGTCCATTCAACTGTCAACATATGATCTGCCGACGTCAGAACAACCAATATAGACTCTACCTGTAAACGTCCGCCCGAAAACAAGTTGTTCCGCCGGTGTCAAAGGATTTGGCGAGTCAGTTTGTTCAATGGTCAATGAGGAAGCTGTCAACGGGGCTCCAGTGCTATGATTCGTAGAATATGCTCTACATGATAAGGATATTTGATTTCTGTAAGATTGGATAGTGGGCACGAAACCCAATCGAGCGTTCGCCAGCTGAAAAAGTTGTTTTCGGAGCATCTCTGAATTTTCCTCTCGGGAAGAAGACGTGAATAGGGAGGATCTGCAATAATCGCGGAATTCTGTGAGCCGAAGAAAATGCCCCTTCGTTGAGTCACAGGGCTCTTCGCACATGGCCAATTTATCCAGCTCCACGGCAAGTCGCGGATGCGCCCGGCCCCGCACAGGCCTCAATAGGTAACGACAGCAACGATATCTGAAGGAAAAACTTGGATTGAAAGAAACTTAGCAGAATTTCTCAATGAGAATTGTTCAATAGAGAAGGCGGTCGAGTGTTCTTTTTAAGCATGGAAAAAAAAAAAAGCGAGTTTGGTTATGAGCCTTTGGATCTGATTTCTTCCGGTGAGATGAGACGTGCAATGTCAATTTAAGCATTCATAAACGCCAGATATCGAGGTACCTTATTCATTTGACACCAGAATTATGATTACTACGTACTACAAGTCAATGGAATAAGCTATAACATGAGAGGACCATCCTCCAAACGAGTGACACAAAAGGTTCATTAGGAATCAAAGACAATCACCTCATCTCCACCAACACCATAAAAATAAAAGAAAGAGGAAAAAAGAGGAATAAGACAAAAGGCGTGAATGCTAACCTCCACAATTAAAACATAAAGTACTCCACCACAGTATCCTTAATCCACATAACAACGGACATCACGCGTTCTATGCTTGAGCCTGTACTACTGCGGGAACTGCTTCTGTTGAGGTAGCTGTAGCAGTAGTCAAGGGTGCTTCAGTCGTTGACAGTGGTTCGTCTTCGGGTTTAGTTTCAATAGCAGTGTCGATCTTGGGTGCTTCATCGGAGACCTTGGATTGTTCCGTTGACTTGCTTGGAGACTTTGAACGACCGAAAGATTTGAATTGGGATGTCAGACGACGACTTAGACTTTCTTTCTTGGGTGTTGGTGCAATGGCGCCAGTTTCGGTGACAGCGGGAGTTTCTTCTGTTGTAGGAGCTGCTGGTTCAGTTGTTTCAGCGACAGTTTCGGTGGGAACGTCTCCGTTTGTCACAGGAGCTGTTGTAGCTGGAGCAGGAGCGGGAGTTTTATCTTTTTTGCCGGTTAGTAGACCGCCGAAGAGAGATCCTCGTTTAGCCTTTTCAACGACTTTCGATTCGGTGGGAGCTGCTGGTGTTTCTTCAGCGGCAGGGGTTTCGGTGCTAGTTGGTTCAGCGACTGGTTCTGTTTCAGCAGGAGCTTCTGCTGTTTCGACTGGTGCAGTGGCGGTTTCGTCAGTGGGAGCTTCCTTGGTAGCTGGTTCAGGGGAGGTCTCCTTGGGAGTTTGTTTTCCTTTGAAAATACCAAAGCCAGTGAACGATTTGCGTTTTTCCTTCTTAGAGAGTTCAACGGGAGCTACTTTGTCAGATTTGGTGTTACTGGGAGGAAATTACCAGTGGTGGGTTCAGCAGCAGCTTCTGTGACTGCAGTCTCAGGAGTGGATTCGGTTACAGGAGCAGCTTCAGTAGCGGCAGCAGTCTCAACTGCAGGAGCAGCGGAGGTATCTTCCTTGGGAGCCTCGGTAGTGGCTTCTTTGCTAGAACCGGCAAATCTTGCGAAACTTCCTGAGATACGACGAGTCCAGCCCTTGGGACGCTTAGAATCGTCTCCAGAGACAGCTCCTTCTTCGTCAGATGTGACAGCCTCAGTTTGTTTAGCATGTCCAACTATAGATTAGCGATAGCAGAAAATAGAATTGTTACGTTTGTTTTCTTTGAAGAGAGCTAGGGATTCCTTGTACTTTTCCTGTTCTTGGACTCCCGCGCGAGCAGCCTTGGCAGCTTCAATGCGAGCCTCAATCTCAGTTTTCCATTGGGCGGCTTTTGTGGAAGATCCAGTCTGGAATTCATAGTCGCCGAAATGTTCAGTTTTAACGGTGAAAGCACCGAAATTAACAGCAACAGCAGTGACTTCAGCCTAATTTACAAGTCAGCATATGATTATATTGAGAATGAGTAAATACCAAATTGATAATGTTGAGAGGAATATCAAGAGCCTTTGCCTTGACAATGATCAAAAGACCTGATCCAGTGACAGTGGCATGAGCTGCGTTGTCCCAAGCTGCGTTGACTTTATCCTTATCCTTTTCTCCAAGCGAGCCGATCTTATGGGCAGCAAAATAAGCAGAAAGAGCGGTTTGACTATATCCCTCTTCCTTTCCAAAGACAAGGTAGCGAGTCTTGAATCCACTGGAGAGTAAGCAACTATTTCGACGACGAAAGGGACAGTGACAAGTACCTGAAAAGACCACCGTGGGTCCTGAATTGAACAGTGTCACCTTCAAAAGGTTTCTCCTCAACAGGTTCAGTGGCAACTGGCTCAGAAGCGGCAGCTGGCTCAGTCTCAGCAACAACAGGTTTCTTCTCAGCCGCCTTGGGAGTAGGGAACTTCTTTAGAAATCCCAATAGCTTAGCTTCCTTCTTTTCAGGGACAGCTGGGGTAGCCGCTTCACCGGAAGTTTCTTCGGTAGCGGCAGGAGCAGCAGCTTCCTCTGTGGTAGGAGCAGCTTCAGTGGTTACTGGCTCTGCCTTCTCCAGATTCGCTTGGACGACTTGGGCATCGGGTGAGACGATAGCAGCGGTTGGTTCAATTTCAGCTTCGGCGGGAGCCTCAGTAGTTTCTACTGGGGCGGGAGTTGATTCCTCAGGTTTGACGGGAGTTTCTTCTGTCGACATGTCTTCGTATTTCAGAGTATGTAGGTCAGGTGAATGAAAGGTTTGCGTTCGGAGGAAAGGAAGGTCAGGTGCAAATGTAACGCGTTCTAGCGGGTTTTCGCAAAGGTTCCGAGTAAAGGAAGGAGGTGAAAGTAGGCTTCGCTAAGGAATAACTAAATTTGGTTAGTTCAGATCGATCGAAGGGAAAAGATAATATACCTTGTAGCAGTAGTATTTGGTCTCGAAAGATGGGACGAGAGAGTCAAGAGGAAGAAAAAAGATAAGAAGGTGAGAGTGACGAGTGATTCAAGCCAGAAAGGAAGAAAAGAGGCAGAAAAGGGAAATTTTGTCTGTGTGACTCGTATTAAAGGAAAGAAAGGGGTGGGGTGGCAGCCAAGGTGGGAATGTGACCAGGGGTGAATAACGAGGAACAGCGAGCGTGTGTGCTAGCAAGCCTTGGGGGTGCCTTGCGGAAATTTCGTGGATGGATCGCCAGCGCATTTTGATTTGGTCATATTTTCGGTGCCGTGATAATTTTATATTTAATTTTAATTTATGGTGCCTGCGTGGTATTGCACAATCATTTCCTTCATTAGCGTCTAATAGCCCTAGCATTATGAAAGCCTAAGACAATTCGTTCGTCAATTGCCTCAATTTAATGAGCAAAACGCACGGCAAAGCCACCCGACCACACTCAAAAATCAAGGAGTCCCGCTCGGACAATACTACTAAACTCTAAATATGTCAAAAAAGGGAGGTTTTACGTATCAAAAAGAACAAATCGCCAACGCCATGAACTCCTTGCTAGCAAAAATTACTAGCACCCGGGTCCTGACCGTATAAGATATCACATGTCGGGCACTCATGGGCTCACAAAATGGTCCAAGCTGATAAGCTCCCCAATCTGAAACACATGCCGACGTTAGCTCTGATTCGCCTTTGTCCAAGGCTAATTTCGATTTCCCAGCACCGAGCGGCAAATCGTCTTCCGTAGTTGCCAGACTTGCCTACGGTAATGGAGCATTATTCACCCCCTTCCAAAGTCGCGTTCATGCTCCCGAGTCCCATTCATCATCCCGTCTTCTGAAGGAATCAGTTTCTCTGAGTTTGACGCCATCAGGATGTTGCCATGGTCGGGTACCTGAAAATTCATGTCCGATTTGTCAGACTTGACGATCCACACGGGTCATGAGACTCGATTTCTGTGTGTGACTGCGATTCTGGTTCGCTGATCTATCGCTGAAAATTTTCGGATTGTAAAAAATTCGGGCCGCCAAGTTGCGAGTCGGCCCGCCACAGAGAAACGCACGTCGCGTTCGCCTCAATTTAATTATGAGAGACATGTCTCTTTGTGATCCGAGCAACTGCATGAACTGTTCTGAAATTAAGCTCGTCTCTAATTGCGATCAGCTGATTCCAGCCAATTAAGGTTGACAATTCTGTTGTCAAAGCGAGGGTTCCAATTTTCAATTAACGCTCGGACCCAAATTCCCTTTCTCATGAAATTCAGGAACAAATCTTTCCCCTTGTTAAAATACGACCCGAGAGCATTTCGGTACCACAGACTGGATACAAGATTTGTCTTTATAAGCCAGCTTCCGCCACTTTGCAGGTTTGCATGTACCGAGTCTCGAGAGTTGGAAATTTTGGAACTGAAGGACCCGTACGGGACGTTGCATTTGCATGGCGTACAGAGAGTCAAAAAAATTGTTATAGCCGCTTGATCTGATGGATCAATCATCCATTGCATGTCTTGAACGGGTGTGAGCCGGAAATCGTAACCGACATATGCCTCAACATCTTCTTCCCGACTTTCGTACACCATTCTTCCCTAACAGTGATCCGAGCCCGGAAATTGCCGTTTTAAGGTTTGTAGTTCAAGTCTCCAAACTGTATCTAAGGTATGCATGTATACCGTGACTCGATGAGTCCATCCCACTTGATATTCTTGATACACCATTTATTTAAGGTTTGTTCTCTT
>Ga0335072_10006333_pt1 | contig 17318 bp, 19 predicted proteins | sample Lox_Sample_21_FD_206725 | JGI IMG/M metagenome (GOLD analysis project Ga0335072, IMG submission 206725) | Soil microbial communities from Loxahatchee National Wildlife Refuge, Florida, United States - Lox_Sample_2.1 | ecosystem: Environmental > Terrestrial > Soil > Wetlands | place: USA...
GCGGCGCGGCCGAGAGTTGGGCTTCGGGAAACGGCTGAGGCAATGGCGTCACGATCAGCGGCCGTTGCGGAGTGCAACCGGCCAGAACACTCGCCACCAGCAGCGCCGCCGGCAAGGCGCGGCAGCGTGCGCGGCGAATCGCTGCCCCAGGGTTCGGCGGCGGACGCCAGGCGTTCATCATCGGCATCATCGTCGCGAAGATAATCCAATCTGTTGTCCCGCCGGGGCGGAACCGGTCGTCGACGCAGGCGATGACTCGAAACTTGGCTGCAGCGTCTTGGCGCCGTCCGGACCGCGGATTCTGACTGTACCGATGCTGATGGACTGAACAGTCCAGGCGTCGACCTTGCCGCCCTCGGTCACCACCAGCGGCTTGCCTCCCCCTGTCGCGAAAATGGCAGTGCGGCCGAACGGCCCGACCAGCACGCCGGTCAACCGCGGCAATCCTGGCGGCGCATCCCTGCCGCCCGTAATCGCCGTCGGCAACGGGGCTGCGCGCCGGTCGGGACTGAACAAAGGCCGTGCCAGGATCGTGCTTACCCATTCGGCGGTATGGTCCGGCGCCGCCGTTTGCAATGCCGTGATTTGGATCGGGCGAAGTAGAACCCGCGCTGGCTGCCGCGCGGAAAACGCGCCGAACTCCCAGGCCACGGTCGCAGCAAGCAGGCAAGCCGCGACCGGCAGTGTGGCGATCGCCGGACGGATCACGGCGGCTCCCCTGCGGAGGCAGACCGGAACGCGAGCAAGGTGAAACTCGCGATGATCGGGACTGCCGCTGCGTGGTTCGGCTCCGGTTGCGCGTGCAGCACCAGATCGTCGATCAGCATGCGCGGTCGCCCTCGGCTGGCGGCTCGGAGGAATTCGATCAGCACGGGCCAAGGCGCCGTCGCCGCGACGCGTAGCCCGATCCGCCGGTACGCACCCTGTGCTTCGGCGGGCAACGTCTCCATGCTGGCCAGGCTGATGCCCGCGGCAACCGCCATGGCCTGCACGTTGCTCTGCATCGCCGCCGCGGCCATCGCATCAGTACCGCCGGGCAACACTGTCATGGTGGCGGGGCGAACGCCAGTGACGCGATCACGCTCCAACTCCGGCAGGGTCGCAGCAGCCTCTTGCATGTGCTGCAACAGCACACGGCGCTGCGCCAGTTCCTCGCTCCCCTCGTGGTACAAGGCGATCAGCGGCGCGGCCACCGCGAACCATGCGGCGCACACCACGCTCAGCGTCAGCGCCGCTGCGAGGAGCCGGCCACGAAGGCCTTCAGGCAGTGTCATGTCCATCGCGCTAGGGGGCCAGTTCGGCGTGGATCACGAATTCCTCTGCGTGGCCATCCTGGGTGCGGGTGACCGGAGCAGCGAAGGCGGGATTGCGGAACGCCGGGTCGGCTGACAACGCAAGGATCAACCGCGCCGCCGCAGGCGATTGGCCGCTCAGGCCAAGCTTGCCGCCGTGCAGGGTAAGCTCGGTCAGGTAAGAGTCGTCCGGCACGATGTCGGTGACCGCCGCCAGCACCTGCAACGCGTCTCCCACATGCGATTGCTCTGCCGTCAGCGCATCGGCATTGACCACCTTGGCAGCGATGCGCTGGCGCAATGCCTCCACCCGGTCGACTTTCGGGGCAAGCGCGGCAATCGCACGTTCGGTTGCGGCGCGGGACAGTGCCTGTGTGATGAAGGGGGTGACGACAGCGGCGATCGCGAGCGCGGCGACCACGCCGGTCATGGCCCGGATGCTCTTGCGCCCTCCGCGTTCCCGGCGCGATGCGGCAAGGGCAATGCGGCGGAGCGTTCCATCGGCGGCGCTCGCTTCGACCCAGGTTGGCGCCACGCCGGCGCGCCGCAACAAGTCCAGGCAAGGCTGCAGCGCACGACGCGGCACCAGCGACAGCCGCACACGCAGTTGGCGTTGCGCCACGTCACGTTTCACCACCGCGGCGTGCCAGACGACGTCTGACGCCCCGAACGGCGTCAGCCGGTCCATTTCATAGCCAATGACCCGGTTGAGGTCGCGCTCTGCCGCGAGCGGCAGGTCTACCGGGCGTTCCAACAGCGTCCCTGGTTCCGCGCGAATTATGATATGGCGCGGCCGGCGGCGAGTTTCCGCAATGGCGGACACGAGGCCGCCGCTATCGGGATGGTACTCGCCAAGCGGCGTCTCGCGTGCGCCATGTCGTGACGACACCGTCACGTGCCGGCTGCCGATTGTGACGACCAAGGCGGCCATGCGATCGCCGTTTGGTAGCAGGCGTTGCGGCACGAATGTCCGCATCTGCCTCGCCCACCACAACACGATCTCACGCAGCATGTCCCGGTCTCAACTCACCTGTAATGGCTGGCGCTTGGCATGCTCGCGCGGCAGCCGTCAGCCGCCGCCGCGACTTGAACGTCATAAAGCTTCATCGTCTAACTTGCAAAACTGCCGCGTTACCCGCCGCCTGCCGCCGCAATGTCGTTGAGGCTCAGCATCGCGCTCAGCAACGAGGTGACGATGCCGGCAACCGCAGCGCCCATCAGGATGGTGATGGCAGGCACCATGAGCGAAACCAGGCGCTGAATCACAACGCGGGAGCGCTCCTCGTGGATCTCGGCTGCATGCAACGCCATCTGGCCCAACCGCGCGGTCTCTTCTCCGAGCCGCAGCAGATGGATGGTGCGCACGGGCAGCACCGAAGCCTCGGCCAGCGGCTGCGACAGGCTGCCGCCGCCACGCGCGCTGCGGCTGGCATTGTCGAGCGCCGCAACTGCGGCGAGATTGCCCAGCGTGCCGCTGGTGATCTCCAGTGCACCAATCAGCGGCACACCGTTCACCAGCAACGTGCCAAGCGCGCGGGTCAAACGAGCCGCCAGCAGCTCTCGTTGCAACGGCCCCACGACGGGAATGCGCAGCAGCAGACGGTCAACGACAAGGCGGGGTCCCGGGCGGCGCAGTGCCGCCGCGACGACCAGACCCAGCATCAAAAATGCCAGCAACAGCAGGACACCCCAGTTCGCGACGAAGGCGCCCATGTCGACAAGGAATTGAGTGGAGTCCGGCAATTTCGCGCCGTTTTGCTCAAACAATGGAACAAATTCGGGCAGCACCTGCGTCAACAGCAGCGCGATCGCGCCGACCGAGGCAACCCCGAGCAAGCACGGATAGATCAGCGCAGACGTAACCGTCGCTACAGTCCGCCGCTGTTGCTCCAGCAACTCGGCAACGCGGGCAAGAGCTTCGGCCAAACGGCCGCTCGCTTCACCGGCGCGCACCATGCCGACGTAAAGTCGGGAGAAGCTACTTTGCTCGCGCGAGAGTGCGGCAGAAAGCGGCGAACCGTCCCGCACCGCGTTATGCAGCCGCGAAACGACGCGCTGAACGCGCGGGCTGGGTATGCTGTCCAACAGGTATCGTAGAGCGTGATCAAGATCCTGGCCGGCGGCGAGCATAGTCGCGAGTTCACGCGTCAAATCGGCGACCTGCTGCGCCGACAGCCCGCGGCGCGGCAGCAACTCCGCATGCAGCAGCGGCCCAAGCAAGCCTCTCTGCGTCAGCGGGTCGGCTCGTAGCGGCAGACTGCCTTGGCGCTGCAGCAATGCCACGACCTCAGCTTCGCTCCCGGCCTCCAGCACACCGCGGTGCAGTTCACCTCCTGCGCCTACCGCGGTGTAGCGGAATTGCGGCATCGTCAGGCACTGCGGCGCCGGCAGCGCCGCTCGAAAGAGTGGAGCGGATACATAGACCAGATTGTACTTGTTGCGTCCCGCTGCGCAAGTGACAGACTGGCGACGTGACAGACTGGCGACGTGACAGACTGGCGGCGTGACAGACTGGCGACGTGACAGACTGGCGGCGTGACAGACTGGCGACGTGACAGACTGGCGGCGTGACAGACTGGCGGCGTGACAGACTGGCGACGGCGTGGCGCACCATGACGCCTGTTCCTGGGACCGCGCATCATTGGAGTTGCACTCGCGCGATAGATTGCTTCACAAGAATCCGGATGGCAGTGGACTTGAAGCGGATGAAAGCGACACGCCGCCGCTCCAGTGATAAAGTGACGTGGTCGCCGATGCCGCCCAGCGGAGACAGTCGATGCCGCCATCCGGTGTGCTGATCTGGACGCCTCTGCTGGCGGCCCCGTTCGTCGGCAGCTCGCTTGCCGTTGTGATCAAACAACAGTGTGCGCACGGTTCGTTCGCAACCTTCGTCTGTCCAACATGCGGCACATCAGTCCGGTTGCTCGACTTCCTGCCATTCTCTGGCCTTTCCGCGGCGCGCCCGCGTTGCACTCATTGCCCCGGTGCGAGCGGCTGGTTCCAGCCTGCGGTCGCATTGGCCACATCCACGGTCGCGGTGATCGGCATCCTCGCCGCCCGAACGCCGCCGTCGGCATGGATCAACTGCGCCTTGGGATGGGCCCTGCTGACGCTGGCGTGGATCGATGCTTCCTGCTTCGTATTGCCAGATCTGCTGACGCTGCCTTTGGTGCTGGCCGGATTGGGTGTGACGCTCGCAACCGTGCCTGATGCCGCGTTCTGGCACGCGCTCGGCGCGGCGGCCGGCTATCTCGCATTGCGGAGTATCGCTCTGGCGTATCGCGCGTTGCGGAGGCGCGAAGGACTGGGTGGAGGCGATGCCAAATTGCTCTCGGCCGCCGGCGCCTGGCTGGGCATCGCGGCCTTGCCGTCGCTCGTCATGACCGCCGCAACAACAGCACTCGCCTGCGCCTGCCTTGCCGCCATCGCCGGCCGCTCGATTCGGGCAACAACGGCGGTGCCGTTCGGTCCGTTTCTCGCCGCTGCTTTCTGGTTGCTTTGGCTATATGGACGGGCATGGCACCTGACATGAGCGATCGCCGTCAGAACGGCTTCAGTCTGCTCGAAATGATCGTGGTCCTGGCGATCCTGGGACTGGCGCTGGGACTTGTCCTCACGCGCGGCCCGATGCACAGCCCGCGGCTGGACGTGCAGGTAGCAGCACGCGATCTGGCCGGCGCGTTGCGTGTGGCTCGTGGACGCGCCATTGCCGAGAACCGCCCTGTCGCCGTGGCGTTTGCAGGCAATCTCTATCGAATCGACGGTTCAGCGGTACAGCAGGTCCCCAGGGACGTGACGTTGACGGGCAGTGCGGCAATCCGCTTTACGCCCGATGGCAGTTCATCCGGCGGAATCGTTATGGTGGCCGCTGCCGCATTGCGAACGGCGGTCCTGGTGGATTGGCTCACCGGCCGCGTACATATGCGGCAGGAGCCGTGATCGCAGCGGAGGAGCCGTGATCGCAGCGGGTTGGCCCAACGCGGCGACGGATCGGCGCCGCGTTCCTGTCACGGTGCACGAAGCCGTTCCCGGCGAAGGCCGGCGGCGCGTCATCCAAGGCTCCGAAATCGGCAAACGACGCCTGCCGTAGATGGCAGGGCGCTCTATTTACACGCAGCCCTTTGGCCCACCGTCACGGCAGCCTGCCTCAGCTCCGGCGTGGCATGGGGGAACTCCGTGTGCAATTTGGTCAGCGTGTCGCACGCAGCGCGCTTCTCGTTGATCGACGCCAGCGAGTACGCCAACCCGATCAGTGCCTCCGGCGCGTGTGTACCCCTGCGATTGCGGTTGTAGGTGTCGTCGTAAGCAATTGCCGCCTGCGGGAACTTGCGTTGGCCTGCCAACGCCTCGGCCAGCAGGTATTGTGCGTCATAGGCCCGTGCGGATGTCCTGAACTTGGCAAGCACTTCACGGGCCGCCGCCTCGGCCGCCGGGTAATCGCGGCGGTCCAGGGCGAGTTCGCCATCACGTAGCGCCAACTCTGGCGTGTGCGGCACGGGCTGTGCGGCAGTCGGCTGGTTGGCCTGCGCCCGGGTCGCACCCAACGGGGCAGGGGGGGGACTCAGCCTCTGGTCAGGCAGCGTCATTGGGGGCTGTGCGGGGGCGCCCGGCACGGGACCCGTTGCCGCCTCGGGTCCTGCCGCAGGCGGCGCCTCGCCCTGTGCGCCGGCTCCACTCTGGCCGCCGTTTTGGACCTGGAACGCCAGGTCGCCGATGCGTTTGTTCAGGTCGGCGTTCTGCTGATTCACCTGGTTCTGCAGGTCATCGATCCGGCCGCGCAGGTCGCGCACCTGGCCCTCCAGCGACTGCACCTGAGTCAGCAACTCGGGCACCAGGTCGTTTCCACCACCCCCGGATGCAGGCTGCTGCGGATAGCCCGACTGGCCGAGATACGAACCGCCATTGCCCTGATTCACCTGTTGCTGCAACGCCTGCACCTGCTGTTGCAACTGGTAGATCTGGTTGCGCAGCTCGATCTCGTCGCGGTTCTGGGCCGCCGCCGGCCAGCTTGTCAGCAACAGGCCGGCCAGGGCCAGGGTCCAGATCGGCAGCCACCGCATGCGCACCTCCCTCGACAAGGCCCGCAAGCACGAGCCCATACAAACGCCAAACCGGCGGCCCTGGGGCCGCCGGTTCCAGCATGACAGGAACTCCGGCTTCTCTGTAGCCCGGGTGCGGCCAGAAAATGGTTACGCCCCAGACCGCGAGCGCCGGTCTGCGCCCGGTGCGCCGCTCACTTCACCGAGGTGATGGCGTTGCGATTCTGCGCCCAGCATTGCTCGTCGTCGGTCGTGCAGGTCGGGCGGTCCTTGCCGTAGCTGATCGTCGTGATGCGAGACTGCGCCACGCCCTTGGCCACCAGATAGTTCGCGGCCGAATGAGCACGGCGCCAGCCGAGCGCGAGGTTGTACTCTTCGGTGCCGCGGTCATCACAGTTGCCGGCGACCTGCACCATCACGTTCTGGTACTTGCCCATCCAGGCGGCCTGGCGGTCCAGCGTGGCGCGGGCATCCGGCTTCAGGTTGGACCTGTTGAAGTCGAAAAACACCCGATCGCCGACATTGGCGACAAGGTCTTCCTCGCTGCCGGGCACCGGACCGGAAGTGACGGCCGCTGCGCCAGTGCCCGTCTGGGCGGTTTTCGTCTGCTGCGCGCACGCCGCCAACAGGGCGACGGCCGCGAAGGCGCCGAGAATTTTTATGTTCATCAGGTTTCGTCCCTGGTAGAGGGGTGCAGGCGGGGGGTAGGCACATTTCAGCGCACGCAACGGTAATCCGTTCCGCGAGCGCGGCACAATTGCGTGCGCCAAGCGAGGCGGTCAAGTTCACGATACCTTATGAATCGGTATGGCTGGCAAGCCACAAGCAGGTGTCGCTTTCGCGCAACAGCGGCTGCACTAAAATCGCGCGTCATCGGGGCTATGCGAGTGCCGCACGAGGCGCGATATGGGTGTGTCATGCAGCACCGGACGATTACCCATGCCTGAAACGCATCGCAGCCGCATCCTGATCATCGGTTCCGGCCCAGCCGGCTACACGGCGGCGATCTACGCGGCGCGCGCGAACCTTGAGCCTCTGCTGGTCGCCGGCCTGGAACCGGGCGGCCAACTGACGATCACCACGGATGTCGAGAACTATCCTGGCTTCGCCGACGTGATCCAGGGACCGTGGCTGATGGAGCAAATGGCAGCACAGGCCGCGCATGTGGGCACGCGCATTGTGACGGACGTGATCGTGGAGGCGGATTTCTCCGCCCGCCCGTTCCGTTGTCGCGGCGACTCCGGCGATACCTACGTGGCGGACGCGATCATTCTTGCGACAGGTGCCCAGGCGCGCTGGCTGGGTCTGGAGTCGGAGCAGCAGTTACAGGGGCGCGGGGTATCGGCGTGCGCTACCTGTGATGGGTTCTTCTATCGCGGCAAGCGGGTGGCCGTGGTGGGCGGCGGCAATACCGCGGTCGAGGAGGCGCTGTACCTGACCCACCACGCCGACGACGTCACCCTGATCCACCGCCGCGGCGCGCTGCGCGCCGAGAAAATCCTGCAGGCGCGCTTGTTCGCCCATCCCAAGATCAGCGTGGTCTGGAACCATGTGGTGGAGGAAATCCTGGGCGGCGGGATGCCGGAAACCGTGGTGGGCGCGCGACTTCGCGACGTGGACTCCGGCGCCTTCGCCGAACTGCCGGTGGACGGCGTGTTCATTGCCATCGGCCATACCCCTAACACGGCAATCTTCGCCGGCCAGGTCGCCATGGACGCCGATGGCTACGTGGTGACGGTGCCCGGCAGCACGCGCACCTCGCGGCCGGGAATCTTCGCCGCGGGCGACGTGCAGGACAAGGTGTTCCGTCAGGCCGTCACCGCTGCGGGGACCGGTTGCATGGCGGCGCTGGAGGCGGAGAAGTTCCTGGCCGAGGAAGCTGTGGGACCGGCGAATGAAGCCAGGATGGCGGCTGATTGACCGCGCCCCGAACCGCAGCGTCCCACGGAAGCTACGCTCAGGAAAGAAATTGGCGGCATGTCCGGCTCTTTTTGCCAAACGACGTGATTAGCCCCTACAGACTCGCAGCAGATCGTTTAGCATCAACGATTACGGCCGGGCCGGGCGAGACCATCGCGGCAGATCGACCGGTCCGGCGCGGCGATCCGGCGGAGGAGAGAGAGGTCTGATGGACTGGGACAAGCTGCGGGTATTCCATGCGGTCGCCGAAGCCGGCAGCTTTACTCATGCTGGTGACACGCTGAACCTGAGCCAGTCGGCGGTCTCGCGGCAGATCTCCGCCCTGGAGGAGGCGCTGCAGGTTCCACTGTTCCATCGCCACGCCCGCGGCCTGATTCTGACCGAGCAAGGTGAGGCGCTGAACCGCACGGTACGCGAGGTATTCGCCAAGCTGGCAATCACCGAGGCCTTGCTGACCGAAAGCCGCGAGAAGCCGGCCGGGCGCCTGAAAGTGACCACGACAGTCGGGTTTGGTTCGTCCTGGCTGGCAGAGCGCCTACAGGCCTTCCTGGAGGCATATCCGGACGTGTCGATCTCCTTGCTGCTTGACGATTCGGACCTGGACCTCGCCATGCGCGAGGCGGACGTGGCGATTCGAATGCACCCGCCGAAGCAGCCGGACCTGGTGCAGCGGCATCTCATGACGATCGAGTATCGCGTGTACGCCTCGCCGGAATACCTGAAGAAACAGGGCGTGCCGCAACGCGCCGAGGATCTCGATGCGCACAAGCTGATCCTGTTCGGCGATTACCGCCCGCCAGTCTCCGACATCAATTGGCTGGCCGAGGCCGGCCGCCGCCCTGGCAGTGCGCGTCGCGCCTTGCTGGAGGTGAACAATCTGCACGCCGTGTTGCTGGCGATACGCTCCGGGCTCGGGATCGGCGCGGTGCCCGACTTCATGGCGCCGGAGACGCTCGACCTGGTGCGCGTCCTGCCCGAGCTGAAATCGCCGAAGATCGACGTGTTCTTCGTGTATCCCGAGGAATTGCGCAATTCGAAACGGGTCGCGGTGTTCCGAGATTTCCTGCTGGCGCGCCTTGCAGAGCGCCACTGAGGCGCCGCAGCCAAACTACCGTTCCAGTCGACGCAGCATTCATGCGGACCGCGTCATGGCGGGCGGGCGCCCGCCATCCACGACTCCTTCGCGGCACCAGCGGCGCGTAGAAAGGCAGTCGTGGATGGTGCGCCGTCGCGCACCATACCGCAGGCCTCGACGATACCGCGCTACAGCGGCTTCAGCGGCGGCGCCTCTCCGTCCGGCAGTGGCACCTGGGCGACATTCAGCACCATCGACACGAGGCTGTAGTATCCAACCGCCCCCACCAGATCCATCACCCCCCGCTCGCCGAAGCGGCTCTTGATCGCTTCGTAAGCCACATCAGACACATGCCCCTTCGCCAGCAGTTCAGTGACGAAATCGAACACGGCCGTCTCGTCGGCATCCATCCCCGGCGGGCGCGTATCGGCCGCGACGGCATCAAGGATGTCCGGCTTCAGCCCTGCCTGGATCCCCAGCCGCCGGTGTGCGAAGAACTCATATTGCGCCGTCCATTTGCGGCCGGCCATGCAGATCGCCAGCTCGTTCAACTTCTGCGGCAGCGACGTACCGAACCGCACATAGGCTCCCACCCGTTGCACCAGGTCGCATAGTTCCGGGCTACGTACCAGCGCATTGAACGGCCCACGCAGCCCGGCGCCGCGAGGCCCCGACTGGATCGCGTCCAGCACCTTCTTTTGCTCCGGCGTCAATTGATCCGCCGGAATCGGCGGCAGGCGTCCCTCGATAGCCATCAGTCTCGCTCCCTTGTTCGCGATTACGGCATCGCTGCAGTCAGGCCGCCATCGACGACGATCTCGGTGCCGGTGATGTACCGCGCCTCGTCGGAGGCCAAAAACAGCACGGCGTGGGCGACGTCCCAGGCGTCGCCCATGCGGCCCATCGGGACAGCGCGATGGCGTGCCTCGATCAGCGCATCGAGATCGTTGTTGCCGACCGTCTTGGCCAGACGCGTCGCCACCAGCGGCGTGTGCATCAGTCCCGGCACAACGGTATTCACCCGGATGCCGTGCTTCGCATAGGCCCCCGCCGTCGACCGCGAGAACTGGATCACGCCCGCTTTCGAAGCGCTGTAGCCGACATGCACCCGCCCCGAGGCGAAATCGTTGCGCATGCCCGCGACCGAGGAAATGTTGACGATCGCGCCCTTGCCTTGCTTCAGCATCTCCGGGATCGCGTATTTGCAGCCGAGGAACGCTGTTTTCAGATTGAAGTCGATCTGCCGGTCCCAGACCTCCTCCGGCATCGACACGGGATCCCCCGGCGCCGACCCACCCACATTGTTCACCAGCACGTCCAGTCTGCCGAAGCGTGCCATGCAGGCCCGCACCATGTTTTCGACATCGGCAGCCAACGTCATGTCGGATCCATGGACCGCGCTGGCGCCCCCCTCAGACTGGATGATCCCGCGTGTCTCTTCCGCGGCAGACGGGTTGATGTCCACCAGGAACACTGCCGCGCCCTGGCGCGCCAGCAGCGTCGCGGTCGCCTTGCCGTTGCCCCAGCCGGGCCCCACCGAACCCGCGCCGGTGACAATCGCAACCTTCCCCGCCATGGAGAGCATCGGCCCGCTTCCTTCCCGCTCCGGCGGCGCAGCCTATACCCCCGCGCTGGCAGACGCTAACCCACGCTCTCCGCTCACGTGTCCGGCCATTTACCCTTTATTCATAATCGCGCGGCCATGCTGCGCCCGTGCCGGGAAAACTCAGCGCCGTCGTCATCTCGTACAATCGGGCCGCGGTGATCGGCACCTGCCTGCGCGCGCTCGGCTTCGCCGATGAAGTGATCGTCGTCGACAAGTCTTCCACCGACGCCACACCGCAGATCGCGGCCCGCTACGCCGACCGCGTCATCTCCGTGCCCTGGACGCCCATTGTCGAGGACACCCGTGCTTTCGCGTCAGACCAATGCTCCGGCGACTGGATCCTAAGTCTGGACGACGATGAATGCCTGAGCCCGGAGGCCGCCACCGTCATCCGCACCGAACTCGCTGCGCCGCGCGCAGATATCTATTTCCTGCCGAAGCGGCACTACATCCTCGGCGTCCACGATGAGGCCGCATACTACTGGCCGGAGTATCACCCGCTATTGTTCCGCCGCGGCGCCATCGAATTCACCGCCACGGTGCATGGCGGCATGCAGCTTCGTTCGGACCGGACGCTGCATTTGCCGCCGGAAACCGGCGTGGTCATCCATCACCTCTCGCACCGCAACGTGTCGGAGTGGATCGAGAAGTGCAACCGCTACACCTCGCGCGCCGACCGGCGGCGGCCGATGCACGACGGCAACGGACTTGCCGCTTTCGCCCATGCCCGAATCGAGCATTGGCAATCGCGATCGCAGAACACGAACCCTGGCGGTTATCCAGCCGCCATGGCGGTATTGCGTGCGGTGTACGACATCGTTGACCGGCTGAAGACATGGGAAGAGGAACGCGGCCTCGATGGCACGGTGGCCTTCGCGCAGCTTTGCCACGAGTTGGATGCCGCGTACGCCGCAGGGCCGCTCGCGGCACCGCGCATCGCGGCCGTGTCGCGCGCCGCGCCACCATCACCCATGCCACAGGAGGACGCCGCCCAGGCAGCGCTTCTCGCGCGCATGGCCGATTTGCGTACTCAATGCGACGCTCTGCATACGGAGGCAGCACGCTGGGAAGACGAAGCCTCGCGCTTGAGCGCCGAAACATCGCGTCTGGACGCGGAAGCATCGCGTCTCGCCACGGCACTCGTGGACGCCGCCAGCCGCCACCGCCACGCGGAGCATGCGCTCATTGCGGACGCCCAGACAGCGCGGCGCCGTGCGGAGGTGGCAGAGCGAGACGCGATCACGGCAAGCGCCGACGCCGCTACGATGCGCGCGCGGCTCGCGGCTATCGAGTCCAGCAGGAGCTGGCGCGCCACGTCCGCCATCCGGCGAATCGGCGAACGTATCAAGCGTATCGCACAACGCAGCTCGCCGCGCCGGATCGAATCTGCCTTGTATGAATGGTCGGAGTGAGAGGATTCGAACCTCCGGCCCCAGCGTCCCGAACACTGTGCTCTACCAGGCTGAGCTACACTCCGGCCAGGCCGCCGGGTATAGCGGCGGCCCCCGCAGCCCGCAAGAAACAACCCTCCCCCGCTATCGACAGAGGCAACACGCACCAGCCCTTTGCGGGAACCTCCCGCAAGGGGCGGGAGAGCTCTTTGCGAACGCCTGCAACGTCATTGACAAATCAGTGCCAACCAGCCGATTGCGCGTCATGGCCTGATCCCTGCGGAGTGCCTTGACCCCATCCCACGATACAGCGCCGCGGCTGGCGGACCGCTGGGCCGATCTGCGCCTGCGGGTGCTGTCGGCCTCCATTCTCATTCCGCTGGCGCTGATCAGCATCTGGCTTGGTGGCCTTTTGTTCGCGCTGGTCCTGTTGGCCGCCACCGTCGGAGGCGCCGTCGAATGGACCGAGATGGTCCGCGCCGGTCGGGCTTCCACCGCGGCGCTGGCCGCCGGCATGCTCTACATCCTGCTCGCCGCCGCAGCGCTGCTTTGGCTGCGCGCCGATCCGGCCGTTGGCCGCACCAACCTCCTGTTCCTGCTGTCTCTGGTATGGGCAAGCGATATTGGCGCCTACGCTGCCGGACGCGCGATCGGCGGCCCCCGCCTGGCACCGCGCATTTCTCCTGCCAAGACCATCGCCGGCGCGATTGGCGGATTGCTGGCCGCTGTGGCAGTGGGGACGATTGCCGCCGCTGCCTCATCCACCCACTTTGTCATCGCGGGCGCGTTGTCTGCATTTCTCGGCATGGTTGCGCAAGCGGGCGATCTGGCGGAAAGCTATGCCAAGCGCCGTTTCGGGGTGAAGGATTCCGGCCGGCTCATCCCCGGACATGGCGGCTTGCTGGACCGTGTGGACGCGTTGCTCGCCGTCGCGCTCGCTGCCGCGGTACTGGCTCTGATCAATGGACGGGGAGTGCTCCTGTGGAAATGAACGCGCAAGGTCAGCGTACGGTCACCGTCCTGGGCAGCACCGGCAGCGTCGGCACCCAGACAGTGCAGTTGCTGGCGGCGTCACCCGACCGCTTCAAACTCCGCGCGTTGGTCGGCGGCCGCAACGCCAGGCTGCTGGCCGAGCAAGCCCGGTCACTCAACGCCGAATGCGCCGTCATCGCCGATCCCGCCTGCCTTCCCGAGTTGCGAGACGCGCTGGCCGACACCGCGATCCGGGCGGAAGCCGGTGCGGATGCGGTGATCGCCGCCGCCGAACTCGACGCCGATTGGACCATGGCCGCGATCACCGGTGCCGCTGGTCTCGCCCCGACGCTCGCCGCCATTCGCCGCGGCAAATGCGTCGCGCTGGCCAACAAGGAAGCTCTGGTCTGCGCCGGCGACGTCATGCTGCGTGCGGTGCAGCAAGCCGGTGCCACCCTGCTGCCCTGTGATTCGGAGCATAACGCGATCTTCCAGTCCCTCGCCGACGGCAATCGCGGCGCGGTGGAAAAGATCGTGCTGACCGCCTCCGGCGGTCCGTTCCGGACCGCAAGCCTGGAGGATATGGCCAAGGCGACCCCCGAGGCGGCTCTTCGTCACCCGGTCTGGTCGATGGGCGCAAAGATCTCGATCGATTCCGCCACCATGATGAACAAGGGCCTGGAGGTGATCGAGGCGGCCCGCTTGTTCGCTTTGGCGCCGGAGCAAATCGGGGTGCTGGTGCACCCGCAATCGGTGATCCACGGCATGGTCTGCTACCACGATGGCTCGGTCATGGCGCAGCTCGGCTCCCCCGACATGCGCATCCCGATCTCCCATACACTGGCTTGGCCTGACCGCATCGGCACCCCATCTCCGCGCCTGGACCTGGCCGCGGTGGCCAGGTTGGATTTCGAGGAACCGGACTTGGATCGTTTCCCGTCACTTCGTCTCGCGCGTGAGACACTTTGCGCCGGCGGCGGGGCGCCAGCGATCCTGAACGCGGCGAATGAGATCGCCGTTGAAGCTTTCCTGCAACGAAAAATCGGCTTTTTGGATATCGCCGATACAGTCGCGGCGGTGCTGGATGTGCTAGGAACCCCGCCTGCCGACACGCTGGACGAGGTGATCGCACTCGACCAGTCCGGCCGCCGCGCGGCCGCCAGCTTCACCGCCGCCCGCGCCGCCTGATTGTCCTGCGAATGCTCAACACTCGAGACAAAGAACAGCGAACGTGATCCACGCTATTCCAGACTTTTTCCGCAGCGCGGGTGCGTTCGCGGTCGTGCTCGGAATCCTGATCTTCGTGCACGAGTTCGGACATTATCTCGCGGCGCGCTGGTGCGGCGTGCACGTGGAGGTGTTCTCGATCGGCTTCGGCCAGGCCATCACCAGCTGGATGGACCGCCACGGTACGCGCTGGAAGCTCGCGTGGCTGCCGCTGGGCGGTTACGTGAAAATGCACGGGCAGGAGCGGCCCGAAGACGTCTCGCCGGAGGTGCGCGCGTCCTGGATTGCCGGCCGGACGTTCCACGAGAAGAAGGTATGGCAGCGCGCCATCATCGTCGCGGCCGGACCGATCGCCAATTTCCTGCTTGCCATGGTGTTGTTCGGCGGCCTGTTCGCCAGCATGGGCATGGCGGTGCCGGAAACCTTGCCGGTTGTGGGCAGCGTGCTGCCGGCCAGCGCGGCAGCGCACGCGGGGCTGCAAGCGAACGACCGGATCGACAGCATTGCCGGTCAACCGGTGCACAGTTTCGCCGACATCCAGCACATCATCGAGGCGCGGCCAGACCAGACGATGCCGATCGTGATCACACGCGATGGCGCGACGAGCACGGTGCAGGTGCATACCGGGTCGCAGATGTCGGGGGACAAGCGCATCGGCCTGTTGGGAATCGGCACCGCGGTCGAGTACCGTCATCTGCCGGTTGGTGTGGCGCTGCTGGCGGGCGTAAAGCAGACCTGGACCGTGACCACGCAGATCGTTCACGGCATCGGCCAGATGATCGAGGGAACTGTCAGCACGCAGGACCTGGGCGGACCGCTGCGGATTGCGCAGCTTTCCGGACAGGTGGTGGAGTTGGGGCTGACGAGCCTGGTCTCGTTCATCGCCGTACTTTCAGTGAATCTGGGGCTGATCAACCTTTTCCCGATCCCGATTCTGGATGGTGGCCACCTGCTGTTCTACCTGGCGGAGGCGATCCGCGGCCGGCCCCTGCCGCCGCGCGCTTTGGAATACGGGTTCCGCGCCGGGCTGGCGGTTTTGGCAAGTCTGTTCTTGTTCACGACGTGGAACGACCTGAGCAATATCGGACTGTTCCATTGGGTAGCGCATTTGATGGGGTAGTGGCCCGCTCGCGACAAGCCGGAGCGCGGCAATAACTTTGCAAGAGACCCTATGGATCGCGGCGCATTCCGCCGCCTCGCAGCGCATCCAGATACGACTGCCAGCGTGCCTCCTGCTCCAGCCCAAGCTGGTGCAGGTAGTCCCATGAATATATTCCGGTATCGTGCAGGTCGTCGAAGATCAATCGCACCGCATAGTTGCCCACCGGCTCGACGGCCTTGATCCCGACATGCCGGCGCCCTGCCACAATCTGCTTCTGTCCCGGTCCGTGGCCCTGCACTTCGGCGCTGGGACTTTCGACGCGCAGATACTCCGCGGGCAGGCTGAATTGGCTGCCGTCATCGAACGCCACTTCCAGGATCTTGTCCTGCCGGCGCAAGCGGATTTCCGTCGCGGCAACCATTATTCGTCCAGCTTGCGCGCCTCCTCCGGCAGCATGATCGGGATGCCGTCCCGAATCGGATAGGCCAGGCCGGCCTTGCGGCTGATCAGCTCGCCAGCCTCCCGGTCGTATTCCAATGCTCCCTTGGTCAATGGGCAGACCAGGATCTCCAGCAGGCGCGGGTCGACCGGGACAGGGCGGCGGGGTTCCTCGGATGCTTCACTCATGGCAGGCCTTTCTCAGCTTACCGGCCTTCCAGAGGATGATTCGGGCTCCGCCGCGCCCATCTGCAACAGGGCGAGCAGGATTGCCGCGCGATCGGCCTCCGCGGGGGCTTCGAGCAATGCCTCCCTCTCCGCCGGCTCAAACGGGCAGATCATCGACAGCGTGGTCACCAGCGCGTCGTCCGGAATGCGGCGCACCGCGTCCCAGTTAGCTTCGAATTTCCGCCGCGCGAAATAGCCGCGCAGCGCTGCCAGCAAAGTCTCTCGCTCGACGCCGATCGGCGCGGGCGTCGCATCCAGGTCCCCGGCAAACGGCGCAAAATCGCCGCGCACGCGACGGTAGCCGCGTCGCATGTCCAGCTCTGCCGCCACGGTGAAGCGGTTCAGGCCGAGCAAGGTGATCAGATAGCGCCCATCATCCGTTTCGCTGAATGCCACCAGCCGGCCCAGGCAGCCGATGCGATACAGGCCGGGGCCAGTGGGCGTTTCCGGCTGCTGCGGGTCCGGCTGCATCATAGCGAACATCCGGCCGGCACCGAGCGAATCTTCCACCATGGCCAGATAGCGTGGCTCGAAGATGTTCAGCGGCAGCCGGCCGCGCGGCAGCAGCAAAGCGCCCGCGAGCGGAAACACGGGAAACTCCGTCGGCAGATCCCGCAGGCGGGCATGGAAGGCTGGCATCTATTGCTCGACGTTCTGCCGAGGCGGCGCACCGACGGTTCGCACGCCGTTCCCGAGGAGATTGCTCCGTCGCCGCGCTGCTGACAAGAAACGACCCATCATGGTCGGGCAGGGTCGGCACCGCGTCGTTTCATCGAGCGCGAGTCGGCTGCCAGGCCGGTGGTCAACTCGCAATGACATCGATGGTGTGGCCTCTCGCGTCATTGTGGGCACTAACTGAACAAGAGGGCCGAGAGCTTGCGACGCGACGCCATGGTGGCAGGATCGTCGAAGCCCCAGGCCTCGAAGAATTTCAGAAGCTGCTTGCGTGCGCCTTCATCGTTCCAGGTGCGATTGCGTTTCACGATGTCCAGCAGGGCGTCCGCCGCTTGCTCGCGCTGGCCCATCGC
>Ga0335072_10006335_pt1 | contig 17314 bp, 17 predicted proteins | sample Lox_Sample_21_FD_206725 | JGI IMG/M metagenome (GOLD analysis project Ga0335072, IMG submission 206725) | Soil microbial communities from Loxahatchee National Wildlife Refuge, Florida, United States - Lox_Sample_2.1 | ecosystem: Environmental > Terrestrial > Soil > Wetlands | place: USA...
GACTGCCAAGATCCGGAATAACTATATGCCGCGTTTTGTATTTTATCCTAAAATCCGCCTTCTATTCATAGAAAACCGTCTTTTACATAAAATACGAAAATCCGGCAGCCCTGCAGCTGCCACCTACCTTGACACATCTCAGAGTGTTCCGAGAGAGGGCTGAGGTTCTGAAGGACCCGCGGCAAACTTGAGCTATAAACCAGGCGTGATTGTATTGTGGTTTGTATGTTTGTGATATTGCGTAGGCTGATCATCTCCACCGAACTCTCATATCTTTTCTCTTCTTCAACGCCGCCAGCTCAAGCAAACGCCGTTCAGAAGAGGCAATGCGGGTAAATAGTTATGCTAGTAGAAAGCGGTTCAAAAATAGATAGACCCGATTCAAATAATCTGCCATCCTCGTGCTTTCTTGCTCTTATGACAACGATGAATTTAGGATGGTCTTTGCTATTTCGACTGTAGCACCAACAATCCTGTTGGCCAACAGAAATCGACCTGTTATCCCAACTAACTGGCCCGTTGGCTATGTGACCGGCCTACAGCTTATCATACGTAATATTGCACTGTTGGTCAACGGCTTGCCTCATTGGCAAATGGGCAACTTGGTTAAGTAACAGGCTGGCTTGTAGACGAACGTTCGGGGCTTTCTAGGGTACTCTCTCGGCTGCTGCCCCAAGGACTAAATCGCTGGCAACTCGCCACCCTCACCGGTAGGGAAGCAAATGTAGATAATGATCACGTTTGCCGCGCACCTGTCACACAGCTCACAACGTACCTTTTTCGAATTCTGTAGATAAGATTCCCAATACTTAAACACTGACTAAGACGAATTTTTTAGTACGGAGGTCTTTTAGGGCTTGCTGAATCTTCTGCTCGTGAAAGCCGGTCATTAGGCATGTTACAGTGAAGTAGTCTTGATCGCAAGGTCGGTGGGATGGTTTGAAATGGGTCACTAGGGGCTGGCGCGCCTAGGCGGGGATGCGCGGCGCTTGCGGGCGTAATTATCCCCCTACGGCCTTTTGAGCAACGAACTGGCTAATGAGGTAACAGGCCTGGCCGCTATACCAACGTGTAAGAAGGTCATATAGGCAGGCCCATTAAGGAACAGGTCTATTTTTTTGTTCAATGGGAGTTGTTGGAGGGGTCGGTTGCCAATTGGAGAAGACACGGTTAAAGTTGCCCGATTTGAGAATTAGAGTCGGCGGAATGGCAAGTGCAAGCGTTGGGTACCTTTTCGAAGAGCCGGTCAGCATCGCTCTACAACAATTACAGTGTGTTTGCTGGGTGGGCAAGCCGGGGAAGAGTCATGTCGGCAAAGTGAATTTGCCATTTCGTTTCCTTGCGTCGTCGCTGGACTGCTGGACTCTCTTCATGTGACATTTTCCCAACCCTGGGTTCTCGTCTCATCCTTCGAATCGAAGCTTCTAAGCTTCTCGTTGTCAATCTCAATCCATGATGAATGGCTATTCTGAAGGCCCTACAAATAATGGAGACGACACTTCCCCAAGCACAAGCGCTATTCTGCATGCCCTAGAGCTCATCCATAGCCCAGCATCCGACAATGACATCCGCCGGGAAGCCACCGAATTCCTGAATCAACAAAAAGACGCCGACGGGGCTTATGGACCTGGCTTTCACCTGGCAGCCGACCATGGACATGCACCCATCGTCAGACACTTCGGACTCTCTCTTATTGAACACACTATACGACTAAAGTGGCATGATCTCACGGATGACCAAACCGCCCAGGTACGTGGTTGGACACTGGAACTAGCTCACAATATCTCAGAGGCAGATCCGCCATACATTCGCAACAAGGTCGCTCAGCTATGCGTTGAGCTAGCAAAGAAAAGCTGGGCTGTCGATTGGCTGGACATGGACCAAGTTCTGCTCGCTCTATGGGGCAAAAACCTCACTAGCAAAGAAGTGGTATTGACCATTCTGGAAAACCTCTCAGAGGATACGTTCACACGTGAGGATTCTGCTGCTGCTCTTCGAGGTCAAGAATTCAATACTGCACTTGTCGAGATCTTCACCCCTGCTGCTCAATTCGCTGGAGGTCTGATTGTCGGCAAAACATCCATCCACCTCCGGGCTAATGACGAAGGTTGGCTCGCTAGGATCGTTGAGTTCATACAGGAGTGTTTATCTAACGCCTCGACACGACAAGTACAAGTGTGCTTGACCAAAGCGCTCGCCACTCTGCGCTCCGTCTTTTCGTGGATGATGTTATCCGCTATCGTCTCCACGCGCGCCCTACCCGCTATTTGTGCTTCATTATCTGTACAAGACACTGATGTCCTCATGGTGAGTACATGACCTGCGTCCAAGACATCTCCGTTTAAGATGGAAAGCCATGTCTGACCATCGCAGGCCGCCGTCCAAGTGCTTCACGCTCTTTTCGACCGCTCACACTTTGATGACACCGAATACAAAGCCCTCATCTTGCCCATGTATCAGGCCGAAAATGTCTCACTACTACGAACTCTGTATGAGTGGTCGATTGTCAGCGCACAGGATATCCACTCCCCAAAATATGCTATATCCAAAAAGTTTTCTGAGGTGAGTCAATCAAACCCGGTGGACGCTAGGGCGGAAATACTGCGGAACGTCAGCGATACTCATTTGGCTGCCAGCTGAACAAGTAGAGATAGTGAGATGTGCTCCCAGCTGACTGTTACAGATGGTAGCGTACCTGTCCGATCACATTGAACAAAAGCCAGCTTCAGTTGAAGTAGACCTCTCTGCGTTTTTCGAATTCATGGTTTCAATTCTCAACCACCCAAGCCTTGTGGTATCTATACCTATCCTTCATTCCTGGACCAAGCTGCTAGCATCTACTCATGGTCGCATCTCTGCGACTAGGTCGGTTATAGGTCCGCTATTGGAATCGGCAAGTCACAGGATATTCCGATATGAGCAGCTACCGGAAGACTCTAACGAACCTGCCATCATATTCGTCTCAGAAGATATCGAGGCGATCCCAGAGCGCCATGCATTCTTGGGCAACTACCGTCGCTACTGTTTCCTGATCGTCGAGTCAATCTGCTACCTCGAGCCTCAAGACGCTATTCCGTTTGTACTGTCGACGACGGAAAAAGGATTGGACGAGCTCGAAACCCATTTATTCAACCTTGCGACATATACGAAGACGTCCCTAACTCTACTCCAAGCCGATGCACGGCTCACAGTCGTTGATGCTGCTTTAAAAGGCTACAGTACTTGGGTAGCAAAACAGGGAAAGTCGCCACAAAAAGACGAACAAACCCGCAACCTTCTCGAGGCTTCGCTTGAAAATTGGGCTGTAACCATGCTAGCCACTCGTAATGGAGACCGACACAAGAGTTCGCCAGATGCTGCCAAATCTTTCGCCAGTGGCCTTCGACCGGCGTTTGACGATCCAATGTTCAGACAGCGTGTCATGAAGACTGCTGTCGAATTCTCCAATCGTGCGCTCGAGAAAAAAGAAAGTTTCGCCCTCAAAGTGCTAGAGTACCTCTTGGAGACTCAACTGCCGGAATTACCTGAACACGCTGTCTATTCCGAGGCCGTCAAGGACCTGCATATGTATGCCACAGGCGAACTGCGACGACTTGCTACACGACATGCCGACTACTTCTCGACTTTCTATGATCAGTTGCAAGCAAAAATCCGTGAGATCAGTGCTAGTCGCGATCTCGGAGAGAAGGCGCAGGCCGAATTACCGGCAACCCTCCTTATCATTATGCAACGTGCCAAAAACATTGACCCGAGTTTACGCCGCCAGCGCTTGGTTAGTTTTGTTGACCCTGTTAGCGAAGCTTGGAAAAGTCCACAGCTATCACAAAACCTATCGACTATCGAAAACTTCGCGAGATTCATGGCTTTTGACAAAGTTGTCCAGTATCTCCGATCACGAAACGCGAATCAAATACCGGATTGGGCGGCAACCGCTTTGGATGCAACGGGTGTTGCTATTCGTGACGAAGGAACAGAACGCTACTCTCAACTACCACTTCGCCTCACCAAGACATTGCTTGCCGTATCCGTTGACAAATCAGTCAAGGGCACTCAACCGTATCAGATTGCATGTGCCTTATGGTCACCTGTTATTCCGGTAGTATTACCCAACTTGCTGCGACTTGTTAGCTATGCACATAAGCTACACGACCCTCAAAATTGGCCTGATTTACCCGTCGAGATGCAAAGCATCATCTCCCGGGTGTTACAAGATCGCTTTTGGCAGGCAGGCATTTCAGGTGGCACCATGAACGAATTCTATGCCACCATTGCAGTTACGAAGGCCTCTCTTGAAGGCTTCGCGTCGGCTACCAGAGGCAAGATCAGAAATATCCGAGAGGCCTGCTACAACATCATCTACAGCATGAGCAGGTTAGGCGAGGTTTTCTATGGCTATGAAGGACTGTCCGGACCCTTAGCCGAAGCACTGTTCGCCAGTGCGAGCTTCCTCTCACCACATAACTTCTCTATTCTCCTCGACATGGCCAAACGGCTCATTGATGACTGTCCTCCTTCACAATATCGTCTTTTCCTCATACCCGTTCTTTCCACGCTTTTCCGCCAGATGGACCAGAAATGTTCTGAAGAATGGGCTGCCCTTGACCGACGGAAAGCAGTAAGCTCCAATGGCGAAGATCTTACGGATGAGATGCGGGCCGAGTCAATACTTCGCCAGCTTTGCTATAAGTCTGTCATGCTAGTGGCATCCTTGCTGGACCCGCTGCGTGATCAGCGAGCAGTGGAGCAGCAGCCTTTGCACAATTCTGATGATCTCGCCGCAATCAACGCGCCAAAAAGCTCACTACGCGACTTCTTGCTTTCCGAACTGACAATCCTAGAACCACTATTGCTCTTCTGCGCACACGCAATTACGTACCGTGACACGCGTGCCAACACCGTCGTCACCCGCACTCTTCGGTCAGTAGTTCCACATTTCGCAACACCTGAAGGCAGGGATGACGCCACGTCGACTGCCATTCGCGAATTCATAGCATCTGATATTCTGAAGGCTGCTATAACGTCTTTGCATGATGGCTACTTTGCGGATGTCCAAAAAGACACGGCAGGGCTGATCGCAACGATCTGGGTAGCGTACGGCCTGCCTACTCATGTCGCTGCAACAACCAGCGAAGATGGCCTTCATATTCAGCCGGCGCACGATCGGCCGCCACTGACAGAATCAGTTCGCAATCTTTTGCTGAGACTTCCAGGTATGACCGAGCAGCGGGTCGATGCTGTAGGGGTGAAATTGGGCGCGACGGGCGGTGTGACCGGCAGCAATCGGCAGCAGAGAGCACTCATTCTGGTCCTGATGGAGGGACTGAGAGGGGTGAGGATGAGCGAGCTGGGGAAGTTTGATAGGGATGAGGCGAAGGAGAAGAGTAAGTTGCAAGAAAAGTACATGCAGAGGGAGAGTATGGGAATGGCTGGGCTTGAGGAGGGCGGGCAAAGGGTGGACATAGACGGGGAGGGATTAGAAGAGTTGGGTGCAGTTGCTGGACTGTTTAGCTGAAGGACGCTCGAGTTTGGGTGTTGAAGTGGAGTATGGAAGTGTGTGATTGTTCAGAATTCACAGTCGGTGACGTGCATGGTGAGATGGTCTGTTTCGGTTGGAAGTTGAGAATTTTGAACTCGGCAAAGATGTCGGTTTCGGTGGAGGGTACGAATGCACCCAAAAATTTGACGGTTGTCTCTAGAATCGTCAGTCTCAGCCCGCGGGCATGAAATCCTCCGGGATTGTAGAAAGCTTTGGTTCTTATAACAGTTTGTTTGGTCCAGTATCTACAGTGCTTGACCACTTCTGAAATCCTCAAAACGCCCAGAATGCGCCCTTTGATTTATCATCAAACTGAGCCTCATCGAGGCTAGTTCCTTCTCTACCTCTTCGGCGGAGGAGTCTTTTGGTCATCCACTACTCCCGCGGGCGTGTACATGAATGTTGGCCGGACGAATCTGCCAGAAAACAAACATGTCAGCCTTAATTCGACGAGCACAGCGCACGCAGCAAGGGCTCGGCGGCGGTTGAGGTAGTTGCTTCTGAATTTGTTCTTTTCAAGTGGGCAACTGCTTGAAACGTACCTGTCGCTGTTGTATGCACTCGTCTGTGTGCCAAAAAGTTCCTTTTCTCTTGCTTGGTCGGCAAAGTGCCGGCGTGCTTGATCACGGTCTTCTTCGGCTTGAAGGAGAGGGGTCAGGTAGATGCGTGACCACATTTTCTCACGGGCGAGCTCGCTGTATTGGGGAAGTGAGTCATTAGTGTGTGGATTACGACGTTAAGTTGTGGAGCTGAAGGCGAGGTGGGATGGGGCAGGCGCAGGGCCGAGGCATTCTAGCGGAGCGTACTTCTTTTCTCGGGCCCCGATGAAGATCTTGCGCCAGCCATAGGCCATGACGAGACCGACGCCGAGGAGGTAATAAACGGGCTTGAGGCCGCGGGTGGGGATATTGCGCTAGATTGGAGGAACTATCAGCTTGCTATTTGAGATTGAAGGGGCTGAAAGAGTGTGGGCGCAGACCTTGTACTGGACAGCCCCGTAGCCGCCTGTTGGCGGTAGATCTTGAGGCATCGTGTGTGGCTGTCCAAGGAGGTTTGGACGGCAGTGGTGACGCTGAGCTCTCAAGGTCAATTGGTATGGCTTGGCGTAGCTCGCGCTAAATGCGGGCGGAGCTCGGCACAGCTTTTATATTTCGAGCATTTTCAACAGCACTCGTCAGTTTGTGGACACAACACAACACTGCAAGATGGAAGCCGAGGAGAGACCCATGAAGTTACGCAAGCTTGAGCATTCCGCTGTTGTTGACGGCAGTGTCACGGCACAGGATGATCTCACGAATGGAGTGCCTCCCACGAACATGTCTATAGATGCTCACGAGGATGAAGCCAAAAACTTCAAGTCTGCTCCTGCTGATGCTACAGAGACTAATGAGCAAGATGCCGTTGAATCGGAAATCTCCGAGTCTGAAGATAATGAAGGGCATCAAAGGCCAGAGGAGTCGTCTAACTCTGCTCTCCCACTTTCCAAGAATGCGCTGAAGAGGATACGGAACAAAGAAAGGTGGGACGCAGGCCGGGACGCCCGCAAGCTGAGGAGGAAGCAAAAGATTGCTGAGAAGCGGATTCGGAAACGGGCTGCTCGAGAAGAAGTTCGGGTAGTCGCAGCAGCAAAAGCCGCAGAGGAGGCCAATTGGAAAAGTAAGAAAGCTTTCATACTTCTCTCTACCGGGGGATCTGAAAGTCCTGAATGGATGCTGACTGATTCCTAGAAAAGCCTAAGCGACCTTGCCATACACACCTACCTATCGCGTTTGTCATAGACTGTGGCTTCGATGATCTTATGACTGAAAGAGAAATGATCTCGCTCGGCTCACAGCTCACGCGCAGCTATTCGGACAACCATAAAGCACCATTCCAGGCACACTTGTTCGTGAGCTCATGGGGCGGGCAACTCAGAGAAAGGTTCAACACTGTCCTTGAGAAGCACCATGAGAACTGGAGGGGAGTGACTTTCATGGATGAAGATTTCGTTGAAGCGGCGGCAAGAGCAAAAGAGTTAATGAAGGGAAGGACGAGAGGTAAACTTGCTGGCGCTTTTGCAATTGGACAGAATGGCAAGATTGGCGCTCCAAATGATGCTGAGTCCTCGGCGCAGACAATGGTAGAGAAAGAAGCCATCTTGAAAGAGCAGGATACGGCAGCCGAAGAACCTTATCGTGCCGTGCACGACTCGAGGAAACAACAGAATGGTGTAGCTGAGAAGCCTTCTACGGCTCTAGCGGAAGACCCAAAAGAGCCACAGAACGATATGACAAAAGACCCTGTCCATGCTAGCAATGGGGAAGTAGAAATTTCACAAGACGTAGATGCTGATGAGGCTGCTCAAACTCCCAAATTCCAGGCCGAAAAAGAGGGGGAGGTTGTCTACCTCACGTCTGACTCTCCGCACACGCTGGAGCGACTGCAGCCATACAGCACCTACATCATCGGGGGGCTGGTTGACAAGAATCGCCACAAAGGTATCTGCTACAAGACTGCTTGCGACAGGGGCATCAAGACGGCAAAGCTCCCTATTGGCAAATTCATGGAGATGCAGAGCAGGTTCGTCCTAGCCACCAATCACGTCGTGGAGATCATGCTTCGTTGGCTTGAATGCGGGGACTGGGGACAGTCTTTCGTGAAAGTTATGCCGAAAAGGAAGGGCGGAGTGCTGAAGGCGGCTTCTGGGAGCAAGCAGGATGAGCATAGGGATGAGATGGAAGTTGAGGACATGGCACCTCGTTCTGGCGACGATGAAGAGGCTACCGCTGATCTAGAGCTAGATGATGTGGGTCTGTGAGCATCTTCAATGCTACTGTCGAACAGGGAGAAGATGTACAGGAGTACAATAGTGTTAGACGAAAGAATCACTGACATTGAATTGGAGTCCTTATTCACGCGCGTTTCCATCGCCGCTGATGTAAGTCTAGGTATTGAAATGGAACGAGCGCCCACCCCTGCCTTTGCCCATTTTCTATTTGTCGCAAACGAGAGTGAGTACTCAGTTTCCGTGGCCCATGCTCCTCGTTTCCTTGCTGCGTCAGACTAATTCAAAACTCCGCCTTGAGGTCAACAACTATCGTTCTCGATGGCAACCAACAAGCTGTCTGCAGGCCTGTATCAATTGTTGTAGTCTTCGAGCGTGTCTGCTCCGTTGTAGGCAATGCTGCCTTGCACAAGTACATCCGTCGTGTTGAGCTGCAGTCGTTCAAAATACGTGACTGAGTCTGGCTATGGCCTTCAACTTGGGGTTAAGAGTCTTGTGATAGTCAGGGCTATCATACCGAGCCCTGGCAGTTTCGTCTTTGTCTTTTGGTAGCGGGCTCTCAAGAACGGCTCGCAACGAGTTGTAGAGTCCCTTCACCCTTGGTTTGGCAGACGTGAAGTCAGAAGTGGCGGGCAATGGCGGACGATTATCAAGAACGTTGAGGGTAGAATGAAGGGTCAACGCAAGACATAAATAGGAGACTGCTTTGTGGATAAGAAAGCAGGTCAATTGAACGGCGGGATGGTGCCTTTTATCGTCACTTAGGAGACAACATTCTTCCAGGGCTTAGAAGGTCAAGGCGTTCAGCTTGACGCACAAACACAAGTACGATAACTGCACTGAAACGAATGTTTGGCTACCCAACCATGAGTGCGGCACGTTCAAGTGCTTTGTTCGGATATGAGTATTTCATGAAGAACTCAACGCTGCAAAGGCAAATACGAAATCGAAGACGATGGTTAGCTAAAATTCCGGAGTCCACGCACCCTTTTCACCAGAACCCGCCGTCTGGCCCGCTTTAACCATTTTCTAGGCTCTAGCGCGCCAAGCACCCAGAGAGCCTCTAACGCAGACCTGTTGCTTACCTTTTTGACATCCACTCTCACTCACCCTCCCCCCTTTCTTCAGAGGGCCCCATTTTGGGCCCACGAGCTCTGTCCCCAATGGACCTCTCTCCATCTACCCTGCGCATCATGGCTTGCGGTATATATAGGACTCTATTACCAACCAGCCTTCGCCCTCGCCTCCCTATCCATTATCGTTATCAGAGTTCGCGTAGAAGGAGGATATCGCGTCGAATATCGCGGGAAAGTCGTGGGCCGAGCGTTTTCTTCGTCGGCGTCTGTGGCGGGCCGCGGAGTAAGGTCCTCGACAGCTGGCAACGGCGGATTTAGTGTAGATAGAGCTATTGGGTGGCGTACACAGGGCGAATAGCTGTAAAAACTGCATGAGATGCGTAGGTGAGACGCATGCCGAGCGAACCCCCCTGTCGGTGGCGTCATGGTAACGAGAATTCCATCAGGACATCCGCCGCGGATTAATAGGAGAAATAATCGAAGAATTAGGAGGAATATTTGAGAAACAGCCAGAACATGGGAACGAGCTCCATTCTCTCGCTAAATCGGTCGTCAAATCCGTCTTTGGATCCCTCGCGAAATTGGTCGTTAAATCGCACATCACCAGTGATCTCGAGCAGACAGTTTCGACCTCCACTGCGACCGTGACCGCGTCCTCGCCGTCGGTCGCGTCCTCCAATGGCGCGGTCTCGTATGAAACGGGAACGGCAGGGAATACTATTGGACTTGTATATTCGGACGCCACAGAGACGTTAACCTTTGACTATCTCACGGACACGGCTGGCGACGTTACGGCGCTCGAGTATGCGGTCCCCACAGAGACGGCAACCTTTGACTATCTCTTCGACACGGCTGGCGATATTACGGCGGTCGAGTATATGGGCGCCACAGCGACGGTAACCTATGGCTATCTCACGGACACGGCTGGCGACGTTACGGCGCTCGAGTATGCGGTCCCCACAGAGACGGCAACCTTTGACTATCTCTTAGACACGGCTGACGACATTACGGCGATCAAGTATATGGGCGCCACAGCGACAGCAACCTATAACTATCTCACGGACTCGGCTGGCGATACTACGGCGCTCGAGTATGTGGACGCCGTAGAGATGGTAACCTATGTCTATCTCTTGGATCCGGCTGGCGATATTACGGCGGTCGAGTATATAGGCGCCACAGCGACGGTAACCTATGACTATCTCACAGACTCGGCTGGCGATACTACGGCGGTTGAGTTTATGGACGCCACAGAAACAGTTGATTACGATGCGCTCACAGACGCGGCGGCCTCCACAACGGCGTTCAAATTTTGGGACAGCGCGGCGACGACTACTATTGCGGAGTCGGCGTTGGAAGCAGCCGCGACCTCAGCAGTCTCTTCTCAGTCTACCGCGAGTGCAAGTGCTAGTTCTAGTGAGGTAAGTGCCTTTTGAAAATAGAAAGGATATTATGGTGCGGCAGTGCAGTCGCTGACTTCATTTTCGCTGCAGACATCCAGAGTAACCGGGCAAGCGACGGTAGTGGTGTTAGTTAGTGGGATATGGAGTATCATTCTTTGGGCCTGGCTTGTGGCATAGTTACAAAAAGATTTCACATACGACAGGCAAGTTGACGGAGCGGAGGCTCGATTGCAGGAATTTATAAGACAGATCTGACTCCTTTTCCCCTTTAGTGCTGTTCCTTTTATGCAAAGCGCTAGGCAAAGCGATGCTTTTCCTCAATGTCCTTTTTTAGAAATCATCAAGGTTTTGTGCAGTCATCAGGCTCTTATGCATTCATCGTCCCTTTGGTGCGGTCATCATGCCTGTAGAAGCAGCCCAGGGCAAAGTGTTTCAGGTATTTTCCCAAGCAATCGCAACGAGGGATCAGGGTAGGCAATAGGTAGTCGTGGGCACCATCTCCTCGATCGATTACGTCGGTTTCCTCACTCGCCAGCAGGAGGGGCCAGCTGAAACTGACGATCATCCGTCGATGCTGGCCCGTCCGCCTCCGACGGTCTCAAGCGGCCGAGGCGGTGTCAGGTTTCCCCCATGCGTCACGTCCACTCCCTGCTGTGTTGCGAGTCACCAGTCCATCTAACTTCGCCCTAAAGATCATTCCTGCGTCCTTGCGTCCTTGATTCGTGCCATTATCTCAGCGTGTCCCACGGCCTCTTGTTCCCCTGTCATCGTCTGTGGAGTTTTTGTCGTCGGAGGCCCCCTGTGGAGAGAACCTTTTCCGTGATTACCTAGCAGAGCTCCACAACGCTATACTTAGCCTTTGGTGCGGAATACCGTCAGTGAAGCTTTGTCTCTCATATAACCCGATCGGTATAGAAATAACCTATCCTTCTGCGAATCGATACAGCAAAGGCTTGCCTGGGCTCTGAACTCTTCCAAGAGAGCTCGGCACTCGCACCAGGATCGATCCGGCCATCTTAGAGCCGTGGGGAGGCATTCTATTTTATTAGCCCAGTCGCACTCTCAGCTGGACAACGTCCCACGCCGACCTCTGTTGGTATCCACTACGGCCAACCAGAACGAACGGCCGAGGTGGCACGGATGACCCGATAACGCTGACTACGTCAGTTGTTGTTTTGAGCCTGCTCCAGTGGGCTCGAGCTGAGGGGCGCGGCATTTTCTCTATTGGCCTTGTTGCAGCGTAATAGGCGCCCCGTCCAGAATCCTCCCACAACCAACAACACCCAAGGTAGAGACCGGCAAAAGATGAGGCACTTTTGAGACGGCCAGTCAGCGTGCTGACGCGGCGTAGTCGACCACAGCGGGGAAGTGAGGTGTAATTAATTCGCTCAGGAGGCCATGAGGAAGGTAGCGGAGGTACGGCATCTCAGGCCGTCGCGTGACCACGTCGCCGGTGACCTAGAGATCCAGTCTCTTTCGTCAGCGTCATCGCCTAGGCCAGGCATACAGTCAGACGGCCGATAAGAGAGTGTTGCGGAGGTGTCAAGTGAATCAAAGCGGGCGGTCGCGCTGAGACGTTTTTCTCATAGGCCGCATCCGTATCTTTCCAGGGGGAGGTGCCTACAGGGGAAGGTGGAGTTCGCCGAGACCTGAGAATGAAAGGGAGGAGGGGGGACGGGAAGGAGAAAGTTGTTGGAAAAGCGACGGGGGACGAACGCATCTTTATACCTGGCCAAGGGTCGGGGCTGGCAGATGAAGCCAGCCCGGGCGCCATATCGGGGGCGGCGGCGGGTGAGTGCCACGTAATTCACAGGTATATTTCTGATCTTATTGTGACGTTTCCATCGTCAACCTCTATTCTGTAGTCATGCGGTGGACTTCACAGTCATCAGATCATAGCAGTGCTGCAGCGGCTTCACAACCTCGGTAAATAGCGCGTCTTTCCACCCCTCATCCTTAACATCCGCGCTCTTCCTTCCCGTTTTATTGCGCAAACACCATCCAATGGCATCCGCAAAATCCTGCCCCGCCTCTCCTTCTGCATCTCTCTCACACCACTCCTTTGCGGCCACGAGATCCAATGCTGGGTTTGGCTGACCGTCGGCACCTAGAAAGCCGCGACGGATGTCATGGTCCTCGAGCGCAATGCCGAAGCATAGCTCTAGTAGCATGATGCCGAGGGCGGAGATGCTCTTGCTGGTGTCGTGGTACGTTGGTGATTGCGAAAATGGTAGTGGGGATACGTACGGCTGGTCGGCGATGATGGAGTCGGAACCGTTGCGCAGGAAGAGGATGTCTTTCTTGCTCCATTGCGTGGCGAGCCAAGGCGTAGCGTGGAGCTGTAGAAGGGATGAAGCAAGCGTCAAGGCGATGAAGTAGCGTTCTTGGCGACTGAGTACGATGCGTGGGGTCCATGGCTGGTCAGGGGCTGACCGCATGAGCAGGCTTTCGAGCGTTACGGTCTCTGGGGTGTCCCGGCTAGCTTGCTGCTTTATAACCGGGTATACGCAGTATTGATGGTCTTCGTGGTTCAAGAAGCCGAGGCAGGAGAGGCTGTGGCTTGAGCAGGCTATGGCGGTGCAGAGATCGGTAATTTCGTTCATGCTGACGTCTTCTTTTTGGGGACTTTGAGGAGCTGGCTGAGGGTCAGGAACTGCCCACACAACTCCTTTCTTGGCTTTCGACGATTTTGTCGAGGGCGTGGTTCTGTTGAGGGAATTATGCTGTTAGTCAAATGGCTGTACGATTGAAAGTGTTCATTGTGTAAAGAGCACAATCAAGCATCCAAATTACTTACGACGTAGAAGATGCAATAGACGTGCTGCTTCGCCCCGCTTCGTTCGACATCGTTGGTCGAAGCCCACCCTTGGGTTTAAGATTGGGTAACACTGCGTTTTCTGGAACAGTCTGAGCTGTTATCGTTGGTCGTGGTTTATTGTCGAGCATCTTGATGTCTGTCTCTTGCCAAGTCCACAGCCCCGGGCTTGGGCATGCTTTTCTCTGGTCGAAAAAGAGCAGGACCTTGAAATCGACATTAGATGTTGTTCGATGTCGTAGGAGGAGATTGGTTTGGTGGAAGGATTGACAATCGCAGCGCCATGCTTTTGTAAGAATGGTGAATAGGCTGTTCGCATGGAGCCAGATCCCTCGGAGAAATGTTGCTCCCACTAAGGATTTCTTACCCTCCCGCAGGCGTCTCGATGATGCTAGTCTGTCGCTCGAGTCCAGTAGCCTTTGAAGCTTCTCGTTGTTTTTTGCAAGCTTCTCGATGAGCTTGTTTCGCTCCTGCCTGTTCCAGATACTGAACTTGATCCGCTGGAACTCATATTCCCACCTGAATTGGCTGCGAGGCTGGGCCGCCGGTTCGTCGACTTCTTCGGTCTGCGTGTTGAACAGTGTCAAAGAAGCCCCGGGAAGAGAAGATAAGGATGCGTACTTCTACCTCTTCCTGCACAACCTTGCTCCGAGAGCTGATTTTGTTGATGCCAAGCCTAAGCCCGCCAAAATATCTGTGCTTGTTTCGGGTAGTGCTTGGCTGTTGGGCCGGCTCTTCCTAAAGTGACGTTGGATGAGCTCGAAGAGGCCAGGGCAAGCATGCAGGGTACGTACTTCTTCTTGTAAGATCTGTTGTTGGCGGACCTTGGTGATTCCAAGCCCGTTCCCCAGCTTCTCTACAACATCATTCATCTCCTCGATAACTCCTAAATAGAGGTCGTAAGATTTCGGCATTTTCTTCTTCAGCATTTCCTCTAGATCCGGGTCCTTCCATCCATCACCACCAGGCTTCTCGAGAAGCGCAGCCAACTGATCCTCGTCCTCTACTAGCGGAGTCAAGAGTTGTTCGAGATTCTCTTCAAAGAATATTTTCTGGATACTGATGTTCTGGTAGCATTCCTTATACACTGTCCGGAACCTCCACCAATCTTTCAGTGGCTCGGAGCCCCTTCGGTAATCCTCGAGCGCCGAGATTAAGAGCGGCAACACCGCGAGGACGAAGCCGGCGGCTTCGACGCCGCTCATGGCCAACTAAGTTTAGGAGACTTCGAGCTTAGCTCGATAGGTATTGAAGACGGAAGCTTTCAAAACTCACGCATGGATGCCTTCGTTTATTAGTTTAGCTACGCCAAAAGCGGGGTTGGTTAAGCTGGATGGACCTTATTCGCCTGTATAATTAGATGGCAACATTTCAGCCTCATTTATGGGCTGATAGCGATAAGGGTAATCAGAAAGAACATAGCGTTAGTTCCCAAAGCACCTTTACTTCGAAGCCTCATAACTTCAGTCAACTGTCTAAGATGGTCGGCAGGAATAGTCTTCCCCACTTGACTTGAAATCTCCTTCGCTATTCACGCCTGTCCTCTACAAGCTAGCGTCACATTTGCAGCATGACTTCCAACCAACCTTCACTGATTGCTTCGCAATGCCGGCTGTGCGTGAGCTATTTCGACCAGCTGTCCTCCTTGCTCAAGGCCCAAGAGCGTCAGTCTCTCTTTGGTATATCTCATACTGTAGTATGCGATGAGCTTGGCCGCTTCAGAATCTGGGCAGGTAACATTGGTGCTTTTCAAACGATTAAATTGCAAAGTTCTTTGGATTATCGCTTGCGAGAAGCTCCCAGGATACTTCGACAGATTGTTCAGCTTCTCGAGGATCTGAGCGAGTCGCTGCAAGACGGTCAGTCCTGACCCATCTTCAGCACAGCATATCTCATAGCTTCTAGCCTGCACGATTGCTTCCGGCGAAAGAGAAAATCAGTTCGCGGATGAGGTTCGCGCAACGGGAAACATTTCCAGCGACGAGTTCCGGGCCACATCTGAGATCCAGGAGCTCTTCGAGTCAGCCGTCGGAACCATCACCAGCCTTTTCAAACTGTCAGTTCTTATCCGAAACGCGACTTCTCGAGACCGGTATGAGAAAGCCATCAATACTACCAAGGTCCGCTTCGACGATTCCTTTGATATCAGTCATGTGGGACACAAATTTGGGCGTGTACGCCGGGAGACGCCATGGTTGGAGAAACGCCTGGGGAAAGCTATCACTCGACGGCGGCAATATCTGTGGTATTGTAGGGAGCATCGCGACAAGCTTGCTCTAGAACCAGAGGAGGCAAAAAAAGAAGTTCGGAGTGCTGAAAGAAAACCTGCTGTTTCAGGAGTACAGGATCAGCAGTCCAGTAAAGATGCGAAAAGTTACACCGTCGGATCGAAGCCTCCGAGTACTCTGGCCCTGACAACGGCGTCTACACTCGTGCCCACCAATCTTGATACAGTTGAAGAAGAGTCTGATGGAGATCGCTCAGAGACGTCGTATGCAACGTCTGTTGATGATGACAGTAGCAGCTATAAGCTTCGCGTCCCTCCGCCCCCGGAAGAGTCCGACAAAGGAAAACATTTTGAATGCCCTTATTGCAGGGGCATTCAAACGATCAAGTCTTTCCACTCATGGAGGTGGGTATTCCGCATTCACGATGGCGAAAAGAGCACTCTAAATTTTCATCTCTAGGAAACACGTCCTCCGCGATCTCCGACCTTACCTTTGCACTTTCCCGGAATGCGATTTGAAGATGTTCCCTGATCGCCACACGTGGTTCAACCATGAACTCCAAGTCCACCGTGTAGAATGGTGCTGCCAGTTCTGCACCCACCCGCCATATCACTCTCTTGCGAAATTCGAAACGCACATGCGAAGCCTTCACGCCCAGAAATTCAACGAAGCACAACTCCCAGCGCTGGTGGAACTCAGCCAACAATCGCTAGACCGAATCCCAGCCACCGCTTGCCCCTTGTGTGATGATTGGGAGAAGAAGTTGAGAGAAGCCAACCCGCATACACCTAAGAATGAGGTTTTGGTCGTCACTCCGGCGCAGTTTCGACGTCACGTGGGCGCTCATATGGAACAGCTTGCTCTTTTTGCGATTCCAAGGGGCTACAAGGAGGACGGGGATGCCAGTTCGTGCGGAGCAGCGCCTGGTATTGGTACGGATAATTCTTCGGACAAGTCGCAAACCGACGCCAGACCGGACTACGAAGGGCAGAAGAATCCTCCTCTGCATGTTGCTGCATTCGAAGGCTTCGAGGCTAAGGTGTTGCAGCTGTTAGAAGACGGGGCGGATATCAACGCGCGAGGGACAACGTGGGGAAGTGCTTTTGCAGCTGCAGCAGCGGGGGGGCGCGGCAACATAGTAGAGCTACTTCTTGAGAAGGGGGTGGACGTCAATGCTGCTGCTGGTGATTATGGTGGTCGGACGGCGCTGCAGGCCGCGGCGGAGGGCGGCCACTTCGAGGTCGTGGAGCGGCTGCTGGAGAAGGGGGCCGACGTCAACGCTGCTGCTGCTAATTATGGTGGTCGGACGGCGCTGCAGGCCGCGGCGGGGGCCGGCCACTTCGAGGTCGTGGAGCGGCTGCTGGCAGCGGGGACCGACGTCAACGCTGCTGCTACTTATGGTGGTGGTCGGACGGCGCTGCAGGCCGCGGCGGGAGCCGGCCACTTCGAGGTCGTGGAGCGGCTGCTGGCAGCGGGGGCCGACGTCAACGCTGCT
>Ga0335072_10006336_pt1 | contig 17312 bp, 9 predicted proteins | sample Lox_Sample_21_FD_206725 | JGI IMG/M metagenome (GOLD analysis project Ga0335072, IMG submission 206725) | Soil microbial communities from Loxahatchee National Wildlife Refuge, Florida, United States - Lox_Sample_2.1 | ecosystem: Environmental > Terrestrial > Soil > Wetlands | place: USA: Florida...
TGAGATCACGTCGCGCATTTTACGCGGGATTGTTCGCTCCGCCCTTCCCCGCCGCAAACCGCACCGCCTCCTCCGCCGCGCGGAACAGAGCACGTGCCTTCTGGCGGCACTCCTCATATTCGGCCTCTGGCACGGAGTCCGCCACGATCCCCGCCCCCGCCTGCACGTACATTACGCCGTCCTTCACCAGGGCCGTGCGCAAACCGATGCAGGTATCCATCGTGCCATTTGCGGCGAAATAGCCGATGCAGCCGGCGTAAATATTACGGCGAGTGGGTTCCAGTTCCTCGATGATCTCCATCGCCCGCACTTTCGGCGCGCCGGACAACGTGCCGGCGGGAAACCCGGCGACCAGCGCGTCCAACGCGTCCAGCCCATCGCGCAGGCGGCCCTCGACATTGGACGAGATGTGCATCACGTGGCTGAAGCGTTCGATCACAAAGCTCTCGGTCACTTTGACCGAGCCGACTTCCGCAACCCGGCCCACGTCGTTGCGGCCCAGATCCAGCAGCATCAAATGCTCCGCGCGCTCTTTCGGATCGGCCAGCAGTTCGGCCTCCAGGGCCTGGTCCTCGTCGTACGAGGTGCCGCGCCGTCGCGTGCCCGCCAATGGTCGGATGGTTACCGTGCCGTCCCGCAGCCGCACCAGCACTTCGGGCGACGAACCTACCACGGCAAAGCCACCGAAATCCAAAAAGAACAGAAACGGTGCCGGATTGATCCGGCGCAGCGCGCGATACAGCGCGAACGGCGGCAACGCGAACGGCGCTGAAAACCGCTGGGCGAGCACGATCTGGAACGCATCGCCCGCGGCGATGTATTCCTTGCAACGTTCGACCCCAGCGAGGAATCCGTCCTTGCTAAAGGTGGAGGCAGGGGTCGGCATGTCCGGCAGCATGACCGGCGGGGCGGGATGTGGCAGCGGCCGTTCCAACGCCGCCTCGGCCGAGGCCAGTCGTGCCTGCGCTGCCTCCCAGGCGGTTTCAGCGGTGATCTCGGGCTGCGGATAGATCGGGGCGGCCAGAGTCAGCTCGTCGTTGACGTTGTCGAAGATGGCGAACAGGGTCGGGCGGATCAGCAGGGCGTCGGGCACGCCGATCTCATCGCGGTTCTTGGCCGGCAGGTTCTCCATCAGCCGCACCATGTCGTAGCCCAGATAGCCGACCAGTCCCCCCGCCATGGGAGGCAGGCTGGGGGGCACGTCCAGGCGTGTCTCGGCAATCAGCGCGCGCAGGCTGTCCAGGGGCGGTCGCGAATCGGCGAGGAAGGCGTGGGGGGCGGACAGGGCGTAGCGGTTCACCTGGGCGCGGCCGTCGCGGCAGCGCCAGATCAGGTCGGGGTCCATGCCGATGATGGAATAGCGGCCACGGGCGGCACCGCCTTCGACGCTTTCCAGCAGGAAGGAATTGGGGCGGCCGTGCGCCAGCTTCAGGAACGCTGCGACCGGCGTTTCCAGGTCCGCGACGCCGCGCCACCACACCAGGCAGCCGCGTCCGGCATCATAGGCGGAACGAAAGGCGGCGAAACCGGGGGGGAGCGTGACGTTCATGGGTCCTTTTCCTGGGGGACAAAGTTCATTCTCGCGCCCCTTGTGGGAGCGGGTTAGGGGGAGGGGCCTGCTGATTACTGGGGCTGCACAATACTGTCGTAGTTCTCCTTGTTGATACGCGGATTGGCGCGATCCCGCAGGGCCTGGACGAAGATAGTCGCCATGTCGTCGCCAATCGAGGCGCTGACCGCGTTGCGCACCTGCTGGAACCCGCCGGGGTCGTGGGCCACTTGCGGGACGTCGATCTTGGCCGGCTCGGCGACGATGAACGTGGTGGGCGTCGCCACCATCGTAGGCTCGCCTGGCTTCAGGCCGAACAAGACGTTCGCCAAAGCGGGAGGCATCACCTGTGGCGCGGTCGTGCGGTTGGCGAGCGGTGTGTGGCTTACGGGGACGCCCGCGACCGCCGCCGCATCCGTCAGTGACTGCCCGCCCTTGAGCGTTGTCAGCATCCCGGCAGCCTTCACCTCGGCGGCACGGCGTTTCTGATGCGCGATCCAGTCCGCGTCCACCTGCTGGTTTACCGTATCAAACGGCTTCACCGCGGGCGGGATGACATCCTCCACGGTCAGCGCATAGTACGCGGAGCCGCCCTCCGACGGTGTCTGGACTTCCGTCAATTGCGGCAATTCGCCCTTCTGCGTCTTGAATGCCGCCGTAACGATCGCGTCGCGGAGGGCCGGAGGCCCGGGAATCGGCGCGGGCGTGCCGGCCGCGGTGTCGCCTTGCGCATCCATCGTGCCCTCGACGCCGACCAGGCCCAGGTCGCCTGGCAACTGGTCGAACGGCGTGCCGTTGCCCAGCAGGTTGTCGATCTTGTTGGCGCGGTCGTACATCAGATCCGACGCCTTCTCTGCGAGCAAGCGACTGCGCAGTTGGTCCTTCACCTGGTCGAAGGTCTTTTCGCTGCCGGGTGTCGCCTGGGTGACGTTCACAACATACCAGCCCAGAGCGCCTTTCACCGGCGCCGACACCGCATTGGGAGTCGCGGCAAACACCGCCTTCGCCAACGCGGCATCGGGAAACTCCGGCTGGGTCGCGTCATTCATCGCCACAGCCGAGCCGCCATCCTTCTGTGCCGCCGCCTGCATCGCTGCCCAATTCGCGCCGCCTTTCCACCGCGCCGCCAACGCCTGTGCTTTGGCTTCGTCCGGCATGGTGATCACCTGCGCTGAACGCTTGGCCGGCGTTATGAATTCCTGCTTGCGCTGCGCGAATGCGTCCTGCAGTTCCTTGTCGGTGACCGGGATCTCCTTTTCCAAGGTCTGCGGCGAGAGGATGATGGCCCTGACACGCCGCATTTCCGGCGAGCTGTAGTCGAACGGATGGTTCTCATACCATCGTTGCAGCTCGGCCGGGGTGGGGGTGGGCGCGCTTTCGGCGTCGAACGGAAACTCCACCATATCGGCCGAACGTTGCTCGAATTGCTCCTGGAACAAGGGCAGCGCTTCCACCTGCGGCGTGCCGGCGCCGCTGGCGACCGCCGTCGCCACCTGCCGTTCCGCCAGCGCATCGCGCATCAATTGCACGAAGCGTTGCTCGGTCAGGCCGTTGTTTTGCAATGCGACCTGGAAGAGCTGGCGGCTGAACTGGCCCTGCTTGTCGCGGAACGCTGGCATTTCGAGGACCGCCTGGCGCACCGCTGAATCCGGTACCACCACGCGCAAGCGATGGATTTCCTGCTGCAAGGCTGCCTGCTGGATCAGATGCTGCAACGTCTGGTCGCCGACACTGCGGCGCAGAGTGGCGGACGCTTCCTGGTCCGGTGGCAGCTTGGCGGTGGCCTGGTTCAGCGCTCGCTGGTACTCCGCCTGAAAAAGCGAGCCTTCGACGGTCTGCCCGCCTACCTTCACCACCCAGGTGGGATTGCCGACCATTCGTACGACGTCGCCGACGCCCCAGCCGACGAAGGCGATCGCCAGGAGCAGGAACAAGGCGCGAACGACCTTGGTTTCGAGGTAGCGGCGGAAGGCGGTAATCATCGGTTGGCATCCGTTGGGGACGGGATTCAGGCGGACGGGCGGCGGCCGGCGCCGCCGATTCCAGTTGCAGGCGCCGCCATAGACCGGGCGCGGCCGGAGTGCCAGCGACTGCCGGGCCGTGCGGGCACATTCGCGAGGTCGGGAGGACCGGCCCGTGATGTCCTGCCGCGGCGTGCATGCACGTGACTACCGTTCTTGAAAGAAGACGATGTACAATATGCTGCCGCGCAACATTACTTGTGTGAAATTTCGCTGCATTGCACAATGCAATTTGGAGTCTCTGGCGATTAACGCGCGGCGTCGGATGTGCCAGACTATCGGGCGTTGGACGGAATACGGATGCCGTCGGATCGCGCAAGATGGAGGAATTGGCAAATGGCGACTTACAACGTACTGATCATGGGCGCGTCCTACGGGTCCTTGCTCGCCAGCAAGCTGCTGTTCGGCGGCCACCGGATCAAGCTGGTGTGCCTGCCCGCCGAAGTTGACGCGATCAACAGCGATGGCATCCGTGTGCGCGTGCCGGTGAAAGGCCGGTCTGACCTGGTGGAGATCGATTCCCGCAAACTGCCCGGCCAGTTGAGCGCCGACGGCCCGGCGGCGGTGAATCCAGCGGATTACGACATCGTCGCGCTGGCGATGCAGGAGCCGCAATACCGCTCCCCCGGCGTGCGGGAGCTGCTGGATGCGGTGGCGAAGGCGCGCAAGCCGTGCCTTTCCATTATGAACATGCCGCCGCTGCCTTATCTGAAGCGCATTGCCGGATTGGATACGGATACGCTGCGGGATTGCTATACCGACGCGACGGTGTGGGACAATTTCCAGCCTGGACTGGTGTCGCTGTGCAGCCCGGACCCGCAGGCGTTCCGCCCGCCGGAAGAGAAGATCAACGTGCTGCAGGTGACTCTGCCGACCAATTTCAAGGCGGCGCGGTTCGAATCCGATCGTTACACCGCAATATTGCGGCAGTTCCAGAGCGAGATCGAGGCGATCCGGTTTGACGCGGGCGATGCGACGATCGACCTGCCGGTGAAGCTGAAGGTGCATGACTCGATTTTCGTGCCGCTGGCGAAGTGGGCGATGCTGATCACCGGCAATTATCGCTGCGTGCAGAAGGACGCGGCGCGGTCGATCAAGGACGCGGTGCATTCGGACCTGGATACGTCACGGCGGGTCTACGACAGCGTGCGCGAGCTGTGCATCATGCTGGGTGCGAAGCCCGATGACCTGGTGCCGTTCGACAAATATGCCGCGGCGGCGATGACCCTGGTGCGGCCTTCGTCGGCGGCGCGGGCACTGTTCGCGGGGGCGCCGAATATCGAGCGGGTGGACCGGCTGGTGCAGCGGATCGCGGCGCAGAAGGGCGTGCAGGTGCCGGAGCTGGAGCAGACGGCGGCGCTGGTGGATGCACGGCTGGAGGGGAACAGGAAGGGGGGGTAGGGGAGGTGCTTGGCCCAAGATTGAACCCTTACCGGAGTTTTTTTCGCGACGCTATATTGTCTGAGACGTGCTGACGGTGTTACCCCCCTCTCCGGTTCTCGTTGGTGGCCAATTGGGTGCATAATGCATCAAGTTCGTCCGACAGTTTCGACCACGTATAGCTCATCGCGAGCTCCCTTCCGCGTGAGGCCATCGCCGAGCCAAGGGCGGGGGTGGTCAACAGCGCTGTGATGCATTCGGCAATCTCGCTGACGTTGTCCACGAGAAATCCGTTAATTCCATCCTCTACCAAGTCCGCGAACGCGACGCAGCGGCGGTTGGCGACGACAGGTACGCCGGCGAGCCACGCTTCTAGCAGCACTATGCCGAAACTCTCGCTTCCACTCATGTTGACCAGTACGCTTGCCGCCCGAAGAGCGCCGCGCAGGACTTCTCGCGGCTGTAATCCGAGATAGACCACGTCCGGTTCGTCGACAGCAACACCGTCGTCGTCGGGCCCGATGAGCACGACACGCACGGCGATGCCTCGGGCCTCAAGCACGCGCCGGGCTGCTATCGTCATGGGGTAATTCTTAGCTGCAGCCTTGCGGCCCAGCACAAGAATCAGGGGCTTGCCGTCATCCGCCAGCCGTTCGCGGAATGCGGCAAGGTCGCCCGCAGCGAATGCAGGATCGAATTCGGCGGGATCCGCGCCAGCGCCGAAATAACGCACGCACGACGAAACGCGTTGACGGAGAAAATCAACAGCTGCCCGCGGCGACACCAATGTAATGCTGGCATGTTCGATGGCACGCATGATATCTGGGAAATGATAAAAATCATCATCCAGATGAATATGCGGGATGAATACGCTCGGTACGCCCTGGTCCTTGGCTAGTTCCAGTGCCTCGATCGGGGGTAGAAAAACACAGTTATGAGTGAGCAGGACGTCGTATTTCGTAATATTGTCACTGATCCATCGACGCAGTTCTAGGGCGTGTGGACCTCGAAGCTTAGTGAGTTCCACCTCCGACGGCCAACGTGTTGCTAGCGCCGCACGATCAAGCGCCGCAATACGGTTGGAAAATGGTAACGTCGCCAGATCTTCCGCAAGGGTTGGCCCCGCGAGCAGCGAGCGGTCATTTATGTCCAGACGTGTCAGGCGGATGCCGACTACCCGCATGTCGGTGGCGGCGGTTTGCCGCGCCTCTACGTGAAGCATAGCGATCCCTGGCGGAATTTCCGCCGCAAAGTCGAAGTAACCGTCCCCGCTCGCGCCCAGTACCGTTTCGCCGCAGGTCAGGAAGAACTCCGTCGCCCGCGGTGCCCAACCCTCTAGCCGCAGGTGCCCGCCAGGTCCAGAATTGAACGATGCCTGCTGCGCTGTCCACCGCGCCAGGCCGTGCCCGTTGCGCTCGATGCTGTGCCATCCGGCCAGGAGCCGGGGGCCGGCTCCGTCGGCTATACCCATCTTGCTGTCGCTGGCGAGGGCTTCCTCGAAGGCTGCCTGGATCCGCCAAGCCTTCAGCATGTCAGATTTGCCGGGTGCACTGCCGTCCAGTGGAAAGCGAAGCCAGCGCGTAGCAGTCATGTCGTGTGGCGTTCCAAACCCGTTTGCGGCACCAAAACTGCATGCGAAGCGAGCATAATCGCCGATTGCGCCCACATTCGGGCACACGACGTCAATCGCCCACCTTCCGGTCGCATCCAGTCGCCGTAGCAACTCCCGCAGCATTACCTCCGCGCCACCAAGCGCCGGATCCGTGTAGCGATAGGTGACGGCGAGCAGACGCAGGCGAGGCGCTTCGATGGAGCGGACACGCTCAGCGTAATCCGCGGCGTGCCCCGCCATAGAGAGCTGCCGCGTGAAAATGTCAGCGACGGTCTTTCGGTGAGTGCCGGTTGGTGGAAATCTTTCCAGCAGCCGGGCGATGGCTGCGGTGAAGCCATTGGCGGTGGTCGTTTCTACGAATGGCCTGATGGAGCTTGGATAACCACGCAAGCCAAATTCGCTCGTGACTGTTGGTAACCCGTGCGCGAAATAATCGCTCATCTTCACGTTCGAGCCGCCACCCGAATAGACTGGATTGAGCGCGATGGCGGCACGCCATAAAATTGCTGTCTTTAGTCCTGGGCTGACCTCGCCCCAAATCCGGACATTTGGAGGCACAGAGTCAACCGCTTGCCCGACGCCGCCCAGGATATGGAATTCGATCTCGGGTAGCTCCGGCGCGATGGTATCGCGGAGAAGCCATAGCGCCTCGATGTTGGGCATGTGTGCCGACCCCAGGAAGACCGCGCTGCGCGCGCCCACAGCAACCGCGCGCGCCAGTTCTTCCGGCGTTGGCTCGGCCGGTGAATCGGCTCCATTGGGCACGACAACAATGGGGCCACCCATGACCAGTTGACGACGGGAGAACGCGTCCGCGTCATGTGAGGTAACAGCGACCGTCATCTGTGCCGCACCCAGACAGAAATCTTCAACCTCCTTCACGGTTGCAACGAGCGTGGTATGTTCGGGATGGTCCACGAGCATTGTGTGCTTCATCGCATACTCATTGTTCTGCGATGAATAGATGAAGCGATCTCCGTAGCGGGCCGGCAACGACGCCATATATGGGTGCTCGAGAACAATTGTAGACGCACGCCGACGTAGTATCCTGTAAAGGGCCATGAGGATCGGGTTATCGGCGGCGAAGCGATAGTTGACGATGTCCGCAGCCGATACGTGAAATAACGCATTGAGTCGGTGATTTTCCGCTTGGTGCGCGGCGGTCTTCGGCACCTTGATCGCCAAATGCCGATCCGTCAGCCATACCCGTTCGATAGCATCGCCGTCGTGCAGGCAGAGCAGCAGCACGCAGCAATGCTTGCTCAGGGCACGTTGCAGACCCAGCATGCGAGTTACGCCGCCGCCGAAGGCCCCAGTCGGATCATAGTCGTTCAAGCAGAGGATAAACGTCGTCTCGCTTGCCGGCCGAGCAGCCAGAACATTCAGGGCCGCGCCAAAATTATGCGCAATGGCCGGCCAGGTCAGGTGGTCACGGACGTGTTGTAGCGCCGCTGCACCTATGGTCACGCGCATTTGGACATCTGCTGCAAGCTCTGCGACCATGTCGGCGAAGCGGGCAAGCGTCGCCCGCACGTAATGCCGTCCGGCTATGGCTGCTGTACCGCGCATTCCGAACTCGGTCGCCACAACCGGCAAGCCAGCCGCCATATAATCCAGCACCTTCAGATTCGAACCGCCACCTTCAGCCATTGGATTCAGCGCAATGTCGCTGCTGCGAAGAATCTCCGACTTCAGTCTGTCAGTAATCTCGCCATGGCAAACGACATTGGGCAGTGGCCGGCCAGGTAGCGCACACGCGCCGACGATATGTAGTTCGAGATCCGGCAGCCGCGGCGCAAGTTGCTCGATCAGAAAACGTACCGCTACGACGTTTGGCGCATGACGGCTCCCTAAGAACACTAGCCGACGTGCCGGGGAACGCACTGACCCGACGGTAACGTTACCCGACAATGTGCAACCGTTTGGCACTAGCAAGCCGCCACGCAGCGGTTGCCCTGCCAACCGTTCCAAGGCGACCTTATCGTATTCAGTGCAGTACGCGACCAAGTCGGCCGCATTGACCAGAACAAGCTCGGCAGCTTCGGCAAAGTCGTGGATCCGTTGCGCCTCGCCGTTCGGATGCAGCGAACGCATTAGGATGTGCTCTGCATTGTAGGCGTTGTAGACGCGCGGCTTGCAGTCCAGACCGAGCATCAGATCGAGAGACACAGTAAAGGGCGATTCATGGATAATAATATCGGCCCAGTGGTAGTGTTCAAGATAGGCCAAATGCAAGTCGTTCGGGCAGGCTCCGTCGAGCGCCACCGCAAGACCAGACAAGTCGCCAGGGCCGCCAATCTTGCTCAACACGGCGTAGCAGGCGGCAAAAGAGATGCCCTTTCCAATTCTATATTCTACAAAAAATGGAGCATGTACAACAATACTTGCCTCTTCATTAAGGTGTGAGGAAGAGATCACCCTAATATCAAACATGGTCGAGAGGTGATAGTAAATGTTGTATAGGCGACTCTCGCCCCCTGAGCGCGGGGGGAAAAAGCAAGGGAAAAAGCTAATGACCAAAAGGTGGCGGCGTGGTATCGTCAACCGAGACCGGGCGGCGTGGTTACTGGGATCGTCGGATCGCGAGGACCCTGGTTGATATTGGTCAGTCGTCATGGTTCCTCTTTGGCGGTCAGCGGAGAGCGATGCCAGATCATACCCGAAAACCTCGTTGTTCAACCGGATGAAATCGCCGCTCGGAAGATCTCTTTCCCAAACAAAACAAGGTACACCCCACTCCATTTTTCTGTCGGACCCAATCAAGCGTCGCTACTGTTGACTATCTCCGAATTCGGGCACATTCAAGTGCGCGCAGCAGCGGTGCAATCGGAGCAGACGGCGGCGTTATGGTCAGCGATGACTCAGGCATGCTCCATGCTCGCGATTGCGGCTGACTGTCTGAGGAGGAGGGCGAATGCTGACACGGGACGAGGTGCTTGCGGGCTTCCGGTTGATTTTGGGACGTGAGCCGGAGAGCGAACAGGTTGTCGAATATCACCGCAATCACCCCAATGCAGTAGAGTTCGGCCGCGTGCTGCGTGAATCTGAGGAGTTTCAGATGCAGGCGGCGCGCGCCCGCGCTGCCGGCGGGGAGCGCCAGCAGTGGATCCGGAGGGAGTTACCGTCCGGCCTGTCGCTCTGGGTAAACCTGCACGATGATGGCGTTTCCGCTGGTATTTTGCGTGGGGCCTGGGAGCCCGCGGAAACGAACTTTATCCTTTCGGTGATCCGGCCGGGCGATGCCGTTATCGATGTCGGCGCCAACCTAGGCTGGTACACCCTGACGTTGGCGCAGGCGCTGGGGCCAGAAGGCCACGTCTTTGCCTTCGAGCCGCGATCTGATATCTTTGCCCAACTGGAACGCTCAGTGCAAGACAACGGCTTTACGCATCGTTGCACACTCAGCAATATGGCGCTAGGCGCACACGAGGGTCAACGCAATTTGGCCTGGTCACCGGCGGAAATGAACCAGGGCCATTCGTTCATTGTTACCGACGACGCCCAGCTCTCATCGGCTCTGGCCTTCGAAAACGTCCAAGTCGCCACCCTAGACGGTATCGGTATCGACAGACGCGTCCGGCTCATCAAGCTCGACGTCGAAGGTGCTGAGCTTGGCGTTCTCCTTGGCGGCCGGGACCTCATCGCCCGCGATCTGCCGATCATCCTGTCCGAAGTGTTCCCAAAATGGCTCCGTCGACTCGGAACATCAGATGTTTATTCGTTATTGCATGCTCTCGACGATCTCGACTATCGAGCCCACTATCTGACTGACAATGGCATTGGCGGTGAAGTTCATTGGCCACTAACAGACCTAGAATCAGACTATGTTTATTATTCTGTCGTCTTCCTGAGCGCCAGGGACCGCACGAAGTTGCTGGATGGTAGGAAAGACGACCGATTGCGTCAACTCGAAGTGCACGCCCGCTCGCTGGCAACGGACGTGGAGCACTTGACCCGTGAACTCGCCACCGCTGAAACGCGAGCAGAGGCGGGAGATCGGGCTCGACACGAGGCCGACTTGGCTGACGAGCGTGCAGCCGCATTGGCAGCAGATGTCGACCGCCTGACGAGTGAACTTGCCGCGGCCGAAACCGCCAAGCATGCAGATGTGGACCGCCTGACGAGTGAACTTGCCGCGGCCGAAACCGCCAAGCATGCGGCTAATCATCGGGCGCAGGCAGCGGAGTTCCGTAACTTGGAGCTTGCCGGGCAGGCCCTGAGAGTAGCCGCGCCCGCTCCGGACAGCGAGGGACGGATACTGGCGCTTCAGACCCAATTGGCTGCGGCTCAGACCCAGTTGGCTGCGCTTCAGACCCAACTGGCTGCGGCTCAGACGAAGTGCGCTGAAGGTGATGCAAGGGCCGAAGGCCTGCGCGTCGCCATCGATGCGCTGTACCGGTCCACCAGTTGGCGCGTTACGGCCCCGTTGCGGGTGGCTCGACGCGCGCCAGGTTGGCTCATGACGAAGTTTAGCCCGCGCGAACCCCAGCGAAATTGAAACCACGCACGACGAGATCGTCGGCTGCATAGCCCCGCGCTATCGCGCGGCCGAAGTTCGGGTGCGCACTCGCTGGTTCCTGCTCGGGCCGACGATCCCACCAATCGAGGTGGAATCGGCTAAAGTAAGTATTACCGATTTGCTCCATTAGATCGCGGTGCGTGCGATACGGCTTACGGTTCATCGCCGCAGCAAATACCCCTACATCGGCCTCGCTACCACCGTGACCGCGGATTTTCGTGACCATCTCGTCCTCATTAAGAAGTAGGTGATCCCAAGGGTCCAGGTTGAGGTGCCAGAGATGATGCCCATGCGGGGAGGTCCAGATCGGGTCGAATTGGAGCGCAACCACGCCACCGGGTCGTGTAACCCGTGCTATCTCCAGCCATGCCAGCTCGGGATCAGGGATGTGCTCGAGTGCATTGACGCTATAGACGAGGTCAAACAGCGCGTCGCGGTAGATCAGGTTTTGTGCATCCGTACGATGAAACTCGACCCGCGCTGCATCGAACGGGACTCCATTACGTTTGTAACGCTCGATCAACAGCTGCATCAGACGACCGTCTTCATAGGCGTTATAATCAACAATATCAGCCACATAGATTCTTTTGCAAACCATTTGCAGGAACGGGGCGGCCGTGCCGAAGCCGCCCCCGAGGTCAAGCCCACATTGGAAACCAACATCTGTCATGCCACACACGCGCAACAAGCCAAATAATCCGGTGAAGGTCGCGCGATGCAGGTCGATGTCGGCTTGTTCTGAGTACGGTGGCATGTCCGCGATTATAGCTCGGCCTTCTGGCCAGCGAAAGAGGGTTTGCAAAACATAGAGATTGTGACAGCTCTAACCGCGAGCCCGTCCGGTCTTTCTTGAGCTCCACCATACACATTTTGGCCGAAGATCAGTGGGACGGAACCGCTGTCTGGCAGCCTGGGGGGTAGCCTACAACGAGAACGTGCCGCGCAAGTGACGAGTATTCTTCGCTTCGGTTAAGGGCGGCCAGACCCTTTGCGAGATCAGCGAAACCCTGCGCACAGGAAACTGGCGTTCTGTAGTCTGGGGGAGAATTGCCGGAATAGCCGTTGATGACGGGCCACTCATGATCTTGCGCAAAGATCATGGCATCCATCGCCCGGTAGTACCACGGTTCACCTGGTTTTGGGGCCAGCAGCAGGATTGGGTTTGCAGGCAACTTCTTTGGCATAAGCGCCTGGACCGCCCTCATGCGCGCGCGCCATTCAGCCTTCGTGCTGACATAATGCCGTACTAAGGTGGCCTCGGCTACCAGCAACAAGGCCAAGGAGCAGAGTAAGGGAATCCGTATCGCCGTCCGCAACCGGGCCAAGTGTATGGCGTCAAGCGACGACGCGAACAGCAGGCCGAGCGGGAACATCATAACCAAAATAACTCGGCTGACCGCCCTGATTGCGTTGGCACCAGGAAGCATGGCAATCGGATGATAAAGCGAGTGCCCGGGCAACCACAGAGTCAAAAGCATCAGTAGTGATAATCCTATGACGACGGGGGCGAAGCGCCGATCTGTGGACGCGCGCCGGCGCAGCCTCAGCAGCCCGGCGGCTGCCATCGCGAGGTAGGGAGCGATACCGACGAACATGGCCTGCTCCCACCAGTCAGGTATTCCGTCAACCGTAGCGGGCCAAATAAGCGAGACGTCGGTAAAGAAGTAACTTTTCCACCTCGGCACCATTGGCGCGATATCGTCCCAACTTCTGGAGAGACGATACAACTTCGTAGCATTGACATACGGCGCAAACAGCATGCCAAGAAGGCCCGCCATCGCCACAATTACCACCACGAACGATAACCGGGCACGCGGCGACTCCGCGTGCCAAGCTCGGAGAGTCTCGTGAGGAAGTCTAGCGATGCTGACAATTGAACCGCGTTCGCGGCATAGTAGTTGCGCCACCGTGAGGGTTGTCAGCAGCAGGGACAAGAAATAGCCAATGTAGATAGAGCAATAGAATTGCCAGGTAGTCCAAAAAAGAACAAATCCCAACCGGAGCAGAACCTGAGATTCGGCAATCTGCAGCAAGGACAGTACTGCCAGCGGAACGCCGAACCGGTAGAGAAGTTGTACGTGACCTTCCTGTGCCGTCATCGGCATAGCGAACGTGAACAGGAACGCGCCGAGAGATGCCGCTGGTACTGAGTAGCCCAGACGGATGAGGGCGTAGGTTGCCGCTACAAAGTTGAGGAGGAAGCCAACAATGTACCACCACCGGTAGGCATCCTCTCGCGATAGCCCCACTATTCGGAGCGCAGCATAGACAATCCCGTCTCCAAGGTGGGTATCGCTCAACGCCATGGTCAGCGGCCACGGGTAGAATATCTTCGCATTCCAAAAGTCGGGCGACTTACCGATCGTCCAATGATAGAAGTGTTCAAGGAAGTAGTTGTTTAATCGCCCATCGGCGAGGTCGCCGGGAATCCTGCCGTGAAGAATGGCAGGGCCAACGACGAACACCATGCCGATTGCCAATATAAAGACAGCGAAAGCGTAGCTGCTAGCCGTGATCTGGCCCGAGGGTGGCACCGCGCAAAGCTGACGCGAGGCAGGGCCTACCCGAGGCCCGGCGATTATGCCGGACGCGGTTTCCGCGCGGGACGTGTGCCAAATCTTGCCGGGCCAGCCCCGGCATCGTGCGGCCGTCGCCTTAGGCGTTTTTCGGCTCTCGTAAGAGTGCGGTGGGGTCCAATCGCGCGCCACGCATTTACTCCCCGATTGGTGACGCTCTTCTGCTTCGTCCCACCATCCGCCGCACCTCCCCCCACTTCGCCGCCCCAAAGGCCAGCGTGCCCGCGCCATACGCCACCAGCCCCACAAGCACCAACCCGGCCAGCGCAGCAAACCGCACCACCCCGTGCACGGGTGCCGCGAACAACACATGCTGCGTGGCCACCAGTGCGACGCCCATCGCCGTCGCCGCCGCCACCATGCCCACACACCGCCGCCGCAATTGCGCGTCGGGACGCAGGAACCCGCGCCACGCCAGAATCCCCGCCAGCCACCCCAGATTGAACATCGCCGCCAGGCTGGTGGCCAACGCAGGCCCGACCTGCGCCAAGGCCGGCATCCAACGCGCGACCCCCGGCCCCACCGTCACACCAAATCCCGCCAGGACGTAGCCCAGGTTGAAGGCCAGGTTCATCCCCAGGTTCAGCGCCACGGCGGCAACCCCGATCTTCACCGGCGTCACCATGTCGGCGCGGGCGAAGAACCCGGGTGCGACCACCTTCACCAGCACGAAAGCCGGCAGCCCGATCGCGTACGCGGCCAGCGCCTGCGCCGAAAGCGCCGCGCTGTGCGCCCCGAACGCGCCGCGTTGGAACAACACAGATATGATTGGAAACGCCGATATCGCCAGTGCCACCGCGGCCGGCAGCGTCAGAAACAAACCGTATTCGATCGCGCGGTTCAGCGTGGCGATGGAGGCAGCGGCCTCCCCGGCCCTCACCTGCCGCGACAGCAGAGGCAGCAACGCTGTTCCCACCGCCGTGCCGATCACCCCCAGCGGCAGTTGCTGTACCCGGTCGGCGTAATACAGCACCGATACCGTCCCCGCCGGCAGCAGGCTGGCGATGATCACGTCCATCGCCAGGTTCAGTTGCGTCACGCCGGCGCCCACCAGTCCGGGCACCATTCGCCGGAGCAATGCGCGCACCTGCGGCGTCAGGCGCGGACGCGGCAGGCGCATCGGCATGCCTGCGCTCTGCGCGGCCCACAGCAGCAGCCCGAGCTGCGCAACGCCCGACGCGGTGATGCCCCAGGACAGCGCGTGGCCCGCGGTCGGGACGTGTGGCGTCAGCCACAGCAGGAAGGCGATGGAAACAACATTGAACAAGACATAGGACGCCGAGGCGGCGGTGAACCGCTCCAGCCCGTTCAGCACGCCGGAGACCAGCGCGGCGAGGCAGATCAGCAGCAGATAGGGAAACGTGATGCGGGAGAACGTGACGGCGAGGGCGAATTTTCCAGGGTTCGCGCGGAAGCCGGGTGCCAGGACGTCCATCACGTTCGGCATGAAGATCTCGCCGGCCACAGTCAGCGCGCCCAGCCAGAGCGCCATCACCGCCAGCGTATCGTTGGCGAACTGTCGTGCGGGGGGACGGCCTTCGGCGGCCAGCATGCCGGAGAAGGCGGGGACAAAGGCGGCGTTGAAGGCGCCCTCGCCGAACAAGCGGCGGAACAGGTTCGGCAGGCGGAGGGCGACGAAAAAGGCGTCGGCGATGGGGCCGGTGCCGAGCATGGCCGCGATCAGCATGTCGCGGGCGAAGCCCAGGATGCGGCTCGCCATGGTCCAGCCGCCGACGGTCAGCACGTTGCGGAACATCGTGACCCTGTAGCGCAGGCCGGCGAGTCCGTCGCGTGGTTTGGTGGTGGCCGGACACCGGAAGCGGGTCCCCTTTCGGGTATGGGCGGAGGTCGCCAGATTTCGGGGGTAGGCCGGGATTGGCCGGGCCTGCGGCATGGCGGTGATCGCCGGAAAGAGGAACCGTTGCGATGGCAACCCAGGCTGATCGACTTTCCCTCTACAGCCACAATACTTTGAAGCTTGGCTTGTTCGGCGCCAATTGCTCGTCGGGGCGGGCGGTGACGACGGTGCCGGAACGTTGGAGCGGGAACTGGCCGGATTGTCTGCGCCTGGCGCGGCTGGCCGACGAGCTGGGGTTCGAGTTCATGCTGCCGGTGGGGCGATGGAAGGGGTATGGCGGCGATACCGATTATCAGGGCGAGACGCTGGAAACCGTGACCTGGGCGGCGGGTCTGCTGGCGGCGACGCAGCGGATCACGGTGTTCGGCACGGTGCACGCGCCGCTGATCCATCCGGTGATCGCGGCCAAGCAGTTCGTCACCGCGGACCATATCGGGGCGGGCCGGTTTGGGCTGAACGTGGTGTGCGGATGGAACGAGGATGAGTTCGAGATGTTCGGCGCGACGATGCGCGCGCATGACGCTCGATACGAGTACGCGCAGGAATGGCTGGATGCAGTGAAGCTGTGCTGGTCTTCGGCGGGGGAATTCGATGTTGCGGGGCAGTTTGTGAAGTTGCGGCAGGTGCGGGCGAAGCCGAAGCCGTTCGGCGGCGGGCAGCCGGTGGTGATGAACGCCGGAGCGTCGCCGGCGGGACAGGCGTTTGCGGTTCGTAATTGCGATGCGCTGTTTTCCATGACGCCGAAGGGGAGGCTGGAGGAGTTCGCCGCGCATGTGCGGGGGGTGAAGGCGCAGGCTCGGGACATGGGGCGAGAGCTGGACGTTTATACCGTTGCGGTGGTCACGTGCCGGAAGAGCAAGCGCGAGGCGGAGGAGTACTACCGGCATTGCGTGATCGATCACGCAGACTGGGCGGCGGTGGATCGGATCATGGCGATGCGCGGGGTGAGGCGGGAACGGTTCCCGGACGATTTCGAGGAACGCCGGTTGCATCAGGCGAACGGGATGGGCGGTGTGCCTGTCGTGGGGGATCCGGATGGGGTGGCGGAGGAGTTGGCGGCGATCGCACGCGCGGGGGCGCGGGGGATTGCGCTGTCGTTTGTGAATTACCTGGATGAGGTGCCGTATTTTGCGCAGGAGGTGATGCCGCGGATGGCCAGGATGGGGCTGCGGGAGGGCACGTAACCGAATAGCCGCACGATTCTGCCTACATAGCCTGCGCGATTTGCTCCCGCGCGTCCACGGCGCGACATGCGGTTCAGCGCAACGCAGCAGACAACAAGTCGCACAAGTCCTATTCTGTCCCGCCAACTCGCGATATCCGGAACTCGTCCATGAAAGCCTCCCTCTTCTACCTCCCCTCCATCGCCTCCCGCGCCGAAATCGAGTCCGGCATGGCCGGCATGCGCGGCGACTTCTACCAGCGCATGCTGCGCGAACTGTCCGAGCAAATCCGGCTGGCCGACGACCTCGGCTACGATTCGGTCAGCTTCACGGAGCACCATTTCCACATCGAAGGCTTCGAGCTGTCCAACAATCCGGTGTTGCTCGATCTGTACTTCGCCATGCAGACCAAACGCATCCGTGTCGGCCAGCTCGGCATCGTGCTGCCCGCGGCGAACCCGATCCGCGTGGCGGAAGACATCGCCATGCTGGACCACATGACGCAGGGCCGTGCCTGCGCCGGCTTCGCCCGCGGCTACCAGCGCCGCTGGGTAGACGTGATGGCGCAGCAGACCCACGACATCCACGGCGCCCTGCCGCACCAGCACGACGAAATCGACGCCGCCAACCGCGC
>Ga0335072_10006337_pt1 | contig 17312 bp, 11 predicted proteins | sample Lox_Sample_21_FD_206725 | JGI IMG/M metagenome (GOLD analysis project Ga0335072, IMG submission 206725) | Soil microbial communities from Loxahatchee National Wildlife Refuge, Florida, United States - Lox_Sample_2.1 | ecosystem: Environmental > Terrestrial > Soil > Wetlands | place: USA...
CGGCCGCCGCAGGAGCTCAAGGGCTTTGCTCGCGTCGATCTCCGCCCCGGCGAAACCCGCCACGTCAAGGTGCCGCTCGACGCCCGCTCCTTCGCCTGGTACGACGAGAAAGCAGCCGCCTGGCATGCCGATGCCGGTTCCTTTACCGTCCACGTCAGCCGCTCATCAGCCGACCCGCAGCTCTCCGGCGCCGTCACGCTGGATCAGCCGATCGTCATCCCCGTCAACTGAACCGCTGCCGGACTCAATCTCTGCGCCTCCGGGCCTGCCGCACCCTCTGCGGCTCGGCAGTCGACCAGCCTCGGCGAGTCCTTCCTCAGGATCTCGCTGGTTTTCGTTACTGTTCCCTCGAAATCGCCGTCTAACCATCCAGGCTGCCCGGTTCTTCCTGTTGTATGTTTTCAAAACCCTCCGGCGGCGCTATTTCCTTATTCCTGGCTTTATCATTCTGGTCAGGTACCGAATCAGCGGTCTGAATTCTTGAATGACGACTTGCTTCAAGCGCGGAGCATCGGCCCTCCAGCTGGGGCGCCTCCTCGCTTTCTCGCTCAAGCCGCCTTCGGCAAACTAGAGTTGTAGTCGGGGCTCGTCCCCGAGAAAGGGAAATAAGTAGATTGCTATGACTCCCCTCCGCTCATTTCTTTTTTCTTGTGCCGGTACGCTCTTGCTTGCATCCGCTTCCATCGCGCAGGATGCTGCGCCCGCTGCCCGCATCGTCAGCCGCATCGACGAGCACGCTCTCGTCCGCCTGCCGGGCAACACCCATCCTGCGGCGCGCGCCCAAAACGACCGAGGCCCCGTGAGCCCCGATCTCTCCATCGACGGCCTTGTCCTGGTGCTCAAGCGCAGTCCCGACCAGCAGGCTGCCTTCGACGCCTTTGTCGCCAGCCAGCAGGACCCCAAATCAGACAACTACCACCACTGGCTCACGCCCGAGGAGATCGGCCAGCGCTTCGGCCCGGTCGAAAGCGACATCAATGCCATCGAGAACTGGATGCGCAGCCACGGCCTCAACGTCGGTGAAGTCAGTCAGGATCACATGACCATCCGCTTCGGCGGCACGGCGGCCCAAATCGAAGCCGCGTTTCACACTGAAATCCACAACCTTGACGTCAAGGGCGTGCCTCACATCGCCAATATGAGCGATCCGCTCATTCCCGCCGCCCTCACTCCGGTCGTCGTTGGCCCCAAGGCGCTCCACAACTTCCAGCCGCGACCCCTCCACCGGCTCGGCGGAAAGGCCACATTCGACCGAAAGAGAAATCGCTGGACTCGCATGGAGCCCGAGCTCGGCCCCGACGGCAAGGCCGCCTTCGGGCAGCCCTATCCGCAGTTCACCGTCAACGACCCCACCAATGGCCTGCTCGAAGACGTTACCCCCTACGATTTCGCGACCATCTATAACGTTCTTCCCCTCTGGACCAAGGGCATCAACGGCGCCGGTCAGACGATCGCGATCGCCGGAACCAGCCAGATCCTCGCGAGCGACCTCGCCACCTTCCGCAGCTCCTTTGGCTTGCCTCCTGTGCCCTCGTTTACGCAGGAAGTCGCAAACGGCATCAATCCCGGCGAATGCGGCCTAACTCCCTCCACGTATTGCACCGTGAGCGACCAGATCGAAAACTCGCTCGATACGGAGTGGTCCGGGGCCGTGGCTCCCGGCGCGAAAATCGTGCTCGTCGTCTCCGGAGAAAACTCGGCAGGCACCATCGATACCGTCTACGACTCCGCACAGTACATCCTTGAGCACAAGGTCGGTCAGATCCTCAATGTCAGCTATGGCCTCTGCGAACTCGAGGAAGGAACCTCGGGCAACCAGGCCTATAACAATCTCTGGCAAACCGCGGCTGGCGCGGGTGTGGCTGTCTTTGTTGCCACCGGCGACTCCGGATCGGCCTCCTGCGATGAGGGCGGCGACCAGGGCGGCCAGAATGTTCCCTATGCCGCCGAATATGGATTGAGCGTGAGCGGCATTGCCTCGCCCCAATACGTTACCGCTGTCGGCGGCACGGACTTTGCCTGGTGCGATCCGATCAAGACCAATTGCACCGCCGGCCCATACTGGAGCTCGAGCAACAACGGCACCACGAAGGCTAGCGCCATCAACTATGTTCCCGAAATCCCCTGGAACAGCACCTGCATCAGCAAAGTGGGAATCGAGGCCGCAGGATACTGGGACAACCAGTTGTACCAGACTGGCTACAGCGGTCTTCCCAACACGCCCCAGGATGGCGAACAGTCTTGCAACTTCTTCTTCAACTGGGACCAGGTCATCTACAGTGCCGGGGGCCCCGATCTATCTTTCCTGGTTGACACGGTTGGCGGCTCCGGCGGCAGGAGCAACTGCACCACCAACAACACCACCGCCTCTTCGACCACGCTCGATCCCTCCAGTTGCGGGAGCAGCGGCTATCCTATTCCCAGCTGGCAGTCCCCGCTTGCCGGCAGTGCGGCTGCCGGACACCGCTCTGTTCCCGATGTCTCGTTCTTCGCTTCCAGCGGCTTTTTGGGCAGCGCCTACCTCATCTGTGAGAGTCCCGGCAACGCGGCGTGCGCCGGCAGCTACTTGTCATCGTCTGAGGATGTTGCCCAGGAAGTGGGCGGAACCTCGGCTTCGTCGCCGGCCATGGCTGGCGTCATGGCTCTCATCAATCAGAAAGCCGGCGCTCCGCAGGGCAATCCCAATGTGCAGCTCTACAAGCTCGCCGGAGAGCAGAATTACGGCGGATGCAGCTCAGAGACTGTTAAGACCTCGAGCAACTGTTACTTCAACGATATCGACGAACAGAGCAATGTTCAGGTTTGCGACGCGGGCGGCATCGCCGCAAAATCGCCAAACTGCCAGGTGATTCATTCCGGCGACGGCTTAGGCTCCCTGGAAGGCTACAGCGCCGGCAGGGGATACGACCTTGCCACCGGCCTCGGCTCGCTCAACGTAGCCAACGTAGTCAACGCCTGGCCTATCGCGGATGTTCCCGTGACTTCGTTCTCGGCTTCATCCATAACGTTCGCTAGCACTGAAAAGGGAAGCGCCAGCGCCGCGCAAACGCTCACCCTGCAAAACGCCGGGCACGCGACGCTGACCCTCGGCAACCTCGGCGAAGGCATCAAGATCTCCGGCACGAATGCCAGTTCGTTCTCCCAGACCAACAGCTGCGGCGCCAGCCTGGCTGCCGGCGCAAGCTGCACCATCAAAGTCGTCTTCACTCCAACCACCACAGGAGCCCTCACCGCTACGCTGACCGTCGCCGACAACGCCACCGGTTCGCCGCAAACGGTAGGTCTTAGCGGCATTGGCACGGCGCCCGCGGCGGCCTTCTCTCCCACCAAGGTCGCGCTCAGCGAGACAGAGGTCGGCCACACTTCCTACAAAAAGACGGTGACGTTTAAGAACACGGGCAATGCAACTTTGACCTTCTCCTCCATCACGATCGACGGCACCAATGCGGCGGCCTTTTCTCAAACCAATACCTGCGGTTCGGCGCTCGCCGCCGGCGCCTCCTGCGTGGCAACGGTCGTCTTCGAGCCCACGAACGTAATTGGCGCGCTCACCGGCTATCTGCGCTTCAGCGACAATGCGCCAGGCTCGCCCCACAAGGTGCTCCTCACGGGAACTGCCTACGGCGCGGTCGTCGCCCAGTCACGCTACAACCTCGTCTTCCCGGCCACCACTGTGGGCACCGCTTCCGGAGCGCAGAGCTTCATCATCAAGAACAAGGGGAATTACAAGCTGGCCAAACCGGGTGGCGGCTCATTTGTCACCCTCACCGGCACGAACGCGAGTTCGTTCCTGTTGGGTGGAACTTGCGCAGCCAGCGGAGTTGCTCCCGGAGCTTCCTGCACGGTCACGGTGACGTTCAAGCCGAAATCGACGGGTGCGCTCAAGGCCCAGGTTACGCTGGTGGATAACGCCTATCCGACGCCGCAGGTCGTGAGCCTCGCCGGAACGGGACAATAGCTGCAACGACTCCGGTCCGCGAATCGCCTCCGGCGATTGCGTCAAGTCAGCCCGGTTCGTCGCGGCGAGCCGGGCTGGACGGCGCGAAATGGTCGCCATGACCCGCTCGCGCTGCACGCTTGTCCGGGCTTTCAAATGCGAAACGAAGGGTGGATTCAGAGCTCGCAGGAGGAGCTTCAATCGTCTGCGGCTCTTGCCGGCGGCAGCGGGCTATCGCGTTTCCTGAGTGACTGCATCCCGCAGTCGCTTGAGCCAGGTCGACGCGACCCCAGGGAGCGGCGAATGTGTCCGGAACCTCCATCGGCCACAGCAACTCAGGGCATTCCTTAGTGCGCCGCGTCCAGCGCCAGGTTCAGCTCCAGCACGTTCACGCGCGGCTCGCCCAGCACCAGGAGCTGCCGCTGTGTCGTGTGCTGCGCAATCAGCTCGCGGACGCGCTCTTCGCTCACGCCGCGTGCCTTGGCCACGCGCGGCGCCTGAAAGTAGGCCGCATCCGGTGTAATGTCGGGATCAAGTCCCGATCCCGACGCTGTCACTAGGTCGATCGGCACCGGCTTTCCCGGATTCTCCTTCGCCAGCTTGTCGATCGCGCTCTGGATCCGGTCCACCAGCTGCTTGTTCGACTGCGCCAGATTCGATCCGCCTGACGACGTGGCATCGTAGCCATTGCCCGCCGCCGATGGCCGCGGATGGAAGTATCTGTCCGCCGTGAAGCTCTGCGCCAGCAACTGCGATCCAATCACCTTTCCGTCTTTCATCTGGATCAGGCTTCCGGCGGCCTGGCGCGGAAACATCACACCCGCAATTCCAGTGATTACCAGCGGGTAGAGAATCCCGAACAGGATCGTCATCAGGATCGTGTAGCGAATCGCTGTCTTCCAGACGGAATGCACCGGTGTTGCCTTCTTATCCGAAGGGCGCATCGTCTCGATCTCTTCGGTGTGCGGAATCATTGTTGTACTCATCTTAATGTCACTCGGGGTTCCGAACCCCATCTGACCGGCCTTTTCGTCCCCGGCCCCCCGACTCTTGGTCTCCGGTCCCTTGGTCCCTCGCCCTACGCCAGGTGCACGGCTACCAGCAGCATGTCGATGGCTTTGATGCCGAGGAACGGCACAATCACACCGCCTGCGCCATAAATCAGCAAATTGCGCCGGAGCAGAGCTTCAGCCGGCTTGGGCTCGTACTTCACGCCTTTCAGCGCCAGCGGAATCAGCGCCACAATAATCACCGCGTTGAACACCACCGCCGAAAGAATCGCCGAATGCGGCGAGTGCAGATCCATGATGTTCAGAGCGTTCAACACTGGGAACACCCCGGCAAACATTGCCGGAATGATGGCAAAATACTTGGCCACATCGTTGGCAATCGAAAAGGTCGTCAGCGCGCCGCGCGTCATCAGCAACTGCTTGCCGATCTCCACAATCTCGATCAGCTTGGTCGGGTTCGAATCCAGATCGACCATGTTCCCGGCCTCTTTTGCCGCCTGCGTGCCCGAGTTCATGGCCACGCCCACGTCGGCCTGCGCCAGGGCTGGAGCGTCGTTGGTGCCGTCTCCGGTCATTGCCACCAGCTTGCCCCGGCCCTGCTCGCGCTTGATCAGGTCCATCTTGTCCTTCGGCTTGGCCTCGGCCAGAAAATCGTCCACGCCCGCTTCCCGCGCAATCACTGCCGCAGTCAGCGGGTTGTCGCCCGTGATCATGATGGTGCGAATGCCCATCGCGCGCAGCCGCGCCAGCCGTTCCTTCAACCCGCCCTTCACAATGTCCTTAAGGTAGATCACACCCAGTGCCGTCGCGTTTTCCGCAACCACCAGCGGCGTTCCGCCCGCGCGCGCAATCTCTTCCACGTGCTCACGCACCTTTTGCGGCAGCGACGAACGCTGTTCCTCCAGGAACCGCGCAATCGCATCCACCGAGCCTTTGCGGATCCGTGTTCCCGGCAGGTTCACTCCACTCATGCGCGTCTGCGCGGTGAAGGGAACAAACTCCGCGTGAATGCCGCTCAGGTCGCGGCCGCGCAGATTGTACTTCTCCTTCGCCAGCACCACAATCGACCGGCCCTCGGGCGTCTCGTCTGAGAGCGACGCCAGTTGCGCCGCGTTGGCCAGCCGTTCCGAGGTCACATCCGGCGCCGGAATGAACTCCGTCGCCTGCCGGTTGCCCAGCGTAATCGTGCCGGTCTTGTCGAGCAGCAGCGTGTTCACGTCGCCTGCCGCTTCCACCGCGCGCCCGCTCATGGCCAGCACGTTGTACTGCACCAGCCGGTCCATGCCCGCGATGCCGATCGCCGACAGCAACCCTCCGATCGTCGTCGGAATCAGGCACACCAGCAGCGATACCAGCACAAACACCGTTTGCGGCGCGTGGGAATAGATCGCGAACGGCTGCAGCGTCACCACCGCCAGCAGGAACACGATCGTCAGGCCCGACAGCAGAATATTCAGCGCAATCTCGTTCGGAGTCTTCTGCCGCGTCGCGCCTTCGACCAGCGCGATCATGCGGTCGAGAAAGGTCTCGCCCGGGTTCGATGTGATGCGGACCTTGATCCAGTCCGACAGCACCTTCGTGCCGCCCGTCACCGCCGAGCGGTCGCCGCCCGCTTCGCGAATCACCGGCGCCGATTCGCCCGTGATCGCCGACTCGTCCACTGATGCCACGCCCTCGATCACTTCGCCGTCGCCGGCAATATAGCGCCCCGCCTCAACGTAAATCACATCGTTCAGCCGCAGCAGCCCGCTGGGCACGTCTTCCAGGTCGCCGTGCTCGGTGTATCGCTGGGCGATCGTCTCGCCCTTCGCCTTGCGCAGCGTGTCGGCCTGCGCCTTACCGCGTCCCTCGGCCATCGCCTCAGCGAAGTTGGCAAACAGCACCGTGAACCACAGCCACAGCGTGATCTGCAGGTTGAATCCAAATTCCGCGCGATGGTGCATCGTGTTGTCGATCAGCAGCGCCGTCGTCAGCACGCTGCCCACTTCCACCACAAACATGACCGGGTTCTTCGCCATCCAGCGCGGGTCGAGCTTGCGCACCGAATCGATGAGTGCCTGTCCGACAATCTCCGAGTTCCACAGATTCTTTGCTTTCGCCATGGTCCAATCTGCCTTGAAAGGGCTCGCCTTCAGCCGTACCCGATATGCTCCAAACTAGATTCCTGGGCTTTAGCCCCTCGGGGAATCGAATGTCAAAACACCTGCCCCGTCTTCAGCAACAAATGCTCCAGAATCGGCCCCAGGCTCAACGCCGGGAAAAACGTCAGCGCGCCCAGAATCAGAATCACGCCCGTGAGCAGCACGGTGAACAGCGCCGTATTCACGGGAAACGTGCCCGGCGACGGCGGCACGCTCTTCTTCTGCGCCCGGTTCCCGGCCAGCGCCAACACCGGAATCATCATCAGGAATCGGCCGATGAGCATATCCCAGCCCAGCGCCACGTTGTACCACCACGTGTTCGCGCTTAGGCCCGCGAATGCCGAGCCGTTGTTTCCCGCGCCCGAAGTGAATGCGTAGAGAATCTCCGTCAGCCCGTGCGGTCCCGTATTCGTTCGCGCCGCCAGCCCTATCTTCGGCGACAGCACAAACGCCGCCGTCAGCGAGAGAATAATCAGCGGGAAGATCAGCACGTAAAGCATCGACATCTTCACGTCATACGATTCGATCTTCTTGCCCAGATACTCCGGCGTGCGCCCCACCATCAGGCCCGCGATAAACACCGACAGCACCACGAAGATCAGAATTCCGTACATCCCCGCGCCCACGCCGCCGAACACCACCTCGCCCAGCATGATGTTCGTCAGCACTACCATGCCGCCCAACGGCGTCAGCGAGTCATGCACATTGTTCACCGCTCCGCAGCTCGCGTCGGTCGTGATGGTTGCAAACAGAGCGGATTGGGAAACGCCGAAGCGCACTTCCTTGCCTTCGTAGTTGCCCGCGGGCGCGGTCGCCGTGCCCGTCTGCGCCGCGCCATGCACCAGCGCATAGGGGTGCGACTCCGCCCAGTACACGGTCGTGAATCCCGCGGCAAACAGGATGAACATCGTCGCCAGCACCGCCCATCCGTGCCCCGGCGAGCCGGTCACGCGTCCCAGCGTATAGGTCAGCCCCGCCGGAATGACGAAGATCGAAAGCATCTGCAGCAGGTTTGTGAGCGGCGTCGGATTCTCATAGGGATGCGCGCTGTTGGCGTTGAAAAACCCGCCTCCATTCGTCCCCAGCATCTTGATGGCTTCCTGCGAAGCGACCGGCCCTTGCGCGATGGTCTGCGTTTGCGCAGGCGTCTCCAACGGCGCTGCCGTGGCGTACGCGCCCAGATTCTGCGGCACGCCTTGCCACACCAGCACAAGCGCATAGATCAGGCAACCCGGCAGCAGAATGTAGAGCAGCGTGCGCGTGGTGTCGACCCAGAAGTTGCCGATGGTTCCCGCCGTCGTACGCTTGATGCCGCGAATGAGCGCGATGGCCGCCGCAATGCCCACGGCCGCCGAGAAAAAGTTGTGCGTCGCCAGCCCGGCCATCTGCGTGAGATAGCTCATGGTCGTCTCGGGCGTATACGATTGCCAGTTCGTGTTGGTCGTGAAGCTGGCAGCCGTGTTCCACGCCAGGTCCGGCCCGACTCCTGCAATGCCCTGCGGATTCCATGGCAGATGCGCCTGCAGCCTCTCAATCAGGTAGGTCAGCACCATGGTGACCGCCGAGAAGCCCAGGAGTGCGAAGGCGTATTCGCGCCAGTTCATCTCATGCTCGGCGTGCACGCCCGCCAGCCTGTAGATCAGCCGCTCTGCCGGTCGCAAAACCGGCGTCAGCCACGTCCGCTCACCTTCGAGTACGCGGGCCAGGTAAAGGCCCACCGGCCGCACCGTTAACAGCAGAACAATGCAATAAATTGTGAATTGCAGCCAGCCATTGGCCGTCATGGTCAGAACTTCTCCGGAAACAGCAGCGAAGCAATGAGGTATCCGAACAGCGCTACGGACAGCACGAGGGCGACAGCGGTAACCAGGTCCATCGCGCTACCTCAACTTCTGGCACGCCCTGACGTAGAGAAACGCCAGTGCGAAAAACAGTGCGGTGAAGAACAACATTGTCAGGTCCTGCATCGAATGGCTCACCTCGGCGGAGCGGCATCCAGTCCTGCGATCCCGTCGCGCTCCTCCCTGCCTGGACGCTTCTTCCGGACTTTGCCCAGTTGTAAGTCTGGACCGCCAGCCCCTATGAGTATCCGCAAGATTTCCTAAATAAGGCGTAAGAATGCGCCGAATGCGGCAACCATTTCCGAATCAGTCGCTTGAGCCGTGCCGGCTCTGGCGCTCCGCTGGCGCGGTCGCCGCAAACGATCCATCGTTCGATCGTCTACCGTTCAGGGGCCGGCTCGCCGCCTTCCGCGCTCCATCCCTCCGGCACAAAGCGGTAGCCCACCCACGGCTCGGTTTGGATGTATTGCTTGCCCGTCTCAGCATCGAGCTTCTTGCGCAGCTGGCCGACAAACACGCGCAAGTACTCCGGCTGGTGGGCCGATTGCGCGCCCCACACCGCCGTCAGCAGCGCGCGGTGTGTGATCACTTTGCCGGCATGGCGGGCGAGGTGCAGGAGCAGATCGAATTCCTTCGGCGTCAGGTGGATCGGCTTGCCTTGCAAGGTGATCGTGTGCGCGTTCTGGTCGACCACAAAATCGCCGGCCTCGATCGCCGCCGTGGTCCGCTCCGGAGCCCGCCGTAAGTGCGCACGCACCCTCGCCAGCAGTTCCTGGATCCCGAACGGCTTGGTCACGTAGTCGTCCGCACCGGCGTCCAGCGCCTCCACCTTCGATCGCTCGTGGTCCCGCACCGAGAGCACCAGGACCGGCGTTTCTCCTCGCGTCCGCACGGCGCGTGTCACGTCCACCCCCGTCATTCCGGGCATCATCAGGTCGGTAATCACCAGGTCCGGAGGCCACTCCGCGAAAACCTGCAATCCCTCGCCACCATCGTTGGCGGTGCGCACATCGAACCCTTGCGCCGATAGCGCGGCCCGTAGCACTCGCGTGATCTGCGGCTCGTCGTCAATCACAAGAATTCTTCCTGGCATGGCTGTATTCTTCCTTGGGAAGCTTACCTCATTCTGCCGCGCCGGCATCGTCACTCGGATGGGAAGCATGCTCGAAAGCTTCAATGTGCGATCGATTCTCGGCTGGTCGGCCGGGTTGTTCGCCGTCGCGCTCGCTACCTTCCTCCTGGTCGCCCTGGGAGCCAACGCAACCGCCGCCGGCGTCGTGTTCCTCATGCTAGTGGTCTGGTCGGCCACCGTTGCCGGCCGCTGGCTCTCGCTTTTCATCGCCATCCTTTGTGCGCTCTCGTTCGACTACTTCTTCCTCCTGCCGCTTTACACCCTGCGCATCACCGGAATTCAGGAGTGGGTGGCAATGCTCGCCTTTGTTTCCAGCTGCGTCGTCGTCAGCCGCGTTGCCGAGCGCGCCCGTCGCCAGACCCGTCATGCCGAACAGCGCCGCGAAGATGTCGAGCGCCTCTACGAGCTCAGCCAGGAAATGATGCTGCACGAAGACCCAGCCGAGCTGACCCGCAGCCTGCCGCGCCTTATCGATCGCATCTTCGCACTGGACTGCGCGATGCTCTACGTCAACGACCAGGACCGCTTTTACTCCTCTGGCGCCAACCTCCCCTCCGGCGCCGAAGCCGCTCTTCGCGCGGTCATGCTTGGCTCCAGCCTCTCATTCGAGGTCAGCGAAGGCTTCACGGCAATGGCGCTCACGCTCGGTCTGCGTCCGGTCGGCGCTCTGGGGTGGCGCCCAGCCGAACGGCTTTCGCGCGAAGTGGCAACGGCTGTCGGCGCCCAGGTCGCCATTGCCCTCACGCGGTCCATCGCCATTGAAGCTTCGGCGCGCCTTGAAGCCTCGCGCGAGGGTGAGCGCCTGCGCACCGCGCTCATCGACTCGCTCACCCACGAGCTGCGCACGCCCCTTACCTCCATTCGCGCCGCGGCCTCAACGCTCCTGCAGAGCGCGGGCCTTGACGAAGCCGCGCGACAGGACCTCGCCGCCCTCGTCGACGAAGAGGCCTCCCGTCTCGATACCCTCATTGGCGAAGCGGTCGAGATGGCCGAGATCGATGCCCACGTCGTGCGTGCTCATCTTGTCCAGCAGCACCCGCGCGCGCTGCTCGAGCAAGCCGTCGATGAGTCGCATGCCATCCTCGCCGCCCACCGCGTCTCCATCTCTGTTCAGGAGCCCGACGACCCCGTCTGGTTCGATCCTCATCTGCTTTCCCGCGTCCTGCGCCACCTGATCGAGAATGCGGCCCGCTACACACCGCCCGGCACCGGCATCGCGCTCGCCAGCCGCCGCGCGGCCGGCCGTCTGGAATTCTCCGTCGAAGACAACGGCCCCGGCATCGACTCGCTCGACATGCCGCTGATCTTCGAGAAGTTCTATCGTGGCAAGCGCGGCGCAGCCATCGGCAAAGGCACCGGCATGGGACTCGCCATCGCGCGCGCAATTCTCGCCGCGCATAGCGGAGCAATCGATGCCCAAAGTACGCCAGGCAAGGGAAGCAGCTTCCGCTTCTGGGTGCCGCTGATCGAGAGGGAACCCACAAATGCCGGCTAGCGCCCGTTCTGGATTTCGCAACAACGATGCGTCGTCATCCTGAACCAAGTCTGTCCCGAGGTGGGGCCAAACGCAGGCCAACGATCCGCGGTTGTTTTTCAGCAGATTTCTGATGGACCACACTGGAAATGACGGCTTAGGTCCGGCGTCGAATGGGCGCCGATTCAACCGTGCCGCGAGTGGCCTATTCCGGCTCCTCGCTCCAGTCGCATTCCACCTCGCGCCGTTTCTCGGCGCTCTCCGTCGCCCACTCCAGGATCCGCGCCGTCCGCCACGCGTCGATCGCCGCCACCGGCGGCGGTGCCGAGCCCAAAACCGCATCGCGCACGCCGGCATAGTAAATTCGATAATCGCCGGCCGTCGGCGTAACCGGCCGGATCACCATTCCGCCGTCCACGTCGACATTGAGCGTGCCCCAGCTCGTCGCAGGCTCCTGTCCCCATGGACCCTCCGGAATCCGTGTGAGCTGGTTGAGAGCCGCCTCCTGTGGATCCAAGCCCCACTTCCAGTAGTTGCCTTTGGTCCCGCGCAGCAGGTAGCGCGGCCGTCCCGGCGAAGCCAGGCAGTTCGAGCTCAGCACCAACCAGAGCCTCTCGTACCGCAGCCGCATCGTAAAGGAATCGTTTGTCCCGCCGCCATCGCGTTCGCGCACTACCTCCGCGCTCACTCCCTCAGGCTTGCCGAACAGCACCAGCGCCTGGTCCACGAGATGTGTCCCGATATCGAGCAGCAACCCTCCGCCCGAAGCCGGGTCTTCTTTCCACGAACCTGTTCTTGGCGCCGGCCGCCATCGGTCAAAGCAAGATTCGAGGCTTACCAGCCGCCCGAGGCTTTGCTCACTGATTATTTTCTGAATTGTTCTGAAGTCCGAGTCCCACCTGCGGTTATGGAACGGCGCCAGAATCCGGTCGCGTGCGCCCGCAATCTGCATCAGCTCCGCCACTTCGGCTGCAGTCACGCCCGTCGGCTTGTCGACCACCACGTGCCGTCCCGCCTCCAGCGCCTGCTTCGCCGATTCGAAGTGGTTCCCGCTGGGCGTCGTCACCACGACCAACTCAATGGACTTGTCTTCGAGCAGAGATGCCAGCGACCGGTGAACGGCAATCCCGGGGTACCGGTTCCGGGCCTTGTCGGCGCTGCGCTCTACCACGGCAGCCAGCTCCAGCCCTTCCACCGACGACACCAGCGGCGCGTGAAACACGCGTCCGCCCAGCCCGAATCCAACCACGCCAACTCGAATCATGCGGTGCCCCCTGATGCTGCCATGCCGCGAATCCGCTCAGTTAGCCTTCGAGTTTATACCGCGTCTCCGCCAGCCGGTAGAGCCTCCGCCAAACCAGCCGGTTCATGGTCACCACCATTAGAGAAATGAAGATCGTCGCCAGCAGCAGAATGGGAAACTGCCCGCTGTCGGTCGCTGCGTCGATCTGCGCGCCCAGCCCGATCGTCTGTAAGGTCCGGTCCTGCAGATGGCTATACTCGGCAAACACCGACGCGTTCCACGCCCCACCCGACGCCGTCACCATCCCGGTGATCAGGTAGGGGAAGATTCCCGGCAGAATCAGCCGTGTCCAGCGCTGCCAGCGTGTGAAGTGAAAGAGGCTCGCCACCTCGCGCAGGTCCGACGGAATCGACATTGCGCCCGCAATCACGTTGAAAAGGATGTACCATTGCGTGCCCAGCAGCATCAGCGCGATCGAACCCACGCCCAGTCCCCCGCCGATCTTCACCAGCCCGATCAGCAGAATGGGAAAGAAGGCGGTCGCCGGAATTGATGCCAGGACCTGCGCCAGCGGCTGCACCACCCGCGCCACTCGCGGATTGAGCCCGATCGCCACGCCCACCGGCACCGTCCATGCCGCCGAGATCAGCAGCGCCGCATTTACCCGCAAGAACGTCGCCGCTGCGCTCTCCAGCAACAGCCGCAGCTCCGGCCAAGTGATCGTGTGCAGCATGATCACCGCCTGAGCGCCCCCCCAGCCCGCGGCCGCAATCACCGCAACCCCCAGCGCCCACAACAAAGTCGGGGTTTTACCCTTTCGCGCGTCGTCAACCGGCTGCACCACCCGGCATTCCTTCGTCTGCGCCATGCGCCGGTAGATCGGCTCTTCCACGCTCGTCCAGATTCGTCCCGGAACCGAACTCAGCACCTTCGACCTTTGCAGCAGCGTGAGAATCGGCGACGTCACCCGGTCCGCCGACTCCACCTGCTCAAACTTGAACTTGTCGCTCCAGGCGATCAGAGGCCGCCACAACAGCTGATCCGTGGCCACCACGATCAGGATCATGACCCCGAATCCCGCCGATAGCGCGCCCAGGTCTCCTTCAATCGTCGCGGTCTGCAAATAGCTGCCCAGACCCGGCAGCTGGAAGCTCCGGTCGCCCATCGTGAACATCTCGCATGCGATCAGCGCGAACCAGCCGCCGGCAACCGACACGATCGAGTTCCACACCAGCCCGATCGCGGCATAGGGCATCTCCAGCTGCCAGAAGCGCTGCCACGCGGAAAACCGGTAAATGCTCGACGCCTCGCTCATCTCCCGCGGAATGCTCTTCAGCGAGGAATAAAAGCTGAAGGCCAGGTTCCACACCTGGCCCGTAAAGATAAGCAGAATTACGCCCATCTCAATACCCAGCTGATGGCCCGGTATCAGCGCCACCATCGCCAGCACCACCGGCGGCAGAAAGCTCAGCACTGGGATCGACTGCAGAATATCGAGCAGCGCGATCATCCACGCCTCGATGCGCGGATTGTAGGCCGCCGTGTATCCGTACGCGACCGCGAACATCAGGCTCAGCAGGTATGCAATCCCGATGCGCACGATCGAGTCGAACGCGTAGACCGGCAGCGCGCGCACCGAGTGCGAAATCGGCACCACCGGCACCGGCCTGCCCAGCCAATAGCTGCCCGTGTGCACGAAGGCCGCAAACAGCGCCAGCGCGCAGCACGCCAGCCCTAAATCGATGACAAACGGCCAGGTGCGCAGCGTGACCAGCGACCGCGCCAGGGTGTGCTGAAGCTTCACTCGGCGTCCTCGCTCGCTGCGGCTTCTTCTTCCATGGCGTCCGGCAGCATGAAGCGCCGTCGCCCCGCATCGTAGTCGAACAACTCGGCGTAGCGTCCCCATGCCACGGCGGTTTCCATCTGCCGCTGCGACTCCTCCGCGCTGAACTGCTCGTCGAGCATGTCGAGGAAGAATTCTTCCGGAACCGTGTGGTCGCTTTTCGTCTCGAGTGCTCGCCGAATCTGCCTGAGCAGCAGAATGCTGTTCACCGCCGCCTCGCGGAATAGCTCCTTCTGCCGGAGAATCTCTGAATTCGCAAACTCCGCGCCACTCTCCGTGATCGCCGCATCGCCTTCTTCCACCTTCAGGAATCCCAACAGCTGCGCCGCATCCACAATCGGCAGCAGGTCGTCGATCTCAAACGCCAGGTCGTCGGCCAGGCGATAGATATCGTCCCTGCCACCCTTGTCCAGAAGCAGTTCCAGCAGCCCGGCCATACCGCCCGGGCGCGCGTGCGGCAGCATCTGGTAGTGCATCTGCCGCTGGTCCCGCGGCCGTGGCCCTACCTGTTGATCTGGGACCTGCGCCGGCACATCAGGACGCGTCAGTACCTTGTAGATGTAGTCCACAAGCTGCGTAAACCCCTCCGACTTCCGATCCCGCGGCTGCGCCAGTTGCACGCGGAAATCGGTGCGGATATGCCCCGGATTTCGCCCCAGCACAATAATCCGGTCGGCCAGAAGCACCGCCTCTTCGATGTTGTGCGTCACAATGAAGACCGCCTTCGTCGGCATCGTCTTGTTGGCCCACAACTCCAGCAGTTCGCTGCGCAGGTTCTCCGCCGTCAGCACGTCCAGCGCCGAAAAAGGCTCGTCCATGAACAGCACTTCCGGCTCAACCACCAGCGCCCGCGCGAATCCCACCCGCTGCCGCATCCCCCCGCTCAGCTCCTTGGGATAGGCCGCCTCAAATCCATCCAGGCCCACCGTATCCAGCATGCGCAGGCTGCGCTCGCGGCGCTCGTCCGGTGCCACGCCCCGCGCCTGCAGTGGTGCCTCTACGTTCTGGAGCACCGTCAGCCACGGAAAGAGCGCAAAGCTCTGGAACACGATCGAGACGTTGATCTCCGCATCGCGGATGGGTTTGCCGTGCCAGTAGACCTCGCCCGCCGACGGCCGCGACAGCCCCGTAAGCATGCGCAGCATGGTCGACTTGCCCGAGCCCGACGGCCCCAACAGCGCCAGAATCTCTCCGGGAACGATTTCAAGGTCGGTGGCCGAAATCACCTGGATGCGATTCTGGCTCGGCTGCGCGTAGTACTTCTCGATCTTCTCGGCGCGAATGATGGCTTCGGCGGCCGGGGCCTGGATGACGGTCTCTTGACCTGTCTGCTGCATGCAGGATTCTCCGCAGTCGGGGCTGCTTGCGCGGCCGCATCGTCTCAAGAGTGTAGGCAGATTCGGTTGCTACCAGATGAATTGCCGCGATCCCGCGGCAGTTCCCATTGACCAATCGTGCTTCAGGGCATTCGATCAGGACGAGAAGGGATATCGGTGCGACAACTTGCCCTCCCAGAGCGTATCATCCTAGGAAAGCGTCTTGCTAGCGAGCAAGAGCAATTCCCCATGAGCCCGGCCGTCCTTTGCGCCGTCCGCTTATCCTCTGATCGCAGATCGTTTGGCCTTTGTTGCCTTGAATCCAACCAACTCTGAAGGAGCGTATGCCGGAGAACCAAAACAAACCCAAGGTCCTCGTCGCCGACGATGAGCGTGTCATCGCCGACACCTTGGCCATGATCCTCAATCAGAGCGGCTTTGAAGCGCGTGCTGTCTATTCCGGAGAGAAAGCCCTCGAATTGGCTCCGGATTTCGCGCCCGACATGCTCATCTCCGATGTCATCATGGCGGATCTCAACGGAATCGATGCGGCCATCCGCATCCGCGCTCTGCTGCCCGGAATCAAGATCCTGCTCTTCTCTGGGCAGGCCGCAACTGCGGACCTGCTTGAGAAAGCTCGCGCCAGGGGATACGAGTTCGAGATCCTGGCCAAACCCGTACATCCCCAGGATCTCCTCAGCAAACTCCGCGGTTAGTCCGCAAGAGGAACATGTCTCTGCCCATCGGCGGCTGAAACATCTTCAGTATGCGCTTGCAACAGCCCGGCTCGCAGCCGGGCAGCTTCGCTTACAAGCTCAACTCCCGCGGAGAAATTCGAAGAAATTCCTCCACCGGGATTCCCTCCGCGCCCACCTCCAGGCGCCGGTACGGTCGAAACGCCCTGGCGAAAACTTCAATCCCAGGCATCGAAATCTTCCGCTGCCCCGCTTTCACGTCGAGCGCTACAATCCTGTTGCCGGCCCGAATCACAAACGCAACATCTCGGTTGCGCTCGCGCCAGTAGCAGAGGTCATCGATCTCGCCCGTCACTGCAGCATTGGCCAGGTGGGCGCCGATCGCCGACTCAACCAGCCGTCCCCACCGGTCCCCATCTCCGCGCGCGCTCTCATACGTCCATCCCGAAAGCGCGGTGGCAAGCCCAGAGTTGAATACCTGAAGCTTGGGAATGGAACCACGTTTGCGTTCCTCCCCGTCGTCGAATTTCTGCAGCCCGCGCACCAATCCCGCTCCTTGAAGCAGTTCCAGATATCCTGACAGTGTCGTGGTATTCCCGGCGCCCGGCAGCTGGGTGGTCATCTTCTGGAACGACAGAACCTCCGCCGAATGTGTGCAGGCCAGCCGGAAAAAAGAACGC
>Ga0335072_10006338_pt1 | contig 17311 bp, 17 predicted proteins | sample Lox_Sample_21_FD_206725 | JGI IMG/M metagenome (GOLD analysis project Ga0335072, IMG submission 206725) | Soil microbial communities from Loxahatchee National Wildlife Refuge, Florida, United States - Lox_Sample_2.1 | ecosystem: Environmental > Terrestrial > Soil > Wetlands | place: USA...
TCTGCACCACCGTAATGCCGAGCATGAAGCTTCCGGTCCTGACGATGTAGTGCGTGTTATCGGTGATCACGCCTTTGTCGATGATGTCGGCGTTGAGCGTCGGCAGATACAGCGTCGCCAGTGTCTGAGCGAGCTGCAGGAGCAGCACGAGGGCAAGCGGCTTGCGATACGGGCGCAAGTAGGTGCGCAGCAGGCGGATCAGCACAGGACTCTCTCAGGGGCTGGAATTATTCGGAGGGAACGGGCTCGAACGGGCCACCGGTGCTTAGCCGGAATCGGCCACTTCGACCGGAAGAACTTCACGCATGCCCGCGGCGAACTGTCGGAACGACTGGCGGATAAGGGGCGCGAGCGGCACCGGCGGATCGGAGTGCAGCCAGCGTTCCGTCGCGGCCTGCATGGCAGCCGCGACAGCGCCGGCCATGATCCGCGGGAACATGTCGGTCTCCGGTGAGGTCCCCACGCGCTCGGCGATCGCCTCGGCCAGGTGATACTGCGCCATGCCCTGCACCTTGAGGTACTCGCCGACAAGCGCGGGCGTGGTGACGACCAGGCGGATACGGGCGATCCAGTCCTTGTCGGGTGCCCGGTCCGCCGGGCCGAACTGAGACAGCACCGCCTGCGTCACCGATTCCCAGAGCGGCTCGGTGGGCGGCCGGGCGCGCAGCTCGTCGCCGATGCGCAGGGCGCGGGCCTGTTGCAGCGCGCAGATCGCCTCGTACTTGCTGGCGAAGTAGTTGTTGAACGTCCGCGCTGATACCCCGGCCGCGTCGGCGATGTCCTCGACGAGCACCTTGTCCAGGCCACGCTCGACGGCCAGCCGTATCGCCGCGTCCCCCAGCGCCTGGCGGGTCGCAACCTTCTTGCGCTCGCGCAGGCCGGATGCCTCTTCCGGACGCGGGAACGGCTGCTGCCGGCCAAGCTGCTCGACTGAGCCTGCCGTCACGGGTTCGGCACTCATGCGATCAGCCTACTCGAACTTTCGTGTCCCGCAATTTTTCTGGGCACGAAAATAGATTGACACTTGCGCTTTGCGGCGCTACCTGGCCGCGGGAGCCGCCGAGCCGCGACCGGCCTCTGGGCTGGGTGGAGCGTATATCTGATTTAAATCCGTGACCTGGGCTCGGACCCTAAGGCAAGTACAGCGCCGTGGGTGTAGCGCCATAGCACGGGGACACTGTCCACGAGCCGGTCGTGCAGAGCCGTCAGAGCGGGTTGAGGCGGGCCTTGAGCAGGCAGAACTCGTTGCCCTCGGGATCAGCAAGGACATGCCAGGACTCCTCGCCAGTCTGGCCGATGTCGGCCGGGCGCGCCCCGAGCCGCAGGAGACGTTCGAGCTCGGCGTCCTGATCGCGGTCGGTGGCGTTGACATCGATGTGCAGCCGGGGCTTCCCCGGCTCCGGCTTGTCCCTGTGGCTGAGGATGATCGTCGGCTGCGGACCGCCGAACCCTTCGCGCGGCCTGATCTCGAGGGTGCCGTCCTCTTCGCGATCGAGCACTACGAAGTCCAGGACCTCGCACCAGAACCGTGCCAGCACCTCGGCGTCGCGGCAGCCGAGAACGAGCTCACTGATACGGCATGCCATTGACGAAACCTGCTCTCAGCGCGGAACTGGCGGGGCGGCCGAGCGACACTCCTGGACTCCCCGCAGCGGAAACACGCTCGAGACCGTACCGGGCGAGGCGAGCATGCGCGACGGATTTTCGCGTCCTCGCCTCGCCCGGTCGGCCGGGCTGCCGGGCGAGGACCGTAGGCCGCGCAGTGGGCAGTTGATTTCAGATGCGCCCTGGGCCAACGGCGCCGGCTCCCGTCGCGGCCAGGTGCGGTCCGGCGGCGGCGCTTGTTCTGGATGGCCTCGAAGGCGGCCGGGAGGTTCTGCCAGGGCAGGTTCTTGAGCTGGGCGTGCAGGGTGGGCTGGTTGTTTTCACGGCCAGGACAACCGCGCGCCGAGCCGCCGATCGGTACGCACCGTTTCTGTGTGGCGCCGCATGCGTGTTAGGCAGATACGGCCGATCTGTGCTGCAAGGTGGCGGCATTGATGGCCGGAAGGGATGTCAGGCGTTATTTTGAGCAGTGAGCGCGAGGGACGCTGCAACGGATGACTTCCGCCACGCTCGGGCTCCCCGATGTGCTCAAGGGCGTCTTCGGTCCAGGAGGAGACGCGCGTGCGCCACAACCCGTATCACTTCGCCGATGATCCCGAGGTCGTGCGGAGGCTGATCCGCGAGAACCCCTGGGGCATCCTGGTCAGTTGCCCCGGCGATCGGCTCGTGGCCTCTCATTACCCTGTGCTGCTGGACGAGGACTGTGACGGGCTGGCCGTGTTCACGCATGTGGGCCGGCCCGACGAGCAGCTCCACGGTTTCGGGGAACGGGAGATCATGCTCATCGTCCAGGGCGTGCACGGGTACGTCTCCCCGAGCTGGTATGCGCCCGGTGCCACGCGAGCGCCGACCTGGAACTTCACCACAGCCCACTGCTACGGGATCCCGCAGATCCTTGACCGGGAGACCAACCTGGGCACCCTGGCGCGGCTGGTGCAGCATTTCGAGCGCCACGTCGAGCATCCGATGCTGCTCGACCTTGACTGGGCAGCCCCGGTCGCGAACGGCACCGTCGGCATCCGGCTGCCGATCACGCGCTTCCAGTGCAAGGTCAAGATGAGCCAGGACAAGGACCCCGAGACCCAGCGGCGGGTGATCCAAGCGCTCCGCGCTCCAGGCGCCTATCACAATCCCGGCCTCGCCGATGAGATGGAACGCGCGCTCGCGAGCGGCTGACCGCTCGCGCTCCGAAGCATCGAAGAACACCGCTTCCGGCTCTTACCCGGTCACACGGCCCCGGCACGCACGGCCAAGGCTGAGGTGTTGCGTTTAGCTCTGCGGAGCCTCCGCGGCCTTCACCAGGCCGGCCACGATGACCGGGTACAGGTTACGCAGCGGCCAGTACACCAGGCGGCCCAGGATGGTCCGGTCCCACGATGCGCCCCAGCGGATGACGGTGCCGTCGGGTGACGGGGTCAGCGTGACCTCGGCTCGGTAATTCCGCACCGGAATGCCGCGCAGCACGGTGTAGGCCAGCCGCTTGCCGGGCTCGACCTCGAGGATCTCCTCAACCGAGACGGGGTACCGGAACGCGTACCGTTTTGACCCCTCCAGCCAGTAGACGGCGCCTTTCCCGTTCGCGGCCGCGTCGCCCTCGCTCCGGTAGCCGGCCTTGCGCCAAGGTCCCCACTGCGGGTACACCATGACATCGCTGAGCAGGGACCAGACGACCTCGGGCGGCACATGGGCAGTCTGCTCTGCCGCAGCTTCCACCTTGCGCATACACAGGTTCTACCGTCCGCCGGCCAGACCGTACAAGGGCAAGCGAGTTCCGCGGCCGCGCCCCGCCGCGACCCGCGATCTCAGGGCCACAGATCGTCGACGCAGCATCCGCTATGCCGCGATGAGGCGTGTAGTCCCGCGAGAGCAACGGCCAGACAGCTCGAGCCCGGCATTAGCTGGGGCTATCGGGGCCGTCGGCCGTGGACAGCGCCAACCGCAGAGTGTGATCGTACGCGCGCGAAGAGCCGCCGCTCTCCGCGGCTGCCGTCTGACGCCGCTAGGCGTCCCGGACAGATTGGTAGGTGAGGTAGGCGATGCCGCCCTCGAGGGTCTTGGTGTCAAGGAGGCGCATGGGTTTCTTGTCGCTGGTCTCGCCGAACAGGCGCTCGCCGACCCCGAGAGCGACCGGGAAGATCTTCAGCCGCAACTCGTCGACCAGGTCGTGCTCGATCAGCGTGTGTACGAGCTGAAAGCTGCGGGCGATGACGATGTCCCCGTCTATGTGCTGCTTCAGCGTCGAGACCTCGTTAAGCACGTCGCCCTTGAGGACTGTCGAGTTGTTCCAGACGGGATTGGCGAGGGTCGAGGACACGACGTACTTGGGCAGGCTGTTCAGCCTGTCCGCCAGCTCGCCGCTGCGAGATGGCCACCGCGCGGCGAGCCACTCGTAGCTTCGTCGGCCCAGAAGGAAAGCCCCGGCGGCCAGCGCCTCGTCGAGCGCGAGCTTGGCAAGCTGCGGGCTATTTCCGATCGGGCCCACCCAGCCGCCGACTCTGAAACCTTCGTCATCGGCCGGGTCGTGGATGACTCCGTCCAGCGTGACGTTCTCGCTCACGACGATCTTTCCCATTTCGGTTCGGCGCCGCGCTGGAGCAGCGGGAACCTGACGCTGGCGGCGCGCCCTGCGAGCCCGCCGTGCCTCGAGGAGCAGCCGGTCTCGTTCGCCGGCCCGCCGGGCGTCATCCTGGATGGCTTTCACGAGGTATTCGTGGATGATCATGGCCTGCTCCTTCTTCTGATTGTTGTTGTCAGCTATCGCCGCCGCAGGCGACGTGGGCGATAAGAATCGGTGCGCGGTTCGCTCATTTCGTTCCTGACCTGATCACCACGTCTCCTGCGGCAGCGGCATCGGCCGCCGGGGTCCGGCTCTGGCAGCTCGCGCGCTGGCTTCCGCGGTCGGCCGGGGCGCAGGATCGCCAGCGCCAGGCCAATCCCGACCAGCACGGCGCAGGCCAGGAAGGGCGGACAGGTTGCCCTCGGTCAGCGCGGCGAGCGGGTTCGCGCCTTTGTGCGCTGCCAGGTAGTGCTGGGAGCGGAGACGGCAACGGTCGTGACGATGGAGACGCCGAGCGCTCTGCCGGTCTGCAAGGCGGTGCTGCTCAGGGCCGAGGCGAGCCCGGCCTCGTGCTCGGCGACCCCAGCGAGCGCCGCGACCGTGGCGGTGCGCCGGCGCCCTAGACCACGCGGGCCGCCCGCAGTGCCGCCGACGACCAGGCCAGCACGCACAGCAGCGACGCGGTCGTGAAGAACACGACACCGGCCATGAACACCCGCCGACGCCCGAGCAGGTCAGCCGCCCGCCCTCCGAGTAGCAGCAGGCCGCCGAAGGTGAGCACGTAGGCGCTCAGCACCCATTGCAATCCCTGCTCGGAAAAGCGCAGAGCGGCCGCGATCGAGGGCAGCGCCACGATCGTAGCGAGCGCCCACCAGCGGCACGGATCGAGAACGGCGGACGCCACGCGCCCGGCCGATGCAGACGATTCCATCGTCACCTCCAGGGTCGTTCCCAGCTGCCGCGGCACGATCCGAGCCTCGGATCGTTCGGGCGGTCGGTGATGCATACACCGCGGCACCGGGAAACTGGGCGCCCGCGAGCCGCCCAGTTTGCCCCCCGGGCCGTGTATATACCGGGTGGAAGCGCCACGTGATGTGGAAGGAAGGCACGCAGGATGGTGACAGCCGATCTGCTCTCACGGGCACGGGCCGGAGATGGCGAGGCGTTCCGGGAGCTGACCGGGCCGCACCGGCGGGAGCTGCAGGTCCACTGCTACCGGATGCTCGGATCCTTCGCCGACGCCGAGGACGCCGTCCAGGAGACGATGCTGGCCGCCTGGCAAGGCATCGGCGGGTTCACTGACGAACGCGCCTCGCTGCGCACCTGGCTGTACAAGATCGCCACCAACCGGTGCCTCAATGCCCGCCGTGCAGCGAGCCGGCGCTTGGCCAGGGAGTGGGACGTGTCTCAGTACGAACCGCTCGTGCCGACCCCGCGCGACGAAGCCATCTGGCTTCAGCCGTTTCCTGACGCGCTCCTCGAGGGTGCCGTCGACGTGCCGCCCGGGCCGGAGGCCCGCTACGAGCAGACCGAAGCCATCTCGCTGGCCTTCGTAACAGCCCTGCAGCTGCTGCCGCCACGCCAGGTCGCCGTCCTTATCTTGCGCGACGTCCTTGGATTCCACGCCAGCGAGGTAGCCGAGATGCTGGAGGTGACCGTCGAATCGGCCAACAGTGCCCTCAAACGAGCCCGCGCCAGCCTCCAGCGCCGGCAGCAGCCGGCCGCCGGCCACCAACCGCCACCAGCCGCTGGCTCACCCGCCGAGGACGCGATCGTCGCCAAGTTCGCCCGCGCGTGGGAGTCGGCCGACCTCGACGCGCTGGTGGCCCTGCTGACCGACGACGTCTTCGTCGCGATGCCGCCGATACCCTTCGGATACGAGGGCCGAGACGTCGTGACCCGCTACTGCGCCCGCCTGTTCGCCGCGGGCCGCAGGTTCGACCTCATCCCGGTGCGAGCCAACGGCCAGCCCGCGTTCGGGGCCTACCTGCGCGGCCCGGCCGGCATCCGCCATGCGACCGCCTTCTACGTGCTCACCCTGGCCGGCGGCCAGATCTGCGCCATGACCCGCTTCGAGGCCAGCGTGCTGCCCTGGTTCGGGCTGCCGCGCTCCCTCCCGGGCCGGTAGCTATTGTGACTCGGCTATATCTGGCGAGAGGTTGGCGGACGGACCTGCCCCGACTGGTTCTGCTCTTGCAGGCAGGGAATGCCGTCAGCTTCTTCGGCTATGGGTTGATCCTCCCGTTCGAGATCATCTACCTGCACCAGATCCGCGGCTTCGCGACGGCCACCGCCGGTTTGGTGCTTGCCGCGATCCTGGGCACGGCCACCCTCGTGACACCCCCCACGGGAGCCCTGCTCGATCACTTTCGCCCCAAGCCGATCCTGATCGCCGGCAATCTTACGAGCGCGCTCGGCTATGCCGGCTTTGGGTTCGTCGACCGGCCATGGCAGGCGTTCGCGTGCGCGGTCGTCGCCGGTGCCGGGGTCGGCGCGGCCCGCACCGCGAACCAGACGCTGCTCATCACCTTGGTAACGCCAGAGCAACGTGCTGCCTCGTTCGCGCTCGGGCGCATCGGGTTGAACCTCGGCCTCGGTAGCGGCGCGACAGTCGCGGGCTTCTTCGTCGGGTCGGCACAGCACCTGCGATCGTTTCAAACGCTCTACCTGTTCGACGCGATCACCTACGCCGCGCTCGCTCTGGTCGTACTGGCGGTCGTGCCGAATCGACGTGCCGCGGCGGCGCACGCTGGCGCCGTGGGACGAGGATTCCGGGCGGTCGCCCGCGATCGCAAGTTCCTGATCGTCATCGCCGTGAACATCGTCCTCATCATCGTCGGCTACACGCTGTTCTCGAACATCCTGCCGCCGTTTGCGAAAGCGCATACACGCGTCGGACCCGGTGCGATCGGGATCCTCTTTCTCTTCAACACGTCCTTCATCGTGATCGCACAACTCCCCGCGACGCGCGTCGTCAAGCGGATGCGCCGAGCACAGGCATTCGCCGCGGCGAGCGCGCTCTGGGCAATTGCGCTTCTCGGCGTCTTGCCGACGACGCTGATCCACTCGGAGCTCGCCGCGACCGCGCTGCTAGCCGGTGTCGCAACCGTGTTCGCGATCGGCGAGTGCGTCCACGCCGTCGTCCTCGGCCCACTCGTGGCCGACCTCGCTCCCCCGCATCTCCTCGGCCGCTACATGTCGCTGTACAGCCTGATGGTGAGCGCAGGCCTCGCGCTCGGCCCGGCCATCGGTGCTGCGGTGCTCGCGACCTCACCCGACGCCGTCTGGTGGGGCGGCGCCCTCGTCGCCGCAGTGATCGGAGCGGGCTTTCTCCTCTCCGGCGATCGCATCCCCGAGCCGTTGGCCGTGGAAGCAGGCGTCCCCGACCTCGGAGAAGTACCTCGCGCGGCGACGCAATCGACGAATTGATACCGGGATGCGAACCTGGTACAGCGGGCGGGTCAACGACACCACCCTTGCCGAACTGGTGGCGGAACTGAACCGCCCCGTCGTTTCCGGAGGCACGCTCCTCTGAGTCGGTGGCTGACGATCAGCGCCACAACCGAACGGCTGATCTGTGCTCGGTGATGCGCTCCCACGCCGTATCGATGCGCGCACGTAGTCGGCGATCCGGTGCGGTGCCGGGTTCTGACGGCCGGTGGCGGCTGTGACGTGGTGTGACCGCGGCGGGCGATCTACTGCGAGGCTCTCGTTGTGTCGCTGGGGCCTCGGCTGGCCCAGCCTCGGGGTCTCCGCCGGGCCGACATCGAGTGTTTCGCCCGCAACCTGGAGACGCGCGGCCGCGGCCGGGCCACGATCACCCGTCGGCTGTGCACCGCCGCCGGGTTCTACAAGTACGCCGTCGAAGAAAGGCTCCTCGACCACTCGCCCGCCGCGCACGTCCGCCGACCCCGCCTGGACGATGAGTCCCATGCCATCGGCCCGGACCGTACGAGCTCGGCGCGCTCCTGGTCGCGGCCGGGCTCGGGCCGCCGGCCGACCACGCCCTGACTCGCTGCTGGCCCTCGAAGGGCTGCGGGTGTCCGAGGCCACCGGCGCCGACATCAAGGCCCTGGGCATCGAGCGCGGGCACCGGACCATGGTCGTTACCTGCAAAGGTGACAAGGTCGTCACGATCCCGCTCGCGCCGCGTACCGCGTGAGCGATCGACCTGGCCATCGGCGCGCGCGTCGACGGACCGATATTCCAGGCGGCCGACGGCCGCGGCTGGACCGGCACGGCGCCGGTCGGATCGTCCGACGCGTTGCCCGCCGGGCCGGGATCGACAAGCATGTCGGCCCGCGCCCACTGCGGCACGCCTTCATCACCGCCGCCCTGGACACCGGCGTGCCGTTGCGCGACGTGCAGGAAGCCGCCTCGCACGCCGACCCGCGCACCACCATGCGCTACGACCGGGCCTGCGCCTCCCTGGCCCGCCGTGCGACCTAAATCGTCGCCGCCTATGTCGCCGGGGCGGCTCGGTAGGCGGGAACATTCGCATCCGCCGGGCCGATCCGGCCAGGCGGATCAATGGCACCAATCGTGACCACCACCCGGCTCGCGAACCGCCGTTCGGCGCCCATCTCGGAGTTTCCTGGCTGGTTCACGGAGATGCGCGGCTTTGTAGTTCTGCGCGGTGGCATCGCCGTTCGGCGGTCACTGGCTAAGTGCGACATTCGAGAGATTGAAGTCAGGTCGGGAAACAAGGCCTGGGCCGGCGGCTTGCCTGACCGTCGGCCGGTCCGCCCAATGCCGCGTCCGCGACAGTCGCCGATGCGCTGAGCGTCGGCCTGGCGATGAATCCGCCGCGGAGTCGCGGGCGCGGGGTGGGCTGGCCGGGCCCGGCTGGTCAATGTGCCTGACCCGGACTCGCAGACGGGTCAGGCAGCTGTCATGCGTCGAGGTCTTGACTCTCCTCTGCACGGCTGACACACTTTTAAACATGTTTAGTTTTCGGCTGAGATTTTCGTAGGTCATGGCTACATCACGTCCGGAGCAGCAGCCCGGCGCCGAGTCGGCTCCCGTCAGCAAGGGGCAGCGGACGCGCCAGCGGATCTTCGAGTGCGCGATGGAGCTGTTCATGAGCCAGGGCTATGAGAAGACGACGATGCGGATGATCGCGGACCGGGCGAGTGTGAACGTCGCCCTCTCGTACCGCTACTTCCCGTCGAAAGAGCACCTGGTCTTCGAGTTCTACCGGAACTTCACCCGCGACTTCATCGAGCGGTCGGCCCCCGTGCTGGCGGCCAACTCCGGGCTGGAGGCGCGCCTGGCCGGGGTGATCGAGACCATGTTCGCGGCGGCCAGCCCGTATCACGCATTCGCCGGCTCGCTCTTCGCGACCGCGGCCTCGCCAGCGAGTCCCCTCAACCCGTTCAGCGCGGACTTCACCGAGATGCGCGCTCAGGGGATCGATCTGTTCGCCCGCGTCGCCGACGGCTGCACGCAGCGGGTTCCCGGCGACCTGGCCGACGAGCTGCCTTTCCTGCTGTGGACGGTCAGCCTGGGCCTGCTGTACTGCTGGATGCACGATCACTCCGAGCACCAGGAAAAGACCAGGGCGATACTCGGCCAGTCGGTCCGTCTCCTGGCTGGCCTCATCCGCCTCAGCTCGGCGCCGGGCGCGGGTCATTTCCGGCGGCAGCTGATCTCTGTCACCTATCTGATCCGGTCCAGCCTTCCCCTGGGCACCGACGGTCCTGCCTGACCGGCAACTGCGCCGGGCGAACGGCCCGGCGCTTCTGGAGATCTACCGACCACACAGAGGAGCGCGAATGCGCGTCCGGATGATCCTGCCTGCGCTGACGGAGGCCACCAGCCCGCATTTCCGTCCGATCAAGTACTCGCTGTTCCCGCCGCTTGGCCTGGCGACCCTGGCCGGCTATCTCGATCCCGCCGATGAGGTGGTCATCTCTGACGAGCACGTAGAGCCGCTGCGATTCGATGACGAGCCCGATGTCGTGGTGATCCAGGTGTACATCACCTCGGCCCGCCGGGCGTATGAGATCGCCGACCGGTACCGGGCCCGAGGCGCGCACGTCTGCCTGGGCGGGCTGCATGTCACGTCGCTGCCGGAGGAGGCCGCAGGTCACGCCGACACCATCTTCCTTGGGCCGGGCGAGGACACCTGGCCGCAGTTCCTGGCCGATTACCGCGCTCGCACGCCGCAGGCCCGGTATGAGTCCAGGCAGCGCACGCTGGCGGGATTGCCGCATATCCGCCGGGATCTCATCAAACGGCACCTGTACCTCGTGCCTAACTCGATTGTGGTCTCCCGGGGCTGCCCGCACGTCTGCGACTTCTGCTACAAGGTCGCCTTCTTCAAGGGCGGCAAGCAGTTCTATACCCAATCCGTCGATGACGCTCTCACGGAGATCAGCCGGCTCCCGGGACGGCACCTGTACTTCCTGGATGACCACCTGTTCGGCAACGCCAGATTCGCCACGGCCCTGTTCGAGGGCATGAGCGGCATGGGTCGTCTCTGGCAGGCGGCCGGTACCGTCAAAACCGTCCTGGAGAACCCGCGCGTGCTGGAGAAGGCGGCCGCCTCCGGGCTGCGGAGCCTGTTCGTCGGCTTCGAGACCGTCAATGCCGCCAATCTCAGCGGGCAGCGCAAATACCAGAACATCGGCCGTGACTACGACGCGGCAGTCCGCCGTCTCCATGACCTGGGCGTCATGGTCAACGCCAGCTTCGTCTTCGGGATGGACGGCGACGGCCCGGACGTATTCGACCGTACCGTCGATTGGGCCATCCGCCAGGGCATTGAGACGGCCACCTTCCACATCCTCACGCCATACCCCGACACCGCCCTGCATGCCCGTATGAGGGCCGAGCGCCGCATCCTGCACAGCGACTGGGACCTCTACGACACCCGGCACGTCGTCTTCCGCCCGGCCGGCATGAACGCCACCACCCTGGAATCCGGCTACTGGCAGGCCTACAAGGACTTCTACCGCTGGGGATCGATCTGGGCAGGTGCCGCCACCAAGGAAACACACCGCGGCCGACTGCGGCACCTGGCCTATGCCGGCGGATGGAAGAAATTCGAGCCGCTCTGGGACCTCGCAATCCGATCACACCGCGTCGTTCACGCACTCCCACTGCTCGAAGCCGTCCTGACCGGCTTCGGCCGCCATCACCTGCAGCACGAGGTGGCCCCGGAAGAGCCACACGCCCCGCGCCGCAGCCCCGCAGGGCCTGCATCGGGGACACCCAAGAAGCAACACACAAGCAAGATCGACATTAGCGCGTTCTAGGAACCTCATTGCACCGCCTCGCCGCCGGGCAGCCGACCGCAACAAGTTCGCGAAGCTATTGCCTCCGGAGCCGTGCGCCGCACATACGGTGCTACTCACCCGGCGGACCGGTAGGCGCCTGGTCCGGCCACAAGTCGGTCTGCCACGGGTCGTCGGGGCAGTCGGTCAGCGCCGCATCCATCAGCCGCAGCGCCTGTTCAAAGTTATGAGCCATGCTCTGCACAAACGCGTTCGACACGCTGCCGGTATAGCGCAATCAGGCGGCTACGCGCGCGTCATCGAGCTCTCCGCACCCTTGCCGATCCTGGCCACAGCCGACCAGGCCGACGGCCAGGCGTCGTCGCCGACCACGGCGCCGACGATCCGGGACCCGTAGCGGTCGTACTTGGCGTGGTAGGCGTCGTCGATCTCGCCCTGGGCACCTTCATCGGCCCGGGCGAAGGTAACGTCTCGTCCTGCGCCTCCGGCGCGGATCCGGCCGGTGCCGCTGGCCGTGGCCCGCCGGAACCACGGGTTGTCCGGTCCGTAGGCCGAGCGGACGTACAGCTCGTCGCCCGCCCGGACCACCCACATCGTCGCATTGGGCCGCAAGGTGCCGTCCTGGCGGCGGGAGGCCAGCTGGAGCTCTTCCGCCCGGCCGATGCGGTCGAGCTCGCTGGCACTCCACGCAGCCGCTTCGTCCGGTGTGCTTCGCATCTACAGGCCCTCCTTCGGGCGGGCGTGGGCGTACTCCTCGTCGGTCACCTGCTCGTCCCAGTGCGGTGGGCCTTCGGTGATGGACAGGTGCGTCATGAAGTCGTCAGCGGTGGCGCCGTGCCAGTGTTCCTCGCCATCGGGGGAATACACGACATCGCCAGCGTGCAGCTCAACGGCGTTCTCGCCGCGGACCTGCACCAGGCCACGGCCCTCAGTGACATAGAGGGTCTGGCCGCCTTCGTGGGAGTGCCAGGCGCTACGGGCGCCCGGGCTGAAGCGGACGGCGGCCACGTTGAGCTGCGACGGGGGCAGGCCCCGGGTGATCGGGTCGACCCACACGTCGCCGCTGAAGGTCTTGGCCGGTCCTCTGGCGGTCGGCGGCTTGGGAGAGATTTCCACGGTGGTCCCCTTCCACGGGTGTCAGCGCCGGCGGGCGGCGGGATCGAGCGCGGGGCTGACCCAGCCGTCATCGGCCGGGTTGAGGGTGACGCCCGGGGCGACGATCCGGTCGATGGCGTTCAGGGCGTCGTCGCTCAAGCGCACCTCGGCGGCCGGGAGCTGGGATTCGAGGTGGTCCATGGTGCGCGGGCCGATGATCGCCGAGGTGATGGCCGGGTGGCGGAGCACGAAGGCGACGGCTAGCTCGATTAGGCTGATCCCGGCCTGGCCGGCCAGCTGGGCGAGCGCTTCGGCGGCGTCGAGTTTGCGCTGGTTCTCCAGCAGGGACAGGTCGAACCGGTTGGCCAGGCGCTGACGGGCCGGCGACATCGGCCCAGTCTGTTCGTCCCTGCGGTAACGGCCCGACAGCCACCCCCCGGCGAGGGGGCTGTAGGACAACACGCCGTAGCCATAGCGGCTGCAGGTGGGCAGCACGTCCTTTTCGATGCCCCGGGTGAGGATCGAATAAGTGGGCTGCTCGGTCCACGGCCGGTCAAGGGCACGCCGCTCCGCGGTCCACTGGGCCTCGACGATCGCCGACACGGGCCAGGTGGAGTGGCCGAAGTGGCGGATCTTCCCGGCCCGGACCAGATCGGTGAGGGCGCCGAGGGTGACCTCGAGGTCAACGCCCGGGTCGTAGCGGTGCACCTGGTAGACGTCGATCCAGTCGGTGCCAAGGCGGCGCAGCGAGTTCTCCGCCTCGGCGATGATCCACCGGCGGCTATTGCCCCGCCGGTTATGCTCGTCGCCCATTGGCATGTGGACCTTGGTAGCGAGCACGATGTCGTCGCGCCGGCCGGCGATGGACTTGCCGACGATCTCCTCCGACTCGCCAGCCGAGTACACATCGGCGGTGTCGATGAAGTTGATGCCGGCGTCGAGCGCCCGGCGGATGATGCGGATGCTCTCGTCGTGGTCCTTGGTGCCCCACTCGCCGAACATCATGGCCCCCAGGCACAAGGCGGACACCTGGACGCCGGTGCGTCCGAGCGGTCGAAGCTCCATGCCCTTTTCCTCTTCCTCTCCGTGGTGCCGGAACGCTCAAGGCCGGACGAGGACCTTGAGGGCCGTGCGGTCCGCCATCGCCTTGTATCCGCTGGCGATGTCATCGAGACCGACAGCCAGATCAAAGACCTTCCCCGGCTCGATGCGGCCCTCAAGCACATCGGGCAGAAGCTCGTCGATATAGGCCCGGGCCGGGGCCACGCCGCCAGTGAGGGTGACGTTGCGCATGAACACCCCGAACGGCATAGGCACGTCGTCGTACTGGGGCGCGCCGACCCGGCTGACCGTCCCCCCGGCGCGGACCACAGCAAATGCGCTCTCAATGGCCTCGACCAGGCCCACGCACTCGAGCACGGCGTGGGTGCCGTCGCCGCCGGTCAGCTCCCGGACCCGCTCAACGCCCTGCTGGCCGCGCTCGGGTACAACGTCGGTGGCGCCGAACTCGATGCCCAGGTCGGTGCGGTCCTTGTGGTGACCCATCAAGATGATGCGCTCGGCGCCGAGCCGCTTGGCCGACAGCACGGCGGACAGGCCCACGGCCCCGTCGCCGATCACGGTGACGGCAGTGCGGGGATTCACCCCGGCGGCGCGGGCACAGTGGTAGCCAGTCGGGAACACGTCCGACAGGGTCAGCAGCGAGGGCAGCAGGGCGGAGTCGGCGCCGGCCGGCAGCATGACCAGGGTGCCCTGCGCTTGGGGGACCCGGACGGCTTCGCCCTGGCCGCCATCGATCCCGTCACGGGCCCACAAGCCGCCGTGACGGCAGGAGGTCTGCAGCCCCTCGCGGCAGAAGTCGCAGATCCCGTCCGACCAGACGAACGGCGCCACCACCAGATCCCCGGCCTTGAAACCTTCCACGTCGGCGCCCACATCCTCGATGACGCCAAGGAACTCATGACCGATGCGCTCTCCCCGATCGGAGGCGGGCATCGACCGGTAGGGCCACAGGTCACTGCCGCAGATACAACCGTTGACCACCCGCACGAGAGCGTCAGTAGGCTCACGAAGCGCCGGGTCAGGCACCGACTCGACCCGCACATCACCAGCACCATAGATCACAGTGGCTCGCATCAAGATTCCCCTTAGCTCCTGTTATCTGGCAGACGGGCCTGCGCAACAGGCGGGATGCCTGCCGCGCGGCTGGCACTGTCCAGGTAACCGCGCATTGCTCCAATGAGGGAGAGCCTGTCGTTCCAGGTACTGACAGGACCCCCCAGGACCGCCGGGCGGACCATAACGTGGAAGACATGGACACCCGGAACGAGATCCGCGACTTCCTCACCTCCCGCCGGGCCAAGATCACCCCGGAGCAGGCCGGCCTGCCCGCCTACGGCGCCAACCGCCGCGTCGCGGGACTCCGCCGCGAGGAGGTCGCGCTGCTGGCCGGGGTCAGCGTCGACTACTACACCCGCCTGGAACGCGGCAACGCCCGCGGCGCCTCCGACACCGTGCTTGACGCGCTCGCCCGTGCCCTGCAGCTGGACGAGGCCGAGCGCGTGCACCTGTTCGACCTGGCCCGGGCGGCCAGCGCCAAGACCCCGGCGCGGACACCTCGCCGCCCCGCCGGTCAGCAGGTTCGCCCGGCGGTGCAGCGCATCCTCGATTCGATGACCACCACCCCGGCATACCTGCGCGACGGGCGGATGGACATCCTGGCCGCCAACCAGCTCGGCCGGGCGCTCTACGCCCCCGTCTTCGACAGCACGGCCCAGCCGCCCAATCACGCCCGGTTCATCTTCCTCGACCCGTGCGCCGCGGAGTTCTTCACCGAGTGGGATCGCGCGGCCGGTGACACGGTGGCGCTACTGCGCGCCGAGGCCGGCCGGAACCCCCACGACCGCGCACTGTCGAACCTCATCGGCGAGCTGTCCACCCGCAGCGAAGCGTTCCGCCAGATGTGGGCCGCGCACAACGTGCGATTCCACCGCACCGGCCTCAAGCGCTTCCACCACCCGGTCGTCGGCGACCTCGCCCTGGCGTTCGAAGCCCTCGACCTCACCGCGGACGGGCTGCGGATCACCGCCTACACCGCCGAACCCGGCAGTCCATCCCAGGACGCGTTGAACCTCCTCGCCAGCTGGGCCGCGACCGTCGGCCAGGGCCACGCAGCGCAACCCGCAGACAGAACCTGATCCGTGCGCGGCCCCATCCTTGCGGCCGAGCCAGACCCTTCAGACGGGCCGATCTCACCATTCCCGAAGGTCTTGTATCAACGAGCCGCCCGCAACCATCGAGACCAGCCCATCACCACAAACCGCGCAAGCAGCCTGATGTTTCATTCAGTTGGACAGGCTCCGCCGCGCACCTTGGCGACCATCTTCGCTCAGTCCATAGCGGGTCGCCAGTTTTTCGGGTTTGTCATTGACAATGCACATCGGCGGCCGGGACCCGCACCTGGCCGGGGTGTCTATTCCGCAACGCAGGCACCTCCGCGCTGGTCGGCAGCAGGCAAGATCTTGGCGGACTCGCTGGCGTGGCTTGTCGCACATCAAGCGAAGCCGACCTGTCGCACTGCAAGTGGACACGCAGGCACCCGCGGCCGGGGCCTGCGCGGCCTCTTCCCGCACTCCTGGTCAGCTAGCTCTCACCGGTGTTGGCAACGGCTCGCTGGGCAGCGCCGGGCTGTGATCATCGTGATGGTGGGACCAGGCCGGCGCGCGGGCTTCGGTACCGGGGCGTGAGGGGATTCGCATGGCTGGGGATGCTCAGCTGGCCGGGCGGCTGGCATGACGAGCAACGGCGAGCAGTCGGTCTTCCACGCGGTCGAGGATCCGCATCAGCAGGCTGGCGTCTGGATGGCCTCGGCTGCTTCAGACAAGTCGGCGTAGTCGACCTGGCGGTGCCCAGCCGGATTGCGGAGCACGGCGTACGCGCCGGCGAACATCGCACGGGTGCCGTCCTGCTCTCCCTGGCCGGCCGAGGTGTCGGTCAGCGGGCCTGCTGGCCCGAAGGCCTTGTTCATCAGGTCGACGCCGATGACCTCGTCGCCCAGGCCCGCGAGCTTGCGGACGCGGATCTCGATTGCCTTCATGGACATGAACACGCCCTGCTCAGGCTTGCTGATGAGGAACTGCGGACGGGCCTCGGCCTCGATGATCGGGTGCAGGCGCGTAGCGGACACGCCAGCCTGCCGGGCAAGCTGCTCGATCAGCCTGGCCCGCAGTATCCCGGCCTCTTGCCCAGGCCAGGCAGGATCGAGAACGGCACTGCCGGTGGGTGCCACAAACCTGAGATCCCGGCCGGCAGGTCGAATCGCAAGACAACCAGCGGCGTCAGCCGAATAGCAGGTCAGGCCGGGTCCCAGGCCACCGACCCTACGCCCATACCAGGCCAAAACCCCGGAAGCAGGGCCGGAACCATCAATCCCCATCCTCCCTGCCGACGATGCGCTCCGGTAGTGGAACCTCAGGCAGGAGACCCAGACGGTTCAGGTCACGCTGTTATGGCGCGGCGGTCCGGCCTGCGGCTTCGGCGGCGCGGGCCATGGCTATGCCGCGGCGGAGACGGTGGCTTTTCTGCTTGCCGTTCCTGCCGCTCGTGCTGGGTGGCCAGCCGCGCCTGGCGGTCACGTTCTTCCGCATGTGGGCCTCGTGGCGCCCACCGCCCGCCGGGAGCGCCGCTTGCGCCACGCGTCCCTACTCTCGCCTCGGCAGGCCCGGCTGACAGGGCCGATGGCGCACGGTCACGCCTTGGGTATGTTGCACTTATGAGGTCGTTGGCCCTGCTCAGCGCCACGGACGACGATCTTCCG
>Ga0335072_10006339_pt1 | contig 17310 bp, 9 predicted proteins | sample Lox_Sample_21_FD_206725 | JGI IMG/M metagenome (GOLD analysis project Ga0335072, IMG submission 206725) | Soil microbial communities from Loxahatchee National Wildlife Refuge, Florida, United States - Lox_Sample_2.1 | ecosystem: Environmental > Terrestrial > Soil > Wetlands | place: USA: Florida...
GGATGTGTGGCAGCTGCGGAAGCTGATGGTGCCTTCATATTTCTGCACAATGCCTTTGCTGATCCAGAGGCCAAGCCCGGTGCCCTTGGCAGATTTCGTGGTGAAGAAGGGCTGGAAGATGTGACCAGCATCTTCGCGGCGGATGCCGTTGCCCGTGTCGGTGATGGCGATGGCGATGCCGCGGCGGCGGGTGTTCAAGTCGGTCGCATCGGAGACGCGCAGGCGAAGGCGTCCGCCGGAAGGCATGGCCTGGATGGCGTTGCTGATGAGGTTAAGAAAGACCTGGCGCAGTTCACCGGGGAAGCCGCGGACCGTTCCCGTGGCGTGATAGCGCTTCTCCAGAGTGATGTGTCCGGCGATCATGGGACGCTGCTGCAGCTCGACCACGTTGTCGAGCAGATCGGTCACCGAGACGGCGATGGGTTGCTTGGAATCGCGATAGAAGCTGAGGGTCTGGCGGGTGATGTGCGCAGCACGCTGCAGCTCCTGCTCGGCGAGATTGGCGTAGTAGCGGGCTTCTTCGTCGAGCGAGGGATGATTGCGGAGCAGGTAGAAAGCGTTGGTAATCGCTTCCAGCGGATTGTTGATCTCGTGGGCGATGATGCCGGCGACGCGGCCCATCGCAGCCAGCTTTTCGGTCTGGCGCAGGGCTTCCTCCGCCTGGATCTGCGCGGTGATGTCGCGCTGGATTTCAAGGACGGCGTCGCCCTCGCGGTTGAGGACTTTGCGCGTCGCCACGATGATTTCGCGGCCATCGCGCGAGCGCAGGATAAGATTGCCCTGCCAGGAGCGGTGGTTGCGGAGAGACGCTTCCACTTCCTCCCGTGAGACAGGAAAGACCGTGCGCAGAAGCTGATGGAGGTTATGGCCGAGGATTTCATCGCTGCGCCAGCCAAAGAGGGCCTCCGCCCCGGAGTTCCAGAAGCGGATCGCGCCCTGCAGATCGCGGACGATGATGGCTTCGCTGGCGAGTTCGAGCAGTTCGGCACGCTCGCGATGGTGAGCTTCGCTCTCGCGGAGCGCCTCAGTACGTTCGGCGACGAGGCGTTCGAGGTTGATATTGAGGCGCTGCAGCTGCTGGGTTTTGCGATGGAGTTCGACGAAGACGCCGATTTTGGCGCGCAGGACCTCCGGAATCACCGGGACGGAGATGTAGTCAACGGCGCCGCGCCGGTAGCCGTTGATCTTGTCGGCGTCGGTGAGGTGGACGCCGGAGATGAAGATGATGGCGGTCTTGCCGAACCGCGGATGCTCGCGGATCATGTCGGCCAGCTCGAAGCCATCGAGCTCGGGCATGCTGACGTCCATGAGGACGACTGCGATATCGTTCCTGAGCAGGATATTGAGAGCTTCCTTGGCAGAGGTGGCTTTGATGAGATTCTCGCCAAGGTCCCCGAGGATGACCTCGTAGCTGAGGAGCTTGGCGGGCTGATCGTCCACCATCAGGATGTTGACTTTCTCGTCTGGAGTCATCGATCTCTCCGGCCCCAATCGAATCCTTTCTAGCGGTGCAGCCACATGCGCAACGCGGAGAGCAGCTGTTCAGTGTTCACCGGCTTGGCAAGATACTCGGAAGCGCCCGCTTCGAGACATTTCTCACGGTCGCCCTTCATGGCCTTGGCGGTGAGCGCAATGATGGGAAGCCGCCGCAGCGAAGCGTTCTGGCGAATGACCTGCATGGTTTCATAGCCGTCCATCTCCGGCATCATGATGTCCATCAGGACGATCGCGAGGTCGGAAGTGGACTCGATGGTCGCAATGGCCTCGCGCCCTGTGCCGGCGGTGAGGACCGACATGCCACGACGTTCCAGAACACTGGAGAGCGCGAAAATGTTGCGAACATCGTCATCGACGATGAGAACCTTGCGCCCATACAGCGCTTCATCGGACTGATGCAGGCGGTCGAGCATGCGCTGCTTGTCGGAGGGCAGGTCGGCGACGACCCGGTGCAGGAAGAGGGCGGTTTCGTCAAGAAGACGTTCGGGCGATTCTACGTCTTTGACGACGACGCTGCGCGCCAGCATGTGCAGGCGGGCGTCCTCTTCGGCGTTGAGTTCGCGGCCGGTAAAGACGACCACGGGAAGGTCCTTGAGCTTTTCGTCGTCGCGCAGCTGATCGAGGACTTCGAAGCCGCTCATATCGGGCAGGCGAAGGTCGAGCACAGCGCAGTCGTAGCCGGACTCGTGGAGGGTTTGCAGGGCGGAAGCGCCGGAATCGACCACGTCGATGTCGATATCGTCATGGCCGAGAAGTTCGCGGATGCTGAACTGTTCCGCCGGATCGTCTTCGATCACGAGGAGGCGCTTGCGGCGGGGCTGCGAGAAGTCGCGGATCCGGCTGAGCGCAGCCTCCAGGCCCTCGGTCGACGTGGGCTTGGTCACGAAGGCGAAGGCGCCGCGAGAGAGACCGTGGCGGCGATCGTCGTCGAGGGTGAGCATCTGGACCGGGATGTGGCGCGTGCGGGACTCGGCCTTGAGGTGGTTGAGGACGGTCCAGCCCAGCATGTCGGGGAGGAAAACGTCCAGGGAGATGGCCGAGGGATTGAACTCGCGCGCGAGCGAGAGAGCCTCAGCGCCGCTCATGGCGACGAGAACTTTGAATCCCTTGTCGTGGGAAAGATCGGCAATCACGCGCGCGTAGTGGGGATCGTCCTCGACGATGAGCAGGATATTGTCGCCTTCCTGGAGGTTCTCGCGGTCGTCTTCGACCGTGGCGTCCTGTTCAGAGACGACCGGGCTGGCCAGGTAGACCGGAGCCGAGGCCGGCGAGGAGCCACGCTTTTCCGCAATCGGCGCTGCTGCGGGCCCGACGTAGGTTTGCGGCACGAAGAGGGTGAAGGTGCTGCCTTTGCCGGGGGTGCTGCGCAGCTGGATTTCGCCGCCGAGGAGGCTGGCGAGCTCGCGGCTGATGGCAAGGCCAAGCCCGGTGCCTCCGTACTTGCGGCTGGTGCCTGCATCGGCCTGCTGGAAGGCCTCGAAGATGATGCGTTGTTTTTCTGCGGGAATCCCGATGCCGGTATCGGAAACTTCGAAGGCAACGACGGAGCCTGCGCCGGAGAGGATGGGGTGGTCGGCGCTCCATCCCGCGGGCGCGCTGGAGACGGTGAGGCGAACACCGCCCTGTTCGGTGAACTTGAAGGCGTTGGAGAGCAGGTTCTTGAGGACCTGCTGCAGGCGGCGAGGATCGGTGACCAGGCTGCGGCCAAGTTTGGGATCGCTCTTGACCTCGAAGAACAGCTTGCGGTTTTCGGCCTCGTGGCGGAAGGGCCGCGAGACGGCTTCGAGGAGCGATCCGAAGAAGAGCTCTTCGGGCTCGACGGAGACGGTGCCGGACTCGATCTTGGAGAGATCGAGGATGTCGGAGATGAGGTTGAGGAGGTCCGTGCCGGCGCCGTGAATGGTGCGGGCAAATTCGACCTGGCGGCTGCTGAGGTTGCCGTCGGGGTTTTCGGCCAGCTGCTGGCCGAGCACGAGGATGGAGTTGAGCGGCGTGCGCAGCTCGTGCGACATGTTGGCCAGGAACTCGGATTTGTACTTGGAGGTAAGGGCCAGCTCGCGGGCTTTTTCTTCGAGAGCGCGGCGGGCCTGCTCGATTTCCTGGTTCTTGCGTTCGACTTCGGAGTTCTGTTCAGCGAGCTGCTGGGCTTTTTGTGCGAGCTGCTCGTTGGTCTGCTGCAGCTCCTTTTGCTGGGTCTGTAGTTCGGTTGCCAGCTGCTGCGACTGCTTCAGCAGAGCCTCGGTCTGCATGGTGGCTTCGATGGAGTTGAGCACGATGCCGATCGATGCGGTGAGCTGTTCGAGGAAGGCGAGGTGCGATGCGGTGAAGCCGCTGAGGCTGGCCAGTTCGATGACCGCCTTGACGCGGTCTTCGAAGAGCACCGGCAGCACGATCACGTTGCGTGGAATAGCTTCGAAGAGGCCGGAGCGGATGGGAACGGCGGTGTCGGGAATTTCGGAGATCAGCATGCGGCGCTTGTCCGCTGCGACCTGACCGATGAGGCCTTCGCCAACGCCAATCTCGCGGCTGTAACCGTCGTGAACGTTGGCGTACGCCGAGAGGAGAAGCAGACCGGTCAGTTCTTCGGTTTCGGCGTGCGATTCCGTTTGGTAGATGACGCCCTGCTGCGCGTTGACCAGCGGCACCAGTTCGGAGAGCAGCATGCGGCCGACGGTGGCGAGATCGCGCTGGCCCTGCAGCATGCCGGTGAAGCGAGCCAGATTGGTTTTGAGCCAGTCCTGCTCGGTATTGCGGTCAGTCGTGAGCCGGAGGTTATCAATCATCGTGTTGATGTTGTCCTTCAGCTCAGCCACTTCGCCGCGGGCTTCCACCTGAATGGAGCGGGTGAGGTCGCCCTTGGTCACGGCGGTAGCGACCTCGGCAATGGCGCGCACCTGGTTGGTCAGGTTGTCGGCCAGCAGGTTGACGTTGCCGGTCAGGTCTTTCCACGTTCCGGCAGCGCCGGGAACGTTGGCCTGGCCGCCGAGACGGCCTTCGACGCCGACTTCGCGGGCGACGGTGGTGACCTGATCGGCAAAGGTCGCCAGCGTGTCCGTCATGTTGTTAATGGTCTCGGCCAGCGCGGCGACTTCGCCCTTGGCGTTGACCGTCAACTTTTGTTTGAGGTCACCGTTGGCCACGGCGGTGACGACCTTCACGATGCCGCGGACCTGTTCGGTGAGGTTGGCGGCCATGACGTTGACGTTGTCGGTGAGATCCTTCCAGGTTCCGGCAACGCCCGGGACGTTGGCCTGGCCGCCCAGTTTGCCTTCGGTGCCGACTTCGCGGGCCACGCGCGTGACTTCGCCGGCGAAGGCGTTGAGCTGGTCGACCATGGTGTTGATGGTGTTCTTCAGCTCGAGAATTTCACCCTTCACGTCGACGGCAATCTTGCGGGAGAGGTCGCCGCGGGCCACGGCCGTCGTGACTTCCGCGATGTTGCGGACCTGCGCCGTGAGGTTGCCGGCCATGGCGTTGACGGAGTCGGTGAGGTCCTTCCAGGTTCCGGCGACACCCGGTACGTTCGCCTGACCGCCGAGACGGCCTTCGGTGCCAACTTCGCGCGCTACGCGGGTCACTTCGGCAGCAAAGGATCGCAGCTGCTCGACCATGGTGTTGAGCGTTTCTTTGAGCTGCAGGATTTCGCCACGGACGTCCACGGTGATCTTGCGGGACAAGTCGCCGTTGGCGATGGCTGTCGCGACCTCGGCGATGTTACGCACCTGGCCGGTGAGGTTGCCGGCCATGGAGTTGACGTTGTCGGTCAGGTCCTTCCAGGTGCCTGCGACGCCGGGGACCTCGGCCTGGCCGCCGAGCTTGCCTTCGGTACCGACTTCGCGGGCCACGCGGGTAACTTCGGCGGCGAAGCCGTTGAGCTGATCGACCATGGTGTTGATGGTGTTCTTCAGCTCGAGAATTTCGCCTTTGACGTCGACGGTGATTTTTCGGGAGAGATCGCCGCGGGCGACAGCGGTCGTCACTTCGGCGATGTTGCGGACCTGGCCGGTGAGGTTGCCGGCCATGAAGTTGACGGAGTCGGTAAGGTCCTTCCAGGTTCCGGCGACGCCGGGAACGTTGGCCTGGCCGCCCAGACGCCCTTCGGTACCCACCTCGCGGGCCACGCGCGTCACTTCGCCGGCGAAGCGGTTCAGCTGGTCCACCATCGTGTTGATCGTTTCTTTCAGGCGCAGGATTTCGCCCGAAACGTCCACGGTGATCTTCTTGGACAAATCGCCGTTAGCGATGGCGGTGGCGACCTCAGCGATGTTACGGACCTGGCCGGTGAGGTTCGAAGCCATGAAGTTGACGTTGTCGGTGAGATCCTTCCACGTGCCGCCGACACCGGGGACGACCGCCTGGCCGCCGAGCTTGCCGTCAGTGCCGACTTCGCGGGCCACGCGGGTGACTTCCCCGGCGAAGGCGTTCAGCTGATCCACCATCGTATTAATGGTGTCTTTCAGCTCGAGAATTTCGCCTTTGACGTCGACGGTGATCTTGCGGGAGAGGTCGCCGCGAGCCACAGCGGTTGCGACTTCGGCGATGTTGCGGACCTGTGCGGTGAGGTTGCCGGCCATGAAATTCACCGAGTCGGTGAGGTCCTTCCAGGTTCCGGCGACGCCCGGCACCATGGCCTGACCGCCGAGTCGTCCGTCGGTACCGACTTCGCGGGCCACGCGGGTGACTTCGCCGGCGAACGCGTTGAGCTGGTCGACCATGATGTTGATGGTGTTTTTCAGCTCGAGAATTTCGCCCTTCACATCGACGGTAATCTTGCGGGAAAGGTCGCCGCGAGCGACGGCGGTGGTGACTTCGGCAATATTGCGCACCTGGCCGGTGAGGTTCGAGGCCATGGAGTTGACGTTCTCAGTGAGGTCCTTCCAGGTTCCGGCGACACCGGGGACATTGGCCTGGCCGCCCAGCTTGCCTTCGGTGCCGACTTCGCGGGCCACGCGCGTGACTTCGCCGGCGAAGCGGTTGAGCTGGTCGACCATGGTGTTGAGGGTTTCTTTGAGTTGCAGGATTTCGCCGCGGACATCGACGGTAATCTTGCGGGAGAGGTCGCCATTGGCGATGGCGGTGGCAACTTCGGCGATGTTGCGCACCTGGCCGGTCAGGTTCGAGGCCATGAAGTTGACGTTGTCGGTGAGGTCCTTCCAGGTTCCGGCCACGCCGGGGACGTTGGCCTGACCGCCCAGCTTGCCTTCGGTGCCGACTTCGCGGGCCACGCGCGTGACTTCGCCGGCGAAGGCGTTCAGCTGGTCCACCATCGTATTAATGGTGTCTTTGAGTTCGAGAATTTCGCCCTTCACGTCGACGGTGATCTTGCGGGAGAGGTCGCCGCGGGCCACGGCAGTGGTAACTTCAGCGATGTTGCGGACCTGTGCGGTCAGGTTGCCGGCCATCGCGTTCACCGAATCCGTGAGGTCCTTCCACGTTCCGGCGACGCCGGGGACAACGGCCTGGCCACCGAGCTTGCCATCGGTGCCGACTTCGCGGGCGACGCGGGTGACTTCCGATGCGAAGGAGCGCAGCTGATCGACCATCGTGTTGATGGCTTCCTTCAGCTGAAGAATCTCGCCGCGGACGTCGACGGTGATCTTGCGGGAAAGGTCGCCGCTGGCGACGGCGGTGGTGACTTCAGCGATGTTGCGCACCTGCCCGGTGAGGTTCGAGGCCATCGAGTTGACCGAGTCGGTGAGATCCTTCCAGGTGCCGGCCACGCCGGGAACCTGTGCCTGACCGCCGAGCTTGCCTTCGGTACCGACTTCGCGGGCGACGCGGGTGACTTCGCCGGCGAAGATGCCGAGCTGCTGAATCATGGTGTTGACGATGGTGGCCGAGCGGAGGAATTCGCCTTCCAGGGGACGGCCGTCAACGTCGAGGCGGACGGTCTGGGTGAGATTGCCCTGGGCAACGGCGGCGATGGCGCGCGTGACTTCGGTGGTGGGGCGGAGAAGGTCTTCGATGAGGGTGTTGACCGAAGTCTCCATGTCGTCCCAGGCGCCCTGATGGCGGGGGACGCGGATGCGCTCGCGGGTCTTGCCTTCCTTGCCGACGGCCTGCCCGACGCGCTTCAGTTCGCGGGCCATCTGCTCGTTGGCGGAGACAATCTCATTGAAGTGGTCGGCGATTTTACCGGCGAGACCGGTCCAGGAACCCGGCAGACGAACGCTGAAGTCACCATCCTTCATGCTCTGAAGGCCCATCAAAATAATGGGAAGGTGGTCAGGGCTGGACGGGTCAATCGCGTCAATCGGCAGATTTTTAGGGCTTTTCGTTTTGGGACCGGGCTGAGCCGCTGTCGCCATGGAAGACTCCTGCGTGCTGATGAACCTGAACCCCTGTCACGGGGACCACGCCAGATCGCAGCGTACCCGGGCCCTGTGCGTGAAGGGAGCGTTGGGTGGATGCGACGAAGTCGAGAAAAGGTTGCCTCGGAAATCCGGGGTTTTTCTTTCCGCCGAGCTGGACCGCTCGCTGGTTTCGCCAGGCACTCATGAGCGATGATGGATCGGCGATGAGAAAGCTTACCAGAAGAACCTTTGTCCAGTGGGCAGCCACGGCGCCTCTGGCGCGAGAAGTACTGGGGTCACAAAAACGGGAGGAAGAAAAGCGGCTGCTGTTTGTCGGAACACAGACCATCCATGGGAGCGGCAGCCGGGGCATCTACGCGTACCACTGGGATCCCGAGGGCGGTGAGCTACAGGCGGCAGGGCTGGCGGCGGAGAGCGAAAATCCGACGTTTCTGGCCGTCGATCCCGACGCGAAATATCTTTATGCCGCGAACGAGCTCGAGAGGTTCGAGGGACAAGCCAGTGGAGCGGTGAGCGCGTTTGCCGTCGATCGCGCCACGGCGAAGCTGAAGCCGATTAACCAGGTGCTGGCCCTGGGGACCGGGACCTGCCACGTGGCCGTGGATCATTTGGGGAGGGCTGCATTCTGCGCGAACTACGCGGGAGGCAGCGCGAGCTCGTTTGTCATCACCTACAACGGGCAGATCACCGATCCCGTGTCGCACTTTCAGTATCGCGGCCATGGTCCCAACCCCTCGCGCCAGGAAGCGCCGCATGCTCACCGGGTGACGGTATCGCCGGACAACCGGTTTCTGCTGGTGAACGATCTGGGGCTGGACTGCATTCACATCTATCACCTCAACGATGCCAACGCGAAGCTGACGGCGAACAATCCCGCGCAGTGGAATGCGACGCCGGGCTTCGGTCCCCGGGCGCTGCGGTTTCATCCCAACGGGCGTTTCGCGTACTGCGTGCATGAGTTGGTCTCGAAGGTCGAGGTGCTGGAGTGGGACCGCGACAACGGCACGCTGAAGTCGTTGCAGAAGGTCAGCCTGATTCCCGAGGATTATCACGGGGAGACCACGGGCGCGGACATCGTGCTGACTCGCAGCGGGCATTTTGCGTACGCGGCGAATCGCGACTACGACTGCCTGGTAAGTTTCGAGGTTGCGAGAGACGGCAGGCTGACGATGCTGGCGCGCGGTTCGTGCGGTGGCAAAGTCCCACGACATCTCACGCTCGATCCCACAGAGCGGTGGGTGCTGGTGGCGAACGAGCAGTCCGACCGGATTACAGTTTTTGCGCGAGACGAAAAGACGGGCAAGGTGGCGGAGACGGGAAAGGATTTCCCGATCCCGAAGCCGCAGTGTCTGGTCTGGGCCTGAGTGCAGGGAATAGCCAATCGGGAATAACCGATGGACCGGCAATGCCCGTCTCGGCGAGTGCCTGTCGACTGTTCCCTACTGGCTTTCGCCGCGCGAGGCGATGACCGAGTCGAGTTGGGCGATGCGGTTGCGGAGGGTGGAAAGGTCCTCGGAGGTCAGGGGAAGATCGGATTGGAGCTGGAACTCGATGGAGGAGGCGAGTTCGCTCCCCCGCGGCAATCCGAAAACGCCGAGGACGCCGGAGAGTTTATGCGCCGCTTCGAGGCCCTGGGTGCGGGCTTCGCCGTCGGAGGGATTCCGGGTGAGGCTGTCGCAGGCGTCGTGAAGAATCGCCATGCGTTCGAGGATGGTGGGGCGGCTGGTGCGCCAGAGTTCGGCGAGTCGTGCGGCGATTTTGGCGGCAGCATCGCCGGTCATACGTCCTGCCTGATCAGATTTCCTGCCAGCCGAGGGTTGCCGCAATTTCCTGGGCCAGCACCAGGGGATCGAAGGGCTTGAACATCACTTTGACGACGCCGAGGTCGGAAAAGCGCTTCTGATCGGCGGCCTGCACCTTGGCGGTGAGCAGGATCACCGGGATGTTGGCGGTTTCCGGCATGGAGCGGAGTTCGCGGAAGGTCGTGGGACCGTCCATCCCCGGCATCATGACATCCAGAAGGATGGCGTCGGGGCGATTTTCGCGAGCCTTGGCGATTCCGGCTGCGCCGGAGCCTGCCACCAGGACATCCCAGCCGGCCACCGTTTCCAGGCTGAGGGCAGCGACCTCGCGAATGTCCTCTTCATCGTCAATGATCAAAACGCGTCGAGACATTTCTTCAAACAATTCCCGACTCAACTATTAAACCAATTTGCCGATTCCCACCATCCCCCTGTCGTTCTATCCGGAGGTTCCAGGCGACGTTACTATCCAAGCCTCTGTTCGAACTGGCTCTGCGTCGCTTCTTCCGCAAGAGGAGAGATGGAAGCGCGTTCGGGCAGGAAGAAGCGGAAGATGGCGCCCCGTGAATGATTCTGCTCGGCCCAGATGCGTCCGCCGTGTTGCTGGACAATGGTGCGGCAGATGGCGAGGCCGAGACCGGTGCCACCTTTCTGGCGCGAGTCGGAAGCATCAACCTGCTGGAAGCGGTCGAAGATGCTCTCTAGTTTATCGGCAGGAACGCCGCGGCCTTCGTCGATGACGCTGACGGTGACGCCATCGGCAGCACGCACCGCAACCACGCGCACCGTGGAGCGGGGTGGAGAAAACTTGATTGCGTTGCTGAGCAGGTTGGTGAGCACCTGGGTGAGGCGATCGGAGTCCGCTTCGACGAAGACGGAGTTGCAGTCGCTGGAGAGGTAGACCTCTTCGGCATAAGCGACCGGCTGCATGGTCTCGATGGCCTGGCGAACGAGGTCGTCGAGCGAGAGACGGCGGAAGGTGAGCGGGGCGCGGCCGGAGGTCATGCGCTCGAGGTCGAGGATGTCGTTGATGAGGCGGACGAGGCGGTCCGAGTTGGCCACGGCGATACGCAGCAGGCTGGTGGCCTTCTCGCTGACCTCGCCGAGCAGGCCGGCGGAAAGAAGGCCCAGCGCTCCTCGGATGGAGGTCAGCGGCGTCCGCAATTCGTGGCTCACTGTGGAGATAAACTCGTCTTTCATGTGATCGAGGGCGTAGCGCTGGCTGATGTCGCGGAAACTGAGCACGCTGCCGACGGATTCGCCCTCCTCCACCATCGGCATCAGGGAAAACTCGACGGGAAAGCTTTTGCCGTTGCCGCGGAAATAAACATCCTGGCCGGAAGCGCCATCGGCGGTGAGAAAGGCACGGCGGGTGAGGCAGGTGGAGTCGCAGCCGGCGATGGCTGGATGCAGGAGTTCGTGCACGCGTGCGCCGATCAGCTCGGCCTCGTTGCACTCGAGCATGCGAGCCGCGGCCGGATTGACGAAGGCGATGCGGTTGGTGGAGTCGACGCCGACGATACCGTCGGCAACCGAATTGAGGATGACTGCCTTCTGGCGGTCGAGCTGGCGAACGCGGGCTTCCTGACCGGCGCGGGCCATGAACTGGCCGACCGAGCCGCAGACCGTTTCGACCGTAGTGAGCAGGTCGGGATCTTCGCGCATGTACTGACGCGAGAAACACTCGACCACCGCGATGACCTGATTGCCCACGCGAACCGGCACCGCCCATCCGGAGACAAAACCGTTCAGCCGCGCTGCGGTCCGCCGCATGAAGGCCGGATGCTGGCGCAGATCGGAAATCCAGCAGGGTTTGCCGAGGGACCAGACCGAGCCCGGCAGATCCTGGCCGCGGGAGAGGATCAGGGATTCCGTCTCGTGGCGGAAATCTTCACTGGGGCGGGTTTTGGAGAACCAGACCGTTCGTGGACGGATGGAGTGCTGTGCCTCATCGACGGTCCAGAGGGTCGCGAACTCCGAGGAGAAAGTTCCGCACAGGGCCTCGAGGACGCGCGTCAGGCCTTCGTCGATGGACGTGGTTTCGGCGATGATCTGGCTGACGACGAGCTGGATGCGCAGGCGGCGCTCGCGGCGGTTTTGCTGGGTGACGTCGCGAAAGATGCAGCGCACCGAGACGGGGCCGGTTTCTTCGCGGCGGCAGCTGAGGCTGGCTTCGACTTCGACATTTTCGCCGGAAGAATTCTGCAGGCGGAGCGGGTGCTGCTCCACGTGGACGCCATGCAGCGCTTTATGGAAGAGCGCGGCGGCCTCGGCCTGCACTTCCGGCGGGAAGGGCGACTCAAATCCGATAAGGGATTCGAACTGCGACGAGTCCATGCCGAAGAGAGCCTGCCAGGAGGGATTGACGTAGAGATAGCGGCCCCGCGGGCTGAGCGTGGCGATCATCTCGGGAGAGTTCTCGAAGAGATCGCGGTAACGCTCTTCGCTCTCGCGCAGGGCATGCTCGGCGCGGCGCGTGGCGCTGAGATCGACAGCGATGGTGACCAGTCCCTCGACGGTTCCCGCCGAGGAGCGAACCGCAGAGAGGTAGACCATGGCGGGGAAAGTACTGCCGTCCCTGCGGCGGAAGCGCATTTCGAATCCGCGCACGCGACTGGCCGGGAAAGTGGCGACGTAACGCACATAGGAGAGGAGAGCCGGCGCGGTATGGGGCGGGATCTCAGGATGCGTGCGGAAGGTGGGCATGGAGGCGGCGAGCTGTTCGCCGACTTTGGACATTTCGGTTTCCGGAAAGAGGTCGGGGGCGCTGAGGGTGCCGAGGGCCTCATGGGTGCGATAGCCGAGCATGCGCTCCGCAGCGGGGTTGAACAGATTGATACGACCGGTGAGGTCGCAGGCAATCATCATGGGCCCGGCCGAATCGAGAATGCTGCGATGAAGGCGGGCCACGCGCTGGAGCTGGCGTTCACCCTGACGTTCGCGCAGGGTCGCACGGAAGGTGGAGATGGCAATGGTGATGAGGAGGGCGAGAGCCAGCGTCCAGAAGCCCGCGAACCAGAAAATCCATGGGCGGCTTTCGCCCGGAGGGCTGCCGTAGGTTCCGAGGATGATCGCACCGATCAGCGAAAACGCGAGCGCAATCATGAAAGCGCGCGTGACGGTGCGGGAGTGGCTGAATCGGGTCACGACTCGATTCCGTGGAAGGTCGGGAGTGCGGATTTCCCCAGTATGTCGACAGGGATTCGAGGCTTCAGTATAGGGGAAGGCCCCGGGGTTCCGACAGGAAAATCCACAGCGAATCCGCCCAGCAATCCCACTTTGGTGTTACGAATGTCAGGCTCCAGCGGAGCGCGTGCGAGATTTGTAACCGTGAAGGTTAAACCGTCACAGGCTCTACGATGCGGGCCCAGCGGCGCTCGCGCCGTTCCGCATGCGCTTTCCTGTGCCAGGCATAGCCGGCGATGAGCGGCAGCGCCAGGGTGGCTTCGCTGTAGACCATCTGCTCGAAGGTGGTGTCGACCTTGCCCCACGAGCTGGCTTCCTTCAGGGTGCTCGAGGACAGAGCGCCGTCGCGAACATCGGCCACCGTGATCTGGATGGCGTATTTGTGCATCGGCGCCTCGTTGCCGAGGATGTCGGCCGCCACCACGATGTCCTGCGCGAAGTTCTTGGGCACGCCGCCGCCGATCATGAGCAGGCCGGTGGTGGGGTTGGCGATCTTGAGCTGTGTCAGCTCGTAGAAGTCCTTGGCCGAGTCGATGGAAACCTTCGGCTTGTCCTGCCGTTTGTGCTGGTGGGCGACCAGGCCGAACCCCGCCGAGCAGTCGCTGAACGCTGGGCAGAAGATGGGGACGTCCTTCTGATACGCGGAGTAGACGATGGAGTCGACGCCGCCCTTTTCGGGCGTCTTGCCGTTGGCTTCGAGCCAGGCGCCCATGGCGCGGATGAACTCGCGCGAGCTGTGCGGGCGGGGCGGGAGCAAGTCGGCGACTTTCTCGGTGGTTTCGTCGCAGAGACGGAGCTCTTCCTCGTCTATCAGGGTGTCGTAAATGCGGTCGATCATCAGTTCGCGCAACTCGCCATCCTGGGTCCCCGACTTGTAGAGCTCGTCCGCGATGTAGTGTTGGAAGCCCAGCGCTTCGAAGAAATCCTGATCGACAATATTGGCGCCGGTAGAGACGATGGCGTCGACCATGTTATTGCGGATGAGGTCAACAAAGATCTGCTTCAGACCGGCCGAGATGAGGGATCCGGCCAGGCAGAGGATGACGCCGCAGTCCTGATCGCGCAGCATGCGCTCATAGATGGAGGCGGCCCGGGCGAGGTCACGGGAGCTGTAGGCCATCGACTGCATCGCCTCGACCAGGGCGACGACGTTGTGCTGCTTGATGTCGATGTGGCGGATGGGGTGGGTCAGGAGCTCGTGTTTCGCAGGCATCACGCTCTTCAGAATAACAAAGTAAAACCGATGCGGAGGTTGGGGCGAGATGAATTGCGCGGCGTGAAAAGGCGGCAGGCGAGACGTTTCCGGAGCTGGGCCGAAATCGTCCGGATTCAGGTTCATGCCGCTCCCGCCGATGACAAGGGGTGGCGCGCTGCGCGCCCCCTGCCGGGATAGCAGCCGCCCAGGAGCTGCACACTATGCGCAAACTTACGCTTGCCGCGGCGGTCGTCGTCCTCTGTTTTCCGGTTGTCCTGGCGGGGGCACAAAGCCTCGACGATCTGAACATCCAGATTCACGGTTACGCCACTCAGGGATTCCTGTACACGACCCAGATGAACATCTTCTACGCCAACTCGAGCGACGGGAGTCCGGCGTGGACCGAGGCGGTGGTGAATCTTACGGCACAGCCGTCGGCGAGGCTGCGGGTTGGGGTGCAGGGACGCTACCAGCTGCTGGGCAGCACCGGCAATGCGATCGTACTGGATGCTTGGGTCTCGCGCTTCAAAGTCGACGAGGACGGAGGACCCGGCGCGACCGGAGCGCTGCGCAGTCCGGCACGCGCCGACCTTCGCGTGGGACATCACGCCGGGCCCTGGCCTGAGATCGAACCGAATCCTAATGAGGGACCGGCTCTTGTGAGGTCTTTTTTTGACGCGAACTAATCCGGCAGCACCATCGTCTTCCCCGGGAGGTCACAGGCGCGCCACAGGTACCAGCTGGCCACGGAGCGCCAGGGACGCCACTTTTCCGCGCGGCGTGTAATCTGATCAGCCGCGGCAAGCATCGAGGCATCGAACGGTTTCGATTTGGGCAGGCGCAGGAAGGTGAGAGCAAATCCTTTGCGGACGCCGTAGTCGCTGACGGGGAGAACATCGGGGCGGCCGAGGCGGAAGATCAGAAGCATCTGGACCGTCCAGGTGCCGACCCCGCGGACCTCGGTCAGGCGTTCGATGATCTCATCGTCGGGCATGCGGCGGATGGAGGTGAGAGTAGGGACGGTGCCGTCGACGGTTTTGGCGGCGAGATCGCGCAGCGCCCTGGTCTTTGAGGCGGAGAGGCCGCAGGCGCGGAGCATGTCATCAGGCGCCTGGAGCAGGTGCTCGGGCGAAGGATGCAGTTCGCCGAAGGCGGTGAGCAGGCGTTTGAGGATGGCGGCGGCGGCTTTGCCGTGGAGCTGCTGGTAGATGATGGATTCGAGCAGCGCCTCGAACGGAGAGTGCTGGCTTTTGAGCTTCAGGGTGAAGGGACCGCAGCGCTCGATGAGCGCGCCGAGTTTCGGGTCGGCTGCGGCGAGGGTGCTGCAGGCCAGGGCGGCATCGTAGCGAACGGCGCGGCGTCCATCGATCATGAAAAACAGGGTACAGGTTGCCGGGAGCAGGGTACAGAACCGCCTCAACAACCCTTGCTGCAGGCAGCATTGGACCCCGACGGGCAAATGACGTTCCGCAGTGTGGGATACGCATATGGCACCTTGACGGTTACAGATGGGGCGGCGCGCCGATGACCACAGGGATTGCCCTTTGCGCCGGCAATGCCTGAGAACTGCACGGGCTGCCCGCTCCGGTCGGAGTGCACCGCGGCGGGTGCGGCGGCGCGTGGAATCGTATTGACAAAAAATTTTTCCTGAGCGCGTGCGCGGCTTGCAGGAGCGGCGCATGAGCCGCTATAGTTTCTCTTTACTCGAAAAGTGTGATGTAGGTCACAATCGGCTGTGATCCAGGACACAATCAAGAAGAACGTCAGAGCGCAGGGCCTTGCCGGGAAAGAAGGGATCGCGCGCTGGCAGCAACAGGACCCATCAGTGGTACTACCCGCATCTGTGAAGGCCGCCGCCTGCCCGTAATCGCGGCGGTCTGATTCCGCAATCCAGCCATCCAACCGCAGCGATTCATCGATTCACCGCGACGAGGAGACGCAGGACGCATTCATGGCGCAGATTTTTGACCGCAGCTCGAACGCGCTGGCCCGGATGAGCCTGATTTTGACGGGGCTGATTGTTATTTCGCTGGGGCTGACGCTCGACGAACTGCAGCGCTCACCGTGGGTGACCCGACAGGGGCAGCGAGCTGATCAGCCGGTTCCGTTCAGCCACAAGCATCACGTCGAGGGCCTGGGCCTGCAGTGCCAGTACTGCCACACGACGGTGGAGAAATCGAACTACGCGGGCATTCCTCCGACCAAAACCTGCATGAACTGCCATGCGCAGATCTGGACCGATGCGGCTTTGCTGGAGCCGGTGCGGCACAGCTGGGCCACCGGCGAATCGATCACCTGGACCCGGGTTCACGACTTGCCGGACTACGTCTTCTTCAATCATGAAATTCACGTGAACAAAGGCATCGGGTGCTCGTCCTGCCACGGGCGCGTGGACGAGATGCCCATCATGTACATGCAGAACTCGCTGCAGATGGAGTGGTGTCTCAACTGCCACCGCAATCCGGCGAAGAATCTGCGGCCGACCAGTGAGATCTACAACATGGCATGGCAGGGAGCCTCCGACCTGAAGCCAGTATGGTGCGCGGCCGAGGATGTGCCAACGGGAACGCCGACCGCGGGCGGGGTGACCTGCACGGAAACGCCTCCCGGAGGCGAGGTGCAGATGGCGGCGCTGAGTTCGCCGCTCTCCGGTCTGCACGCCCAAACCACGGGAACGGCGATCGGAAGCGAGGATACGAATCCCATCGTGCTGCCGGCGGGATTGCACTACACGAAGTTCACCAGTCAGCAGGCGCTGGGCGCCTTCCTGGTCCAGCACTACGACATTCGCAATCCGCGTGAGCTGACCAGCTGCGAGGTTTGTCACCGATGAACCAGAGACAGGAAGCAGGGTACAGCGTGCAGAGCGCGGAACCGGTGGCGGCGCAGGATGCCCTCGTGCAGATCGAGCCGAAGAAGATCACCCTGGCCGAGGTGCGGGAGAAGCTGGCGAATCAGAAAGGCAGGAAGTTCTGGCGTTCGGTGGATGAGCTCGCCGGTTCGCCGGAATTTGCCGAGCTGGTGAACAAGGAATTTCCCTCCCAGGCATCGGAGTGGATCGATCCGGTTTCGCGGCGCAGCTTTCTCAAGGTGATGGGCGCGTCGATGGCGCTCGCGGGCCTGGCGGGCTGCACGAAGCAGCCGGATGAGCCGATCTATCCCTACGTCACGGCGCCGCCGGATCTGACCCTGGGCAAGCCCGATTATTTTGCGTCGGCATTTCCGTTCACGACCGGCGCAGTGCCGGTACTGATCAAGAGTGCGGCCTACCGGCCCATCAAGGTGGACGGAAATCCGGAGCATCCTTACACGCGCG
>Ga0335072_10006340_pt1 | contig 17309 bp, 21 predicted proteins | sample Lox_Sample_21_FD_206725 | JGI IMG/M metagenome (GOLD analysis project Ga0335072, IMG submission 206725) | Soil microbial communities from Loxahatchee National Wildlife Refuge, Florida, United States - Lox_Sample_2.1 | ecosystem: Environmental > Terrestrial > Soil > Wetlands | place: USA...
ATATGCAACATTTAAAAGGAGACTTACATTCTTTTAATATATTTACGCTCTGGCCAATCACAGCTAGCCCGGCCGCCAACCCTGGCCTTCCAGGCTTACTCTATTGGCTTTAGTATTTCTTGATCCTTTATCAATGGGCTAAGTCTAGAAACTTTTTGCTGCCCCGGGTTTTGGATCGGCTTTTGAATTCGCAGTCTACCTTTTCAACGCCAGACGCCCACAACTATCGCCCCTCCTTCAGGCCCCAGCAGCGCACATGTTGGTGCTATTTGTCCTTGGCAGCATTATCGGCGGCACAGATATGTATCTCCATGCCAGCACAAAGGCAGTTGGCTTAAATTTTACCACTGCACTTTACCAAGGCGGTTCAGCAAACTCGCTCGGAGAAGGCCGTCCCATGGCTACAAAATCAGGAGGTGCTCTAACGAGTCTCCTAGAGAAATTTGGCGCAGCCGTTAATTCAACATTTTGTCCTGACGGAATTCCGCTTCCTGGATACTTCGACGTTGAGCTGATAGACGCGTTCTCGAGTTGTTCTTTCCTATTCGTCAACAGCACAGGGAGCGTAAATGCCACAGATTTCAAACCGGGGCAGTCCAGTAGCGAGATTGTTGGGTTGGAAACAGCAATTCAGGTATACGGCAATGAATCAGATCTTTTTCGAGTGTATGACGTGGATGGGGTACTATTCTTGGGACCTGCCGACGGCTTTAGTAATGTCGATTTCAAAGCGTCCAGCATCGGCATCAAAACGGAATGTCAAAGTATTACAAGCGAATGCAATTTCAGTACCGAGAGTATCCAAGCTGATGGTCCTTTAGGGACGATCTTCCAACTAGATATGAGCTTATTAGTATACAACTGTTCGACGCCAACCGGCGGTACCTTCACAGGGTGGTATACATTAGCTCTGAGAGCGGTCGAAATTACGACATTCCCGAACCCCCTCGGAGCACCTTCGAATTCATTTTTCTACGCTACAAGAGTCATTCTTGATGTCCAGAGTCCTTCTATCCAAACCGGCAAGATCGCTGTCTTAGGGAACGATCTGGTCCAATTCGTGAACGGGTATTGGATTACTATCCAAAGCTGTAACTCAACCATCCTGGATGTCAATTACACCTTCTATTCAAATACCTCAAGCTACCAGGTCGATACAACTTCGCCCGCTCAGAAGATTATGACCAGCATGGGGCAGGCCCCATTCGATTTGGGAATGACGATAGTACAGTCTGGGATCCAGAACGCTGCCCAAGTAGCCGTAGCTTCGTCAGATACCTATCTAGAGTCGTTTGAGGCACAGTTATCACGTCTTGCAATCTCCCTCATGTCAGGAGCTTTCATCCCTGTCCCGTCGTTGAGTGAGGCGTGGTGGGAAACCCAGATCGTTACGCGTATTCCAATCCCACCACTAGTGCTCCTGGAGATATTCCTCCTCCTGTATGCTGTCTTCGGCTTAGCGTTGGGATACTTCGCATGGTCCGCTTACGGTAAATTACAGCGCGCCTTGAGGGGTGATGATGCAGAGTGGCTGCTCAAGAATAAACGGTACTCGATACCAGGAGACGGGATAAGTGGAGAGATGTTATCTCCAGAAGTCATATGCAGTCGTCTGACTGACCCTGCAAGCGTTATCGCAGATGAATTGTTTGAGGATTCTCTTGGGAGCGGAGTGACCATTACCGAATCCAGTGGAGAGGGAAAGCGCAGCATTCTGAAGGTGAAGGGCAGCGGAGTGGAGCGGGAGCGCCTAACTTGGACTTCTTGGTTGAAGAATACATACACTTGGACGGGGATGGAAAGGGTAAGACGGAGCAGGCTGGCTGAGGTAAGGAGGTCCTTGGTGACAGGGACAGAAATATAAGATGTCCGGTTCTTAATGACGTCGATAGTCATATATTCCTTGATACTGAGAGACATAGATTTCGGGGAATCGCCCTCTCGGATACGTACAAGATCATCGTACTGTTTCAACATACGTCTTCAGATCGAAATGTCTTGCATTCTCCAAGGATGAGTTTCTGTGATATGCAAACTCCTGCTTTCAGTTCCTCACAACTTAAGGAGCGTCTGGCTACCTAGTAGGAGCCAAATAAACATTTTTCTGACCCAACTCTTTTGAGCGTCGGAAAGCTTCTCAAGACGTCCGAATATCCAATCATATAATAACGCATTGATGTTTCCTTCGTCATTTTTCAAAATCCATATCAAGTCTTCATCTGAAACAACCCTCGCAAGATCGTCGAGAAGAATCGTGACCCGTTGCGATGTGACGACCACCTTAAGGCATGGAACACGTTGAAATAACTGACTTTTGATATGTGCAGCATGGACGACGGAGGACATTCATTCGGATCGTCGAGAACAAAATAGATTGAGTGCTCAGGCAATCGGAGTAGTGGCTTTTCAACGAGTCTGTAGAACAGTGTCTCGATCGGCGGGAGCACGGGTAATTCCAACTTTAGATTCTGCTGCTGACTGAGCGGTAAAGACTCGTCAAAGTTTAAAGTTTAAACTGCCCCACAGCCTCTCTGATTTATTCGGAGAAAAAGCTTATGCGAAACAGTCTCCCGCTATGTAAACTCCATATGTTACCATACATGTACACACATGACCATGGCTGTGTGCATCAACCCCCGCCATTTCTACTAGTAAATAAGGTTAGAGGCATAAGAATAGGCATTCGGCCAGCCTGGAGGTCACGCAATCTCTGGCAATCGAACCTTTGGCTGCCAGAATGTTTCGTTGGGTGAAACGACTCCCCTCGAAAGTGAAAGGGTTCTATGCAGGATACCCAAGGCTCACACAGACCTACCCACCTCGAAAATTCCCCCGGTGGTTCCCTAAACCAACCTTTTGCTTAGCCCTTTTCTCCTATCTAGTGGTCATTGTCCTCATCGCCATCGCGACAGCCGGCTACCAGTGGGTTTCGATTGTTACCACCTCCTGGAACGATACAAATAGCTTCTGGTTCAATGCTTTCATTCCTGATTCGTATAGACCACAGACAAGGATCTGTGCACCTCATAACTTCCAAATCGGCGATAGTCAATCCCATTAAAAGATAATTCTAACGGCAGGCATCGGCGTTCCTGGTCCTTCGGCGTTCTTTTTCAACCTCACCGATTTCCTCGATGCGCGCCAGGGAATACCGCTTGATGAATTAGTGTATGAAAACTATGACTTTGTCAACTGTTCTGTGAATTCTATTTCTATCACCCCAGGTCAGACGCAGGTTTCTAATCCTTGTATATACAAGCCATGTTGACACTACACAGATCACCGTTCTTTGCAATACAACTGAAGGTCAAGTGCTAGTCCTTACTGGTTCGAACCTGGCCAACAACGTCAATGCTGGAATCCGAGTTTCTCGTTATGACTTTCAAAGTTTCTTCTCCCAACAGTCTATTGGGGAGTTGTCGCTTGGTATTACCGACGCATTGCTGTATTTCAACTTCGAACTCGCGACCATAACAGAACCCTTTCTGGAGGAAATGTTAAATCAAAGTCTCGGAACCAATATCACTTCTATCGTACTCTCATATCCTGGCCAAGGTGGTAGAGCTGTGTTTGTATTGTTTTTGCTAACATTAGGGCTTCTCATACCCGGCGGGCAATGGGGGCTCGATATTTCTTTTACTAACTCCAGCGCTATTTCACAACCTACAACTTATACGATAATTTTCAACGCTGACGGGACGATTGATTATGGTAACGGCAGTGGCATCGATGGCGCCACTAACGTTTTGGAGGGGAGTATCAATTACTTAGAAGATGTGATCATGGATAGCCTGAGGAATCCGCTTAGTTTCTGGGACCTGATAAATTGGTATTTTGTCAGTCTTCACTGGACCACTCTTTACCAGTTTGGAGACATCGCACCGACTATATACGGTCAAAATGCTTTACCACCATCTGTGCTCCTCCCGAATCCGCTCGTCAACTACCATCAACTTCTACTCAACGGGATAGGAAGTCCTAATTTCTCCGATCCAGTTACATTCCCCCCCACCAACAATATTTTCTGGAATGAAACTCTCTTCGAGATATACACTACCTATTTTGCTCATATCTACGGTTCAGCCCAACAACTCGATCTCCCTCCATTCTTGCCACCTAGCAACTCGAACCGAATTGAGCGGTCACCGATTACAATCTTCACCTCTTATCAATGCAATCAATTGGGTTGGAAAGGTTGGGTAAGCGCTGTGTTCTCAATTCTGGTTGCAATTTCGTCTTTGTGGACTGGAGGTTACACACTGTTCCTCCTACTTGTTGAGGCGGTTCAAGAGAAAAAGTAAGTGTGTATCTGAGTTTTGGCTAATCCCAGAAAACCAGAGGGGAAAGATCACGATCCTCCAGGAAATCGCAGTGAAGAAGGGAATGTAAAGCTGGAACATACTGTCGAAGCGGTCTTGTGAGGAAAGGTCGTGGTGGTATGATCGATCAATCATGCGAGGTGGAATGTAGAGACGATGCCATGTAAGATCTGAAACTTAGTCTGTGGGCGTGGTGCAACTACAAATTTTCGTGCCAGCATTTCTAGGACTCGCAATTGCCAGTTTACTTGTGAACTCTAAAAGCGGAAACGCTTTGTTTCGGATGTTCCCTCACAGGAAATTGTCAGGTGTAAGCGAAAGATCTACAACCAATAACGAACTAGGGCGGACTGGCCATGGACGCCGGACGCTGGCGACGCTGGCGCCGCTGATCCCGCATTCCATGGTTCCAGCGGTGTACTAACAGCATTATATAGGCATAATATTGTGCAGGTACTACAGGACATCCCAAACCTTAAACTCAGTCCTATCTGCATCCTCGCTCACCCCAACAATACAATAGCATCTCACCCTCGATTTGCATGTACCCATTTGCACCTGCTTCCCCCAAAAGCGTAATCACTTTGTGATGGTGACTGAGGCATGCCAAATCCATGGGGGTCCGCTTCCAGACGTCTTGTTTGTCTATATTTGCTTTTGCCTTCAGCAAAACCTGAACCACTCCGTCTTGTCCCCAGAGGGCAGCGTAATGCAATGCTGTATGCCCGTCTTGGTCTTCTCTCTCAATATCTGCACCTGCATCTACCAGAATCTGAACGGATTTCGCATGTCCATTCGTAGCCCCCAAATGCAACGGCGTTGCACCCATTACGTCCTGCAGGTCCAAGTTTACGTTTGCCGCCAGGATCTCAACGACTTTCGCATGTCCCCCATTCATAGCTAAATGTAAGACTGTTTGTCCAAAGCAATCGTGTTCGTTTACGTCCGTTTTCGCCTTAACCGAATTCGGAGCCATCATGTGGGTTTTGACACTAATTTTAGATGGCAATAGGAACCGTAATTTTACCAGCATTCCCTCCTGAAGAGGCGATTGCAAAAGTCATACATTCCACAAGCGGCGGCAACTTGAAGTCTCGTCAAGCCACCAAGATACGACTTCAGCCCGTGCCGTTCACGAATCCGCTGCATAAGTGTCCAAGAATTCTCCGATTCTGAAAGCGCAACAAAAGCACTTTGGACTGCCCAGTCGTCCTGAGCATTTTTCAACAAATGTTCATGCCAGAATGCAGCAGCATATAGGTAAAAAGGATGGGAGCGAATTATTGTCTCCATGTTTGTTGGATAACAGCATGACATGTCAAAAGTGAGATATGCCAAACACGTCTTGGCTATGTAGCTGTGTGATAATAACTTCAGATGTTGAGGCTCGTTGTCGAACCATCGCCGAACAGAAGGGTGAATGAAGCCAACCACTCCGGTGGTTAACTCGTGTGTGATCAAACTCAGACAACAGTCAATAATATCACCCCCGCCGTATTCTTCGTCTGCAGGCCTCTTATCTCCGACTTCAACCGCAAGGGCGGTACGGAGTTCATCCATCTGTAGTGGGCGACATCCGAAATAGCACCAAGTCAGTGTTCGAAGCGCTGTGGTCGCTGAACCTGGTTCTTGACGTTCAATTCGACCTAGGATATCTTTGAAAGCTGAATCAATTGTCGATGGTAGTCTCCAAAGCCGCTGTCATATTGCGTTTTCCTTTTGCCATCAGGACATGTTGGAGCTGAAGGGACGCAAGAAGAAATCTGTGATATTATCAATTATACAAGAATTTGATACATTCCCTGCGCAGCCCCTATTTTGAAGAGAATTTTATTCATCAACTCGCTCTCAAGGATCTCTCTGTGCTCCGATATTTGCTGCTGAAGTGTATTTCGAACGTCTTCTTCCGAGGCGCGGATATTCTCCATATAAATGGCATTGGAGAAACGGCGCCGTTTTCGTATGTGGCCAACGATATGTGGTCTGGTGGTAGCGTACACTCCAATATTAGCTTCGACGAGCTTTTCGATTATGTTGAACACTCTTCCAAGCTCATTGTCGTTGCATTCATCAAGGGCATCGAAAATGACTCGAACGTTAACGTAGCACGTACATTGTATGAAAAGGTCAATGATCGCATCTCGACTTGGGCGGTGCGAATCGGGATTGATTTTGTCATAGATAATCTTGAGCCGGTCCGTCTCAGGAGGCCATGCAATCTGTTTAAGAAGACTGGCTGCGACTTGATCTGCCGTTTGTGACGCGTCCCTTTTTAAGTCGAAATAAATGTAAATCGGGATGACGTCCAAGTCCTTCAAGTAATCGATAACGGCAGTCCTTGGGAGCCTATCAGTGAAGTCTTTGAAACAGAACTCACGTTAAGAACGATTTTCCAGTCCCAGCTTAACGTCGATGTCAGCACGCGTATCAAAAAAAGAAGAAGCACCCATCCCTGGGACAACTAGCAAATTTGTAGCCCCAGTTACCCAGGTTTGAAATTCCGGTGACTCGAGAAACCAGGTCCCTGTGTCTTCCGTTAGGCGCAACCGGAATGCATCATACGCGTCGTTGAAGCGTTCGGGAGAAAGCCAGTTCAAGGTCTTCAGTCTGTCTTTGACTAATGCCATCTGTGAATAACTACTTAATAAAGGGAGCAACCTTTGTCAGTATCCAAAAGAGTGATGACATTATGATCCACACGCTTCAACAACAATAAACCTGTGTCTTCCAAAGACGTGTTGAATCTGACAAGACTCCGAACGAAGTCATTATTGACATCTCTGTATACCTTTTGAATGTCTGTAACAAGACTCTTGAAGACACGAGCTACGATAAGGCTCTAATAACATGTCACAATCACCGGTCTTTGATACTGCGGATCCAGCTGCTTCGAAAGTGGCGTAATATGAGACGTTTTCTCCGATCAGGTTCAACAGACAAGTCAGTACATTGAACGTGTTTGCTTCCAATTGATCCTTCATGCTAGATGACAAAGTCTGTGGAATCTCTTTCACCAGCTTGAGACATTCAAGTTGATATTTGCCTTCTTCCAACTGAAGTTCAAATGCGCGCTTTCGGCTCGTGTCGATCTCGAAAGTCTAATAGTTAGACGACTGGCGTTGGGGAAGAGATACCTAAATACATTCATCAGCACTGCAAGGCCGCTGCATAATAGTTCGAAGGGACTGAGAACCTAGGAATGAGACTCCCGTCGATTGGGAGCAATACTGCAGATCCTTGGACTGCAACAGATAAAACTGTCTTGATGAAAGGTTTGAGATGAGCACAAACACTTTTAATTCGCCTTCCAAGTTTGCTAACAATGCCCTTTTTGGCACCCCTCTGCTCTTTTGCTCCATCATTTGCTTCAATAAGAGTCTGGATCGTGGTTTCTGCGTCAAGAATGGTTCTGTCGAGATGGTCCCGACGCAGTTCTGGGAGCTTTACATCCGGATGCCATTGCTTGGTGATAACGGAAAGGATGCGAAACAAGAAGTTGGTAGCTTTATTCAACTTTGCAATAGCCGATTTTAGATCCGATGCAACTTCGTCGTCCCCTCTCTTGTTCGTCTCATCCGTCTTATCTGCAAGTTGTAGTTCTCGGATGGTCTTTTCCAGTTCCGAAATGGCGCGGTCCTGAAGTTGCTCTAGATTGTAAGTGAAGGCAGTCGCAGGAATATACCGCATAGCCCTTCATATTCCATACTTCCCGGCCGGCGCTCCTGGCCTGTCGACTCTCCAGTCGTGTCACTAGCATCGCTCAGGTTATTGGGTAAAGAGCCTGGGTCGATTGTGGTCTCACCAGCTGCTCTGGAATCAAAGTCAAGGATAGCGGAAGGTAATTGTGTAGGCGAGACCGGAATAGCCGCTTTCGAAGATGACGCATGGAGCGAGGGTGATCCAGATCCGTCGTTAGTGGAAACTCGGCACGGTTGCGTCTTCATTCGTTTGGTTTCGACTGTCCCCTCCCGGAAGATCGCTCTTCGTCTCATTGTTGTTGACGTCGAGGCTGTGGATGATGCAGAGTGGACAAGTATTTTCGTGGCTGTGTCCAGAAAATGCCGGCAGCTGGGGGTCTGTCACGTGTGCACCAGGCTAAATTGCAGGCTGCCACGTCGGTCATTCCTTCTTCAGCAATCAACTCTGCCAACCTTGCTCTCGACGCCCTTGATCCCACAAATCCACCTGTTGCAGCTCACCCGTGGTCTCGGCACTCACATTGTCCCCCCACGAAAATTCAGTTCCGTCCGAAAACCGAATTTCCCGCATTCGGAATTGAATTGGGGCTTCACTACGAAAATGAGCGGATCTGGCTAAAATTACAATTTAATGGACACTTCCTCCGCCATTATAGCCGCCGTTCCACGTCTTCTTGTCAGCGTACATTCATTTTGAGCCCACAAGAACCGCCTCTATTATCTCATTCGTTCTATTTGCTACTCTGACGCATCATAGAGGACCGAATCGCTTAAATATGGCTAGCAATGCGGTGCAACTTGCCGCAAGCATCGTCGATTTGTCAGAACTTGCTCTCAAAGCTTTGCAGCACATTTCAATCTATGCGTATGATGTCGCAACCGCACCTTCCCGATTCCAGGAATTGACGCGCGAAATAAACGACCTCATGTCTTTGCACTTCAACTTGAGACGGTTAGTTGACAACGGAGATCTGGTGTTTGGCAACCGCTTAGAGTCCGTCATTAAGAAGTTTGAAGGGCTACTCCGCGACATTGTCATGCGACTGGATCCCACAAATGTAAAGGGGATTAAACGACTCACGTTTTTACAATCCCAGAATGAAGAGTATATCACGAGGATCCGAAAGTTAAAGTCGGAAGTTTCTTTGGTCTTGTCCATTGCTCAAACGTATGCTTCTCGATGACGCAATCGCACTAAATACCGTAGTGACCTTATTGAAAGGATGGACAGACGTGTTCGCACAATGGAAGAAACCGCCGAAGGTGACCGTTGTATTGAAAGACTGAGCAAAATCCTTGATCAGCTCTGCATGCCGACTATTGACCCGATTAAAGACCAAAAAAAGCGGAAATCGTTATTGACGAAAGGGACGGGGGAGTGGATTTTCACAAATGAAAGTTACAAATTCTGGTCACAAACTCGAGGTTCAACTTTTCTTTGGATGAACGGACATGGTAAGTGCTGCTCGCAACTGTGCTAATACCGTAATCAGTCGGAGTCGGGAAAACTGTTTTGACGTATCAATCTACTTGGGATGAAGTTTATAATCTAGATCTTCTATTATTGCCTCTATAGAGAAGCTGGCCGATGAGCTTGACCCCACGGTATTCATCGGTCCGCTACCCCATATCGGCCTAGCCTATTTCTATTGCGAGGGGGGCTCTAGCACAAACCAGCTCTCAGCCACTGTTGCCGGCAGTCTTTTGAGGCAGTTGACTGTGAAGATGATAGCGGGTGGAGCGGCTTCAAATGTTCTAGAGCGATATGTAGGAAATTTCGACACGGCTCTAGAATACCTTCTTGAGTCACTTGAATGGTCTTTCAAGTTTTTTTCCGAGGTGTATCTAATCATTGATGGCCTCGATGAGTGCTCTGATCGCATGTGCTTGCTCCGGAAGCTGTATGCTTTCCGCGCTAGTAATGTCAGAGTCCTTGTCACAAGCAGACCTGAAATCGATATCAGTCTTGCATTCACTGGAAAGCAGTCTCTTGTTATCGACGATCATGTCATGGATGATATAGCAACCCATGTGGCCTGGGCGCTGGAAAGCGAGCCGAGGTTGTCCAATATCCACACCGGTCTAAAGGACGAGATCCAGCGCGAATTAATCGAACGCTGTGGGGGGATGTGAGTGAGTTACTTCTGTCAAAGTTAATCTGCAGGTTTCAATGGATAAGTTGCCAGCTCGACTATCTCAAAACTCTTCGATCTGATGCCGCGAGACGCAAAGCTCTGAAGTCGCTGCCGCCGAATTTACCACAGACGTATTTGTCCATCTTGAACCGGATCTCGCGCCATTCGGAAGACATTCGTCTTGCAATGGCAGCAATGAAATGGCTTCTCTTTCTTGTTCATCAGAGCGTGACTGTCTCTGAGTTGGCCCTTGCCGCCGCCATCAGCATCGACGATCCTTTTTCCGATGAACATCGCCTCGACAATGACGATGATATTCTCGAGATTTGTTCCTCCCTTGTCAAGGTCAATTCGGACAAAAAGGTTGAGCTTGCTCATTTTTCGGTAAAAGAATTTTTCAGCTCTGAGAAATTGCCGAACGGAATGGTGAATCCATATTTTATTAGCAAGGCTTCAGGGAATGAATTTATCGCAAGGGCTTCTTTCTCGTATTTGTCGTCTCCGATGTGGAGACCTCAATGCTGGCCCACGAAACCTATTTTCCGTGACATAGAATCCGGGCATGGGCGTCTGTATGATTACATTGCCGTACACTGGCCCGGCCACGTCGAGGAGTCAAAATTGTCAGAAAGTTCAGACTTCGTCATCCGAATTCTTCAACTCTTGAAGGAGAGCGCGCACCAGGCCTGGCTGGTCGCTTGGTATCGATGGGAACGAGGGAAGAGGGCAGGGTTCTATCTCTATAGCAACAATAGTATAGACTCGCTTAGAGCTCAGGAGGACACTCTTTGGAAGATGCCACCATGCTCGCCACCAACTCCGCTGTATATCTCAGTCACAGAAAATTATTTTCAGGTCACGTCGAAGATTTTAGAACTAGGAGGTACTCCAAATGCGCGTGGAGGATATCTAGAGTTTCCCTTATTTTCGGCGATCCAAAATCGAAGTATTGCGATGTTGCAGTTGCTTCTTGATAAGGGTAGCGCGGATCCGAACATCATTGGAAAGGGGGGGAAAACTCCATTGCACGTCGCTGCCTCGTTCTGGCTTACGGAAATTGTTGAAATTCTCATCAAATATGGCGCAGATATCTCCCGAAAAACACCGTCTGGGGAATTACCATTAATGTCTGCCCTAGGGCCGAGTCCAAGCCTCGAAGGAGTTGTAGTTAGTGGCCTAGGCGTGCGCGATCATGACGAACCACCATTAGGCTTGTTAAAAATGCTCATCCCAGCCGAGCCGTTTGACTTCAGGGGTCAGACAAATCCGCTGCACGTTGCCGTCGAGCGAGCCTTAACGGACGCTGCAAAATTGTTTCTTCACTCCGCCTATTTAAATGATCAAGATCACAACGGAAATACCCCCCTGCACCTTGCGGCGCAATCTCGGTATGGAAATATGGTGGAATTGCTGTTGTCAAATGGGGCTGATCGATCCATACGAAACGTCTTCGGTTGGACACCTCTACACTACGCCCTATGGATTGGAGAGCTACCCGTGGTCGCGATTCTTTACCAACGTCCCGTTCCTCGCCACCGGCTCTTATTTTGGGGGCCCCGTCACTGGATAAACGCAGAGTATGTGCGAATGGAGTGCAACTCAAGAAGGGTAAATGGAAGCAGGGGACTGGAACTGAGCAACACAATTGATGTCCTGCTTGAACTCGCCCTTGAATACTTTGTAAAAGACTCCCCAACCGATCATCTTGTGGCGTCCTTCTTGTCACTGTGTCATACCCGGCAGTCTCGCTTCGATACTGGAATTGAGCTTTATGAAAACTCCCTTCGGATGAACGAGCAGAATCGGGGCTGCCTAACTGAAGAGGTAGTTCACGGGCTCCCTTGCGCAAAATGTTCAACAAAAGTTGTGGGAAGACTCTTCATATGCGCAATTTGTCATCAAGAATGCTGTACTGAGTGCGTTGAATCTGAGACTTCCGAATGCCAATCCCACGCCTTTATGCACCCTATTCCTCGAGGAGAATTGTATGAACCACATGAGCGATCTCGGAGATTATAATCCGGCGAAAGTTTGAACAGCTCTTGAAGGTGCATTGTGCGAAAGGAAGGAGACAAAGACCACGAACCTCCAGAAAAATATTCTACAGTCTCGCATGCTTCCATTGCACCCAGTGTGGTCGAAGTCGGGGCAAAATAGCCAATAGTATGTTCTTGCTCCGGAGACGATCAACGTTCAAGTATCCCAAAAGAATTAACGAGGGGTCAATGTTCAGATAAATTGCTATTTCAATGGAATTCTTGTATCCCCGAGGCATGTGAGCCGGATTAATCATCACACCAACTGACAAACGCTAAATGGACTTTACATTTATTAAATTGCATCCAACCATGGCTCCATATACATTTTATAGTCTTGATACCTTCAACTATACTCCTCCGTTCTCCAATATCACCTGTACGAACAATACATATACGATTGATAAGATCACAACAGATTATTTTATCGATCCGACGCTATCGTTTCCTTCTCTCGACCTCGTAGTTGCTGATCCGTCTTTTCATTTCCTTCCACCAAAGAGCTGGCCGATTGTTGCAAATCCCATTCATCGGAATGACTCCTCGAGGCTCCTCGAAACAGTGACGGTCTTACCTAACGACTGCACGAAATTGAAAGATTTGCGGGATGTTGGGCCCATTAGATGATTTTGAAATTGCGATGGGTGTTGTAATGATCCAGCAGTATTTGTATTCCATGTCCTGCCAGGGAACAGAGAATTTGTGAATAGAAATTCAGCTAGTAAATGCAAGAATGGCAACCTCATCGCCACTTTCTCGAGCATGACTTCGTACCTGGAAAAGTCTGCTTAGATATCTATAGCTGTCGTCTTCATTGACAGCTTTATCCTCCAGCCTGGGGAAAGTACAACCCTGAAACTCAAAAAGCAACGCTTTTTAAGCAAAACGTTCAACTTCAAGATAAGGTCTCCCTTTGGAGTCAGTGAGGAGGCCGATAGGTTGCAAACTCGCTCTCGCAAAGTATCTAGTCCCTGAATGGTCGCTGATGAATAGTTGACGACTGAAACAGCCACTCTCACAACGGAAATATCGGCCTGTACGTTCTGCATTGATGAGTTTCTGATTTGTAGTAACTGTGCCCATTGTTATCTGACCCGCCGAAAACCATGCTTCTGGCGGATGGGTGCTGGGTATGCATGGCTGTGTGAGAATGAGGCTGGTCTGTTCGTTGCCGCTGTCGTCTGACGGAGAGTTCAAAGAGGTTAATTTCCCTGTCGTTGAGATCTTGGGGACCGAGTCTTGAACTCCTTCTCAATTCATTTTGTCTTTCATTCTTTGGTTTAGTCGTTATTGGGCATGGCAGTAGTATATGCGGCCCGCGGGCCTTACGGTATGACATTCGAGTCTCACTGTTGAGCTATTTAACCATCGTAATTTATACTTCATGATACAACCCCTCATCTGACTCCCGACTAACTCCTAATCCGACTAGCTGCATCTTTCTTTGCCTGCTGTAGAAGCTGTTCCACTTCCTTGTACCTTAACCCAGCTTTCCTGGCGTGTTTTACCCAGTACAATGCTGTATTTCCCTTGTTATCACGGGCTTCAACGTCCGCGCCCCAATGTAACAGCAACTGGACGACCGCTGCGGAACGGGTCATCATGAGAGGCGTCATTCCGTAGCTATTCCTGGTGTCTTTTACATTGACGTCGGCGCCCTTTTCCAGTAACACCTGCAGTATGTCTACACTGCTGTGAATTGCACGATGCAACGGGTAGAATCCCGTAGCGTCAGGAGATCCAGTCGGGTCGCACCCTTTCTCCAGCAACACCTGCAGTATGTCTATCCTGTTGTTCGTAATTGCACAATGCAACGGATACAATCCCGTAGGGTCAGGACCATTTGGGTCGCACCCTTTCTCCAGCAAAAGCTCAACGGCTAATAGATGTCCCTCATTTGTGAACTTGTGCAGCAAGCTCGAACCTCGCGAATCTATCACACCCATCCCAGATTTCGGGTGCATTCGATCCAACCGCTCAATTTCAGCACAATCTAACTGTCACCTTGTGTTGGACGGGATAATACCTTTGAAGTCATCTGGAAGTAACCTTTTATATCGTCCGGCCTCGACAGAATCACTTCGAGCCTCGTAAATCAAAGCAAGAAGATTGATTGACTGGTAAAACAGGACATGCCTGGGACCTAACTTCTCTTTCCTACCAGAGGTAACTTTCAAACACACCTCCAGTGCCTCGTCAATCTCGCCGCTCGCAAATCTTACCTCTGCAAGCGCTTGCATAATGCGCAATCCCGAGACATTGTCTTTTTTGGCCTCATACGAATGTAATAGTCTCACCAAAATATCGGCGGATTCTTCCCATTCTAGGTTCCAGTATGCTCGTTTGGCATATAACTCCAGGATTTTCTCCTTTCCGTCGAATTCTATAGCCAGTAAATGTTTGGCCGCAGCGACTCGACCTTGTACACAAAACTCCTCCGCCATGGCTTTAACTTCTTTGTCTTTTCCCGCAAAGTCCTCATCCAAGACTAGCATTGCTTCCTCCCACATCTCTAATTGACAATAGCTCACTGCCAACATTCTCAAAACCTCGTCTCTCCCTTTCCAGTAAGTGTTGTATCTCGCATTGGCACTCCTCAACATTGTCTGCAATAGTTGCTCTGTGCCTGCGTAGTCTTTCTTGCCAAATTTCTCCCTGGCAGCTGTGAGCCACTGTGGTGGGGGAGTGTTGTCAAACTGGGCAGGGGACTCCTTGTTGGGATTATTCAGCGCTGCAATCCCATGTATATAAAGACCTGTGTAGCCACATCTCATGTACACAATTAACTCGCTCACACTCACACATATTTCTACACTCCTGAATCGTGACTGCCGCGAGTCGCTTACCGATTGTCGCAGCAGAATCCGCAATCTTGGTGTCCGTGGGAGGAGGGCATGGTGGCCTCGAAGGACCGGCCTCGATGGACGGGCTTGAGTCTTCAAGAATCTCTTCCAAACTTGTTGGTTCCGGGATCCAGAGCTCTATTTGAGTTCTTTGTTCAGTGGTCTGTTCCTCGAACACTGATTGGGGTTCTCTTTGGGATCTCTTGCTGACGATTGTCGCTGCAGACGACGCGAACTTTCGATCGCGAGCGCACACAAATCTCCAAGTTATTCACAACGTCCGAACTATTTCCCTCTTGTGTCATCTTCTGCCTGAGCAGACGAAAATATCCCAACAACTCATCGACATTGCCAGTCAAACCATCGAGTTTAAATGATAGATCTGTATGATTCCTCAACCCCGAAGATCTACGATAAGTACAAAACATGGATAAAGTACACTGAAATCATTTGGAGCGCTATCTGCATTGCCTGTCGATATGCAGCGACTTGTTGTTTCAAAACATCGATCTCTGGTAGATGCATGCTCAACTTGATCTGTTTGCTGGAGCGTCGAAAGAAGTTCCCGGCTTCGCTTTTCCCAACTTTCTGCAATATCTGTTCCAGAGTTGCCAACGTCCCCTTACAGTCATCCATCGACCTCTTCACAGTCTTCCAATACTGTCCTTCATGTCCGGTTTGTGCTTCCAATGCCACGCTAGCCACCAAAGAGTCGCTGAAACTCATCGCTATGGACCCCAAAACTTGCGATAACGAGGTGATTTCGATGTCAAGGACACGGACCACGGTGTCAACCGTTTGAGTTTTCTTGATATAGCCAGAGAGTCTGACGCATGCACTGACCAGGCCTACTGAAGCTGTTGCAATTGAAATTGGATCCATGGACAGTGGGAGTTGAAGGCGAAAATCGAACCGACGGAGAGTAGTGGGCTGCCGAAACGAGTGTACAGACCTTGGTCCCATGACCGACGCCACCAGTTTTCGTCTGCCGCAGCACAGCCTCCAAGACTGGGACGGCGAGCAACTTTAATTTTTGCCAAGAGAATTGACTTTGGGCAAAGCAACCTTATTTTCCTTTGACAAAATCAAATCACGCGACCCACACAAATAGTCCACGTCACCATACCGAAAGGACTCTGTCTCCCTGTATTCCACCGATAACGAAAATTCACCACTAACTTCAACCACCATAATGGCAGAGAGCCCGAAGCCTGAGAAGAGATCAAACTTCGGCCGTTTCCTGGGTCTCAAGCGCACTAAGAAGAGTCCGGAGCGGGAAGGTGACAGCCAAGCCCTGCCAAAGCAGGTGCCAGCTGACGTACCGAGGGTCCCCTTACCGATCGTCGACGAAGGATCCAATGCAACAGTGCGTTCACTGCGTCCAACTGAGCCTCTGACGGAGCCTGTTTCAACCACTGCCCAAAACAAAGCCGATGCGGACCCGGAAAAGCTTCCAACAAGAGTTGCGATTGCGCAGGACCGACTAAACAAAGCCGGAGAGAAATTAAAGAAGAAGTTGCCTGCCGACCTTCTCGCAAGCGGGGACTTTCAAATCAAAGTGAGCGCCGACGTCAACTCTGTGGCAGACAATATCGGATCAACACTTGACATTTTTATGGAGCAACGGGATGTTGAAAAGTCTGAGCAGTCGCATGCCCGAGAGTTTATTACAGAGTGGGCGAAGAAGACTATTCCTTATATTGAGACCGGAACGACTATTGCCAATGTAGAGAAGCCCCTCGATGAACAAGAAACTGACTCTGACAGAACTTTATTCCACCTCCGTATAATTTAATTGCGCTCGGTGTTGTGCATGTTCTCAAAGTATTTCACTCCATGATCTTTTCACTAATTGCAAAGAAAGCGCAAGCAATGACAGACGTTGCCGATAAAGTGGATGACACAATCATGCTTCTGTCGCTAACGATTCGGAACGTTGGAGGAGCGGGGGACTTTTCTAATGTCCACCTGACGGAAGTTCGCATAGCAGCGATATATATCTCTGCAGCGGTGATGGAATGCTTGACGGGTCTGGTCGATTGGGTGAATGCTTCCAGTATAAGCCCCTTCTCGTTCCGCTCATGTTAGTTGCCAAAAAGGCCTTTATGAAACCAGATTTCGACGAGAAACTGAAGACTGTGCAAGCACTGTCAGCGTTGTACAGCATCGCACTTCAATCCAAGGCGACTCGAGAAAGGCAACACGATGATATCCTCAAATGGATCTCTCCAGACGACAGTTCCATCACTCCCAAACCGGTTGACGAAGTGGCCGGCTC
>Ga0335072_10006341_pt1 | contig 17304 bp, 17 predicted proteins | sample Lox_Sample_21_FD_206725 | JGI IMG/M metagenome (GOLD analysis project Ga0335072, IMG submission 206725) | Soil microbial communities from Loxahatchee National Wildlife Refuge, Florida, United States - Lox_Sample_2.1 | ecosystem: Environmental > Terrestrial > Soil > Wetlands | place: USA...
TACGGCAGGTTGCCGAGCTCGAACTGCACCGTCTTGCCCTCCGGCAAGAATGTTACCTGGACCGTATTTTCGCCGGGTGCTTCCATGGTTGCGGCTCCGGCTCCTTGTGTATTCTCGTCAGCCATTGCGATCCCTCAAGTTTTCTCTGTGTCCTGTGTGCCCTCTGTGGTTAAAATCCGAACCATAGAAGGCACAGAGTGCCACAAGGCTATTTAAATTCCGCTTTCGCCATCGGATGCGGCGCGGTCGGACCCTCTTCCAGATCCGTCTCGTCCATGCTCTTGCCTTTAAGCGCGGAGGAAACCGCGCTGTCCATCATCAATTCCGCGAGCCGTGTGGTTCCCTGATTCAACGCGTCAATTGCCTGGCGAATGGCGGCGTAATCTTCTTCTACTTTGATCGCGTTCAAAGCATTTTGCATTTTCGCGATCCGCTTCTTTTCGTCGCTCGTGAGCTTTCCCCAGGCCGAGCTCTTCTTACCCTTTTCCAGCGCAACAAGAATCGTTTCCGCTTCGTTGCGCGCTTCGATCAACTGACGCCGGCGAAAATCTTCCTCTGCGTTGTCGAAGGAATCGAGAATCATGCTCTCGACCTGCTCGTCGGTCAGACCATAGCTCGGCTGGACCTGGATATCTGCTTCCTTGCCACTGCGTTGCTCGCGCGCGGAAACGTGCAGAATACCATTGGCGTCGATCAGGAACTTTACTTCAACTCGTGGAATGCCGGCCGCCATTGGCGGAATGCCCTTGAGATCGAAGCGAGCGAGCGACCGGCAATCTTTTGCGAGTTCGCGTTCGCCTTGCAGCACATGAATTGCGACATTCGCCTGGCCATCAATCTGCGTCGTATAAAACTGAGTGGCCGAGGCCGGAATCGTCGAGTTGCGCAGAATAATCTTGTCGGTCACGCCGCCGGCGACTTCGATCCCTAACGACAGCGGCGTCACGTCGAGCAAAAGCATATTCTGCGTGGCCTCCGAGCCTCCGCTAAGAATGTTCGCTTGAACCGCCGCGCCCAGCGCGACAACTTCGTCGGGATTCAGGTCCGTCTGCGGCTCACGGCCGAACATCTCCGTCACCAGCGCGCGAACTTTCGGGATGCGCGTCGACCCGCCGACGAGCACAACTTCGTCAATCTGCTCCGGCTTGAGGTTCGCGTCTTTCAGCGCTTGCTTGCACGGACCAACTGTACGGTCAATGATCGGCTGAATGAGTTGCTCGAATTGTTCCCGTGTAATTTCCCGCTGATAGCGTTTGCCTTGCAGCAGTTCAATATCGAGCTTGATTGAAGGCTGCGATGAGAGCGCGATTTTCGTGTCGATGACGGCTTTGCGAATCGCCTGCACCGCTTCCGCATTGCGTCGCAGATCGAGGCCGAGATCGCCGCGAATGTCGTCGAGCGCAATCGTGATTAGCAGATTGTCGATGTCGTCGCCACCAAGGTGCGTATCACCGTTCGTCGCGATGACTTCGAAGATGCCGTCATGTAACTTGAGAATTGAAATATCGAAGGTTCCGCCGCCGAGATCGTAGACGGCGACGATTCCGTTCTGCTTCTTGTCCAGGCCGTACGCGAGCGCTGCAGCCGTGGGCTCGTTGACCAGGCGTAGAACGTCCAAACCGGCGATGCGGCCGGCATCCTTTGTGGCCTGACGCTGCGCATCGTTGAAATAAGCTGGTACGGTGATGACCGCTTTCGTAACCGGCGCACCGAAATAGCGCTCGGCGTTCTTCTTAAGCTGGCGCAAAATCAGCGCCGAAATCTCCGGCGGAGTAAACGTCTCCTCGCCGAGCTTGATGCGGAGCACTTCGCCCGGTTGCAGGTCTTCGGCCACGCGAAACGGAAAAAGCTTCAACTCTTTCTGAATGTCTTCCAGGCCGCGTCCCATGAGGCGTTTGATCGAGTACACAGCGCGATCCGGAGTTTCGATCAGGTTTCTACGCGCGGGGTTTCCTATAACGGGCCGCTCATTTTCATCGAACGCCACGACCGATGGAACAAGATTCGATCCGTCTTCACCCGGGATGACGACAGGTTTTTCCCCTTGCATGAACGCCACCAAGGAATTGGTGGTGCCGAGATCGATGCCGACGATATGTTCAGGGCCCATGCTTCCTTTTATTTCTGGTTAACGAGCACTCAGCATTCTGCCACTATCCCAACTTCTTCAACCCACAACTCAAGCTGGCTGGACCTCCGAGAGCTGAATGCTACGCTTCTAAAACCGCGGTCACATCGCGCAACAGATTGCGGATGTAGTTGCGGCGGTTCAGCACATCCACCATCTTCCTGGTGACAGCGGAGCGTTCATCGGCAGTTGCTTCCGGGCCGCGATCGATCAGGCTGTCCCACTCGTTCCAATATTTCTTCAGTTCGTCCAGCAGGCCTTCGAACTTTTCTTCCAGTTCGAGTTTTTGCCTTCCGATCTCTTCGATCAGAGCGGGATCGTCTTCTCCCATTTTCTTTTGCACACGAAGTTCTTCGAGCTGCATGTTGAGTTCGAACACTTCTTCCAGCAAGTCCGGAGGAACGATTTGCTTCTTGGTCTCTCCGGTCGCACGTGCTTGCTCAGTTGCGTTCTTTGACTGCTCTTCGAGTTCAATGCCTTCGAGGCGCAGGAGGTATTGCGTGCGTTTGATGGGATCGCGCAGCGTGCGGTACGCGTCGTTAAGCATGGAGCTCTGTTCGAGGCTCCATGCCTGTTCCTTCGCGCTCGCGCGAGCGGTCAGGTCCGGATGAAGCTTGCGGCTCAGTTCGTAGAAATCGTTTTCCAGCCGCGGATTGTCAATGTTCAGCTTTCGCGGCAAGCCAAAAAATGCGAAGTAATCGACCGGAGCCGGGGGTTGGACCCTCCCGCACGATTCACAGAAGTGCGCGGCGCGCATGGCCCCACACGACCAGCAGGAGTGAGTCTCCTCCGACAGTGGCTTGGAGCTGATTCCGGTGAACGCGGATTTAGTCGTCACAATCTACTTCCTTTAACAGTGCTCTTCGCTCGACAGCGCTTGGCGCCTGTTCGCTTAACCGGATTGTCGGGTAGCCCACGCGGCGCCCGGACAAGAGCGTCCGCGCCACACAAGTGCCGGCCAGGCGTCAGGCGGAGAACGAAGTCCCGCAGCCGCAGGACTTCGTGGCTTGCGGATTTACAAAGACAAAACCCTGATGCATCAGCGTTTCCTGGTAATCCAGAGTCATTCCGTGCAAATAGATGAATGACTTGGGATCGACGAAAACGCGGACATCGCCGAACTGAAAGATTCGATCACGCTCGCGGGGCTGCGTGTCGAAGCGAATGTTGTAGCTTAACCCCGAGCAGCCGCCGCCCTGCACGCCGAGGCGCAATCCTCCCTGCTCGGGCGAAATGCCTTCTTTTGCCAGTGCACTGCGAACCTTTGCGATCGCCTTTTCAGTGATCGTGATGCCCTTCGCAGTGGCCTGCGGCGCGAATTGTTCGATTGCGGTGGTCATAACGACACGTAGCCACGAACAATGAGCTTCGCGCAGTGAGCGATCCTGGACTCACGGCACATCGCTCACCGCTTATTTCGCTTCCGCAGCGACCGGCTTCTCGGCTGCCTGCTTCTTCTTCCAGTCGCCGATGGCGGCGCGGATCGCGTCTTCCGCAAGCACGGAGCAATGAATCTTCACCGGAGGCAGAGAAAGCTCCTTGACGATCTCAGTGTTCTTGATCGTGAGTGCTTCGTCGATGGTCTTGCCCTTTACCCACTCGGTTGCGAGCGAAGACGAAGCAATGGCCGAGCCGCAGCCGAAGGTTTTGAATTTCGCGTCTTCGATGACGTTGGTTTCGGGATTGACCTTAATCTGCAACTTCATCACGTCGCCGCACTCAGGCGCTCCGACCAACCCAGTGCCCACGTCGGCACTGCTTTTGTCCATGGAGCCAACGTTGCGGGGATTGTTGTAATGATCAATGACTTTGTCGCTGTATGCCATTTCGTAACCTCAGGTTTCAAAGTTTCAAGAATCTTGCGTACGCTATCACTTCCAGGCTCCATCCGTTTCAGGGTAAGTAGTTGGAGATTGCAAGCTGCTCCAACACGAAACCTTGTAACTTTGGAACCTGAAAAGTGCTTTCATTCCGCCGCCCACTTCACATCCTTGAGATTGATGCCTTCCTTCGCCATCTCGTACAACGGAGAAAGTTCGCGCAGACGCTCGACCGTTTCGGTCACGCGATCGGCCACGTAGTCTACCTCCGCCTCGGTATTGAAGCGTCCGATGCCGAAACGAATCGAACTGTGCGCCAGATCATCGCCCGCGCCGAGAGCCTTCAATACATACGATGGCTCGAGCGTGGCTGAGGTGCAGGCAGATCCGCTCGAAACCGCGATGTCGTTGATGCCCATCAGCAACGACTCGCCCTCGACGTAGGCAAAGCTGATATTCAGATTGCCCGGAAGACGATGCTCCATCGAGCCGTTGATGTAAACTTCGTCCAGCTTGCCCATAATGCGGTCGCGCAAACGGTTGCGCAGTCCGGCCAGCTGGCAAGCTTCCTGCGGCAGATCTTCGGACGCGATCGCGCAGGCTTTGCCTAAGCCTACAATACCCGGAACGTTCAACGTCCCCGAACGCATGCCGCGTTCGTGGCCGCCTCCGTCGATGATCGCGGAAATCTGCACGCGCGGATTCTTGCGGCGCACGTACAACGCGCCGACGCCCTTCGGGCCATACATTTTGTGACCGGAGATGGAGGCGAGATCGATGTTCTGCTTGATCACATCAATAGGAACCTTGCCCACCGCCTGAGTCGCGTCCGTGTGGAAGATCACACCGCGCTCATGACAAAGCTTGCCAATCTCGGCGACTGGCTGCAGCACGCCAATTTCATTGTTCGCGGCCATGATCGTGACCAGGATGGTCTTATCGTCCATCGCGCGCTTGAGATCGTCGAGATCGATCAGACCATCTTTCTGGACCGGCAGATAGGTAACGCGATAGCCGTATTTCTCCAGGCGCTTGCAGGTGTCAAGCACCGCCTTGTGCTCGGTCACGGCGGTGATGATGTGGTTACCCTTTTCACGATACATCTCCGCGACACCTTTGATTGCGAGGTTGTCGCTTTCGGTCGCGCCCGAGGTGAAGATGATTTCCTTCGTCGTTGCGCCGACCAGTTTGGCAATGCGCTCGCGGGCGGTTTCCACGCCTTCTTCCGCGGTCCAGCCGAACGAGTGATTACGGCTGGCGGCATTACCGAACTTTTCCATGAAATACGGCAGCATCTCTTCCAACACCCGCGGGTCCATGGGTGTGGTGGCGTGGTTGTCCATGTAAATGGGCAGCTTGATGCCCTTGGCGTCAACCTGGGATGGCTGCGTTTGTACCTGGGGAGTTTTCACATCCGTGCTCATTAGATTGCCTCTCCTACCTTGGATGAATCCTTGCCCTGCAGGGCTTCACATCTCGCCCTTTTTACGTGATCGTCACCAGTTCTGCCGGTTTCGCGGCCTCTGTTCCCGACTCTTCGGGTTCTTCCTGCATATGGGAAATCTTGATGCGCTTCAAGACGGCCTCGATACTTTCATTCACTTTACGCAGCGGCTCGCGAATGTTGCAGCGGTCCGATTGGTCGCACTCGCCACGAACTGTCACACACGAGGTGATGAATAACGGGCCATCGATCGCCTGAATCACTTCGAATGCCGAAATCGTGTGCGCCGGGCGTGCGAGCGTATACCCACCATTGATTCCGTGTTGCGAATGCAGCAACCCAGCTTTTGCCAAACGCTGGAGAATTTTCGCTAGCGCTTCGGGTGGAATCCCGAATGCATCCGCAACATCTTTAGCGCTGCGTGAATTTCGTTCCGGGTCCTCGGCCAAGTGCTTCATGGCCATGAGCGCGTAATCGGCTTTTTTGGTCAGCTTCAGCAACCTGGCAATACCTCGAAACCCCGACCGATTCAGTCGGATAGAAATCCGACTCTTTCGATCGCCTTTTATTCTAGCGTACCAACCCCGTTCAGACAAGCCCTTGCAGCGAAAGCGGAAAAGTGATTGTTGGATGGTAAGTATCAGGAATTGAGCGGCTTAGTGAATGGCGACCAAAACTGTCGGAAGGAGGAGATTTTGGGCGGAGTCGCTCTTCGGAAGGAGCGAAAAGCCCGGAATTTGAGAAAGTCCAACGGAAGTCCAGCAGATCATCTGTAGAGAGATCTTCGTCAGCTAGAGGAATCGCCGACGTTCGGGATGACCGACGCCGAAAGAAAGCAGATTCAAAATGGAGAGCTGACTCCAGTGTAGAAGGTCTTGACAAGTATTCCCGCCAGTCTAAAATGACCGAAATCCCGCGAGCCTGTCCCTTCGCACGGGTGCAGTTTCAGGGGCACTTCCGGATTTATGAGTCCAAAGCCGCCGTCTCCTCCTCCCATCGCAGTCGCGCAGCAGCCTTGCAAGCATCTCCGCGTTCAAATTGTCAGTCGCGACGAAGATGCCGAGTTTGTGGAATGTAAGGATTGCGGCGAAATCTTCGAGTCCAGCGAATTCAAGGACATGAACACCGAGGAGCGGATTCGCAGCCGGGAAGAACTCTGAATTTATAGCCAGCGGAGGCAGCCTACCGTAAGGAGTCCGGCCCAATAGCATGGCGTGTTGGGGGAACGCCATCTCACTTCCACTAACGCAAGATCAATCCCGCTTCGGCCGAGAAATCCATCGGTGCGAAATCCTTCGCTAAGAATTTCGGATATGCCGCTGCAGCGATCATAGCCGCATTGTCGGTCGAGAGCGGGCGCGATGGAAAGAAAACCGGCAGACCCTGCTTTGCGGCCTCGCTCTCGAAGGTTTTTCTCAGTTCCTGATTTGCCGCTACGCCGCCGGTGACGAAGAGAGTCGCCACATCATATTCCCGGGCGGCAGCGAGCGTTTTCTCCGCCAGATCAGCGACAATCGCACGCTGGAACGACGCCACGAGGTCCAGCGTCTGCCCATCCGCATGCGCAAGATAGTCTTCCAGCCTGGGTTTGGTGATTCTAGAGAGTGCCTGCCGTCGCTGTTCAATCGAACTGCGCATATCGTGCGTTTCGACGTAACGGAGGATCGCTGTCTTTATCCCGCTGTACGAGAAATCAAAGCGCGGGCGGTCGTCATCCAAATCAACCGCCCGGCCATCGTGGCGTCCGCGGCGATCGCGGTGTTTGATTTGCGCTGGAGGAAACTTCACCGCTTGAGGATTGCCATGTGCAGCGAGCCTGTCGATGATTGGCCCTCCCGGATATCCCAGGCCGAGCAATTTGGCAACTTTGTCGAATGCCTCCCCGGCGGCGTCATCCCGCGTGTGGCCGATGTTTTCATAGGTCCATGAATCATCTTTTTGGGCCGCCAAATAAAGATGCGTGTGGCCGCCGGAGACAACCAGAGCCAATACCGGGAACTGCAGTTCGTGATTTCCCTTTTGCCGTTCCTCCAGCAGCACGGCCTGAATGTGGCCTTCCAAGTGATTCACCGCAATCAGCGGCTTGTCGGTCGCGAATGCAAGCGCCTTGGCGTAACTGATGCCTACCAGAAGCGAGCCAGCAAGCCCGGGACCGCGTGTGACCGCTATCGCGTCGACCAAATCATAAGTGCGGTTCGCCTCATGCAAAGCCTGCCGCACAACCGGAACAATCGCGCGCAAATGCTCGCGCGATGCGAGCTCCGGTACGACGCCGCCATAGGGCTGGTGCGTAGCAATCTGCGAAGCCACCACGTTGGAGATCAGCTGCACGCCCGATCGCACCACCGCCGCGGCGGTCTCGTCACAGGAGCTCTCAATACCCAGAATGTAGGCGTCGTACATGCGTCCATTTTATTAGAATTGTGGAAGAGCATGCCCGGATTCGAGTTCGCCAAGTCGATCGTCGAAAAGCTTCGTCAGCGTGGGTTTCAAGCCTATCTGGTCGGCGGATGCGTGCGCGACCTGCTGCTCCAGCGCGAGCCCAAAGATTACGACGTTTCGACCGATGCCACTCCGCAGCAGGTCATGGAGATCCTTCCGGATACCTATGCGGTGGGAGCACAGTTTGGGGTCGTGCTGGTCCCGATGCCGGACGAGCCTTCTGAGCAAAGTTCGTTGGACACGATTTCAAAATTAGAGACGGTTGAAGTTGCGACATTTCGCAGCGACATCGGCTACAGCGACGGACGCCACCCTGACGAAGTGCGTTTCAGCCGCGATCCTGGGGAAGATGTTGTCCGTCGCGATTTCACCATCAATGGCATGTTGCTTGATCCGCTGAGCGGCGAGGTTCTCGATTTTGTTGGCGGACGCAAAGATCTTGCAGCCGGCATCATTCGAAGCATTGGCGATCCCGAGCGCCGCTTTCAGGAAGACAAGCTACGCATGCTGCGGGCGGTGCGTTTCGCGGCTCGGTTCGGATACGAAATTGAGCCCGGCACGTTTGCCGTGATCAAGAGACTTGCAGACCAGATTCCGGTGGTGTCACGCGAGCGTGTGCGAGACGAGTTGACGCGTATGCTCACCGACAGCCACGCGCACCGGGCGTTTCAGCTTCTCGATGAGACTGGCCTGCTGGAAAACGTTCTGCCGGAAATTTCGGCCATGAAGGGCGTCCAGCAGCCGCCGGAATTTCATCCCGAGGGAGACGTGTTCGTGCACACGTTGATGCTCTTAGACCACTTGCCGCAGCCTTGCCCGCCAACGCTTGCGTGGGGCGCGCTTCTGCACGACGTGGGCAAGCCGCCTACTTTCCGTATAGCCGCAGACCGCATCCGCTTCGACGACCACGTCGAAGTTGGAGCGAAGATGGCCGAGGAAATCTGCCGCCGACTAAGATTTTCGATTGATGAGACCGAGCGGATTCTCGCCCTCATTCAGAACCACATGCGCTTCGGGCACGTCATGCGTATGAAGGAATCGACGCTGAAAAAGTTCATGCGCCTGCCGCGGTTCGAGGAACATCTGGCACTGCATCGCGCCGATTGCCTTGCCAGTCATGGCAACCTCGGCGCCTACGAATTTGTGGAGAAGAAACGCAATGAAATCCCGCCGCAGATGATGCGTCCCGCAAAGCTGGTCACGGGTGACGATTTGATCGCCGCAGGCCATGCGCCTGGCCCAAAGTTCCGTGAAATCCTGGACGCGGTGGAGGATGCCCAACTCGAGGGCCGCTTGCTCTCGCGCGACCAGGCGCTCGAATTCGTGCATCGCGAATTTCCTGCCTAGCCGAGTCCGCACCGCGCTGCTGAGTGCTAAAATCAGAATCCTTCGCGAATTTTTGGCAATGCGGCATCTCGAACAAGCCGGGGCGGGGTTGGAAAAACTCGTCGCACACTCACTGCAGCAAGCCGCGAGCTCCGAAAGTGCGCTGCTGGCGTGGCCTTTGGCGTGTGGTTCGGCCGTGGCTGAGCGCACACGAGCCCTCGGCTTCGAGAACGGTGTGCTTCGCGTTGAGGTTGCAGACGCGGGCTGGAAATCGGAACTTCAGGCGCTCGCTCCGCGATATCTGGCAATCATTAACCGTTACGCGCGTGAACAAGTGAGGAGAATCGAATTCGTCGTGGTTCGCTCGCCCGCAGCCGGCCGCATCTCCGATAAGTGATCTACGCATGAAAGTCTCTGAGAAAGACGTTGGTTACGTCGCCGACCTGGCGAATCTTGATCTCACCGATCAGGAACGAGCAGGAATGCTGCGCGATCTGAATTCAATTCTGGAATACATCGACCGGTTAAACGAACTCGATACGTCCGATGTTCCGCCTATGGCGCAGGTTTCTGATCGCTACGGAGCGGACGACTCGAAGCAGGGCAGCGCGCGCTTTTCGTATGCCATGCGAGAAGACATTCCTGATGGCTTGCGCAAGTCGTTACCGCACGAGGAAGCGCTGGCCAACGCACCCGATGCCGATGAGCACTTCTTCCGAGTACCAAAGGTGATCGAGAGATAGCGGGCGCGACTTCCATTTCACAGCAAACATGAATCTTGATTCGCTCAGTATCGATGCCGCTCGGTCCCGCATCCAGCAGGGTGAAACGACCGCGCTCGCGCTCGCCGAAGCGCATTTTGCTCGCATTCAAGAGAAAGACGGCGAGGTGGGTGCTTTTCTCACCCTCTGTCGCGACCGAGCTCTCGCGCAAGCCGATCGCATCGACCGCATGGCCGCAGAAGGCAAGCGGTTGCCGCCGCTGGCTGGAGTTCCGGTCGCCATTAAAGATGTCATGAGCACGCGCGGTGTGCGCACAACCGCCGGTTCGAAAATGCTCAACAAATATATCCCGCCGTACGATTGCACGGCGGTTGCACGTATGGAAGCGGCGGGCGCGGTCGTGCTCGGCAAAACGAATTGTGACGAGTTCGCCATGGGATCGTCGAATGAAAATTCGGCGTTCTATCCTGTGCATAATCCGCGCGATCTGCGCCGCGTGCCTGGAGGATCTTCTGGCGGTTCTGCGGCCGCGGTTGCAGCGGAGATGGCAGTCGCCGCTCTCGGTTCCGATACTGGCGGGTCGATTCGACAACCTGCATCGTTCTGCGGCGTGGTTGGACTTATGCCGACTTACGGACGCGTCTCGCGCTACGGCTTAATCGCCTTCGCATCTTCGCTCGATCACATCGGTCCGCTCACGAAGACGGTGAGAGATGCGGCGACCGTGTTGCAGGTCATTGCCGGGCGCGATGCAATGGATTCAACTTCGGCGAACGTTGCTGTTCCCGATTACGTTGCGGAACTCGATCGGCCGATTCGCGGCATGAAGCTGGGCGTCGCGAAAGAATATTTCGGCGAAGGATTGGACGACGAAGTTCGACAATCCATCGAGGCCGCGATCGCTAAACTGAAGAGCCTGGGATGCGAGATTGTTCCGATTTCGCTGCCGCACACGCCTTACGCGATTCCCACTTATTACTTAATCGCGACCGCCGAGGCATCGTCGAACCTGGCGCGTTACGATGGTGTTCGCTACTCGCTCCGTGCGCGAGGCGTGAAGACGCTCTCGGAAATGTATCGGCGCAGCCGCGATGAAGGTTTCGGCGCAGAAGTGAAACGGCGCATCATGCTGGGCACTTACGCGCTGAGCGCCGGGTACTACGATGCGTATTATTTGAAAGCACAGAAAGTCCGTACCCTGCTCACTCGCGATTTCGAGGATGCGTTCCGGAAAGTGGATGTCATCGTGACGCCGACCAGTCCCACAGCCGCATTTCGTTTGGGCGAGAAATCGAATGATCCCTTGGCGATGTATCTGGCGGACATCTATACCGTGACGGCCGATTTGGCGGGTATTCCCGGCATCTCGATTCCCTGTGGTGAAACAAAAGAGAAGTTGCCAATCGGGCTGCAGATCCTGGGCAGGCACTTCAACGAATCCACAATTTTGCGCATAGCGCACGCGTATGAACAGACGTGAAATCTATTCGCTTGCTAATGTGTAATAACTTTCCCCTGCGCAAGCCCGGCAGAGAATTTGTCCCTGGCGTCGAATCTCCCGGCGAAAATTGATACCCTCTCCGCAGATTTCGCAGACTGCTCGCTCTCCCTTATATCCCGGGAGCTCTTCCGGAGGCAGAATGATCTTCACCCACTGCGTGGTAAACAGATCATGGTCAGACATCTCGCGATAGGCGAGCATCTGCTGCTGATTTCTGTCGGCGATTTCGGGATGCATCTGCCGGGCAAGCTCCTTCGATGATTCTTTCGCCGCGACGCGAAGGGCTTTCCCTTTGCCCATATCCACGAATGTTGCAGCGACTTTGCCCCAGTCCCGGAATTTTAGCGCGCGCTTGCCGAGGCGGCATCCGGTAACGACGGCAACCGCGTCGGTCGCGCAACGATCGATCTCGACGAACGTCACTAGGCGCTTGCGATCTTCGCCTTGCGGATCGGCAATACCGAGCGTACGCAATCCGAGCATTGCGAGGCGCACGCCAAGCACCTGCCCCGCGCAAAGATGGCCATGGGCAATTTCGGCATCGCGAAGATACTCGTCAAGGGATTTCATGGAAGCCAGCCGTCGGCGGTCAGCCGTTTGCCTTCAGCCTCATTGGGTTCTGGCTGAGAAGCTTGGATGCCAATTGACTGCGATTGTTCAATTATCTTCTTCGCCAGCGGATCCCGTCTTTCGTGATTTCAACGACGATGCCGGCCTCGAGCAGTTCGGCCCGGATTCTGTCGGACGTTTTGAAATCGTGTGCTGCACGCGCGGTCTTCACCTCAGCGATTTTGGATTCGACCGCGGAATCGGAGAGTTGCGCGGATGCGACCGCCTCGCGCAGAGCCTCGCTGATATCTTTGTCGCGCCCTTCCGCCACAGCCCAGTCCAGAACACGTTTCATCTTCGGGGCGTCGTCATCGTCGAGAACCGCGAATACTTCGTCGAACTTCGCCAAGGTTTCAAGTAGGGGTGCGACGTCATCTTTTTTCATCTTGCCGGCATCGAAAGCCGCATTCGCCTGCCGCACCATCTCGAAAATCGCTGCTTGGGCCTGTGCGGTATTCAGGTCGTCGTCGAGGGCGTCGCGCATCCGGACTGCGGTCTCGCTCCCGAGCTTCTGAATCTCAGGATTCGCCCCGGCGGGAAAATTCCCGCTGCTGAGCCGCAGACGGAAATTCCTCAGCCGATCGACAGATACCGCTGCCTGTTTCAAGCCATCAAAAGTGAAATTCAGCTGATTGCGATAGGGAACCGAACTAAGAAGATATCGAATTGACGATGGCTTATGCCCTTTCAGAACGAGGTCGCGCAGGGTAAAGAAATTTCCCAGGCTCTTCGACATCTTCTCGCCCTCGACCAGCAGGAAGCGCGCATGAAACCAGAAATGAGCGAACATCTTGCCGGTCAGCGATTCCGATTGGGCAATTTCGTTTTCATGATGGGGAAACACAAGGTCCTCGCCGCCGGCATGCAGATCGAAAGTCTCGCCCAATTCCGCCATCGACATGACGGAGCACTCCAGATGCCAGCCCGGACGGCCCGGCCCAATGGCCGTTTGCCACGATGCTTCGCCCGGCTTGGGAGCCTTCCACAGAGCGAAATCGCGGGCACTGTCTTTATCGTATTCGTCAACATCCACACGCGCGCCATCGAGCATGCCGCTGAAATCTTTCTTTGAGAGCTTTCCGTATTCGGGGAATTTTGCGATTCGGAAATAATAGGATCCATCTTCTGTGCGGTAGGCAATTCCTTTGTGTACAAGTTTTTCTACAAACTCCGCCATCTCGGGAATATGTTTGGTCGCATGCACCAGATTCGGCTGTTCGATATTGAGCATCGCCGCGTCTTCGAGAAACGTCTTTTCGTATTTCGCCGTGTACTGCTGCACGGTCACGCCATCGCGCGCGGCATTGCGGATGATCCGGTCGTCCACATCGGTGATGTTCATCACGTGCCGGACCGTGTATCCGGACTGTCGAAAAACGCGGTGCAGAATGTCGACGGCAACGAAGGTGCGGAAGTTGCCGATGTGGCCGTAGTCGTAAACGGTCGGACCGCACTCATACATGCGGACTTCATGGTCGGAAAGCGGGCGGAATTCCTCGACCCGCAACGACATCGTGTTGTAAAGGCGAAGCGGCATGGCAGCGCGAGTGAAGACGAACCTAAGATTCTAGGGGTGGGCGAGAAAAGGGGTCAAATGACTATTTTCCACTTTCGCGATCAGGCGTTGTGCGGCGGGAGGGCGTGCGCGTGTTGCTTCAGACGATTCTGCACCAGGATTAGATAATGCAGCGCAGACAAAATCGTGAAGATGAATGTCGCACGCAAGAAGATGACGCGGGGGATCCAAATCCAGCGTGAACGTCGAATCGCGAACAATAATACAAAAAAAACGGCGCTGATCTGCGACAGCGTGTTCGCCTTGCCGAAGATGCTGGGCCGAAAATCGCGCAGGCCCGCGATAGCAAACAAAACGGCGCTGGCCGCCAGAATCGACACGTCGCGGCTGAATACCACAACCGTATATTTCCACGGAATCTGGCGCAAAATCGAGAGTACAAGAAACATCGTGCTCAGAAGAAGCTTGTCTGCGATGGGGTCGAGATATTGTCCCAGCAACGTCTGCTGCTTGAGCCGCCGCGCCAGCAGGCCGTCCAGTCCATCACTAAAACCCGCGACCACAAACAGGACCAGCGCCCAGAAATAATGTCCGTCCACAAGTTCAATGACAACGAACGGAACGAAAATCATACGCAGCAAAGTGAGTTGATTGGGAGCAGTAAGAACCTCGGAGAGCTTCACGCAGGCTCCTTAGCGGAAGTCGCCGGGTCCAAGACGTCTTCGCTCACACTCTGACGCGGCGCTAGTGCGGCCGAAGGATCAAGTCCAGTTTTTGTGAGAAAACGCTGAGAGAGAGAGGGTAAGTTTCCGTCCGGCAAATCAAGTTCCACTCGTTCAATCCGGTGCATAGGAAAGAAGACGACGGCGGGGCTGAATGGCTCGCCGTCTTTGACCATCACGGCGAGATCCTCGAAAGACGCGAGTTCCACGCCACTCAGGCTCAATCCCTCCGGAGCCAGCGCTAAGGTCATGCCCCAAAATTTCTCGCGCGGATTCGACAAGGTCACAATCACGATCGCGCCGGGAACAAACAATGCACGCGAGACCGTCACGCCGGCAGCCGAGGCCTTCTTTTTCACCCAATGATTGTCAACGGGGCAGGGCCCCATTGCAAGCCGCCGGTTCGACAACCCGAACTCAATCAGCCGAGAAACATGTCGCTATGGCAAACTGAATTCATGTATCAGCGCGCACTCGGCGACTTTGAACTCAGCATTCTTTCCGACGGCACCTACCCGCTCGACGGCGGGGCATTCTTCGGCGTGATTCCGAAAGTGATGTGGTCGCGGAAAGTGCAAGCGGACGAACGCAATTATGTCCCTGCAGGCCTCAACTCACTGCTCGTTCGCACCGGTCGTGAGAATGTGCTCATCGAAACCGGCATCGGCAAAAAGCTTTCCGAGCGGATGATCAAGTTTTACGGACAGCCGGCGGAATTGCTCGACGGCTTTGCTGCTGCGGGCGTTTCCCCCGACGCGATCGATATCGTCATCAACACTCATTTGCATTTCGATCATTGCGGTTGGAACACCATGCGCCGAGCGGACGGCAAAATCGTTCCCACATTTCCCCGCGCGAAATACTATGCCCCGCGCGGAGAATGGGAGTATGCACGACGTCCGAGCGAGCGCGACGCCATTAGTTACATCTCTGACAATTACGACTCCCTCGTCGAAAGTGGTCAGATGACATTGCTCAAGGGCGGAGAAGAAATCGTGCCCGGCATTTCCGTCAAGACATTCCCGGGCCACACCGCTCATATGCAGGGGGTCCTTGTTCAAAGCGGAGGAAAGACCGCGTGTTACATCTCCGATCTGATTCCGACCACGGCGCACCTCGATATGGCGTGGGGAATGAGTTTCGACTTATTCCCATTACAAACCGTAAGAAGCAAGAAGCGCTATTACGACCAATCCATCCCGGGGGAGTGGCTGACTGTCTTTACTCACGATCCAAACATACCGTGGGCATATATAGAGCACGACGACAGGGGGAAACTGACCGCCAGAGGCGCGTAGCAGCGGGGGCGTTCGGATTTCAGGAGTACCCGGAACTCCGGAAAGAACCAAGGATCGGAGCTTCCGGGACTTTTCGATCTGAACCCATATCTACGATGAGATTTCCAGCTTTGCCATGAGCTGTGTCCCAACTGAAAAAAATCGGCCTCGGCGCATTTGTGGGCCGTGAATTTATTTTGCGTCTATTTTCGAGAGTGTGAATCTTTAGCTTCTCAGAGGCGGAATGAGTGCGGGCTAGCTCACTTCCAAGTTCGACAACATCGCGTTAAAGTACTTAGGACACAAGCGCAGCATCGTATGCAAAGGGGAAATCATTCTCGGCTATTCGCTCCCACCAGTCTGCCGGTGCTCATGGTGGTGAGCGCGATGACCTTGGCCTGCACGTCCAACGGTGCACAGAATCCGCAGGCAGCCGGTCCTTCTGCGATGCCAGTGAGAGTCATCGAAGCGCTCCCCGTTCCCATTCGAGATGCTGGCGAATACGTAGCGACCCTGAAGTCACGGGATTCGACTGTTATCATGCCGCAGGTCGAGGGCCAGATCACCCAAATCTTTGTACACTCGGGCGATCGCGTGGAAACCGGTAGTGCCCTGATGGAAATCGATCCTCTGAAGCAGCAGGCCACCGTCAAGAGCCAGGAAAGCGCACGCGCCGCACAGGAAGCGGCCTTGGCATTGGCGAAAGTGCAATACAGTCGCACTAACGCTCTCTTTGAGGCAGGCGTGGTTGCCCGACAGGACCTCGATCAGGCGAAGTCCACCCTTGATTCGGCTCAGGCGCAGATGGATTCGCTCGATGCCCAGGTCAACGAGCAAGAAGTGCAACTTCACTATTTCAAAGTGGTGGCGCCCCGCAGCGGAATCGTCGGCGATATTCCGGTGCGTGTCGGTGATCGCGTCACGACTTCCACTCAAGTCACCACCGTCGACCAGCCCGGCAGTCTGGAAGTCTATGTTTACGTTCCAGTTGAGCGATCACGAGAATTGCGAATGGATATGCCGGTTCAAGTGCTCGACAGCAACGGCAGCGTGCTTGCCGATTCGCGCGTGAGCTTTATCTCGCCGCAGGTGGATAATTCCACACAGACCGTACTGGTGAAAGCCAGAATCGCGAATGGCAACGATGCCCTACGGCAATCGCAATTTGTGCGCGCCCGCGTAATCTATGGAACGCACGAGAATCCTGAAGTGCCGATCCTGGCGGTCTCCCGGCTTGCCGGTCAATATTTTGCGTTCGTCGCTGAGCCGCAAAAGGGGGGATCGTTTGTCGCGCGGCAGAAACCGTTGAAGATCGGTCAGACAATGGGCAACGAGCTTGAAGTGCAAGATGGACTTAAGCCCGGCGACAAGGTGATTGTCTCGGGAACACAGTTTCTGCTGGATGGTGCGCCGGTGATTCCACAGGGTTGAAATGAGTCACGAGTCCAGCCACCGACTCGCCGCTCACAGCCCGGTCAGATTTCCAAGCGAAACCTAGTTAGCCCGGACGGGGACTTCGTCCTCTGCATTTGCGATATTCATGTTTGCTGAATTCTTCATCCGTCGTCCCGTATTTGCCACGGTCTGTGCGCTGCTGATTGTCCTGGCGGGCGTTGCCGTCGTGCCGACATTGCCGGTAGCGCAGTTTCCCAACCTGGCTCCTCCGCAGGTCGGCGTCACCAGTAGCTATATCGGAGCCAGCGCGCAAACCGTCGAAAGCGCCGTCACGATCCCTCTTGAACAGCAGATCAATGGCGCCGAGGGAATGAAGTACATTACTTCGACCAGCGGCAACGA
>Ga0335072_10006342_pt1 | contig 17303 bp, 13 predicted proteins | sample Lox_Sample_21_FD_206725 | JGI IMG/M metagenome (GOLD analysis project Ga0335072, IMG submission 206725) | Soil microbial communities from Loxahatchee National Wildlife Refuge, Florida, United States - Lox_Sample_2.1 | ecosystem: Environmental > Terrestrial > Soil > Wetlands | place: USA...
TGGCATGGCGGCTACGTGCCCCGCGCACGGACCGGACGCGCGCCGCGATCATGCTCTGGGGAAGCTGGCTCGTCGTCAGCGGCCTTGTGTTCAGCCTCAGCGCCGGGGGGCGGATTCAACTGGTCGTCGCAACGCTCGACGATGAGGAGTTGCGATGCCGAGAAGAAATGCCGCTGTTGCTCGTGCTGCTGCGGCGGGGACGCGTTTCGGCGGTCGTGCGCCGGCGGGCCACAGGGAGCATCGTGTTCGGTTCTGGCAAGCGATCGCTCGAGGTACCTCGAGCGAGAACGCTGCGATCGAGGCGGGTGTGCTGCCGAGCATTGGTGTCCGGTGGTTTCGTAAGGGTGGCGGCATGCCGCCACTGTCTCTCGCGCCGGTGTCCGGGCGCTATCTGTCCTTCGCTGAGCGAGAAGAGATCGCGGTGCTGCTCGCCGGCGGTTCTGGGGTCAGGGAAATCGCGCGTCGGCTCGGTCGGGCGCCGTCGACCATCTCCCGAGAGTTGCAGCGCAACGCTGCGATCGGACGCGGCCGAGTTGAATATCGAGCGTCGACCGCTCAGAGGCACGCGGAGCGCCGCGCCCGTCGACCCAAGCCGGCCAAGCTCGTAGTCAACCCGCATCTGCGGGCCTATGTGCAGGACCGGCTCTCCGGCGCTGTGCGGCGGCCCGACGGCAGCGTCGTGGGTCCCCAGGTCAGCTGGCGCGGGCGACGTCACGGACCGCGCAAGGACCGTCGCTGGGCACAGTGCTGGAGTCCGGATCAGATCTCTCAGCGGTTGCGTCTGGACTTCCCCGATGATGAGTCGATGCGCATCTCTCATGAGGCGATCTATCAGTCGCTCTATGTGCAGGGCCGCGGCGCGCTGCGTCGTGAACTGACCGCGTGCCTGCGAACCGGTCGGGCGCTGCGCCAGCCCAGAAACCGGACGTCGAGAGGTAACCGCAGCTTCGTGACCGATGAGCTGTTGATCAGCGAACGGCCGGCTGAGGTGGAGGACCGGGCGGTGCCGGGTCACTGGGAAGGCGATCTGATCCTCGGGACCGACCGGTCCGCGATCGGGACTCTGGTCGAGCGGTCAAGCCGGTTCACGATGCTGCTGCATCTCCCGCCGATCGAAGGTCATAACAGCCCAAGGGTGAAGAGCGGCCCGCCGATCACGGGTGCCGGGGCCGGCGCCGTTCGTCATGCGATCGCCGAGACCATCACGACGCTACCCGAACAACTTCGGCGGTCGTTGACCTGGGACCAAGGGATCGAGATGGCCCAGCACGTCCAACTACGGCTCGACAGCGGCCTGCAGATCTACTTCTGTGATCCACGCAGCCCGTGGCAGCGTGGGACGAACGAGAACACTAACGGGCTGTTGCGCCAGTATTTCCCGAGAGGCACCAACCTCGCCCGCCACAGCGCCGACGAGCTCGCGGCCGTCGCGGCGACGTTGAACGGTCGACCACGCAAAACACTCGGGTGGAAGACACCCGCCGAGGTGCTCACCGAGTACTTGAGCGCCGCGGCCTGACCCCTGCAGCATCCGACGCGCGTGACCTGACGGATGCGCGATCCCCCGGGGGTGTCCGGGGGCGTCCGGACGGACGCGCACGGCTATCGCCGTTCCGGCCCGCCCTCCGGGCGAGCCTCCACGACGACAGCCGTATCCCGCAAGTCGAACCCAGTCGTCGCCTGCTCCTTCTAGAGTCAACACGCCAACCGTGTTGCGACGACCGGTTGAGCTCAGGGGGTCATCCACACCTACTACACGGTCGCGCTCGCGCCGGCGATCGCGGCGCTGGTGGCGATCGGCGCGGCGGTGGCGTGGCGTTCGCGCGAGCGGGCTGCGGCCCGCGCGCTGCTCGCGCTCGGCGTGATCCTCACCGCCGCCTGGGCGATCGTGCTGCTCGGCCGGACCCCGTCGTGGGAGCCGTGGCTCGTGCCGCTGATCGGGGTCACGAGCGGCCTGGCGGCCGTCGGCCTGCTGCTGCCGGCGCGGCTGGTACGGCGGCTTGGTGCGGCGACGGCGGTGGTCGCGCTCGTCGCCTGCCTGGCGGGGCCGGTGGCCTACTCCGCGCAGACGATCGGCTCGGCGCACACGGGCTCGGTCCCGTCGGCCGGGCCGTCGAGCGACGCCGGTGCAGGGCCGGGTGGGGGAGGGTTCACGCGCGCGGCCGCGGGCCGCTTCCCGCGTCCGGCCGGGGGCGTCTCGCGCTCAGGCGGTCCGTCGGCAACCGCGGGCATCACCGGAGGGCCCGGCGACGAAGCCGCTGGCAGTGCGCTTGTCACCGCGTTGAAGTCCGGTGCGTCCGGCTACCGGTGGGCAGCCGCGACGTCCGGCTCGCAGAGCGCCGCCTCGCTCGAGCTCGCCACGGGCGGCGTTCCGGTGATGGCGATCGGCGGGTTCAACGGCCAGGGCGGAGACCTCTCGCTGGCTCAGTTCGAAGCCTACGTAAAGGCCGGAGACATCCACTACTACATCGCCTCCGGAGGCGGAGGCGGTGGCGGTGGCGGTGGCGGTGGCGGTCGCGGCTTCGGCGGCGGCGCCCCCGGCGGCGGATCGAGTACGAGCGCGATCACGAGCTGGGTCAAAGCCCACTACCGTGCCGAGACGATCGGCGGTCAGACGGTCTACGACCTGACGCAGCCGCTGCGGTCATAAGCCGCCGGTGTCGGACGAGCCGGCGAGGCGGTCTTCCCGATCCCCGCCTCACCCCGCAGCAGCAGCGACCGGCTCTCGCCCCGACGAACGTCCCCGACCAGCCCGTCCAGCAGCGCACACTCGCTGGCCCGCCCCAACAGGGCCATACGCCGACCCGATGCGGCCAGACGCCTGTCCATCCCGACGGCGAATGCTACCGCTGCGTCGTGGTTGTTCCGCGCTGACGAGGGGCCGTGTAACGGATCGAACGCAGGCGGGACAAAGAGTCAACCCCGCATCCGCCACACGAGGAAACGTAACCATGATCAAGCCCAGCCAATCCATAGCCTCCAGGTTTGGAATCGCCTGGCCACGACGGACCCGCGAGCGCCGGCGACGCGCCGCGACTCGGGTACTCGCGTGCCTCGCCGTCGTGCCGTTCGCAGCGCTCGCGCTGAGCCTGGTGGCGGCCGCGCCGGCGAGCGCCGCCGGCAACGGAAGCCAGACGTTTGGCTACACGGGGTCGTCGCAAACGTACACGGTGCCGCCCGGGGTGAGCCAGATCGCCGTGACCGGGGTGGGAGCCCCCGGCGGCTCGGGCCTCGAGGGGCTGTTCGGGGGTGGCGGAGCGGCGGGAGGGGTTGGTAGCACCGCGACCGCTCAGGTTCCGGTCACGCCCGGCGAGACGCTGACGGTCGACGTGGGCGGGCACGGCGGTAACGGCGCAGACATCAACACGGGCGCCGGCGGCGGCATCGGGAGCGGGGGCGGAACGAATGGTGGACCGGGCGGCCACGGTGGCACCGGCGGCAGCGGTGGCGGCGGAGGCGGTGGCGGAGGAGCCACGACGCTCTACGACGCCAGCGGGAAGCTGCTGCTCGTCGCCGGTGGCGGTGGCGGCGGTGGCGGCGGCGGTGCAGTCATCGGCTACAACGGCGGTGCCGGTGGCACCGGGGGTCCGCAGGCGGGCGGTGGCGGCACCGGCGGCTCGGGCCTCGACGCCGGCTCCGGCGGATCGCCTCAAGGTGGCGGGCGCCTCCTGGGCCAGAACGGCTCGGGATCACCAGGCAGCACATCCTCCGGTGGGGGTGGCGGTGGCGGCGGTGGCTACACCGGCGGAGGAGGCGGCGGTGCCGGCGCAAGCGGCGGTGGCGGTGGCGGCGGTGGCGCGGCCGGGTCGTCGTACGTCGAGGCGTCAGCGATCGGGACGCCGAGCTTTGGCACCGCGGGCACGCTGGCCAACGGTGAGGTGATCATCTCGTGGAGTCCGCCGGCGACGACCACGACGATCTCCGCTTCTCCGAACCCGTCGTCCAGCAACGTGACGATCACGGCGACGGTCACGCCGCCGGCCGGAGGGACCTCGCCGGCGCCCACCGGGACCGTCGACTTCCACGACGACGGCCGCTTCCTCGGGCAGGCCACGCTGAACGGCTCCACTCCCGACCAGGCCGTGTTCACGACCGCCTTCCAGGCGCTGTCTCCGGGAACGCACACCTTGGAGGCGGACTATCTCGGGGACAACGTTTACGGCGGAAGCTCGTCCCCGACCGTGTCCGAGCAGATCGGAGCCGAGGGAATGACGACGCTGACGTTCAGCCGCAATCCCGCGATCGTCGGCCAGCCGCTGACGCTGACGGCCACCGTCGCCGGCCTGCCCGCGGGCGGTCCGACTCCCACCGGCAGCGTGACGTTCTGCGGGACCCCGATCGCGTGCGCGACCGTGCCGCTGAACGGCAAGAGTCCCGATACGGCGACGTACACCACGACCGTGAAGTCCGTGGCGGCCGCCACGTATCCGTTCACCGCGTCTTACTCGGGCGACAGCGTGTACACCTTCGCCGTCGGAGACCAGGAGGACCTGCCGGTCGTGGCCGCGAGCCCGCTGTCGGTCGCGACCAACTTCTTGATCGCCGCCGAGGTACCGAGCCCTTACTCGGACTATCTGTCCGCCACCGGCGGCGTGCCGCCGTATCGGTGGTCGATCGTCTCGGGCTCGCTGCCGTCCGGCTTCACGCTGAACGCGTCGACCGGCCGGATCACCGGCACGGCGACAACGCCCGGCACGGCGACGTTCACCGTCAAGGTGTCGGACTCGAGCGTCCCGACCGCGAACAGTGCGACCAAGTCGCTGACGCTCCCCGTCGATGGGGCACCGCTCGCGATCACGACGTTGACGCTGGCCTCGGCCCGCGTCGGCGCCGCGTACTCGGCCACGCTTGGCGCCGTCGGCGGGACCATGCCCTATCACTGGTCGATCGCGAGCGGCTCGCTCCCGGCGGGGCTCAAGCTGAACGCATCGACAGGGGCGATCACCGGCACCCCGACGACGCCCGGCACCGCGTCGTTCACGGCCAGCGTGCTCGACTCCAGCTTGCCGTACGCCGGCACCCAAACGGTCGCCCTGACGCTGACCGTCGCGGCCACCGTGCAGCCGACCGTGTTCGTCTCGAACGGAGGCAACAGCGTGGTCAACGGCTTCTCGCTCGGGGCGCGCGGCAACAGCTCGCCGACGTCGAGTCTCAACGGCGGGAGCACCGACCTCGAGGGCCCCGGAGGTTTGGTCATCGATTCCACGGGACGCCTGTACGTGGCCAGCTCCGAGAACAACACGATCGCGGAGTTCGCGAACGCGGCCAACGGTAACGTCGCTCCCGTCGCCACAATCTCCGGCCCCGACACAGGGCTGTACTACCCACAGGCTGTCACCCTCGACTCCTCCGGGAATCTCTACGTCGCCAACCAGACGGCGGGAACGATCACCGTGTACGCGCATGGTGCGAGCGGTGACGCCACGCCGGTGCGCACGATCTCAGGTCCCCTGACGGGTCTGTCGAGCCCGGACGCACTCGCGATCGACGCTTCGGGGAACCTGTGGGTCGCCAACTACGGCAACAACAGCCTGACCGCCTACGCGCCCGGCGCCAACGGCGACGCGAGCCCGATCAGCACGATCGAGGGTTACTCGACCGGACTGGATGCGCCCCAGGGGCTGACGATCGACGGATCGGGCAACCTGCTGGTCGCCGACACGTTCGCCGAGTCGCTGACCGAGTACCCCACGAACGCCAACGGCAACGTCTCCCCACTGCGGACCATCACCGGATCCGCGCTGGACTTCCCGTTTGGCGTCGACGTAGACAGCCAGGGCAACATCTATGTGTCCAACGAATTCGCGAGCTCGGTGACGATCTACCCGCCGTCCGCCAACGGCGACGCCACGCCGGAAGGCACGATCTCCGGATCCGCCACCGGCCTGAGCGCTCCGGGTCCGATCGCGGTGTCACCACCGCTGTCGGTGACGACGAATTCACTCCCGTCGGCGACGCTTGGCCGGGACTATCACGCCACGCTGCGAGCGGCGCTGGGAACGACGCCGTATCACTGGTCATTCAAACGCGGGCACCTGCCACGCGGACTACGTCTGAACGTCCGGACCGGTGGGCTCTCGGGCCGCCCGACTCGGCTCGGCACGTTTCACTTCACGGTCCGCGTGACCGACGCCTCGCATCCGCAGATGGTCGCCACCGAACGGCTGACGATCCGGGTGACCCGGCCGCGGGCTCACGCAAACCACAGACGGCGCCTACCCGATCGTCATCGCTCCGGAGGGGACGGCGGTTAGGCATCCCTTACTGACGCCTGCGTTAGCACAACTGATGCCGGCGTCGGCTCGGCCTCGCGCGGCTAGCATCTTGCGGGCATGGCCACCACGCCCACCCAGCCCCGGCGCCGCCTCCCGAAGGAGGCCCGACGGGCGAAGCTGGTCGCCGCCGCGGAGGCGGTGTTCGGCGAGGTCGGCTTCAGCGGCGCGACGATGGAGTTGATAGCCGCTCGTGACGGCGTGACCCGCCCTCTCATCTACGAGCACTTCGCCTCGATCGATGAGATCTACCTCGAATGCCACCGCGCCGCGCGGGACGAGATGCAACAGCGGGTGTTCGACGCCGTCGCGGCCGCCGGCTCCGATCTCCAGGATCAGCTACGCGCTGGGCTGTTCGCCTACTTCCGCTACTTTGCCGACCGCCCGCAGCGCTTCGAGCTGCTCTACGGGCCCGGTGGCGCGGGCGGCCAACTCGCTGAACAAACCGGAGAGCTTCGGTTCATGACTGCCGAGCGGATCGCCGCGCTATTCATCGCCGCCGCCCCCCACCTCCCCAGATACGAGGCGGTCGGCGCGGCACACATCGTCTCCGGCGCGGCGGAGCAAATCGCCCGCTGGTGGCGCCGGAACCCGGACATATCGCTCGAGACCGTGGCGGCGGGCGTCATGGCCGTCGTCTGGCCCGGACTCGAGAACAAGCTCAAAGACCGGCCCGCCTAGCCCGGCTCGCGCCATCGGGGTCCGCCGGACCCCACTCTAGTCTGGGCCGCGTGAGCTCCGGCGATGCGTCGTGCCCTCTGCTCGAGGCGACTGACCTCGACCAGGTCGCCGGGCTCCTGCAGTCGCACCGGTACTTCTGGCTCGATCTGCATAACCCCACGCCCGATCAGCTCGTTCGACTCGGCGAGCTGCTGCATCTGCATCCGCTGACGATCGAGGACGTGAGCACCTTCTCGGAGCGGCCCAAGCGCGAGCATTACGACGGGTACGTCAGCCTCGTGATCTATGGCGTCGACGAGCAGGTGGCCGCGGGCGAGCACCTGCTGCGCGAGGTGCACCTGCTGATCTCCGGCGATTGGGTCGTGACCCTGCACCCGACCCCGTTCGCGGTGCTCGACACGCTGCGCACGCGGGTGCGCCGGGAGCAGGTGAGCCGCGAGCAGCGGCTCATATTCGAGATCCTCGACACCGTCCTCTCGAGCTACGGGCCGGTGCTCGACCGTGTCGACGACGAGATCGACGAGGTCGAGCAGGACGTGATCCAGCGGGCGCCCGAGGAGAGCCTGCAGCGAATCTTCTCGCTCAAGCGCGACCTGATCGCGATGCGGCGGGTGGTGACGCCAATGCGTGAGTTCTTCGCCCGCGACCTGGACGAGATCACCCACCTGCCGGGGATGGAGCCCGACGACTCTCTCTACTTTCGCGACCTGTACGACAGCGTCGTCCGTACCTCGGAACTGATCGACTCTTACCGCGACCTGCTGAGCGGCGCGACCGATATGTACCTATCGACGGTCGCCAACCGCCAAGGGGAGATCTCCAAGCAGCTCACGATCATCGCGACGATCTTCCTGCCGCTCACGTTCCTGACCGGATTCTTCGGCCAGAACTTTGCGTTTCTGACCGGGCACATCCAGAACGCCGAGTGGTCGTTCTTCGTGCTCGGCCTCGGACTGCTGCTCGTCTCGATCTTCGGATTCTGGATCTTCTTCCGCCGCAAGGGCTGGTTGGGCTCGACGCAATAGGTCGCGCGCCGTCACTCCGAGTGCTTGCACGACCCGGGGCGCGGACCAGGGACTCACGGGCGCGAACGGCGTGGCTCGACCGAGATGCTGCGCTCATCACCAATCGACCGACGGAGGTCAACATGAGCAGTACCGGCTCCAGCACCGAAACCGCGACGGCGGCCCCGGAGGTCGGGATGTGCGACATGAAGCTCGAGGTCGTGACGATCCCCGTCTCGGATGTCGATCGTGCGAAGAGCTTCTACCAGAGCCTCGGATGGCGGCTCGACGCCGACATCGTCGTCGGCGACAGCTTCCGTGCGGTCCAGCTGACGCCCCCTCACTCGCCGTGTTCGGTCGCGTTCGGGAAGGGACTGACCACGGGAGAGCCCGGGTCCATGCGGCGGTTGATCCTCGCGGTCGACGACGTCGACGTCGCGCGTGCGGATCTCAGCCGATGTGGCGCCGAGGTCAGCGAGGTGTTCCACCTGGCCGGGGGCCGCGTGCCGGGGCGAGATCCCGAGGGTCGCTCCTACCAGAGCTACGCCGCGTTCAGCGATCCCGATGGCAACGAGTGGCTGCTCCAGGAGATCAAGACCCGGCTACCCGGCCGGACGTGGGAGGACTGACGATGTCGATGACTGCAGCGGCAGCCAAGACGGGTGAGTACCTGGCATCTCCGAACCGGGTGCTGAGCGCTGCGAACGGGATCGACTACGCGTACCGCGAGGTCGGCGACGGTACGCCGCCGGTGGTGCTGCTTCAGCACTTCCGCGGAAACCTCGACAACTGGGATCCCGCGCTGATCGATGCGCTCGCTGCCGGTCGGCGAGTCGTGACGTTCGACAACACCGGCGTTGGCGGGTCGACGGGAACGACGCCGAGCACGTTCACGCAGATGGCGACCGACGCGATCGCGTTCCTCGATGCGATGGAGCTCGCCGAGGCCGACATCCTTGGGTTCTCGATCGGCAGCTTCGTCGCCCAGGAGATCGCGCTGATCCGGCCGGCGGTCGTCCGCCGTTTGATCCTCGCGTCCTCGGCGCCCCAAGGAGCAGCCGGCATGAACGGCTGGGCGCCCGAGGTGATCGCGGCCGTGGGCAGGCCCGCTCCCAATCCCGACGGCTACCTCGGCGTGTTCTTCACGGGGTCGGCGGAAAGCCACCAGTCCGGCCGCGAGACGCTGGGACGGCTAACGGCGCGAACCGAGGATCGCGACAAGCCGACGATCTGGCAGACGCGTCAGGCGCAGTACGACGCTGTGTGCGCGTGGGGAATCCCCGATCACGGTCTCCTGCAGCGCGTGAGCGCGATCAAGGCGCCCGTGTTCGTCGCAAACGGCGACAGCGATCCGATGGTCCTGCCGCACTACTCCTACCTACTCGCCGGGCTGATCCCGCAGGCGCAGCTGAAGATCTACCCGGATGCCGCGCACGGGTTCCTGTTCCAGCACCACGCCGAGTTTGCCGAGGACGTCGACGCGTTCCTGCGCGCATCGCAGTGACCGCGGGCGCTGAGCGGGACACGTGCCAATCGGCACGTACCGGCATCCCGTCCGCTTCGGCCGCCGGCTCCGCAAGGCCTCCGGATCCGGAGCCGATATCAGCCTCGGACCGCCATGGGTACGAGCCTGATCAGCATCAAGGACGTGGCCAGCGCCCAGTTCGAGTTCCGAACGGAGGACTGGGCCGACCGCTCCCGCTGGGCGCGGGAGCTCGCCATCAGCATCAACGGTTACGAGGTTTCGCCCCGGCCGCGGGGCTACACCTGCCACCGGCCCCGATGGGTATGGGTTGAGGCCGACGCGGCCGGGCGCAGGGTGCCCTGGAGCGACTTCCGGCTGCTCGTCCCGACCGACGCGTTGACGCCGATCACGCTGCATGTCGCCAGCGGCCCGGGCTGAGCGGCCGGTCACGCTGCGGCCTGGAAGCAGTGCCGCGTGGCCAGCTCGCGCCAGCGTGGGAGCTGCGTGGTGAGGCCGGCCTGGGCGAGGTAGTCGAGGTCGAGATCTGAAGGCGGCGGGACGCCGGGCAGGAGTTCGGCTTCGAGCTCTTCGACCAGGACGTTGGCGACGTAGGTTGTCGCGACGGCATCGAACGGCAGCTTCAGCCAATCACCGCCATGGTGACCGGCGACCGCCTCGGTGACCGTGTGGGGCAGGCCCCACAGGGCGAGTAGGTGCGCTCCGATTTCGGCGTGTGTGACGCTCTGGCGCTCGTGCTCGACTCGGTGGACCGGGCATGCCTGCTCGTGCGCCACGGCCAGGAGCTTCGCGAGTCCTTCGCGATCCTGCGAGGCGAGGACGAGCAGGCCGACGTCGTGGAGCAGGCCGGCGGCGAACGCGTGCTCGCCCGCGCCGGTGTCGGCGGCGAGCGCGGAGGCTACCCGCGCGACGCGCGTCGAGTGCTCGTGGAGGGTCTCGAGCTGGAAGCCCGGGATGGGCGGGTCGACCTGGAACTCGCTGACCGCCTCGGTGTGGAGCACGAGCGTACGAAGCGTCTCCAGCCCGAGGTAGGCGACCGCATCCGACACCTTGGCGATGGGACAGCGCCGGCCGAAGTAGGCAGAGTTGGCGAGCTGGAGCACCTTGGCGGCCATCGCGATGTCGGTCTCGACGATCCGCGCCACGTCACATGCACCGGCACTCCCGGACGAGAGAACCTCGGTCAGCTGCGCATACAGGCGGGGGACGGAGGGAAGCGCCGAGGCTCCGATCGGCCGGCGGTCGCGTTCGACCCGGGTGGCCATGTCCTGGAGCGCGCACGACCGCTCGATCACGCGCGCGAGCTCGTCGGTCTCGCAGGGCTTGGCGATCAACCGATGCGCGGCGCCGGCAGCGCGCGCGACCATTTTGATCTCGGCGTGTCCGGAGAGGACGATGCGAACCGCGCTCGGGCACCGGTCCCGGACCGATTCGAGCAGTGCCGCCCCGTCCATGCCCGGCATCCGCAGATCCGAGATGACGACATCCGCCGGCTCGTCGTCGATCGACTCGAGCGCCTCCTCGCCGCTCGACAAGAAGCGCATCGTCCACGTGCGACGGTGGGGCCGGAGGCCGTCGCGGAGCCCGTCGAGCAGGTATCGGTCGTCGTCGACGAACACGATGTGTTTGGGCTCGCCGGCATGCATATCGGTGACGGGGGCGGAGACCATCAGATAGGCGCCCCTTCGGTCCGCCGCTCGAACACTCGGACCGGTTCGCGGATGCTGTTCGTGCCGCGGTTCCTGAGGCGCTCGACGAGTCGCTCGGTGACGTTCTGCCCCCGAGCCAGGAGCAGCTCGTCGCGTGTGCTGCGGACGTCATCGGCCAGCGTCATTCCCACGCGTAGCTCGCCGACCGAAAGCTCGCGAACGGAGGCCGGGGCGACGCCAACTTCCCCGACGAATGCCTGCATCAGTCTCGGGTCATAGACCGCACGGGCCCGCATCGCGCCGAGCGCAACCGTGACCGACGCGCCGCGGGACTCGAGCTCGGCGTAGTCGACCACGATCCGCAGGAGACGGGCGCCCACCGGAAGCGCGTTGAGCGAGTCGGCATCGACGCCGTCCCGGTCGTATCGAAACTTGTCGAGGATCTCGAGTACGCCTTCCAGGCGCGGGATCTTGCTTAGCAACTGCCGCGTCACCTCGGGCACGCGCTTGACCATCTCGGTCTCCTGCTCGGTCAATTGGGCGCCGGCGTAGACCTTCTCCGCCGTCGCCTGCGGCAGCGTGACGGCGCCGATGTAGGCGAGCATGGCCGCCACCTCAACCTCCCAGCGATCCTTGAGGTCGATCGCTTGCGCGAGCTTCCCGACCAGTTCCTTTACCCGGCCCGCGCGGCCGAACGCCGCCGGGTTGGTGAGCGCTAGGACCTCTGCCAGCGCATCGACGCTCCCACGCAAGGTCTCCTCGAGCAGCACTCGTTCCGCAGTCTGGAGGCGGTGTTGCCCGAGCGCCGCCGCGCAGGCGCGCAACAGCTCCCCTGACTCGCACGGCTTGGTCAGGAACCTGAACAGGCGCGCGCCGTTGAACGCACGGATCGCGGCCTGCAGGTCGGCATGGCCCGTCAGCAGCACCCGAACCGCGTCCGGCGCGATCAAGCGTGCCTCGCGCAGAAAATCGGGCCCGGTCATCACCGGCATTTGCATGTCCGAGAGCACGATCGCGAACGCGTCTGGCTCACCGCGGAGAATCTCGAGCCCCTCGACGCCGCTCGTGGCCACGCGCACCTCGAAGCTGCGGCAGAGGATGTCTCTGAGTCCGTCGAGCACCAGTGGCTCGTCGTCGACGCACAGCACCCTGGGCTTCGATGCCCGGCGGTCACTCGTGAGGCCCGCCGCCGCCATCACGCCGCCGCCGGGATGTCGGTCGCGGGGCGCTCGAGCGGCAGACGGATCGTGAACGTCGTTCCCGCGCCGACGCCGCTGAGGCACTCGAGCGAGCCACCATGGCGCTCGATCGTGCTCCGGGCGAGCGCCAGTCCCTGGCCCGTTCCCTTTCCGACCTCCTTGGTGGTGAAGAACGGCTCGTAGATGCGGTCCTGCAGCTCCGGCGGGATCCCCGGACCGTCGTCGGCGATCACGATCACGGCATCGCACCGCTCGACACAGGTCGAGATGCGTATCGCCCCGAGCGCACCGGTGTCGGCGACTTGCCCCTCGAGGGCCTGCGCGGCGTTGATGATCAGGTTCAGGAACACCTGATTGAGCTCACCGATGTTGCATGTGATCGCGGGAAGGGTCCCCAGTTCGGTGACGACCTCGGCCACGTACTTGTACTCGTTGCGACAAACGGCGAGCGTCGTCTCGATTGCCTCGTTGATGTCAGCCGGCGCCGATTCGCTGATCGACGCGTGCGAGAAGCGCTTCATCGCCTGGACGATCGACCGCACGCGGGCGATGCCATCAGCGGTCCGCGCGAACGCCACCGGGATCCGCTCGCACAGGTAATCGACCTCGGCCCGCTCCTCGGCTTCGCGCATGGTCCGGCGCCTCTGCTCGACCGGAATCGGCGCTTCGGCATGAAGCGTTTCGCGGTAGAGGGCGGTCAGGCCGAGCAGCTCGTCGACCGCGTCCTTGAGGAACGTCACCGAGTCGCCGACGAACTGAAGGGGCGTGTTGATCTCGTGCGCGATCCCGGACGCGAGTTGCCCAACCGCCTCGAGTCGATGCGAGACGCGGCGGTCGAGTTCGAGCCGCTCGCGCTCGCGGTCGAGGGCCTCCCTTTCGCTGACGTCGCCCGAGCCTGGCACCGCTCTGACTCGCGGAGCGAGCTCGCGTTCGATCGGGCTGGCAGCCGAGCACCACCGCGCGATGAGGGTCTGATCGGTGGTCGGCGTGCCGAGGAGATATCCCTGCGCGGCGTCGAGGCCAAGCTCGCGCAGTGCGACCAGGTCGGAGGCCCGCTCGACTCCCTCTCCGACGACGGTCGATCCGAGCTCGCGCGCAAGCGCCACGAACGCACTCACCGCCGCACGCCTACCGCAGTCCTCAGCGACGCCGTCGATCAGCCATCGATCGAGCTTGATGAAGTCCGGTCGAAGTTCCAGCACGTGTCGCAGCGACGCATAGCCCGCGCCCGCGTCGTCGACCGCGATCCGCAGGCCCCGCCGGCGCAGCGGAGCGAGCTCCTCCTGCAAGGCCGCATAGGCTTCGATCGCGGAGTGCTCGGTGACCTCGACCACCAGTCGTGACCAGGGGACGTCCGGATCGTCGCCCGCGCGGCGGGCCAGCTCGAGCAGCGCAGCCGGGCTCGTGTTCAGCGCGAGGAACTGACCGGGGGCGAGACGCGGGAGGATCAGGACGGAGCGCCGCATCACCGCCCGCTCCAGATCCACGCTGAGACCGACCTCCTCGGCGGCGGCGAACGCCTGATCCGGCGCTCCGAACGGCTCAGGGAAGCGGGCCAGCGCCTCGATCCCGATGCACCGGTCGCTGCCGAGGTCGAAGATCGGCTGGTACGCGACGTCGATCCTGCCGGCCTCGATCAGGTCACGGATCCGCTCCCGGAGCTGGTCCCGCAAGCGCTGATCCTCGAGGTCGTAGACGACCAGATCGCCGAGCAGCGACAGCAGCCGCACAGCGCGGTCGTCGAGCGTGTGGTCTGGATCGTGGCAGGCGCCCGAAAGTGTTCCGTACAGGGTTCCGTCGGGAAGCCGGATCGGCACACCGACATAGGCGCCGATCCGCGCGTAGCGGGTCAACGGGAGACCGGCGACGCGCTCGTTGGCGGCCGTGTCACAGACCACGTTGGGAATCTCGCCTGCCACCATCCGCTGGTCGTAGGTCGCCAGTGCGGGCAGCCCGGCGCTGAGCTCGATGTTGAACGACGCGGCGTCGCCGGCGACGGACCGATAGAGCTGCCTTCCGTCGCGAAACTCCGACACGTAGGCCACGTCGATCCGCAGATGACGGCGGGCGAACTCGACGATACGGTCAAGCCTCGCTTCGCACGTGCTCAGCTCGGCGATCAGTCTGTTCACGGCAGGCATTCCTTCGGTGCACGGGGGGGTGGCGCGGCGACGTCGGTCGTCGCACGCGGGTCCCGGTATTCCCTCTGTCGTATCGGAAGGACGGGGACCGCTTTTCAGATCCCATTCGGACGATTGGGGGGATGGATTGGTCCTCCCCCATCTAGTGGAGGACCGCCCGCCGTCCGGCCGGGGTTGGACATCGGCGCGAGCGGGTAAGTACGAGCGGCCGGTCGAGTCGGGACGGCCGGCTTGGAGTCGTGCGCTGACGATCGCGGTCTATATCGCAGACGATCACCCGGTTTTCCGGGAAGGCCTGGTCCGCGCCGTCGAGCAGCACTCTGATTTCCAGCTTGCTGGCGAGGCAAGCGATGGGCGCACAGCGCTTGGCGACATCCGCGCACTGCGCCCGAACGTCGCACTGCTCGATGTGAGCATGCCCGAGCTCGACGGCGTCGCGGTGCTGAACGCGATCGTCCGCGATGGGCTCCCGACTGCGGTCGTGCTGCTGTCGGCGCATCTGTCGCCAGAGGTGATCTTCCGCTCGATGTCGACCGGGGCGTCGGCGTACGTGACGAAGGATGCTGACCGCGACGCGATCCTCGATGCGCTCGCAGCAGCGGCACGCGGTGAGGTGCGGATGGCGCCGGACGTTCAGGCCGAGCTGGTGTCCGAGCTCCGCCGACACGCGGCATCGGACGGACTGCGGCTGTCCGCGCGCGAACTCGAGGTCGTCCGACTCGTGGCCGACGGGCTGACGACCCCTGAGATCGCCGCCCGGCTGATGCTGGGCAGCGCAACGATCAAGAGTCATCTTCAGTCGCTTTACGACAAGCTCGGCGTGTCGGACCGAGCCTCTGCCGTCGCTGCGGCGATGCGGCGGGGTCTACTCGAGTGAGCCACTCGCCCGACAAGCTCGCTCGACTGGTGCGAGCGGCGCAGGATCTTTCTCGCGCACGATCGCTGAAAGACGTCCAGGACGTCGTCGGCATCGCGGCGCGCGACTTGGCGGACGCAGACGGCGCAACGCTGATCCTCCGCGACGGCGACGAGGGTTACTACGCCAACGGGGACGCGACCGGAACGCTTCGGAACGGCAGAGGCTTTGCCATGGAGACCCGCGTGAGCAGCTGGTCGATGACGCGGGGCGAGCCGATCGTGATCGAGGACGTGACCAGCGCCGACGGCGTCCCGATCGACACCTACCGGCCCACCTGCGTCCGGAGCATGGTTATGGTGCCGATCCGACCGGACGGGCCCCTTGGCGCGATTGGCCTGTACTGGTCTCAGCCGACGCTTGCCTCGCAGCCGGTCGTCGAGCTTGCTCAGGCGCTCGCCGACTCAACCGCGATCGCGCTCGAGCACGTGCAGTTGCTTGTCCAGCTCGAGGGCCGCGTCGCCGAGCGCACGCGCGCGCTGACCGACCGAATGGCACAGCTCGAGGAAAGCGAGCGACAGCGAAGGCAGCTCGTAATGGAAGCTATGCACGCCGAGGAGCGCGAGCGAACGGTGCTGTCGGAGTTCATCCACGACGACGCGCTTCAGTACGTGCTCGCGGCGCGCCAGGAGCTGGCCGATGCCGCGAAAGGGGACGTCGGCGCGATCGAGCGTGCTCGCGGACATCTCGACACAGTCCACCGCCGCCTGCGTTCTCTGGTGGCCGAGCTCTCACCCGTGATTCTCCAGTCCTCGAGTCTCGGCGAGACGATTGCCGCGGTCGTTCGCACGCACACCGAAGGGCGAGGCTGGAAGGTCACGATGCACCTCGACCAAACCCCGAGCACCGTCCACCGACAGTTTCTCATTCGGGTCACCCGCGAATTGCTCACGAACGTCGCAAAACATGCCAAGGCCGGCAACGTCAACGTCAAGCTGATACAAGCCGGCGATGATCTGGAGCTGTGCGTGGCCGACGATGGCGTGGGCTTCGATCCCACGCACCTTGCCCATGCGCTCCGGGCCGGCCACATCGGTCTCGCGTCCCTCCAGAACAGAGCGGACGCTCTCGGCGGGAAGGTCACGATCGACTCACACGCCGCGGGCACAAAGGTGACCGTACGCGTGCCGGCCGGACACGCACCCGCCCGGTGACATGGAGAATGCGATCAGGGCGACGGCGATTCTAGGCTCGTGCCCAGGCTGGTGGTCTCGCACCCAGGATCTCCAGACCTCTTGTCGATCCGTGGTGTGTGGCGCAAGCTGCTCTCATGAACAAGACATCCTTCATGGGCAACAAGCCCGTCAACCGCATCGGCTTCGGCGCGATGCAGCTCGCCGGTCCCGGCGTGTTCGGCCCTCCGCGCGATCCGGACGCCGCCCGCGCCGTTCTGCGCCGTGCGATCGAACTCGGCGTCGATCACATCGACACCGCTCAGTACTACGGCCCCGATGTCGTGAACGACCTGATCCGCGAGTCGCTGCATCCCTATCCGGAGAATCTGAAGCTCGTGACGAAGGTCGGCGGCCGGCGCGACGACAACGGCGCCTGGCTCCCCGCCCAGACTCCCGCCGAGCTGCGCGACGGCGTCGAGGACAACCTCCGGTCGCTGCGCGTCGACCGGATGGATCTCGTCAATCTCCGGCTCATGAGCTCCGACGCGCCCGGCGACCTGCTCGCCGAGCAGCTCGGGACGCTCGAGGATCTGCGGGGCGAAGGCAAGCTCGACCTGATCGGCATCAGCGAGGCCGGCCCCGATGCCGTCCGCCACGCGCTCGAGCTCGTCGACATCGCCGAGGTGCAGAACGCTTACAGCGTCGTCAACCGCTCAGGCGAGGACGTGCTCGAGCTGTGCATCGAGCGAGACATCGCGTTCGTGCCTTACTTCCCGCTCGGCTCGGCGTTCAGCGGCGGTCCCAGGCAGCTGGCGCAGGATCCGGCCATCGCCGGCGTCGCGG
>Ga0335072_10006343_pt1 | contig 17299 bp, 13 predicted proteins | sample Lox_Sample_21_FD_206725 | JGI IMG/M metagenome (GOLD analysis project Ga0335072, IMG submission 206725) | Soil microbial communities from Loxahatchee National Wildlife Refuge, Florida, United States - Lox_Sample_2.1 | ecosystem: Environmental > Terrestrial > Soil > Wetlands | place: USA...
TGCGGGCCCATCGCTACGACTACCGCAGGTCCGCGTTCGGCGACGCCTGGACGGACGATAACGATGCCCCGCTTGGGCACAACGGGTGCGACACCCGCGACGATATCCTCAACCGCGATCTCGTCGACAAGACGTACGTGGCGATCAAGCGCTGCCCGGACGCGGTGGCCACCGGCACCCTGCACGACCCGTACACCAACACCACCATCGCCTTCCAGCGCGGCGCCAAGGTCGGCGAATCGGTACAGATCGACCACATCGTCCCGCTCGCCTACGCCTGGGACATGGGGGCCTCCGGGTGGCCGGAGCCCGAGCGGGTGCGGTTCGCCAACGATCCGGCCAACCTATTGGCCGTCGAAGGCCAAGCCAACCAGGACAAGGGCGATTCGCCGCCGGCCCAGTGGATGCCCCCGAACACCGCGTTCGCGTGTCAGTACGCCATACAGTTCATCGCGGTGCTGCGTGGCTACCAGCTGCCGGTGGATCAGCCTTCGACGGACGTGCTGCGCCGGGCCGCAGCTACCTGCCCGGCGGGGTAGCGCGAACCACTATGAGCCGTCGTAGGTGTCCGGGTCCGGGCGCAGCCGGGTGCCGTCATTGAGGCCGTTGATCGCATCCATGTGCTCGGCGGCCAACTCGAAATCGAAGACGTCCAGGTTGCCGGCGATGTGCTCCGGTTTGGCCGACCGGAAGATCACCGCATTGCCCAGTTGCACGTTCCACCGCAGCAGCACCTGGGCCGGGGTCTTACCGTACTCGCCGGCGACCGAGGTCACCGTCGGGTTGTCCATCAACTTGCCCAGAGCCAGCGGTGTGTAGGACTGGGTGACGACGTTGTGCTGCGCATTCGTTTTGCGCAGCTCGTCTTGGTTGAGCAGCGGGTGCAGCTCGATCTGGTTGACCGCCGGGGTGACGAAGGCGAGGTCGATGACCGTCGTCAAGTACTCCTCGGTGAAGTTGGAGACGCCGATCGAGCGGGCATGACCCTCTCCGCGGGACTGGATCATCCCGCCGAAGGAATTCACATAGTTGCCCGCCGCCGGCGCCGGCCAATGGATCAGATAGAGGTCGACGTAGTCCAGGCCGAGCCGCTCCAAGCTGGCACTGCAGGCCTCCTGGGCCTTGATGAAACCCTGGTCTGCGGTGGCCAGCTTGGTGGTGACGAATAGCTCCGCCCGCGGAATCCCGGAGGCCGCAATCGCGCGGCCGACCCCCGCTTCGTTGCCGTAGTTCGCGGCGGTGTCGATGAGCCGGCAGCCGATTTCCAGCGCCGCCGACACCGCGCGTTCGGCTTCGTCGTCCGACAAATCGGCGACGCCCAGGCCGAGCACCGGCATGGTGTTTTCGTCATTGAGAGCTAAAGAGGCTACGGCGGCGCCCGACTCGCCAGTCAACGTCATTCACCTACCTGCGAAATTGAAGGTTCGTGGATTCGGACCGAGCCGGGTTCCGTCATCGAGCGAGAAGATCTTCGCCATTTCGTTGGCGGTGAGTTCGAAATCGAACACGTCGAGGTTGCTCGCGATCCGTGAGGGGTTAACCGACTTGGGGATCACGATATTACCGAGTTGGATATGCCACCGAATCAACACCTGGGCGGGTGTCCGCCCGCATTCGGTGGCGACCGCGTTGATCATCGGATGCGTCAGCAGCCCTCCGCGGCCCAGCGGTGCCCACGCCTCGGTCGCGATGCCGCGTTGGGCATGCACCTCGCGCAATTCTTTTTGGGTGAAACGTGGATGCAGTTCGATCTGGTTGACCGCCGGCACGATGCCGACGGCATCGACGAGAACTGTGAGGTGCTCGGGCTCGAAATTGCTGACTCCGATGGACCGGATGCGGCCCTGGTCGCGCAGGTGGGCGAATGCCTTGAAGGTGTCGGCGAACTTGTTCCGCGCGGGCTGCGGCCAGTGGATCAGGTAGAGGTCGAGATACTCGAGACCGAGCCGGTCCATGCTGGCGTCGAATGCCCTCAGCGTGCTGTCGTAGCCGTGGTCCGGATTCGCCAATTTGGTCACCACGTACAGTTGGTCGCGCGGCACGTCGGAGTCGGCAACCGCTCGTCCGGTCTCCCGCTCATTGCGGTAGGCGGCGGCAGTGTCGATGTGTCGGTAACCGGCGCGCAGCGCGGCACCCACCGCCTGTTCGGTGTCTGCCGGCGGGATCTGGAAGACTCCGAGCCCGACGGCGGGGATCGCATTACCGTCATTCAGCGTCACCAAGGGAGCTGCCATGACACAAAGTCTGCCAGGCGCGCGGGACCTGGACCCCGGAGCAAGACGTGCGCCGATGGGGTGGGCCAGCCGCATGCAGGGCGTGGCCACCACCGCTGGTGTCAAGGTCATTCCGTGGATCCCGACGGCCGCCCAGCGGATGCTCGTCCGCAGTCGTGCGGTGATGATCGACGGCAACACGCTGGATCCCACGCTGCAGTTGATGCTGACGGGCCAGCGCTTCGTCGGCATCGATGGCCTGGTCGTCGATGACGACCCGGCGGCCTCCCGCACCCAGCTGCGCGAGACGCTGCTGAGTTTTTCCGGTCCGCAGATCCACGTCGAGGTGGACCAGCTCACCCTGCCCGGGCCGGGCGGTGAGATCGCGGCCCGGCACTACCGTCCGTCCAACGGCGTGGCCGCGCCCTTGCTGGTCTTCTATCACGGTGGCGGATGGACGATCGGTGACCTGGACACCGCCGCGGCGCTGTGCCGGTTGACCTGCCGTGACGCCGGCATCCACGTGTTGTCGATCGACTACCGGCTCGCGCCCGAGCACGCGGCGCCGGCCGCCGTCGAGGACGCCTATGCGGCGTTCAACTGGGCCTACGAGCACGCCGGCGAACTCGGCGCGATTCCCGGGCGGATCGCGGTCGGCGGCGACAGCGCGGGCGGCAACCTCGCCGCCGTGGTGTGCCAGCTGGCGCGCGACGACGGCGGCCCCGCCCCCGTGCTGCAGTGGCTGCTCTACCCGCGGACCGATTTCACCGCGCAGACCCGCTCGCTGAGCCTGTTCGCCCGCGGGTTTGTGCTGACCAAACGGGACATGGACTGGTTCGAGTCGCAATACCTGCGGCGTTCGGCCCTCGACCGGGCGGATCCGCGGGTATCGCCGCTGTTGGCCGAGTCGCTGTCCGGGTTGGCGCCGGCGCTGATCGCGGTCGCGGGTTTCGACCCGTTGCGCGACGAGGGCGAGAGCTACGCGACTGCGCTGCGGGCCGCCGGCACCGCGGTGGACCTGCGGTATCTGGGTTCGCTGACGCACGGCTTCGCCAGTCTGTTCCAGCTTGGCGGCGGCTGCGCCGGCGCGACCAGCGAACTGATTTCGGCGCTGCGCGCTCACCTGAGCCGGGCCTGATTGCTACCCGGCCCCAATCGTCGCCGGCCTCAATCGTCGCCGGAGTCAACGCCGGTAATGTAGAGGCCGCCGTCGCCCGACTCACGGACAAGCCCGCACCGAAGGATCAGCGAACCAGTGGCCGACAAACCCAAACGTCCCCCCCGATACGACCTGAAGTCCGGCAGCGGCAAATCTGGCCGACTAGTTCAGGTCGGCGGTACTGCCTTCATCGTGATCCTGCTGGTCGCGATCGTCTCCTACATCGTGATGAACCACCACGACAAGAAAGGCGGCGCCAGCGGCCAGGGCGACACGGTGCGGGTGACGTCGAGCAAGCTGGTGACCCAGCCCGGGAACTCCAACCCCAAGGCCGTGGTTGCCTTCTACGAGGATTTCCTGTGCCCGGCCTGCGGTAATTTCGAGCGCACGTTTGGGCCGACGGTGTCCAAGCTCATCGACGCCGGCGCCATTGCGGCCGATTACTCCATGGTCGCGATTCTCGACAGCCCGAAGAACCAGAACTATTCATCGCGGGCGGGTGCGGCCGCGTTATGCGTCGCCGATGAGTCCATGGATGCATTTCGGCGTTTCCACACCGCGCTGTTCAGCGCGAACGTCCAACCCGATGAACGCGGCACCAGCTTTCCCGACAACGCGAAATTGATCGAACTTGCCCGCGAAGCCGGCGTCGTGGGCAAGGTCCCGGACTGCATCAACAGCGGAAAGTACCTCTCCAGGGTCACCGGGGAAGCGGCGTCGGCGAACATCACCGCAACCCCGACGATCAAGATCAACGGCGACAACTATGACCCGTCGACACCGGATGCGCTGGTCGCCAAGATCAAAAGCATCGTGGGCGATGTGCCCGGCATAGACACCGCTGTCGCTCCCGCGGCTTAGCGACGGTCGCGGTGTCAGCACAACCTGACGCACCTCCCGGCGCCCTGACACCGGAATCGCCTTCTGCAGCCCCCGTGCCCGCGCTCAGCGCGTGGTGGGTGCTGATCGCCGGCGTGGTCGGCTTGATCGCCTCCATGACGCTGACGGTGGAGAAGATCAAGATTCTGCAGAACCCGTCATACGCGCCGTCCTGCAATATCAATCCGATCGTCTCGTGTGGATCGGTGATGGTCACACCGCAGGCGTCCGTGCTGGGATTTCCCAACCCGCTACTGGGCATCGTGGGCTTCACCGTAGTGGTGGTCACCGGCGTGCTCGCAGTCGCGAAAGTGTCTTTGCCCCAATGGTATTGGGCCGGGCTAGCGGTCGGGACCCTGATCGGTGCGGTGTTCGTGCACTGGCTGATCTTCCAGAGCTTGTACCGAATCGGGGCGTTGTGCCCGTACTGCATGGTGGTCTGGGTGGTCACCACGTCGCTACTGGTGGTGGTCTTTTCGATCGTGCTACGCCCGGTGTTGGCGAGCCGGGAGGGCGTCGCGGCGCGGTTGTTGTTCGAGTGGCGATGGTCGCTCGCCGCGCTGTGGTTCACCGCGGTGTTTCTGTTGATCCTGGTGCGGTTCTGGAACTATTGGTCAACACTTCTCTCGTGAGGGTAAGGGGCCGAAGGTGATCTCCAAGGTGCTGGTGGCCAATCGCGGGGAGATCGCGATCCGCGCGTTCCGTGCCGCCTATGAGCTGGGTATCGGCACGGTTGCCGTCTACGCGCACGAGGACCGCAATTCGCAGCATCGGCTCAAGGCCGACGAGTCGTACCAGATCGGCGATGTCGGTCACCCGGTGCGCGCTTACCTGTCCGTCGACGAAATCGTCGAAACCGCCCGCCGTGCCGGCGCTGACGCCGTCTACCCGGGTTATGGATTCTTATCGGAGAACCCGGAATTGGCCGCGGCATGCGCGGCCGCGGGTATCACATTCGTCGGTCCAAGCGCCGAAGTGCTCAAGCTGACCGGCAATAAGTCCCGGGCCATCGCAGCGGCCCGCGAGGCCGGCCTGCCCGTGCTGGCGTCCTCGGCGCCGTCGGCCTCGGTCGAGCAGCTGGTAGCGGCGGCCGAAGGCGTGCGGTTTCCGTTGTTCGTCAAGGCGGTTGCCGGTGGCGGGGGCCGCGGCATGCGTCGCGTCACCGATATCGCCGCGCTGCCAGAAGCGATCGAAGCCGCCAGCCGGGAAGCCGAGTCGGCGTTCGGGGACTCGACCGTCTATCTTGAGCAGGCGGTGATCAGACCGCGCCACATCGAGGTGCAGATCCTGGCCGACACCCACGGCAGCGTGATTCACCTCTTCGAGCGCGACTGCAGCGTGCAGCGCCGGCACCAGAAGGTCATCGAACTGGCGCCCGCGCCGAACCTGGCAACCGAGTTGCGCGACAAGATATGCGCCGACGCAGCGGCTTTCGCCCGCCACATCGGTTACAGCTGCGCCGGCACCGTGGAGTTTCTGCTCGACGAGAACGGTCAGTACGTGTTCATCGAGATGAATCCGCGGATCCAGGTGGAGCACACCGTGACCGAGGAGATCACCGACGTCGACCTGGTCTCGAGCCAGCTGCGCATCGCGTCGGGGGAGACGCTTGATGATCTGGGCTTGCGGCAGGACGACATCCGTCCGCACGGCGCCGCGCTGCAGTGCCGGATCACCACCGAGGACCCGGCGAACGGGTTCCGCCCGGACACCGGCCGGATCAGCGCGTTGCGCACCCCCGGTGGTGCCGGTATCCGCCTGGACGGCAGCACCAACCTGGGTGCAGAGATCAGCGCGCATTTCGATTCGATGCTGGTCAAGCTGACCTGCCGGGGCCGTGACTTCCACACCGCGGTATCCCGTGCGCGGCGGGCGATCGCGGAGTTCCGGATTCGCGGGGTTTCGACGAATATTCCGTTCCTGCAGGCGGTCCTGGACGACCCGGACTTCCAGGCCGGCCGGATCACCACGTCGTTCATCGACGAACGACCGCAGCTGCTGACCGCGCGCGCCTCGGCGGATCGCGGCACCAAGATGCTCAACTATCTGGCCGATGTCACCGTCAACCAGCCGCACGGCACCCGGCCGTCCACGGTGTACCCGCACGACAAGCTGCCCGACGTCGATATGGAGGTCGCGGCGCCCGCCGGTTCCAAGCAACGGCTCGTCGAGTTGGGGCCGCAGGGTTTCGCGCGCTGGCTGCGGGAGTCGCCGGCCGTGGGGGTTACCGACACGACGTTCCGCGACGCCCACCAGTCGTTGCTGGCCACCCGGGTTCGCACCAGCGGGTTGAATCGGGTGGCACCCTATCTCGCCCGGACCATGCCGCAGCTGCTGTCGGTGGAGTGCTGGGGCGGCGCGACCTACGACGTGGCGCTGCGGTTCCTCAAGGAGGATCCGTGGGAACGGCTGGCGACGCTGCGTGAAGCGATGCCAAACATCTGCCTGCAGATGCTGTTGCGGGGGCGCAATACCGTTGGCTACACGCCGTATCCGGAGCTCGTCACGTCGGCGTTCGTCGAGGAGGCGACGGCCACCGGTATCGACATCTTCCGCATCTTCGACGCACTCAACAACCTCGAGTCGATGCGTCCGGCGATCGACGCCGTTCGCGAAACGGGTTCTGCGATAGCAGAAGTCGCGATGTGCTACACCGGTGACCTGTCCGATCCCGGGGAGCGGCTCTACACACTCGACTACTACCTCAAGCTGGCCGAGCAGGTCGTGGACGCCGGCGCACACGTGCTGGGCATCAAGGACATGGCCGGCCTGTTGCGCCCCCAGGCCGCGCACCAATTGGTCGGCGCGTTGCGCAGTCGCTTCGATCTGCCCATCCACGTGCACACCCATGACACACCGGGCGGGCAGCTGGCCAGCTATGTGGCGGCGTGGCATGCCGGGGCGGACGCCGTCGACGGTGCTGCCGCGCCGATGGCCGGAACCACCAGCCAGCCTGCACTGAGCTCGATCGTGGCCGCCGCCGCGCACACCGAATACGACACCGGTTTGTCGCTGTCGGCGGTGTGCGCGCTGGAGCCGTACTGGGAGGCACTGCGAAAGGTGTACGCGCCCTTCGAGTCCGGGCTGCCCGGGCCGACGGGACGGGTCTACCATCACGAGATCCCGGGCGGCCAGTTGTCGAATCTGCGCCAGCAGGCGATCGCGTTGGGGCTGGGCGATCGATTCGAGGAGGTCGAAGAGGCCTACGCCGGCGCCGATCGGGTGCTGGGTAGGCTGATCAAAGTCACCCCGTCGTCGAAGGTGGTGGGGGATCTGGCGCTGGCGCTGGTCGGCGCGGAGGTGAGTGCGGACGAATTCGCTTCCGATCCGGAGCGATTCGATATCCCGGAGTCGGTGCTCGGATTTCTGCGTGGCGAGCTGGGTGACCCCGCGGGTGGGTGGCCCGAACCGCTGCGCACCAAGGCGCTGGCCGGGCGGGGCGCGGCCAAGCCGGTCCAGCAGCTCTCGCCGGACGACGAGGCCGTCCTTGCGCTGAACGGACTCAAGCGTCAGGCCACCCTTAACCGCTTGTTATTCCCCGGCCCGACAAAGGAATTCGAGGAGCACCGAGAAACCTTCGGTGACACGTCGCATTTGTCGGCCAACCAGTTCTTCTACGGGCTGCGGCAGGGCGAAGAGCACCGGGTGGAATTGGAACGCGGGGTTGATCTTCTGATCGGATTGGAAGCGATTTCCGAGCCCGACGAGCGCGGCATGCGAACGGTGATGTTCATCCTGAACGGCCAGCTGCGCCCAGTGCTGGTGCGCGACCGCAGCATTGCCAGCACGGTGCCGACCGCCGAGAAGGCCGACCGGGGTAACCCCGATCACATCGCGGCACCGTTCGCCGGGGTCGTCACGGTGTCGGTGTGGGAGGGCGATCAGGTAAGCGCCGGGCAGACGATCGCCACCATCGAGGCAATGAAAATGGAAGCCCCCATCACCGCCCCCAAAGACGCCACGGTGCAACGGGTGGCGGTGTCGAGCACCGCGCAGGTCGAGGGCGGGGATCTGCTGGTGGTGCTGAACTGACCAGGATCATCGGCGGCATTGCCGGTGGGCGGCGCATCGCCGTCCCGCCGCGGGGAACCAGGCCGACCACTGATCGGGTGCGAGAGTCGCTCTTCAACATCGTGACCGCCCGGCGCGATCTGAGCGGGCTGGCGGTGCTGGATCTCTATGCCGGTTCAGGGGCGTTGGGCCTCGAGGCGCTGTCCCGCGGTGCGGCGTCGGTGCTTTTCGTGGAGTCCGACCAACGCAGCGCCGTCGTCATCGTCCGCAACATCGAGGCACTGGGACTGACCGGAGCGACGCTGCGGCGAGGCTCGGTGGCAGCGGTGGTGGCGGCCGGCAGCCCGTCTCCGGTCGACCTCGTGCTGGCAGACCCGCCGTATGACATTCAGGGCGCCGAGGTCGAGGCCGTCCTGGCCGCGCTGACCACCTACGGCTGGGTGCGCGAGGGAACCGTCGCGGTGGTCGAGCGTGCGGCCGGCAGCCCGCCGTTGAACTGGCCCGCGGGCTGGTCGTTGTGGCCCTCGCGCGTTTATGGCGACACCCGTTTGGAGCTGGCCGAACGGCTGTGAGCCACCGTGTACCGTCATCGGTCATGAGCGGCGCGGTATGCCCGGGGTCATTCGACCCGGTGACGTTGGGCCACATCGATGTCTTCGAACGCGCCTCAGCCCAGTTCGACGAGGTGGTGGTCGCGATCCTGGCCAATCCCGCCAAGAAGGGCATGTTCGACATCGACGAGCGGATCGCGATGATCGAGGAATCCACCACCCACCTGCCGAACTTGCGGGTGGAGGTCGGGCAAGGTCTGGTGGTCGATTTCGTCAGGTCGCGCGGAATGACGGCGATCGTGAAGGGTCTGCGCACCGGCACCGACTTCGAGTACGAGCTGCAGATGGCGCAGATGAACAAACACGTCGCCGGTGTCGACACCTTCTTCGTGGCGACGGCTCCGCGGTATTCGTTCGTGTCGTCGTCGCTTGCCAAAGAGGTTGCGATGCTGGGCGGTGACGTGTCGGAGCTGCTGCCCGAAGCGGTGAACCGCCGATTCCGGGAAAGGTTGTCCGATGGCCGGGGCTGACGATGCCCAAGCCATCGTCGGCAACTTCATGCAGGCGATTGTCGAGGAAAGACTCGACGACGCCCGGGGTCTGCTGCATGACGAATTCGTCGCATACGAAGCCGGCGGTGTGCCCTACAGCGGCGAATATCGCGGCGCGCAAGCTTTTTTCGAGCTGCTGGCGAAGATGAGCGAGGGTTTGGAGTTCATCCTGGGCCCGGCACCTCAGTATCTGCGGGCGGGCGACGCCGTTGCGGTGCGTTCCCGGGTGAAGTTCAGCGCGCGAGCATCCGGTAAGCGCGTCGACATGAGTTTGGTCGAAATCTACACAGTCCGAGATGGATTGATAGTAGAGCTCGACGTGTACTACAAGGACCCGTCGGCGGTCGCGGCGCTGTTGGCGGGGTAGCGCGTTTTTCATCGTGAGGAGCTGACTGCCCTATGAGCCCAGCGGAGCGCGACTTCGACATCGTCCTTTATGGCGTCACGGGTTTCTCCGGCAAGTTGACGGCTCGTTACCTCGCCCGCGTGGCGAAACAGGCCCGCATCGGGTTGGCCGGTCGCTCACCAGAGCGGCTACGGGCGGTGCGGGACACCCTCGGCCCGACCGCACAGGATTGGCCACTGATCGTGGCCGACGTGTCGGAGCCATCGACGCTGGCGACGATGGCGGCCCGCACCCGGGTGGTCGTGACGACTGTTGGCCCCTACACCAAATACGGGCTGCCGGTGGTGGAGGCCTGCGCCAACGCGGGAACGGACTACGCTGACCTGACTGGTGAGGTGATGTTCGTCCGCAACAGCATCGACCTGTACCACAAACAGGCCGTCGACACCGGTGCCCGGCTTGTATTCTCGTGCGGATTCGCCTCGATCCCTTCGGATCTGAATGTGTATCAGCTGTACCGCCGGGCGACCCAGGATGGCGCCGGTGAGCTTTGCGACACAACCTTTGTGTTCCGCTCCTTCTTCCAGGGTGGGGGCTCGGGGGGCACCATTGCCTCGGAATTTGAAACGCTGCGGATGGCATCCAGTGACCCCGAAGTACGTCGACTCATTGACGATGCGTACACGCTGACCACCGACCGAAGTGCCGAACCTGATCTCGGTCGGCAGCCGGACTTCGTGTGGCGTCGAGGCGGCCAGATCGCGCCGGAGCTTTCCGGTTTCTGGACAGCTGGTTTGTTGTGGGCGCCCCACAACACCCGAGTTGTGCGGCGCAGCAACACATTACAGGACTTTCGCTATGGCAGGGGGTTTCGCTACTCGGAGACAATGAGTGTGGGGAAGTCCTTTGTGGCACCGGTCGCGTCCGCTGCTGTCACCGGCGCGCTGGCCGGTGGCTGGGCCTTGGGTACCAGGTACTTCAGGCGAGTGCCGCAGCGATGGTTGACGTCCGTTGCAAGGCCAGGCACCGGTCCCAGCGAGGCGATGCGGGCGCGCGGTCACAACACGGTCGAGACTTATACCACCACGACGTCGGGTGCCCGGTATATGGCGACCTTCGCCCAGCGGGGCGATGCCTACAACGCGACGGGGGTCCTCCTCGGTGAGGTTGGCCTCGCGCTGGCATTCGATCGCGATCGGCTCAGCGACTTGCGCGGAGTGCTCACCCCCGCCGCGGCGATGGGCGATGCGCTGCTGGCGCGTTTGCCGGCCGCCGGGGTATCCATGAGCACCATCCGGCTGTACTGATGCTCGAGTAGTTAGTGCTGATGACCTTGCTCGTCAGCGTCGGGGGAGCCACCCATCATGCGCACCATCGGAAGTCCCCCCGAAGTGATGAACCTGACGATCAGGATTGCCGCGATGACGAGGAAGGCGATGTTGAGCCAGGTGGTGTAGTTCCACGAAATCGCCGCTTGCATGATCGTGGCGTTGCGCGAGCTGGGGATGAGATTGGCTGTGCCAAATACTAATTCGATCACGTACCCGGCGGCGGCCATTGCGACGTAGAAGGTGGCGAGCATCGTCAGCATCATCCTGGTGCCGTAGTACTTACGGTAGATATTCAAGATCGGCAGGATTATCAGGTCGGCGAAGATGAACGAGATGACACCGCCGAAGCTGATGCCTCCGTTCCACAAGACTGCGGCCAGTGGCGCATTGCCGATCGAGCAGACGAAGGACACGATCGCCACGACGGGTCCCACGATCGGCCCCCACAGGGCCGCCCAGCCGGGGTGGTGAGCCAAAAAGAAGGTCTGCCAGAATGTTTCGGGCACCCACGCCGCGATGGCGCCCGCGATCAACAGCCCCAGAACGAGGTCACGCAGGATTGCCAACCACTCCATGACGAACACGTGCGAAACCGCGGTGAAGCCCTGCGCGGAAAACAGTCGCTGCCAAAAAGAGCCTTCTGCTTTGATCGACATGTCCATGGCCGCGTGGCCTTCCATCGAGCCGGCGATTCCCCGCTCGGCCTGCTCGCGGGCGGCGTCGACGAGGCGGGAGCGCACGAACAGCCGGAACAAGACAGCCAGCGCCACGATCATCAGCGGGCCACCGACGAACTCGGCGGCGGTGAACTGCCAGCCCATCAGCAAAGCCAGGATGATGCCCAACTCCACCACGAGGTTGGTGGACCCGATCTCGAACGCCATGGCGGCGGTGAAGTTGGCGCCTTTGCGGAACAACGATCGGGCCAAAGCGACTGCGGCATAGGAGCACGACGACGATGCCGCGCCCAGCCCGGCCGCCACCGCCAAGGTGCGGGGTCGGTCGTCGCCCATCAGGCTCACGATCGTTGAGCGACGCACGACGGCCTGGACCACCCCCGACAGGGCGAAGCCCAGGATCAACGCCCACAGGATCTCCCACGTCATCGACCCGGCCAACGCCAGGGCGTGCCCGACCGGTGCTAGCACCTTGCCGGTCATCGGTCCTCCGCTTCGGTTGCCTATGTCGGGCGGTTATCACTCAGCGTTTGGCCCACCCCGTCCGTTGCGAAACCTATACCCCATGGGGGTATAAGTCAAGGTTGCGATCCGTGCCCAACTCAACAAACAGAGCACTTTTCCGCGACTGGCTTACCTCATGCCACTAGGCTTGGCGCTTCGTGCGATGGGTTCTGCGTCGGTGGCCGAGCTAGCTTGGGTTGGGGGTTGCCAGACTGGCGCTCGGAGTCCCCGCACCAATTTCAGATATTTAGGTGTTGTCCTCGAGCAGTACGGGTTGAGCTGAGACGGGGTTTTAAGAGCGATGGAAACACGTCGAAAACCCGCGGTGACGTCCGCGGTTCTTGTGGTGCTGGGTGCCTGCCTGGTGCTGTGGCCATCCGGCTGCTCTTCTGAGAAACCCTATTCCGGGGCAAACAGTCCGGCCAGCTCGACGGCCGACTCCCCGCTCATGGCTGATGTCCGGCAGGCAGTCGACGCGACAAAGGCTTTGACCAGCGTGCACCTGGCGATCCGGACAACAGGGCAAGTCGACAGCATGCTCGGTATCACCAGTGCCGACGTCGATGTGCAGGCCAAGCCGCTCGCCGCAAAGGGCGTGTGCACGTATCAGGGCCAGGCGGGCGTCCCGTTTCGGATCAAGGACGACCAGATCTCGGTGAAACTGTTCGATGACTGGACCAATCTCGGCTCCGTCTCCGACCAGCCGGCCGCACGCCTGCTCGACCCCGCCAGTGGTGTGGCGAAGATGCTGTCGGGTGTCACCAATCTGCAATCACAAGGTACCGAGGTGCTCGACGGAGTTCCCACCACCAAAATCACCGGGACGATCCCGACGGACACCGTCAAGATCGTGGATCCGGCCGCCAGAAATTCGCGGCCGGCGACCATGTGGATTGCCCAGGACGGTTCGCACCGCCTCATCCAGGCCAGTGTGGACCTCGGGTCGGGACAGTCCGTCCAGGTCACGCTCTCGAAGTGGAACGAACCCGTGAACCTCGACTAACCTCGGCTAGCACCGGCCGAATCCCCCAATGTGCCAGGCGATCTCGCACAGGCCATCAAGGCGCCTTGCTACATCAACCGTTCGTCGCGGGCGATGCGGGCATCGCGGCCGGAAGGCAGACATGGGCCACCGCGGTGAGCGCGCCCAGCCCCATCACGAGAACGGTACCCAGCTGACTCAGAGCGCTGAAGGAACCTCCCGACACCAGTACCAGTCCGGTGCCGAATACGGCACCGACCGCTGTAAGCGGCGCAACGGCGCCCCGAACCGACGCGGTGCCCGCGGACCGTGTCGCGGTGTCGATGAGAGTGGCGATGAGATACGGGACGCCGAAGGCCGCGAGGAGGGCGAACGACACAAGCGGCACCCAGGCGTGCAGCTCGCGACCCAGCAGGTGTTGCCACAGCGCGACCGAGATCCCCAGGGCGGCGAGGTAAGAGGCCAGCACCCCGACGCCGATAACGAGACCACTCACGACGCCGCGCCACAAGCTGACCAGGCCAACTACCGCGAGCAGCATGACGGCCAGTAGCACGGCATCGTGGGTGAGGGCACCGCGAACGGCCGCGGCTACTTGCGCGGCCCCGCTCACCGTCATCCGGCTGTCGACAAGGCTTCCGTACTTGGTCGCCTTGCCTTCGGCGACGTCGAGCTGCTGAGCGCGTACCGCCGTATCCAGGTCCAATTTGTCTCCATCGGAATAGACGAACAGCCGGGTCGCCGTCCCGTCTGACGAAAACATCGATTGCCGCACGTGCTGGTACGACGGATCCGCCAGCTCCTTCTTGGATAGGTAGAAGCCGCCCGCGCCGGTGTCGGTGAAATCGGCGCTGAGATTCTTCAGGAAAGTCGACAACCGCGCGACTTGCGGGATGGTGTCCTGGACGGTCGTTTCCAGGGTGGGTACGAAGGAGCGAAGCTGCCCCAACGCCGACCGCATTTGCGCTATCACGCGCGGTGTGGAGGCGAAGGCGCTCACTGTTTTGGCCGCTCCCGCTGCAATGCGGTCCGCGCCATTGGACAGCACGTCCACGTCGGCGACCACCCGGTCGAAGGGATCAACGACTTTGTGCGCGGCCATGCACAGCGCGTCGGTGGGACAGTTCGCGATGCCGCCCATCCAGCCGCGCACCGGGTCCAGGTTTCCCGACACCTCCGCGGTGGTGTCCTTGATACTCCGCGTGCCGGAGATCAGAACGTCGATGTCCTGCTGCATTTGGTTCGCCCCGGCGAGGCCGGCGGTCACGCTCTTTCCCAGCTCGTTGACCGCGCCGGTCACCTGATCGACCGCAGAGGCCAGTGACTTGATCGCGTTCACCTGCGGCAGGAATGACGCGGCCTGCCGATCTAGCTGATCGGCGAGCCTTCCCGCGGCGGAGGTCAGCGAGGCGTCGGTCCACGGGACACCGCCCGGCCACGCCGCCGACTGCACCTTGCGGACACCGGGAATCTCCATCAGATGGCGGCTGACCTGATCGATGGCGATGAGCCCTGCCGGGTCCCGGAGGTCGTGGGCGGATTTGACCATCACCACATCGGGCAGCTGATTCTCCGGGAGGAACTGTGCGGTGCGTGTCCCGGCCGGGTTTGCCGGGTTTTCGGCGATACCCCACCGCATCCCGATGACGGGTAGCGCACAGATCGCCAGCACCATGGCAGTAAAGACAATCGGACTAGAGAAGCCGGGTATCGACGGCGGGGGTGTCCAGACGGCAGCGCCGGCCGGCGACGATGACTGCGCTACAGGCCCCGCGAGGCCGATCAGGGCAGGCAACAGCGTCAACGAAGCCGCAAGTGCCACAACCACACCCAGTGCGGCCATTCCGACGCTGTGCAATGCGGGGGTTCGGGCCAGCAACAGCGGGCCGGTGAGAATCACGACGCACACCCCGGGCAGCGCTAACGCGGGGAGGATATCGCGGTATGCGCGCCGGTCTGTGGCCGATGCGCTTGCGTCGGACCTGCGCCGCGCAACCAACATGGTGGAAGCAGTGATCGTGCCGGTCGTCAGGACTGCGGCCAGGGTCCCGGAAAACACCGTCACCGCAAAGAGCGGCCACGCCACCGCGAGCGAGAGCCCTGCGGTCAGCAGCGCGATCCCAAGGTAAATCGCGGACTGCCGCGCTCGCAGCAGCAGCAGGATGACGATCACCGCCGCGGCGGCCACGATCGTCGCGCTCTGCCACGCATTCATGTGCATGGGGATGTGGGTGGTGGTCTCCGAGACGGTAATCCGGGCGCGAAGCCCCGCACTCAGCGGCACCTCACGCACCACCGATCGCGCAGCATCGAGCGATCCCCGCGCTTGGGCGCTCCCTGCCTCGCCCACCAGCCACACCACGGCGATCCCGGACCGGCCGTCGGGGCCGGTTCCCAGTGGGGCGGTGAGGGGATCCGACCACAAGTCGAGGACGGATCCCACGTGAGCGGTGTCGGCGCGCAGGGCGCCGACGGCAGCGTCGTAGTAATGCTGGTCCGCCGGCCCCAGCGTTTCGCGGCCTTCCAGCACTAGGTAGGCGATGGCGTTGGTGCCGGTGCCCGGGAACGCCTGCGCGATCCGGTTGGTGACGGAGGTTCTCTCGGCGTCGCATGGGAGCAGCGCCGAGCCGGTATCCGTCGCTTTCGCCGGCATCAGCGCGAAAATCGCATTCGCGATCACCGCCAGCGCAATCCAGGCGGCTACGACAAGGACGCTCGCAAGCCGGGATGACCTACGGTTGCCGTCGGGTGACACGCTAAGCGTCCAAGCGGGCGAACTGATGTTGCCGATACTGCTCGACACACGCAGCTCGTCTCACCTTGCCGCTGGTGGTGGTGGGGATCGAGCCGGTAGGTACCAGAACCAGATCGGCGACGCTCAGTCCGTGTGACGCCGATAGCGCCGAGGTGACTTGACGCTTGATGACGCCCAGCCTGTGTATCGCATCCTCGTCGGAGTCGCCGCGGTTTTTCAGTTCGATAATGGCGACCAGCTTCTCGGTGCTGCGCTCATCCGGAATGGCTATCGCCACGCAGCGGCTTCGGGTGATCTGCTGGATCGTTGCCTCGATGTCGTCGGGAGAGTGGTTGCGCCCATACACGATCAAGAGGTCCTTGATCCGGCCAATGATGAACAGCCTGCCGTCGGCGGAGAAACCCGAATCGCCTGTTCGCAGCCAAGGACCTTCGGGCATCCCGGCCGACGGGGTGGCAATCTTTCCGCCGAACGTGCGCTCACTCTCTTGCGGCCTCTGCCAGTAGCCGGAAGCGACGTTGTCGCCGTGCACCCAGATCTCACCGACCGTTCCTTCCGGACGCTCGGTACAGGTCTCGGGGTCGATGATGCGCACGCTCGGCGATTGCGGCAAAAGGTAGCTAACCAACGGTGTACCGAGCCCGCTAGCGCACCGCTCCGCATGACCGTCAGCCAATTTCTCCGAATCGAACACGACGAATTCTGGTGGTTGACTCGGTCTGCTGGTCGCCACGTACACAGTTGCTTCGGCCAGCCCATACGACGGCCGGATCACCTTCTCATGCAGATTGAAACGCGCAAAGCGGTCGGCGAAGCGCTTAAGCGTCGCGGCCTGTACCCGTTCGCTACCGCTGAGGATGGTGTTAACCCCGCCCAGATCATGCCCCGCCATGTCATTGTCCGATACTTTTCGTGCCGCGAGATCGAATGCGAAGTTGGGTGCGGCCGAGAATGGTTGAGAATTGCCGGCCAGTATGTGCATCCACCGGGCCGGCCGCTGTAGGAACGACACCGGGCTGGTGACCACAGCCCGACATCCCAACAGAATCGGTGCGCAAACTCCTAGAACCAAACCCATGTCGTGATAGAAGGGCAGCCACGATACAAGCGTCAGGTCTGGCGGGGCGATTCCGTCCGAGTCCGCAAAGTAGCCGGACATCAGCTGTTCGAGATTGGCCCGAAGGTTCTGATGGGTGATTATGACGCCAGCCGGCGTACGGGTCGAGCCCGACGTGTATTGCAAGTAGGCCGTGGGTGGGTAATTTCCGGCCCCTCTGTCACCAGATCCGTTGGGCGAGTCCAGATCTAGCGAATCAACCTCGATGATCGACGGGGCGGAT
>Ga0335072_10006344_pt1 | contig 17298 bp, 15 predicted proteins | sample Lox_Sample_21_FD_206725 | JGI IMG/M metagenome (GOLD analysis project Ga0335072, IMG submission 206725) | Soil microbial communities from Loxahatchee National Wildlife Refuge, Florida, United States - Lox_Sample_2.1 | ecosystem: Environmental > Terrestrial > Soil > Wetlands | place: USA...
GTGGTCAGGATCGGGTTGGCGGCCGTTTGCCCGAGGCCACAGCGGCTCATGCGGGTCACGGTGCCGGCGAGCGCTTCGAGGGCCGCGATGTCGGCCAGGGTGGCGCAGCCATCCGTCACTCTGTCCATGCCCTCTTTGAGGAGCGTCGTGCCGACGCGGCAGGGCATGCACCAGCCGCAGGATTCCTCGACGAAGAATTCCGCGAATTGGCGCGCTATGCCAAGGACGTCGCGACCGGTGCCGAAGACCATGACCGAGCCGCCGGTCGACAGGTCTTCGTAGGCGATCTGGCGCCCGAAATCCTTGGGCGCCACGGCCTGGCCCGAGGGACCACCCATCTGCACGAGGACCGCATCCGGCGCAGCGACGAGATCGAGCAGCTCGTTGACCGTGATGCCGAACGGAACCTCGTAGACGCCGGGACGGGGACAATCGCCGGAGACGCTCAACAGCTTGGTGCCGGTCGATTCACGTGTTCCGTAACCAAGAAACCAATCCGCGCCCTTCTCCATGATCCGGGCGGCGCAAACAAAAGTCTCGACATTGTCGACGGCCGTCGGCTGATGAAGGTAGCCGCGGTCGGTCGGGAATGGCGGGCGGTCGCGCGGCGCTCCGCGCTTGCCCTCCAGGGATTCGATCAGCGACGATTCCTCGCCGCAGACATAGGCCCCGGCGCCGAGCTGGATTCGGATATCGAAATCGAAGCCCCGTCGGCCGCAGACGTCACTCCCGAGCAGGCCCCGACGGCGGCGGTCCTCCAATACCCGCTGCAGCCTGCTCCAAAGATAGGCATATTCTGCGCGCAGATAGACGAGCCCGTGCCGTGCGCCGAGCGCATAGCCGGCGATGGTCATGCCGTCGAACATCAAATCCGGGACCTCGGTCAGCAGCACCCGGTCCTTGAACGTACCCGGCTCGCCTTCGTCCGCATTGCAGACGACGTGATGCGCCTCGCTGATCGACTGCCGGCAAAGCTTCCATTTGAGACCCGTCGGGAAGCCTGCGCCGCCGCGGCCGCGCAGCTTTGCCTTGCTGATTACCTGAATGATGGTTTCCGGCGACTGGTTCAGCGCGGGGCTGAGACCCGTTGCCGGCCGCCCCTCGGGCTGGAAGATGACCGGACCGGATTTCACGAGGTTGGTCACGACGCGGGCCTTCGGCAGGGCGACGCTTTGAGGATCCGCGCCCGGGAAAAGCGGGATGGGCGGGTGGCGCCGCAGTGCCGCAATGATGTCGCCGGCGTCGGCAGGGACAAGATTGGTCAATACCGTCCCATTGACCAAGGCGGCCGGCTCCTGGTCGGCCATGCCGATGTCGCTCGTCCATTCGAGCGTGAAATTGCCGTCCGGGGAGGTGTTGCCTATCGCGGCGTTCGTTTCCCTCGCAAACGCCTCGGCGACTGCGGCAGCGCCCCTCATCATTGAAATGGGCGTCTTCGACAGCCGGATCTGAAACCGCCCCTTCGGCGCCCTGCCGAGGAAGGCATAGAAAGATGCCATGTCCTCGACATCGACGGCGTGGATATGGAGACCGGCGGCAATAGCGTTGATTGCGTCCTTCGACAGGTAACCGAGGCGCTGTTGGACCGCCTGGACAATATCCATCAGCCGGCTGCGGTCGGCTTGCACCGAGGCGACGATCGCATCGACAATTGCCCGAGCGTCGGGCGTGCTCTCCGGCAGTTCTGAATGTTGCGTTCCGGGCTCAGTCATTGTTTGTTCCCGAGCCCCCGGCAGCTGCCTTTTCTTGTTCGGGCACCAGTACGGCTGCTCCCTCGATTCGACCCTCGCGCAAGCGCGCCAATGCCGCATTGGCTTCGGCGAGCGGAAATGCCGTTGTCGTCGTGCGTACTGGAATTTTCGCCGCAATCGCCAGGAATTCGTCGCCGTCGCGGCGCGTCAGATTGGCTACTGAGCGCACCATTCGCTCTTCCCAAAGGATGCTGTACGGAAAGCCCGGAATGTCGCTCATATGAATTCCGGCGCAGACGACAGTCCCGCCTTTGCCGATGGCTCTGAGTGCCGCCGGGACCAATTCGCCGACCGGCGCGAAGATGAGGGCGGCGTCGAGCGGCTCGGGCGGCAGCGCGTCGGAGCCGCCCGCCCAGATGGCACCGAGCCCGCGCGCAAATTCCTGTGCGTTAACGTCGCTCGGCCTCGTGAAGGCATAGACCTCCTGGCCGCGATAGCGCGCCACCTGGATTGCGATGTGAGCGGCGGCGCCGAACCCGTAGAAACCGAGGCGGGGTGCGTCACCGGCTAAGCGCAGCGCGCGATAGCCGATCAGCCCGGCGCACAGCAATGGTGCGGCTTCGATGTCAGTGAACGCTGTCGGGATCGGGAAACAGTAGCGCTCATCGGCGACAGTATAGTCGGCGTAGCCGCCGTCGATCTGATAGCCGGTGAACCGTGCTCGCGGACACAGATTTTCCCTGCCGCTCCGGCAGTATGCGCATTCGCCGCAAGTCCAGCCGAGCCACGGCACGCCCACGCGATCGCCGATCTTGATATTGCGGACCTGCGCGCCGAAGGCGGTGACCGTGCCGACGATCTCATGGCCCGGCACGAGCGGCAGCTTCGGCTGCGTAAGTTCGCCGTCGACGACGTGAAGATCAGTGCGGCACACGCCGCAGGCGTGCACCCGGATCAGCACCTGGTGCGCGCCCGGTTGCGGCATGGCCATTTGCCGGTCCAGTCGCAGCGGCGCGTGAGCCGCATCGAGGATCATTGCGCGCATGAACCGCGTCCGCACAGCGGATCAGAAGGTCATGACCATGCGGCCGTCGACTTTTCCCTTACTCAGATCAGCGAAGATCGTGTTGATGTCCTCGAGCGGCGCCTTGTGGATATGCGCCTTGACCTTGCCTTCGGTTGCGAATTGAACCGCTTCGGCGAGATCCTTGCGAGTGCCGACGATCGAGCCGCGGATCGTAATGCGTTTCAACACCACGTCGAAAATCGGCGTCGGGAACTCGCCCGGAGGCAGGGCATTGAGAGCAATGGTCCCCTTGCGCCGTACCATACCGAGCGCCTGCGCGAAAGCCGGAACCGATACGGCCGTCACCAGCACGCCATGCGCGCCGCCGCCTGTCGCCTTGACCACCTGGGCGGCGGCGTCCCGCGCCTTCGCATTCACCGTGAGCTCGGCACCGAGCTGCTTCGCCAGCGCCAGCTTCTCGTCGGTGACGTCGAGGGCCACGATGTGGAGACCCATCGCCTTGGCGTATTGCACGGCGATGTGACCGAGCCCGCCGACGCCGGAAATCGCGAGCCATTCGCCAGGCCGAGCCTCGGTTTCCTTGATGCCCTTATAGGTCGTGACACCGGCGCATAGGATGGGCGCCAACTCGGCGAAGTCGCCATTCTTCGGTAGGCGCGCAACATAGTCGGCGGCGCCGATCGCGTATTCGGCAAAGCTGCCATTCACTGTGTAGCCGCTCATATGCTGCGACTCGCAGAGGGTCTCCCAGCCGGTCTCACAAAATTCGCAGCGGCCGCAGGCGTCGTGCAGCCAAGCGGTGCCGACCGCATCGCCCTCCTTGAGGCCCACGGCGCCGGGCCCGACAGCCGCGACGATGCCGGCGCCCTCGTGTCCCGGGATGAAGGGCGGCGTCGGCTTCACCGGCCAGTCGCCGCCAGCCGCGTGCAGGTCGGTGTGACAGACACCCGACGCCACGATCTTGACGAGGACCTCCCCGGGTCCCGGCGTCGGGATGGGGACCTCCTCGATTTTCAGAGGTTCGCCGAATTGGTGGACCACTGCGGCCTTCATCGTCTTCGCCATAACCGAGATCTCACTGCCTGCATCCGACCTGAACAGGATGGCGGTCGGGCGAAGCGAGGCGTTGATCCAGATCAAAGCGGGAGGGAATTTCGCGTGTGCTCGATATGCGACGGAACGCGCGCTTCGGCAGTTGATCCGGATCAGGCCGACGCGACTGGATCAGCGAAGGCAGTCGAGATCTCTCGTGTCCAGAAGGAGAGCGTTATGTACGCAACGACAAACCCGTATACCGGTGAGGTGGTGAAGACGTTTCCGGAAACGACGGATACGGAGGTAATGAAAGCGATTGAGCAGGCTCACGCGGCATTCTTGTCTTGGAAAGAGACATCGTTTACCGAGCGCGCGAAGGTTATGAAAAAGGCGGCCGATATTCTGCGGCGGGATTGCGACGCGTTCGCCAAGCTTCTCACCTTGGAGATGGGCAAGTTGATTTCGGAGGCAAAGGCCGAAGTCGAATTATCCGCCAAAATTTTTGAATATTACGCCGTGAATGCAAGAGCGCTGCTGGCACCGGAAAAGCTGCCGGTCGCCACCATAGCAGAAGGCGAGGCTGTGCTCGTGCACGATCCGCTCGGCGTGTTGCTCGCCGTCGAACCCTGGAATTTCCCGTATTACCAGGTCGCGCGGATCATTGCGCCCCAGCTATCGGCGGGCAATACGATATTGCTCAAGCACGCCGGGATCGTGCCTCAGAGCGCTGCAGCTACCGAGAAGCTCATGCTGGAAGCCGGCTTGCCGGCGGGCGCCTTCAAGAACCTTTATGCCGCGCATTCGCAGATTGAACTTATCCTCAACCATCCCCTTGTGCGCGGTGTCGCGCTGACCGGCTCCGAGGACGCCGGCGGCATAGTTGCCGCGCTGGCGGGCAAGGCGCTCAAGAAGTCGACGCTGGAGCTCGGCGGCGCCGACGCCTTCGTGGTGCTGGCCGACGCCGATCTCGACAAAACGGTCGAGTGGGCAGTATTCGGCCGTCACTGGAACGGCGGGCAGGTCTGCGTCTCGTCCAAGCGAATGATTATTGTCAAGGAACTCTACGACAAGTTCCTCGAACGCTACTCCGCCGGGGTGGCGCGTCTGCGCGCGGGCGATCCGTTCGACCCCGCGACGACCCTGGCTCCGCTGTCGTCGCAGAGTGCAGCCGATGATTTGAAAGACAAGGTCCGGCAGGCGGTCGCGCATGGCGCCACAGCAACCGAGGTCGGTCCGAAGGTGCCCAATCGAGGTGCCTTTGTGCAGCCCACGATCCTGACTGACATCGCCGACGACAATCCGGCGCGTAACTGGGAGTTCTTCGGCCCAGTGTCGATGTTGTTCCGCGCGAACGATGAAGACGATGCCGTGCGGATCGCCAATGACTCTCCGTTCGGTCTCGGTGGCTCGGTGTTTACGTCAAATCCGAAACACGGGGCGGAGGTTGCCAGCAGGATTTCGACCGGCATGGTGTTCGTCAACCATCCGACGATGGTCAAGGCCGATCTGCCGTTCGGCGGCATCCGTCACTCTGGCTATGGCCGCGAATTGCTCGGCCTCGGCATCAAGGAGTTCGTCAATCATAAGCTCATCGATGTCGTCGACATCAATGCCGAGTTCTAACAAGGCTTGACCAACCCTTTCATTTGCGCGGCGCTGACTTAAAAAGCCTGGGTCGGCGCCGCATAGTCGGCTCACTGGCCTGCCTGCGACGCGCTGGGCGACTTGTCACGCGCACGCAGCGGGACTGGGGGAGTTCTCCATGCCGATCAGGATTGCGGTTGTCAAAGAGACACGGCCGGGAGAGCACCGAGTCGCGCTGGTGCCGAGCGTTGCCGAGCGACTGATCAAACTCGGCGCGACAGTGGCGATGCAGTCCGGCGCGGGCAATGCCGTCAAGCTGCCCGACGCCGTCTTCCGCGGCGTCACCTGTGTCGACGATGTCACGGCCCTCGTGGGCAGTGCCGACATCGTGCTCGCCGTACAACCGCCGCCGCTCGATACCGTTCAAGCCATGCGCGAGGGCGCGATCCTGATCTCCTTCATCTATGCCGACGATGAGCGGGAGCTGGTCGATCTCCTCAGCCGCAAGAAGATCACGTGCTTTGCCATGGAACGCGTGCCGCGGATATCCCGTGCGCAGGCGATGGATGCCTTGTCGAGCCAGGCAACGCTGTCCGGTTACTATGCGACGCTGATGGCCGCCACCCACTTGTCCCGCATTTTTCCGCGCATGACGACGGCGGTTGGGACGCTGCGCCCGGCCACCGTCCTCGTCATGGGCCTCGGCGTCGCCGGACTTCAGGCGCTCGCCACCGCGCATCGGCTGGGTGCTGTCGTCGAGGGCTACGATGTGCGGCCCGAGACAAAGGAAGAGGCGGCCTCGGTCGGCGCCAAATTCGTCGAAACCGGCGTCGATGCGCGCGGCGAGGGCGGTTACGCGCGCGAACTGACCGAGGACGAGAAGCTGAAAGTGGAAGCAGCCGTCACTTCGCACGTTCGGCAGGCCGACGTCATCATAACGACCGCCGCAGTTCCGGGGCGGCGTGCCCCCCGACTGCTCAGCAAGGCCCAGATTGAAGGGATGCGGGCTGGTTCGGTCATCATCGATCTTGCCGCCGATAGCGGCGGTAATTGCGAGCTGACGCGACCCGGCGAGACCGTAGAGGTCGGGCCGGTGACGATCGTGGGACCCATCAACGTGCCCTCGATGCTGGGCGAGCATGCAAGCGAGCTCTATGCGAAGAACCTCCTCAACTTCCTCGAGCTCCTGATCCGCGACAACGAGCTGAAACCCGATTGGTCCGACGAGGTCGTGGCAAAGACGGCTCTTGTAAGAGCCAATGCGGAAGACGAGACAGCGCCAACCGCGAAAGCAAAGGCGCCGGTCTAGGAGGCGAGAGACATGCATCCGCAGATGGCAATTACCGGTTTTGTCGCCCTCTATATCTTCATGCTGGCGGCCTTTACTGGCTACGAGGTGATCTCGCGCGTGCCGGCCATCCTCCACACGCCGCTGATGTCGGGCTCGAACTTTGTCCACGGCATCGTCGTCGTCGGCGCGATCTATGCCCTGCTCAACGCGACCTCGTGGCCGGAACAGGTCGTCGGCTTCCTTGGCGTCGTGCTCGGCGCCGCCAATGCGGCAGGCGGCTACGTGGTGACCGAGCGGATGCTCCAGATGTTCAAGCCGAGCGATCGACGCAAGGGATGAGGAGCATGCCATGAGCCCCGACTGGATCATCGACGCCGCCGGCTTCATTGCTGCGGTTCTCTTTATCTACGGCCTCAAGCGCATGTCCTCGCCGCTGACGGCCCGCACCGGCATCGTCCTCGCCGGCATCGGGATGGTGCTCGCGGTTCTCGCTTCCCTCCTCTATCTCCTGGCGCTCTCCCCGGCGGCGCAGGCTCGTTGGACGGTGAACCTGTCGCTCGTCGCGCTGGCGCTCGTCATTGGCCTCGGCTGGTCGTGGTGGCGCGGCCGCGTGGTGCCGATTACCGCCATGCCGCAGATGGTGGCACTCTATAACGGCATGGGCGGCGGTGCAGCTGCTGCAATCGCCGCGGTGGAGCTTCTCGGCCGCGAATCTCGCGACCAGACGTTACTAGCTGTCACGGTACTCGGCGCGCTGATTGGCGCGATCTCACTATCCGGCTCGCTGATCGCCTGGGCGAAGCTCGACGGCCATATCAAAAAGCCGTGGCGCATTGGCGGGCAGCAGGTGCTCAACGCCGTCGTCTTCGGCGCTGCCGTCCTGCTTGGCCTTTGCACGGCGGTCTTCGGCCAGGGCGTATTCGCTGAGCCTTTCATCGCCGGCTTTTTCGTCGTCTCTCTTCTGTTCGGCGTCCTGATGACCATGCCGATCGGCGGCGCCGACATGCCGGTGGTGATCTCGCTCTACAATGCCTTCACCGGTCTTGCCGTCGGTCTCGACGGCTTCGTACTGCAGAACCCGGCGCTGATGATCGCCGGCATGGTCGTCGGCTCGGCCGGCACGCTTCTCACCCTGCTGATGGCGAAGGCGATGAACCGGTCGGTTGCCAATGTATTGTTCAGCAATTTCGGCGATGTCAGCCTCGAACAGCAAGGTGTGATCAGGGGACGGCTCAAGCCGGTCGAGGCACGCGACGCGGCGATCGTCATGCGCTACGCGTCGAAGGTCGTCATCGTGCCGGGTTACGGCCTCGCGGCGGCGCAGGCGCAGCAGAGGCTCTACGAATTCGTCAAGCTGCTTCAGGCGGCCGGCGTCGAAGTCAAGTTCGCGGTGCATCCGGTCGCCGGCCGGATGCCCGGTCATATGGACGTGCTGTTGGCGGAGGCCGGTGTGCCCTATGACCTGATCCACGAAATGGACGAGATCAACGGCGAGTTCAGCACGACCGACGTGGCGCTTGTCATCGGCGCCAATGACGTCGTCAATCCGGCGGCCCGCACAAACAAGTCTTCGCCGATCTACGGCATGCCGATCCTGAACGCCGATCAGGCACACCAGATCTACGTGGTGAAGCGCGGTCAGGGGAAAGGCTATGCCGGCATCGAGAACGAACTCTTCTATGCCGACAACTGCAACATGGTCTACGGCGACGCTCGCGTTGTGCTCGGCGAGATGGTTCAAACGATAAAAGACCTGGTGCCGAGTGAGGCGGCGATCCGAGCGGCTGCGTGAGTTTGCGGAGTTTCCGCTGCGTCAATTCATGGACTCGCCGCCGAACGTCGAGCCAGCAGCAGTGCGATCGCGCAGGACGCGAGCCGTGCCATGGTCTTTTCGGCACGGCTTGTCAGGATGATCGGCACCCGGGCACCGAGCACGATGCCGGCGACCTGCGCTTCGGCGAGGTATTCGAGCTGCTTTGCCAGCATGTTGCCGGCTTCGAGATCGGGCACGATAAAGATGTCGGCACGTCCGGCGACCGGCGAAACGATGCCCTTGGTCGCTGCCGCCTCCTCCGAGACGGCGTTGTCGAAGGCAAGCGGGCCGTCGAGGATGCCGCCCTCGATCTGGCCGCGGTCCGCCATCTTGCACAGCGCGGCGGCGTCGAGGGTCGATTTGATCTTGTCGGTGACGGTCTCGACCGCCGAGAGGATCGCTACCTTCGGACGGGCGATGCCAAGCGCATGCGCGAGGTCGATTGCGTTCCGGACGATGTCGCGCTTGTCGTCGAGCGTCGGGTGGATGTTGACCACGGCGTCGGTGATGAGCAGCGGCCGCGGGTAGGCGGGAGCGTCGATCGCAAAGACATGGCTGATGCGGCGCTCTGTACGCAGGCCTAACGAACCGTCGACGACGGCCTGCATCAACTCGTCAGTATGCAGCGCACCCTTCATCAGCGCCTCGACTTCGCCTCTCCGTGCCATCGCCACCGCCGCGGCGGCGGCCGCATGGCTGTGCGCGGTTGGTACGATTGCGAAGGGCGCCAGGTCGAGGACGGATTGTTTCGCGGCGGCCCGAATCTTGGCCTCGGGACCGATGAGGATCGGCACGATCAGGTTCTCGCGCGCCGCCTCGGTCGCGCCGAGCAGTGATACGGCATCGACCGGATGAACGACCGCAGTCCGGATCGGTGCCAGGCCGCGGGTCAGATCGGCGAGCTGCCGGTACTGCCGGCCTCTTTCATGAAGAGCCACGTCCGGCAGTGCAATGCGCGGCCGCGAGATTTGCTCGGTCGGCGCGGTGACCTCGGCGGTGCCCGAGATCACGGTCTCGCCGCACTGATTGATGGCGAGACAGTCTAGGACGACGCGATGACCATCCTCGCTTTTTTCGTTCACCTTTACAGTGACGGTCACCGTGTCACCGAGTCCGATCGGCTGGTGGAACCGCAAGGATTGTCCGAGATAGACGGTGCCGGGGCCTGGAAGCCGGGTGCCGAGCGCCGCGGAAATGAGGGCGCCGCCCCACATGCCATGTGCAACGATCTTGTGGAATATGTCACTTTTTGCGAAGTCGTCATCGACGTGCGTTGGGTTGACGTCTCCCGATACGATCGCGAACAGCTTGATGTCTTCTGCCGTGAGCGTACGCACAAGGCTTGCCGTGTCGCCCAGCCTAAGCTCGTCAAAAGTCCGGTTCTCGATCTGGTTCATCAGTGAACCCCTCGGGTGGGCGCGGCAGGCTCGGTCAAGGGCGTTCGCGGGTTCTCTACCCTCAGGCTGCCGAGTAGGCACTGCGCGACGGCAAAATTGGTTGATCTGGGTCAATACCGTCGCTACGGCCGATCGGTGCCTGCGGATCGGCCGTAGCAGGGCAGGAAGCAGCGCAGAGTGGGAATGATCTCAGGCGAGATTGCGGATCGCACTTATTGGCGGTCGGCGCGGTCACGCTTGTATGTTTCGCAAATGGAACCGGGGTCGAGCGGTCCGCTATCGATCGCTGACCTCTCGAGGGCACGCCGCAAGTAGCGAAATAGGCCGGTGGCCTCTTCAAGCTGTGCCAGTGCCCGTTCCAGAATTTGGATCGGCTGCGGGTCCGTGGTCGCCGGCGTTGATATCCGGCATTGCAGCGCCCGTAGGTAATTTTCGGCGGCCGTCAGCCGCTCGGCCAGCTGCTGCACCAGGGCGGAGTCGGGTGCAGAAAAGCCGTCAGACGTGGGTGTTTGGCGATCGAAGGCTGTTTGCACTCTGTCGGCGCGCCTCTCCGTGCGCGGCGACCCGGAGAGATCTCCGGGCGCGCTTCGCTCGCTAAGTCGCGGTTCCATCGTCGATCCTTCGATCTCTGGGCGAGCGTACTGTACCGGCGCTCGGGGCCGGTAACGTGGATCGCTGACGGTAGCCATCAGCAGGGCGCGGTCAACTCGCTTCATCCGCAATAGTTTGATCGTGATCAAACATCCTCCCGATCCAATTGCATCGCTACGGCGGCTGCCCGAAAAATTGACCCCGGAAATGGCGAGCAGGGCAGAAGTTCTGCGCGCGAACGGAAAGCCTGCGAGGTCGGATGTCCGACAGACGAGTGAATATGGATCGGAGCATCGGCGATCGCCGCCCGTCAATCTCGGCGATCCCTTACCGCGAAGCCTCCGGCGGCAAGATCTCCTACCTCTTGAGTGAGCCCGAACGGATCGCGCTCGCGCGGATCGCCACGACCGTTCGCTTCGCCAGAGGCGCCCCGATCTATCAGCAGGGAGACGCAGCGCAGAATGTTTACAACATCTCTTCCGGCGTCGTCCGGACATCGCGAACGGCCGCCGACGGCTCACGCTCGATTGTCGCGTTCCTCTTTCCGGATGACCTGTTCGGGCTCGCCGTCGAAGGTACTTACGTGAACAATGCTACCGCGGTCACCGCCGTCACCGCGTGGCGGTTGCCGGTAGCGGCGCTGGAGGCGGTCTTGCGCCGCGACCCGACCCTCGAGTGGCACATATTGGTGAAGCTGTGCCACGAATTGCGGGAGGCCCAGCTCCACGCCCTCATCCTCGCCCGGCACAGCGCGCTGACCCGGCTCGCGATGTTCGTGCTGATGCTTGCCCGCTCTCAGGAAGCGCGTAACGAGAGCGACGCGGATATCTATCTGCCGATGACCCGCTCCGATATTGGCGCTTATCTGGGGCTGACCCTCGCGGCAATAAGCCGATCGTTTCGGACCATGCAAGGCCGGGGCCTCGTCCGGTTCAGCGACCGCCGGCATCTGCGGATCGTCGACGGCGCCGGCTTGCAGGGCCTCGTCAATCTTGGTGCCACGACGAGCGATCCCGAAGCGTGACCGGCACCGCCTAGCTCTCGGAGAGGGTGCGCCCAGCGCTATATGCGCCGTTGATGCAGATCAACGACCTATGCCCCCGGCGGCTGCTCTCTTTTTGGCGAAAAGCTGAGGTGGGAGCGTCGTAATGAACAGGCCACGTTCGAGAGTCAGAGCGATTTTCCGGGATGTCGTCGTGCAGTTCGAAGCGGCGGCCGACACAACCTTCGAAAAGCTGTGTTCGGTCGTGGGCACTTTGGCGACAGGTTACGGCACGCCGATCCTCGTCGAGGTGACGCGAATTCCTTTTCGATCCGGGAATTCCGCATCCCCGGTTCGGCCGGGGGCGGTGGGTACTTTCGGACCCTGACGCGGGCCTCAGGCCGCACTTATCGTCCAGCGAGCATGGCAAGAGGAAACGCTGAAATGACGAACGAGGCGCAGAAGCTGCGGGCCCTGGCCGCTTGGTATCGGGAATTTGCCGAGCGCGCCGGAGCAAACTGGATCTGGGAAGGCCGTCTGCGGCGCGCGGACGAGCTGGAAAAGAAAGCCGATCATTTGCAGGCGCTTGCCGAAGCCGGTCCGCCGGCGGCGCATCCGAGGCATGGGCAGAAATGACCGGCGAGGGTTGCAGGTTGATCGCGCAAGCGTCGACATCCTCGGCGGAGAGCTTCACCCGGGAGATCGGGTCGCTGATACCGGGTCTCAGGCGCTATGCGATGTTCCTGACCCGCGACAGCTGCGCGGCCGACGATCTCGTCCAGGACACTTTGATCCGCAGCATCGAGAAACTCCATTTGTGGCAGGAAGGTACGGACCTCCGCGCGTGGCTGTTCGCGATCCTGCACAACCTGCATATCGATGAATTGCGTCGAGCATCGCGCGGTCGCGTCATCGAAGAATTGAATGAGGACGACCCTCGCTTCGGACAATCGCCGCCTCAGGCGGAGTGGCTGCGGCTGCACGATGTGCAGCGCGCGCTGACAAAGCTGCCGGCAGACCAGCGGTCAGTGCTCCTGCTGGTCGGACTGGCAGAGGAACCATACGAGACTGCCGCAAGCCTTCTTGATCTGCCGGTCGGCACCGTCCGGTCCCGCCTCTGGCGCGGTCGCGACCTGTTGCGCAGGCTGACGGGCGACTTTGGCGGGCGGCGCACCCGGCGCTCGTCGGGTCACGACCGGGCGGCCGCTTGATTCAAGTCAACGCGATCCCCGCCAACAGTGGTCACGTTGTCTTCGCACGTGACGAGGGCGACAGGAGAAATCCGCGATGTCCGAAACAAACTTCGTTCGCTGGTTCGACGACATCCGGCTCGCGGATGTTCCCGCCGTCGGCGGCAAGACCGCCTCGCTCGGCGAGCTCAAGGAACTCCTCGGCGCCCGGGTGCCGGAGGGCTTCGCCCTGACGGCCGAGGCCTATCGCGCCGCACTCGCGGATGCGGGTGTCGGGGCGGAACTGCGCCGGCTCCTTTCCGATTTCAACCATCACGATGTCGCGCAACTCGCGGAGCGCGCCGCCAAAGCCCGCCGTATCGTCTACGACGCGACCGGCAATGCGGAACTGCGCCGGCAGATCGTCGCCGCCTATCGCCTGCTCGAAGCTCGTTGCGGCAAAGGCGCCGCCGTCGCCGTGCGGAGTTCGGCTACGGCCGAGGACCTGCCGACCGCCAGCTTCGCCGGACAGCACGAAAGTTTTCTGAATGTGAAGGGTGCCGCGGACGTCGTCGAGGCGTGCCGGCGCTGCTTTGCCTCGATCTTCACGGACCGCGCCATTGTCTACCGGATCGACAACGGTTTCGACCATTTCAAGGTGGCGCTGTCGGTCGGGGTCATGGAAATGGTCCGCGCCGATCTCGCCGCTAGCGGGGTCATCTTCACGCTCGACACCGAATCCGGCTTTCGCGACGTCGTCTTCATCACAGGATCGTGGGGCCTCGGCGAGAACATCGTGCAGGGTAAGGTCGACCCTGACGAGTTCTATGTCCACAAGCCGACGTTTCGCGATGGACATCGCGCGGTCCTGAGCCGCTCCCTGGGTGGCAAGGAGATGCGGCTCGTCTACGGACGCGGGCACGGCGCGGCCAGTACCCGCAACGTAAGGACGCACCGCCGAGAGCGACAGCGGTTCTGCCTGAGCGATGCTGAGGTGCTCGAACTCGCCGGTTACGCAATCCGCATCGAGGACCATTATTCGAAGCTCGCCGGCCGTCCGACGCCGATGGATATCGAATGGGCGAAGGACGGCGGAGACGGCCGGCTTTACATCATTCAGGCGCGCCCGGAGACCGTGGCCTCGCAGCGCAGCGCCGAGGCGTTCGAGACCTATGCGCTGAAAGGAGGCGGGACGGTGTTGGCGACCGGTCGCGCGGTCGGTGAGAAAATCGCCGCGGGGACCGTCCGGGTGGTGGCCGATGCCCGCGATCTCCTGGCGTTCCAGGCGGGCGAGGTGCTGGTCGCCGAAACGACCACGCCCGACTGGGAGCCGGTGATGAAGACGGCGAAGGCCATCGTCACGAGGCGCGGCGGCCGGACCTGCCACGCGGCAATCGTCGCACGCGAATTGGGCGTCCCGGCGGTGGTCGGCGCCGAGCAGGCGCTCGACGCCCTGCATACCGGTACGGTGGTGACGGTCAGCTGCGCCGAGGGCGAAACCGGCAAGGTCTACGGCGGCGAACTACCCTTCGACGTGACGCGCGTCGCTCCGGACGTGCTGCCGCGGCCGCGAACCGAGATCATGGTCAATCTCGGCAATCCGGAACTCGCCTATCATACCGCGATGCTGCCGAACGACGGCGTCGGTCTCGCGCGCATGGAATTCATCATCAATCAGCACATCGGCATCCATCCGATGGCGCTCGCCGACCCGGAGAAAGTCGCGTCAAAAACTGCTCGCGCCGAGATCGCGAAGCGGGTGCGGAACTATGCGCGGCCGACCGACTTCTTCGTCGAGAAGCTGTCCGAGGGTGTCGGCACGATCGCTGCGGCGTTCTACCCGAAGCCGGTTATCGTGCGGCTTTCCGATTTCAAGACCAACGAATATGCAAGCCTCGTCGGCGGCGCCGGGTTCGAGCCGAAGGAAGACAATCCGATGCTCGGCTTTCGCGGCGCCTCGCGCTATGCGCATCACGCCTACGCGGCGGGCTTTGCGCTCGAATGCGCGGCATTGGCACGGGTCCGGGGCGAGATGGGTCTCAAGAACCTCAAGATCATGGTGCCGTTCTGCCGGCGCGCCGCCGAGGCCGAGCAGGTGATCGCCGAGATGGCTCGGCACGGGCTCAAGCGGGGCGAGAACGGTCTCGATATCTACGTCATGTGCGAGATCCCGAACAACGTCATCGCCATCGATGCTTTTTCGCAGTTGTTCGACGGTTTCTCGATCGGCTCGAACGATTTGACGCAGCTCACTCTGGGCGTCGACCGCGATTCCGAGATCGTCGCCTTCGAATTCGACGAGCGTGATCCGGGCATGCTCGAAATGCTGCGGCTCGCCGTCACCGGGGCGAAGCGCAACCACCGCCATGTCGGGATCTGCGGCGAAGCGCCGGCCAACTACCCCGAAATCGCGCGATTTCTCGCCGGGCTCGGCATCGACTCGATCAGCGTCAACGCAGCGAGCCTGTTGCGCACCCGGACCGCCGTTTACGAGGCGGAGCGGGACAAGGCGAAGACACCTCTCGCCGCGGAATAACCTCCCACCGAAAGACGCGAGAATGGCTTCGGTCGTCACTTTGACGATGAACCCGGCGCTCGACATCGCCACCGCGACCGAGCGGATCGAGCCGGCGCATAAACTGCGCTGCAGCCCGCCGCGCTATGATGCCGGAGGCGGCGGCATCAATGTCGCGCGGGCGGTGCATGCCTTGGGCGGCGGGGCGCTGGCGATCTTCCCGGCCGGCGGCGCCGCCGGCGAGATGATCTGCCATTTGCTCGACGAAGAGAGTGTCACGCATCAGGTCGTCGCGATCGCCGGCTTCACGCGCGAGAGCCTCGCGGTCGAGGAACGCACGAGCGGCAGGCAGTATCGCTTCATCCTGCCCGGACCAGTCATCGGCGCAGCCGATCAGGAGCGCTGCCTGGAACTCCTCTCGCGCGCGGCGCCGGAGGCCGAGTTTGTCGTCGCGAGCGGCAGCCTGCCGCTCGGCGTGGCACCCGATTTCTACGCACGGGTCGGGACGCTTGTGAAGCGGTACGGCAAACGCTTCGTCCTCGACACCTCGGGTGCGGCGCTCGAACAGGCTGGCAAGGGCATCTATTTGATGAAGCCCAGTCTGCGCGAACTTGGCGAGATGGCAGGCCGGAAGCTTCGCGACGAGGCCGACGAGGAAGAGGCGGCGCGCGAAGTCGTCGCCCAGACCCGTGCCGAGATCGTCGTCGTCTCGCTCGGCGCCAGGGGGGCCTTGGTGGCAGACAGGCACGGTAGCGAGCGGGTCCCGGCGATGGCTGTTGCGGCGAAGAGCACCGTCGGTGCCGGCGACAGCATGCTGGCCGGGATCGTTCTGGGCTTCACGCGCGGCTTCGGGCTGCACGAGGCGGTGCGCTTCGGTATCGCCGCAGGCACCGCGGCTCTCTTTGGTGCGGGGACCCAGCTGTGTCGGCGCGACGATGTCGAACGGCTCTACCAAAGTGCTCCCGCAACCGAGGCACCGGCGGCGGCGGCCGGCTCGGACAGCTAATCTCTTCCCCTAGCTAGAAATGCCTGACGATGTCGTCGCGGATCGAAGGCTCGGCGGCGCACGGTCATGCGCATCCCTCGCGACCGCGAGCGGCAACAGAAACGGCAATATCCCCGAGTTGATCCGCCCCAGTGGCGCTCGCCGTCGGCCTCGCCGCGATGCCGGCAATTTCGGGTCTTTCGATGTGGGTTTCGGTGGTACTGCTGTGCGGCCTTGGGGTCGGCGCCGTGGCTACGGTGGCGCCGCTACTCGTCGTCGATTTCGCACCCAAATCCGAGTGGAACCCGCGCATCGGCTGGCTGCAGAGCTGTTAGCGGTACCGGCCAGCTTCTGGGTCTGCTGCTGGCAGGGTTGATCGCCCGTGGGCCACTCGCCTGGGGTTTCGGGCTCGCCGCCGTCTTGTCGGCATCGGCCATCGTCCTCGGCCGGATCGGCCTGCCTGCGGATGGGCGTCGCCGCGGGATGCGTCTTCCGGGCCTTGACTGGGGTGCGCTGATGGGGGGCTTTCAGGCGGGCCCGCCGGCCGGCGGGCTGTTGCAGCATTCGCATCACCTGCAAGGCGCCGCCTGGCACCTTCTGCCGAAATCGCTGGGCGGGGAGTTCAGCCGCTTCATGCTGGCATGGATCGCGCTCAACTTCGGCGTGACACCGTTTTTCGCCTATTACCCGCTGCTTATGAAAGCGAGCTACGGGATCGTTCCGGCCGCGACTGCTCTTTGCTATGCGCTGGCCGCCGCTATCGGCATCGCAATATTCGTGCTGACGGGCCGCTTCGCCCAGCAATATGGAGCACGACGCGCTTTCCGGATCGGCCTCGGCCTGCGCATTGTCGGGTTCGGGATTCTCGCGGTTCTGATGCTGCCGACCTCCCGCGTACCAGCCATCGCTATGCTCGGCTTTCTGCTGGCGATGCTCGCCTGGCCGGTCTTGAGCGTTTCCGGCACCGGGCTGGCGGCGAGGCTGAGCCCGTTAGGTGAGGGCGCCGCCATGGGGCTTTTGGCCGCCGGCAGCGCTATTGCTGCGGTCTTGGGAAGGTTTCTCGCCGGCCTCCTGATCGTGGCGCTCGGCTACCGGGTCGTTCCGCTCTTCGCGGTCGCCGCGCCGTCGAGCGCGACGCTGCTGATTGGCGAGGGCCGGCGCGCCGGGGAGGGCGCGGATCATTGATCCGGCGTAAGGAGCGCCAGACGGTTTCTGCGG